>Ga0315287_10002494_pt1 | contig 17472 bp, 19 predicted proteins | sample YL17G11_0_MG_FD_205037 | JGI IMG/M metagenome (GOLD analysis project Ga0315287, IMG submission 205037) | Sediment microbial communities from Yellowstone Lake, YNP, Wyoming, USA - YL17G11_0 | ecosystem: Environmental > Aquatic > Freshwater > Lake > Sediment | place: USA: Wyoming | collected...
GTGTCGCCGAACGGGCAGTGCTCCGACACGATCCGCAGCGACGGGCCGTTGGACTCGGCGTGGGCGGCGAAGCCGTGGGCCGACAGGGCGTCGGCCACCGCGTGCAACGCCGACCGCACCGACTTCTGGGCCCCGACGGTGGTGTCGCCCTGGCCGAGCGCGGCCGCCATCGACTGTCCGTACTCCACCCCGACCTCGGTGGCGAGCGCCTCGGCCCGTTCCGTGCCCAGCTCGGCCAGTGCCCGACCCAGCAGGCGGATGACCACGTCGTCGGTGCGGACCCCGAGCTCGAAGGCGGAGGCCAGATCCGCCACCCGGTACCGCTTGGAGGGGCGGCCGGCGCCCGAGCCCGACCGGTCCGACGCGGCTTCGAGGTAACCACCGGCGGCCAGCTTGTCGAGGTGGTGTCGGGCGACGTTGGCGTGCAGCGAGAACGTGCTCGCCACCTCGGTGGCCGTGGAGCCGTCCGGAATCGTGCACAGGTGGAGGTAGATCTGGCGGCGGGTCGGATCGCCGAAGGCCGAGGTGATGGCGGTGACGGCCGAGGCGAAGGCGGTGGGATCCATCGCCCGCGCCGGGTCGCCGGCTGGACGCTCGGTGGAACGCTCCGCTGCGACACGTGGTTGGGTTGGGGCGGACGTCACGTGGATACTGTACCGACGCGGCCGTCCGGAGAGCCCCGCGCCGACCAGCAGCCCCGCGAACCCAGTAGCCCGAGGAACCCCAACAGCCATGAGCACCACCCCCGTGACCACCGCCGCCGTGATCGACGCGCTCCGTCCCGTCGAGGACCCCGAGCTGCACCGCTCCATCGTCGAGCTCGACATGGTTCGAGACGTCCGGGTCGCCGGCGACGAGGTGTCGCTCACCATCGCCCTCACCATCGCCGGTTGCCCGCTCCGCAACGAGATCCAGCGCCGCGTCACCGAGGCGCTCACCGGCATCGGCGTCGCGACCGTCATCCTGGACTTCGGCGTGATGACCGACGAGGAGCGCGAGGTGCTGCGGATGCACCTGCACGGCGACCCCGCTTCGACCGCCGGCAGCACGCCGGCCCACGGTCACGCCCAGGGTCGCTCCATCCCCTTCGCCCAGCCGGGCAGCCGCACCCGCGTGCTGCTGATCGCGTCCGGTAAGGGTGGCGTCGGCAAGTCGTCGGTCACCACCAACCTGGCCATCGCGCTCGCGCAACGGGGATCGAAGGTCGGCGTGGTCGACGCAGATGTGTGGGGCTTCTCGATCCCTCGCATGCTGGGCATCGACCGGGCGCCGGTGATCATCGACGAGATGATCGTGCCGCCCGACGTCCACGGGGTGCGGGCCATCTCCATGGGCTTCTTCGCGGAGGAGGACACCCCCGTCATCTGGCGTGGACCGATGCTCCACAAGGCGCTCGAGCAGTTCCTGACCGACGTGTACTGGGACTCCCCGGACTTCCTGCTCATCGATCTCCCGCCCGGTACCGGCGACGTCTCGTTGTCGCTGGCGCAGTACCTGCCGAACGCCGAGCTCTACGTGGTCACCACGCCGCAGCCGGCGGCCCAGCGGGTGGCGCAGCGGGCCGCGTTCATGGCCCACAAGGTCCATCTCGAGGTGAAGGGCGTCATCGAGAACATGTCGTGGTTCACCGGCGACGACGGCAAGCGCTACGAGCTGTTCGGCTCCGGCGGCGGCCAGGAGCTGGCCGACCGCATCGAGGTGCCGTTGCTCGGTCAGATCCCGTTGATCCAGGAGCTGCGCGAGGGCTCCGACTCGGGTCACCCGATCATGGCCGAGAACCCGGACTCCGAGGCCGGGCGGATCTTCGCCTCGATCGCCGAGCGCATCGCCGTCGAGCTGGCGCCCACCAGGCGGACCCATCCCGAGCTCCGGGTCTCCTGAGCCGCCGCTCCTGGGCAATCGGAGCGCCGGTCCTTCCCGGTCCCGTCGGGGGCCGGCGAGATCCAGCACTACATTGACCACCTGCCTGAGACCAGAGGAGTGAACGTGGACGTTCGGATCGGCGTGACCAACGCCATTCGCGAGATCGAGGTCGAGGTCGACGACTCCATCGATCGTGAGGCGTTGAAGGACCACATCGAGGAGCGCCTGGCGGACCCCGAGAGCGTGCTGTGGATCACCGACCGGCGCGGTCGTGAGGTGGCCGTCCCCTCCGCCAAGGTCGCCTACGTCGAGATCGGCTCGCCGGCGGACAAGCGCACCATGGGCTTCTCCGCCTGATCCGCGTATCGATGCCTGCGGACGCGCGCCATGCCTGACCCCGCCTCCCGACCGGGGCTGCTCGACCGCAGGCTGCTCTTCGTGAGCGGCAAGGGTGGCGTGGGCAAGACGTCGATCGCCTCGGCGCTGGGCATGCTGGCGACCCAGCTGGGCAAGCGCACGTTGGTGTGCGAGACCGACAGCAAGGGGAACCTGGCCGACTTCTACAGCTCGCCTCCGCTGCGCTACGAGCCGACCGAGGTCCAGGCCGGCCTCTTCGCCATGACGATGGAGACCGAGTCGTCGCTCAAGGAGTACCTGGCGCTGCAACTCCACCTGCCGCTGCTGTCGCGGATCGGGCCGATCGCCAAGACCTTCGACTTCGTCGCCACCGCGGCACCCGGCGTGAAGGAGATCCTCACCGTCGGCAAGTTCGCCTGGGAGGTCCGTGAACGCCACTACGACCTCGTGGTGGTGGACGCATCGGCCACCGGTCACGTCGTCGGCCAGCTCGCGGCACCGGTCGCGCTCGGCGAGCTGGTCCGCGTCGGCCTGGTCCGCCAGCAGACGCAGTGGATGCACGACCTGATGCGGGACCCGGCCACCACCGGTCTCGTCGTGGTCGCCACGCCCGAGGAGATGCCGGTCACCGAGACCATCGAACTGCTCGACCGCGTCGAGCACGAGACCGACATCGACGTCGCCTGCGTCATCGCCAACCGCGTGCTCCCGGAGCTGTTCTCCCGGCCGGAGGAGGAGCTGTTCGGAAAACTCAAGGCGCCTGGTGCGCGCGCCGCGTTGCGCGCCGCGGTCGACGCCGCCGGCGGGGCCGGTGGCGCGGGTGGCGCGGGCGGTGGGACCGTGTTGGGTGAGGGCACCGACCTGGTGCTCGATGCCGCCGAGCTGGCGGTCAGCCTTCGCCGCAACCGGGCCGAGCACCTCGATCGGCTTCGGGCCGCCCTTCCGCCGGGTCTGCCCCTGCTGAACGTTCCCTACCTGTTCACCCGGTCCCACGGCGTGCGGACCACCCGCCAGGTCGCCGAGTACCTCGGCCAGGAGCTGTTCTGATGGCCACCCCCGGATCGTCGGCTTCCCGATCCGCCTCTTCCAGATCGTCCGCCGCCGGATCGTCGCGGCGAAGGGAGCGCAACACCTCGGGTGCATCGAGCATCGAGCAGCTGTCCGCCGCCAAGGAGATCCTCATCAGCGTCGGCTCCGGCGGGGTGGGAAAGACCACCACCGCGGCCGCCATCGCCGCCCAGGCGGCGGTCGAGCTCGGCGGCAAGGTGCTGGTGCTCACCGTCGACCCGGCCAAGCGGCTGGCCAACGCCCTGGGTCTGGAGCGGTTCGGCAACACCGAGACACGGGTGGGGGTGGAGACCTTCCAGGAGATGGGGATCACGCCCCGCGGCGAGCTGTGGGCCGCCATGTTGGACACCAAGCAGAGCTGGGACGACCTCATCGTCCGCCACGCTCCGGACCCCGGGACACGTGACGCCATCCTGGCCAACCCGCTGTACCAGAACCTCACCGGCAAGTTCGTCCAGAGCCACGACTACGTCGCCATGGAACGGCTGTACGAGATCCACTCGTCGGGCCGTTACGACCTCATCGTCGTGGACACCCCGCCGACCCGCAACGCCGTCGACTTCCTCGACGCCCCCGAACGCATGGCCGAGTTCTTCTCGTCGCGGCTGTTGCGCTGGCTGATCGCCCCCTACCGGTCCAAGGTCGTCAACATGGCGTCCAAGCCGTTCTACGCGGTGGCCGATCGGATCCTCGGCTCGCAGTTCCTGGCCGACATCGCCGAGTTCTTCATCCTGTTCCAGACGATGCAGGAGGGCTTCGTCGCCCGGTCCCAGTCGGTGGCCAAGCTGTTGGAGGGTCCGGCGACCTCGTTCGTGGTGGTGTCGACCCTGGAGGCGGCGCCGTCACACGAGGCGGCGTACTTCATGGAGCTGCTCAACGACCGCAAGATGTCGGTCGGCGCGCTCGTGCTCAACAAGGTCCTCCCCGGTTACCTGGTCGACCGGGACGGGGCGCGCGCCGCCAAGGTCTTCGAGACCGCCGCCGCTGAGCTCGCGGCCGCCGTCACCGGCCGCCCCGGTCTGTCCGCGGCGCACAGCGTCGAACTGACGCGCATGCTGGCCGAGCTCGGCGAGAACTTCGAGAACTACTCGGTGGTGGCCAAGCGTGAGGCCGAGCAGCGCGCCGAGCTCTCCCGGCTGGCCGACGTCGTCGCCACCGTCCCGTACTTCGACCACGACATCGCAGACATGGTCGGCCTGTTGCGCCTCGGTGAGCAGATCTGGCGGTGAGCAGGATCGAGGCGCTCGACGATGCGTTGGCCCGCCTGACCGACGACGAGACCGCGCACGTCATCCGGCTGGTCACCGCCTGGGGGATGCTGGCGGACTTCTGCTTCTCGGACCTGGTGCTCTACCTGCCCATCGAGGAGCCCCGGCGCTTCGCCGAGGATCCCGACGGAGCGCGGTTCGTGATGGTCAACCACGTCAGGCCCTCCACCAGCCCGACGATCTACCACTCCGACCTGATCGGCGAGGTGCGCACGACCGAGCAGCGGCCCCTGGTGACCCGTTCGTATGTGACCGGTGATCTGGCCGAAGGAGAGATCGATTCGGTCTGGTTGGACAGCCGGGTCCGGGTCCGCTGCATCCCGGTCCGGCACCGGTCGCGGATCATCGGTGTGCTGGCCAGGGAGTCGGCGATGACCCTGCAGCGCCAGCGCGGCGAGCTCGAGGCCACCTATGTCGGTGTGTTCGAGCGGTTCGCCACCATGATCGCCGAAGGTGCCTTCCCGTTCACCGATGAGGACGAGGTCCTCTCGAACCCGCCGCGGGTGGGGGACGGCGTCGTGGTCGTCGATCGCGCCGGCGTCGTCGAATACGCATCGCCCAACGCCATCTCGGCGATGGTGCGCGCCGGCGCCGATGACAACCTCCGGGGTCGGGACCTCAACCAGGCCGGGATGGACCGCTCGGCGGTGCGCATGGCGCTGCGGACGGCCCGTCCCACGGTGGACGAGATCGAGGCGACCGACCAGGTGACCATCGCGCTGCGGTGCATCCCGCTCATCGAACTCGGCGCCGTCACCGGGGCGGTGGTCCTGTCCCGCGACATCTCCGAGCTGGTGCGCCGTGACCGGATGCTGATGAGCAAGGACGCGACCATCCGGGAGATCCACCACCGGGTGAAGAACAACCTGCAGACGATCTCCTCGCTGCTGCGCCTGCAGGGTCGCCGGCTGTCCGAACCCTCGGCGAAGGCAGCGATCGAGCAGTCGGTCCGGCGGATCCACGCCATCGCTCTGGTGCACGAGACGCTCTCGCGCACCGCCGGCGACGACGTGCGCTTCATCGACGTGGTCCGACCGGTCGTCCGCATGGTGGAGGACGGCCTGACATCGCCCGAGCACCCGGTGCGCTTCGAGGTGACCGGCGATGGGGGAGTGGTGCCGTCACCGACCGCCACATCGATGGCCGTGGTGCTCTGCGAGCTGCTGCAGAACGTCGTGGAGCACGCCTTCCCGGCAGACGGCGGAGGGCCACACCGGCCCGACGTCACCATCGAGCTGTCCACCGGCAGCGACGGCGCCGGCGCAACCCTGGAGGTGACCGTCACCGACAACGGTGTCGGGTTGACCGGCGACGGTCCACCGGACGATTCCGACAGCCTGGGACTCTCGATCGTCCAGACCCTGGTCCGGTCAGAGCTCCGCGGGACCATCGAGCACACGACGGGCACCGGTGTCGCCCCGTGGCCGGGCACGTCGGTGCGGATCGTCGTGCCGGTTCGCGACGTCGGCGGCCTCGCCGACGAGCGGTGACCCGAGCGGGGTGACCCAGCCCGTGTTTCTGCGCCGGTGACCCAGGCGCCGGTGTTCAGGAGGCGCGCTTCTGGGCGGCGACCCAGGCCCGACGGAGCTTGCGGCGCTCCTCCTCGGAGGTCCCACCCCACACCCCGGAGTCCTGGTTGGTGGTGAGGGCGAACTCCAGGCACGGTTCCTTGGCGGCGCAGGTCCCGCACACGGCCTTGGCGTTGTCGATCTGCTCGATGGCGGGACCCGTGGTGCCGACCGGGAAGAACAGGTCGGGGTCGGTGTCCTGACAGGCGGCGTAGGTGCGCCAGTCGTCACTGGCCAGGGTCAGGGAGCGGCTCGAGGTGAGGGCCACGGTTCCTCCACGGATTCCGGACGGGTCGGTTTGGATCAGCATTGCCACCTTCAGTTCCTCGTTCCGACGCCCGGTCAGCGGTGGGGGACTCGCCGCCGATGCCGCCGAGCACCGTCAGCCGGTCGCTCGGTCACTTGTGGCTCCAGTCACTTGTGAAAAGTGGAACAAGCTCAAGTTACTGTCGGATGTCAAACGTGTAAAGAGAAAGTTCAGAGGTTTTGCCATGACGCCTCAGATCGTCGGTCACCGGGGTGCATCTCGGGATCATCCCGAGAACACCCTCGCCGCTTTTCGTGGTGCTTCAGCGCAGTTCGCAGACGGGGTGGAGCTGGATGTCCGTTCCACCGCCGACGGCGTGCTGGCAGTGTGCCATGACGCTCGACTCGCCGACGGTCGGGTGATCGCCGAGCTGCGCGGCGCCTCGTTGCCCGACTCGGTGCCCACGCTGGCCGAGGCCCTGGCGGCGTGCATGGGGATGCTGGTCAACGTGGAGATCAAGCACGGCCCCGACGAGCCCGGGTTCTCCGAGGACCGGCGACTGGCCGATGCCGTGATGACGGTGATCGCCGGGTTGTCCGACCGCCCACCGATCCTGGTGTCGTCGTTCGACCTGGCCACCATCGACCGCGTGCGCATCATCGCCCCCGAGGTCCCGACCGGGTACCTGGTGCTGTCCGCCACCGAGCCCGTCGACGCGGTGGCCGTTGCCGCGGTCGGCGGTCACGTCGCCATCCACCCCAACGACTGGTTCGTGGACGAGGCGCTGATCGTCCGAGCCCACGAGGCCGGCGTGGCCGTGAACGTCTGGACGGTCGATGACCCGGATCGCATCCGCGCGCTGGCCGCATGGGGCGTCGACGCCATCATCACCAACACCCCCGCCCTGGCCCGCGCCGCGCTGGGCCTCTGACCGCCCCCGAACGTGACCTTCGGGGGAACTCGTGCGCATGTGGCACGAGAAGCGCCAAAGGTCACGTTTGGGGGCGGGGCGGGCCCGGCGGCCAACTCCAAGTCCAAGTCCAAGTCCAGCGTGCGCCCTCGGCCTGGATGCAAGCAGCCGCTCGATCAGCCGAGGAGGGCCGACGAGCGGGGGACCACCACGCGGAGGGCATCCGGGTGGAACCGGAGCTCGAGGTGGGTGACCGTGCCGAGGTAGTCGCCGTCGACCTGGTACGGCACGCCGCCGGGGGCGCCCCGCCGCTCGATGGCGTCGATGACGAGGTGTTCGACGTCGGGTGAGTAGTCCACGCTGCGGGTGTGCTGGAGTCGCTCGCCGGTGTTCAGCGCCGAGGCCAGCAGGCCCAGGAACGGGATCGAGCGCATGGAGCGGACCACCACCGCGGTGAGGGGGCTGTCGAGCGTGGCCTGGGGCGCCAGGTTGAATGGGCGTGATCCGACGAACGTGTACGGGTTGAGCTTGAGGACCACCGCGAAGTACGCGTCGTCGATCCTGCGTCCGTCGTCGTGGCGCACCCGGAAGTGGGGACGCCGCCGGTCATAGGTCCCGAAGAAGGTCCGCAGCCCGGCGTAGATGAACAGCGCGTGGTTCGCCCATCGCTTCATCTCCGCCCGTCGCTCGACCTGCTCGACCAGCGCGGCGTCCCAGCCGATGCCCACGTGGAAGGTGAAGTACCGGCCGTTCGCCGAGCCCAGCCCCATGGATCTGATCGACCCGTGGGTCATGGCGTCGAGGTTGGTGAGCGCGGACTCGATCGGATCGTCGGAGAGCCCGAGCGCACGCGAGAACACGTTCGTGCTGCCACCGGGGAGCGCTGCGACCGCGCAGTCGGTGCCGACCAGTCCGTTGGCGACCTCGTTCAGGGTCCCGTCGCCGCCGAGCACCATGACGACCTCGGTCCCGGTCCGTGCCGCGCCCTGGGCGAGTTGCGTGGCGTGATCGCGTCGGTGGGTCTTGGCCACCGTGACGTCGTGGTCCGCGGCGATCAGCTTCGAGATGATCACCTGCCGGCGGGCCGTGACCGATGACGCTGCTTCGTTGACCACGAGGAGGACCTTCATCGTGGGCGCCGACGTTAGATGCCGACGCGGGCGCCGGGGTGGGTCGCCGGGGCGGGTCGCCGACGTGAGCCGGACACCGATCGGGCAGTTCCAGCGATGCGATTTTGTCGACCGTCGGTGGGCTGGGCCAGAATCGTCGGCATGAACGTGGTCGTCTGTGTCAAGCAGATCCCGGATCCGGCCGAGCCGGGTTCGTTGGATCCCTCCACCAACACCCTCAAGCGTGACGGCAAGCTGATCCTGGATGAATCGGACAGCTATGGCGTGGAGATGGCGCTTCAGCTGGTCGACGCCAACGGTGGAGGTGAGGTCACACTCATCTCCATGGCGCCGCGCGGCGAGACCGCCGGGCTCCGCACAGCGCTGGCGATGGGGGCGGCCAAGGCCGTTCTCGTGAGCGACGACGCCCTCAAGGGATCCGACGCACTCGGCACCTCGAAGGTCCTCGCCAAGGCCATCGGCCGCGCCGGCGACTACGACCTGGTGCTGACCGCCACGGAGTCCTCCGACGGCTACACCGGTACCGTGCCCGAGCAGCTCGCCGAGCTCCTCGGCCTCCCGTCGGTCACCTTCGCCAAGTCGATCGTCGTCGACGGGACGACCGCCAAGGTCGACCGCCAGACCGAGGCCGGCTACGACGAGGTCGAGGTCCCGCTGCCCGCCGTCGTGTCGGTCACCGCCGGCGTCGTCGAGCCCCGGTACCCGTCGTTCAAGGGCATCATGGCTGCCAAGTCCAAGCCGGTCGACCAGGTCACCGTCGCCGACCTCGGACTCGACGTCGGCGCCGTCGGTTGGGCCGGAGCCGGCCAGGAGATCGTCGAGGTGGTCACCGCGGAGGCCCGAGAGGCCGGCGACATCGTCGAGGACGACGGCGAGGGCTACGCCCGCATCGTCTCCTTCCTGTCCGATCTCAAGGTCATCTGAGGAGTCTGAACCATGGCCATCACCAAGATCTGGGTCCTCGCCGAAGCGGTCGAGGGCAACGTCGCAACCATCACCCTCGAGCTGCTCGCCAAGGCGCGCGAGCTCGCCGGGACCGTCGAGGCGGTCCACGGCGGCGACGCCACCGGCATCGCCGCCACCCTGGGCGCCCACGGCGCCACCGCCGTCCACGCCACCGGAGATCTGTCCGGCGCCCTGGTCGGCGTCTCGCTGGCCGCGGCACTCCACGACGCGATCGCTGCCGGCAACGGCCCCGACGCCATCTTCTTCGGCACCACCCAGGACGGCCGCGACACCGCCGGTCGCCTGTCGGCCAAGCTCGACGCACCGGTCATCACCAACATCGTCGACCTCGTCGAGCGTGACGGCGCCCTCGTCGGCGTCGAGCCGGTGTTCGGCGGCGTGCAGAACGTGCTCACGAGGTTCACGTCGGACAAGACCAAGCTCTTCCTCATCCGTCCGAAGTCGTTCGCGGCCGAGGAGTCCGGTGGCGCGGCGGCTTCGGTCTCGGCGCTGGCCGTGCCCGACCTCGGTTCGACCGGTGGTGCCAAGATCGTCAACCAGCACGTCGAGGAGCGCTCCGGCCCCCAGCTCGACGAGGCGGCGATCGTGGTCTCCGGTGGTCGTGGCCTCGGCGATGCCGAGAAGTACGCCATGGTCGAGGAGCTCGCCAAGCTGCTCAAGGCTGCCCCGGGTGCGTCGAGGGCGATCGTCGACGCCGGTTGGGTGCCCTACTCGTACCAGGTCGGCCAGACCGGCAAGGTCGTGAAGCCGACGGTGTACATCGCCTGCGGCATCTCCGGCGCCACCCAGCACCTGGTCGGCATGAAGGGCTCGAAGAACATCATCGCCATCAACAAGGATCCCGAGGCGCCGATCTTCTCGGTCGCAGACCTCGGCATCGTCGGCGACGTGCACAAGGTCCTTCCCCAGCTCATCGAGGCGCTCGAGAGCCGTTGAGCGTCACACCATCGGCCATGGCACGCGTCGGCCGGTCGGGTCGGAGGGGAACCGACCGGTAGAGAGCACGGAGCGCGCCCGGTCGAGGGTGGCGGCGCGTTCGAAGGGATCGAGGAGCTCGACGATGGCCTCGGGCAGCCCATCGTCGAGCAGGGCCGCCACGGCGGTGGCGATGTCGTCGCCGATCGGCTCGCCGGCGAAGTCCCAGAGCACCGTCCGCAGCTTGAACTCGGCGTGGAAGCTCAGCCCGTGGTCGATGCCCCAGATGCGGCCGGCCTCGGACACCAGCACGTGGCCGGCCTTGCGGTCACAGTTGTTGGCGATGAGGTCGAGCGCGCACATCCTGCGGAGTGCCTCCAGGTGCTCGGGGTGGTCGCGGAGGGTGAAGTAGTGCTCGGAGAACTGGGCCGGCACGAAGAACTGCACGGACCCGACCCCCAGCGGGGCGTCGTCGTCACGCCGGACCGTCGGGGGGATGAGGTCCCAGCCGAGGGCCCGCGACAACTCGAAGGTCGAGATCTCCCGCCGCCACAGCCCCAGCGGGTAGTCCCACAGCGGTCGCTCGAACCGTTCGGGTTTGTAGATGGCGTTGGCGTGGTGCTCGCCCCGGGTCACCGTGACGAGGAAGGTGCCGTTGGAACTCCATGGCATCCGGCCCAGGATCTCGATGTCGCCGAGGCGGACGAGCTCCTCGGCGTCGTCGTCCTCGGCGGCCAGCGTGGCCGACAGCTCGACCGGCGTGGTCTCGAGCTCCGTCGTCTCGTCGTCGGGGTCGTCGGGGTCGTCGGACTCCCAGCCGTCCTCCCACCCGTCCACGTCGCCGCCCAGCTCGTTCGCCACCGTGCCGAACCCCCTCAGTTCAGGCGCGGGCACAGGTGGCCGGCGGGGTCATCGGGAAGACCGCACAGGCGACACGGCGGCCGGCCGGCCTCGACCACCCGGCGTGCGCCCTGGATGAACGCCTCGACCTGGCCGATGGTCAGCGCCACCCGGGCCTCGGCCAGGTGCTCCTCGTCGTCCTCGTCGCCGATCTCCGAGGCCACCACCACGATGCGCTCGGCGGTCGGGTTCACCGCCACCATGAGCGACCCGACGATCCATTCCGGCAGCGGCGGCTCGACCAGGTCGGGCATGTGGGTCGGCGGTGAGTCCCCGAACTCGACGGTGCTGATCAGGCGGTCGAGGTAGTCGGCCAACAAGGCGACCTGCTGCTTCTCGGCCTTGAGCGAGACCACCGTCGGTCCGGCGACCACCTGGAGGAAGAACTCCCGGCGGCCCGGCTGGCCGACCGCGCCGGCGGCGAAGGTGTCGACGGCATCGAAGTCGAAGGAGTTGCCGTTCATGACGTCCCGGTCCCGGTCCGCAGAACCATCATGACGGTGCCAGCGACGAGAGGTCGTCTCCGGTCGAGTTGACCGCCAGAACCACCGGGGCGCCCATGCCGAGCAGCACGGGGGTGATGGAGCAGGGTGAGATCACCGTGCGCTGGAACAGGTCGAGGTGGATGCCGCTGTAGTGAGCGACCGCCGCCTTGATCGGATCGGCGTGGGAGACGCAGACGATCGTCTGTCCCGGATGTGCGACCACCAGTCGTCCGATCTCGTTGACCATGCGGAGCTGCATCTCGACGAACGACTCGCCTCCGGGGAACCGGAACTGCGACGGCGCGCTCTGCACCGTCCGCCACTCCGCCAGCTTGTTCAGCTCGGCGAGCTTGCGGCCCGTCCAGGTGCCGAACTCGCACTCGAGCAGGCCCTTCGCCACCCGTACCCGCAACCCGAGCGCCTTGGCGATCGGCGCTGCGGTCTGACGGGTGCGTTCGAGAGGTGAGGCATAGACAGCGGTCACGCCCTTGAGTCCGGAGATCCGCCGAGCCGCGGCGTCGGCCTGCGCTCGTCCGGTGTCGGCCAGATCGAGACCCTTGGCCCGGCCCGGCAACACCGAGCCGGTGGACGAGGTCTGTCCGTGACGGACCATCACCACCAACGTGGGCTTCGGCTTCTCCGGCGGACTCGATCGCTTCGGCATCGACCACAGACTACGCCGGGGTCTGCGGAGCTCCGTTCGGGCGGAGGATGCAGAACTCGTTGCCCTCTGGATCGGCGAGGACGACCCAGGACGGCTCACCCTGGCCGATGTCGACCCGAACGGCGCCCAGACCCACCACCCGGGCCACTTCGGCGTCCTGGTCATCGGGGGTGAGGTCGAGGTGCCAGCGGTTCTTGACCACCTTGTCCTCGGGATCTGCGAGGAAGGCGATCGTGAGCCCGAGATCGTGCACGGCGAGGAGGACGTCACCGTCCTCATCGGTGTGGACCTCGCCGTCGAGGACCTGGTTCCAGAACGCCGCCAGGACCTCAGGATCGTGGCAATCGACGGCGAGGCTGGAGATGCGCAGTGACATGCGAGCAAGCTACGCGCCGTGGTCGTGTCCGGGGATTCGCTGAGCCTCATCGCGGAGGAGGTCAGCGCGTGCCGCCGCTGCGAGCGGCTGGTGGAGTGGCGCGAGCAGGTCGGTCGGGACAAGCGCGCCGCGTACCGGGAGGAGGACTACTGGGCTCGGGGTGTGCCCGCCTTCGGCGATCCCGCCGCCCGGCTCGTGGTGATGGGTCTCGCTCCGGCCGCCCACGGCGCCAACCGGACCGGGCGCATGTTCACCGGTGATCGCTCGGGGGAGTGGCTGTACCGCGCGCTGTGGCGCGCTGGGTTCGCCAACCAGCCCGGGTCGACCGGTGTCGATGACGGGTTGGAGCTGGATGGGGCGTGGATCACCGCGCCGGTCCGGTGCGCGCCCCCCGCCAACAAGCCGACCCCGGCCGAGCAGGCCAACTGCATCGGCTATGCCGAACGCGAGCTGGCGCTGCTGGGCGATCTCCGGGTGGTCGTCGCGTTGGGGGCGATCGGCTTCGGCGCCGCCGCCCGGTTGCTCGACGTCGATGCCGGCGGGCGAGGACGTCCGAGGTTCGCCCACGGTGTCGAAGTGGTGGCGCCGAGCGGTGTGGTGCTGATCGGCTGCTACCACGTCAGCCAACAGAACACCTTCACCGGTCGGCTGACCGAGGAGATGCTCGACGCCGTGTTGGCCCGCGCCGCCGAGATCTGTCGCTGAGATCCGTCGCCGCCATCAGGGCCGGTTGGATGAGGGACCCGAGCGTGGTGGCGTGCCGGCCTGGGCGCGTCTCCGTGGGTTCAACGACCCATTCCCGATCCAATGAGCCCTTTGACCCTCCAGTCCCACCGGCCCGGCGCCGAAACACTGTGCATGATGACGGTCAGCGACCTCCGGATCTACGAGACGGCGACCACCACGGTCCCTCGGGGCTACAGGGTGGGCCTGTGGTCGAAGCTGACCGCCGAGTTCTCCCGATCAGCGGCGGGATCAGGGCTGACCGGGTCCGGTGGACCCGGTCAGCCGATCTCCTCCAGCGAGTTCGGGCACGGTTCGGGGATGTTCGGCTATGACGCCGAGCAGGCCGTCGCCACCGACGGCACCCTTCCGTTCTGAGCGGACCGGCACGGGCCCGGCGACCTGGTCGAACGGGCCGAGCCGACTTCGGTGACCGCGAGGGCGTCGGCTACCGTTGCCGCCCGTGGCTTTCCCCGGTTCGTCCCCAGTTCGCGTGCTCGCTGCGCTCGCCGCGGTCGTGATGCTGGCCTTGACGTCCTGCACATCAAAGGTCACCAGCATCCGCGAGCCGAAGGGCCAGGAGAACTTCATCAACGCCTGCCGGGCCGAGACGGATCTCAAGGATGGCGCCCAGGTGACGATCCCCTTGGCATCAGAGGACTACTGCAGGTGCGTCGTCGACAAGCTGTTGAACACCTACAAGATCAGCGACGAGGACTTCACCGCGTGGGAGAAGCGCATCGACGCGAATGACAACCTGACGAAGGTCCCCGACGAGGTGAAGAAGTCCATGTCGGCCTGCACACAGCCCGGGCCGGCCGCACCGTCGACGTCGTCGACCTCGACACCCCCCGCCTGAACCGTCACGTCTCCGGGTGGCGTTCGGCCTGAGGGCTGCCTCTCCTGCATCCGCTTCTTCTTCTACTTCTTGACCGGCAGACCGAGGCGGACCGACGGCTCGGCCGTTGCCGGCCAGCGGCTGCGGCTCTTCTCCGACAGCTTGCGCATCAGCGCGATGGCGCCGGGGTCCGAGTCGCCCGGCCGGGAGATGATCGAACCATCGGCGATCATCCGCGACATGATCTCGCGCCCCAGGTCGGTGCGGACGATGGTCAGCGTCCAGTCGTTGTCCTTGCCGATGCCGCCGCAGGAGATGTCGGCGTGCTCGGCCGCGAAGTCCGGGCAGTGCGTGCAGCCGTCCCGGGTCCAGGCGTGGCACTCCTTCAGGTTGATCTCGTGGTAGGCGCCGTCGCGCATCCAGATCTGGAAGACGCCCTTGATGTTCATCTTCGCCATCTCGGACTTCTCCAGGCCGTACTTGGCCCAGAAGAGCTCCTCGAAGATGGCGTCGTCGAAGGTCTTCGAGCACAGCAGCCCGAGGTTGAACACGATCGGCTTGGAGATCTTGCCGACCTTGCGGCTCCACATCACCGGTGGCACCGAGGACTGGCAGCTCATGCCCACCAGGGCCAGGCGCGTGTGGCCGGCTGCCAACGCCTCGTCGATCGCCAGCGTGTTCGCCGAGTAGGTGTAGCGGCTGCCGGCGGTGGCGAGGATCTCTTCGCGGTTGGCGGCGACGCCCGGGATGGCCTTCCACGATCCGCTGTCGGTGCCGCCCTCGATGTAGCTGACCAGGGCCGCATCGATGTAGTCGTGCTCCATCGCCCACAGCAGGATCGCCGACACGAGTCCGCCGTCCTGACCGGTCTGGTGAACCAGCTCCTCGGCGGCCCGGGTGAGGAGGATGTCCTGGTAGATGCCCGCCACCTCGTCGGGCTGTCGTTCGCGGTCGAAGAGGTGGGCGTCGGCCTGGGTCTCCCACAGGCGGAACCGTGGGCACGCCCGGGTGCACGACGTGCAGCCCTTCTCCCCGTGGATGCAGTTGTCGGCGCCGAGCTCCTCCTCCAGGTGAAACGGCGTGTAGCCACCCTGGGCGTGGTGATAGCCGATGACGTCGTGGGGGCAGGCGATCACGCAGCCGGCACATCCGGTGCAGACGCCGAAGTCGATGACCTCCGCCTTCAGCTCCTTCCACTGCGCGGTCCATCGTTCGGGCTTCGCCGGAGGGGGCGGCGGGGCTGACTCGGTCACCGTCATGGCGATGAGGATAGGCCGAGTCGTGACCGAGCCCGCCCGTGGAACCGCCTCCGGTCGGATGCCGATGGAGTCCGATGCATGGGCGTTCCGGCCGACTCGACCGGGCTGGACCGCTCGGTCAAGATGGTGGCCATGGATCTGAGCTACCCCGCAGAGGCCGAGACGTTCCGCAAGGAGATCCGGTGCTGGCTCGAGGACAACCTGCCCGCCGGATGGTTCGAATCGGGGTTCGAGATGAACCCAGAGGAGAAGAAGCAGTTCAACGAGCAGTGGACGGCGAAGCTCTTCGGTGGCGGATGGATCTGCGCCACCTGGCCCGTCGAGTACGGCGGCAAGGGCCTGTCCACCATCGAAGGCGTGGTGCTGTCCGAGGAGTTCGCCCGGGCCAGGGCTCCGATGCGGGCCGACTTCTTCGGTGACACCCTCGTCGGTCCGACCATCCTCATGAACGGCACCGAGGAGCAGAAGAAGTACTTCCTGCCCAAGATCCTCGACGGGTCGATGCGCTGGTGCCAGGGGTTCTCCGAGCCCGACAGCGGGTCGGATCTCGCCAGCCTCAAGACCACCGCCGTGCTCGACGGCGAGGAGTGGGTGGTCAACGGACAGAAGGTGTGGACGACCCAGGCCCAGTTCGCCGACTACTGCTTCGTGCTGGCCCGCACCGACCCGGACGTGAAGAAGCAGGCCGGGATCTCCTACCTGCTGGTGCCCATGAAGCAGCCGGGCATCGAGGTGCGGGGCATCACCCAGCCCGACGGGACCGCCGAGTTCAACGAGGTCTTCTTCACCGACGCACGGTGTCCGAAGGAGAACGTGGTCGGCGGGCTCAACAACGGATGGAAGGTCGCCAACGACACCCTCGGCTTCGAGCGGGGCATGTCTGCCACCACCGGTCACCGGCGTTTCGAGGAGGAGTACCGGCGGATGGTCCAGATGGCCGCCGATCGTGGTGTCATCGACGACCCGGGCATCCGCCAGCGGCTGATGGCCTACTACTCGAGGATCCAGATCCTTCGGATCAACGGGCTCCGCAACCTCACCGCCGCGCTGTCGGGCAAGCGGGACATCGGCACCGCGGCGCTCGGCGCCACCAACAAGCTGTACTGGTCCGAGATGCACCAGCAGGCGATGGAGCTCGCGGTCGACATCGTCGGCCCGGCCGGGATGCTGATCGACAGCGGGCCGACCGACGGCTCGTGGCCCGCGGTGCTCCGGGCCAACGGCCGGGAGGGCTACGCGGTCAGCCCGATGATGACGTCGTTCCTGTTCTCGCGATCCGAGACCATCTGGGGTGGCGCCAGCCAGATCCAGCGCAACATCGTGGGCGAGAAGGTGCTCGGACTGCCCCGCGAGCCCAAGCCGGCAACGACCGCAGCGCCGGGCGCCTGACCCTCGCCCGGGGAGTCGCCCGACCGCCGGCGGGCCCGGCAGCGCGGAGGGGTGCCCGCTCCGGATGTTGCGAACCCATTACGATCGCCGGTCGTGAGTGAAGCGCCGCGTCGTCGGCCGACCGCGGGGCGAACGCCTCAGGCACGCAACGCCCCTCCTGCGGGCGAGCGGCGTCAGCCCGTCGGGGCCGCTGCCGGACGTGGCCCGGTCCCTGGTCGGGGCACCGGACGACCGGTCATCAAGCAGGGGACCGGCAGCGCCCGCCGCCTCGCCCGCGGATCCTCCGCGACGTCACCCGGCGGTGGTGCCCGGGACGCCGGATCGCCGGCCGGCGCAGGCCCGCATCGAGGCGGCGCTGCGGGCGGGGGACCGCGGACCGGGGCCGATCGTGGCGGCGCCGGCGGAGGCCGGCCGCCCGGCTCGCGGTCGGGCCGTCGGGTCCCCCGCGGGGGAGGGCCGCGGCGGCGCACGGGGCGTCAGCGGGTCGTCATCGCCATCGGCTGCGTCCTCACGCTGCTGACCCTCGGCGTTGCCGGGGCGTTCGCG
>Ga0315287_10002496_pt1 | contig 17455 bp, 21 predicted proteins | sample YL17G11_0_MG_FD_205037 | JGI IMG/M metagenome (GOLD analysis project Ga0315287, IMG submission 205037) | Sediment microbial communities from Yellowstone Lake, YNP, Wyoming, USA - YL17G11_0 | ecosystem: Environmental > Aquatic > Freshwater > Lake > Sediment | place: USA: Wyoming | collected...
CGAAACCACGTTTCGGCTCAACGACCGGGGCCGGGGCTTTCCGGGTGACCAGGACCGAAAACTGGCCGCGAGCCGTTCTCAGCACGCGAATCGTCGTCTCACACCAGCGGTGTGTCGCGTCACCCTTCTTTGCTCGGTGGACCACACGTACGGTCTTTCGACCCGCCCGTGCCCTACGGCACGCAGAGTCCAGGGTCTCGTCCCCAACCGAACCTTTGACGCCGCCAGTTACCCCTTGTCCCACGAGCTCTTTGGGGTCACGGCCGAGAATCTCCTCGGCAGCATCCGAGGCGTAGACCACGATCCCCTCATCGTCCATGACCCGGATGAGGTCGGGAGCGGCACGGACGGCATAAGCCACGACTTCCCCGGGGATCGCCGTTGCTGGTGGTCTGTGCGGTGCTGACTCAAGTCCTGACATGAGGCTGCCCCCGTCAGTTTCCTCGGATGCCCCAACGGTAGGGGATCAGCTGAGGGCGGGGACAGGGTCCAAGGTCACGGCCCCACCCAATTTTGGGCTGTTGCCTCTGCAGGGGCGGGCGTAGACAGGGAGTGTGGGTTCAGCCCACGAATCTGCCACCTCGAAGGAGTTGAGATGAGACTCTCAAGGAAAGTACTCGCAATCGTAGGGGCCTCCACGCTACTCGTGGGGACTGTGGCTGCACCGGCGATGGCCGATAGCACTGTCCCCATCTACGGAGGCCGAACTGAGATCACGACGACTGCGAAGGTTCTGCACAACCTCACCGCAGCCGGAATCCTGATGAAGGGCACCAACGGTGCCTCTTCGGTCATCATCCGCAAGGGTGGCGAGGCACGCCAGCAGTTCACCTTTAGTGTGACGACTCCGAGCAAGTTGACGCTCGAAGACAACCCCATCGGAGGAACGGTTGGCGCCGTTACCGGCGGAAAAGTGACTCACACAGGAACCATCCGCGTCCTCAACACCAACAACGGCAAGGTAATGAAGTTCGGCGACTTCGTCGTGAACTTCGACCGCATGAAGGTCTTTGCCCGCTCGATCAACGGTGACATGGTCGACCCTGTGGCCGTCTTCGTAGTCAAGGTTTTTGACCCGCCGTTGGTCCCGACGTACAACGACAAAACTGCGCCAACGAAGGCTCGGGTTGCCGGAATTGGCATCCACCTCACCCGTGGTGCCGCAAGTCTGCTTAACGGTGAGTTGAACAGCAAGGTATTTGAGGGTGGAATGATGTTCGGCAAGGTTGTAACCGTCGCCGACCTCGTGAAGTAACCACTCCTATCCGATCTGGGGAAACCTGCCTGATCGGTGTGACTACCAGTGGCGGGGGGTGGACTCCACGCCTCGCCACTGTATGTCTGCCCCAATGACCGCGCACGCCCCCCTCCTCCCGCAAGGCCTAGGGACAGTCCGAAACGGCCGGGTTGAAGTCGGCGTGTATACCGCCGGGGTTGGGCCGCCAGATCCACACATGCAGTGCCCAGATGCCGAGCGTGTCGTTGCGGTGGAAGTGCTCACCGAACAGCTCTGGGGCCTCAGTCGCCGTCCAGTCGACTTGGGGGATCACGTACTCCACGGCCACCAAGCGATATCCACTAGGCGCTGGCTCATAGACGAGCACCTCGGGGTGATCGGCCTCGATCGTGTCATCGATCGACGCAATGTCGGCGAAGTGCTGGCCCATCCCTCCGACCCCGGGCAAGTCGAAGCACGGCAGGAACTTCTCGTAGCCCGCGGCTTCGGCCTTGGAAACCACGTGTAGAGGTGCGGTTGCCTGCCGAACGCTGGCAAACTGGGCCTGCGACCCGGCCGCCGGCGCCGCCAGCATTCCAGCGCTCAGCAGAGCGGCCACCGCTGCGACGACGATGCGCTTCATGACCCCTCCTTCACCAAGAACACGTCGTCGGCCACCAGGCCGTGCGCCTCCCGATGAACGGTGGATGCCGCCTCTGGGGAAGGTGCCTCAACCAGGCAGAAGACCTTGCCCTCGGTCTCGGAGACCCAGTAGCGCAGGTAGCGAACGTCGTGCTTGGCCTGCTCCTGCAGATCGGCCATGTGGGCCTTAGCGACGTCGTCGAGAGCCACACCACCCCCGATCGAGTGGACATCCATGTAGAGCGGCATCTGATCCTCCAAGTCATTGCGGAATTGCTGACATGGAGCAACGTAGAAAGGGGTGAGTGAGGAGGGCAGGGGATCGACTCCCCATGTTGGCAAGGCGGATCCCTAGATTGGCAGGGACTCCATCGCCACCGACGCCGCCTGCTGGCGGTTCGAGACGCCTAGCTTGGCGAGGATGGATGACACATGGTGGTCCACGGTCTTCGGCGAGATCACCAGGCGCTCGGCAATCGCGCCGTTGGACTCCCCGTCGCAGATCAGCGCGAGCACATCCCGTTCGCGTTGCGTCAATCCCAGTGGATCGTCCCTGGTCGACGCCCGCGAGCCGCGGGGGATCGCCGACACGCCTTTCGCACGCATCAGCTGCCGAGCCCGATGGGCGGCGGCCGAAGCATCTAGAGCCTCCAGACGGCGCACGGCTTCGCGCATTGCGTCCGCTTCCCCGCTGTCGAGCAGCGACAGCGCCGCCTCGTAGGGAAGGCCCAGCGCGTCAAACCGTTCCGCCGCCGCCTGGTGATCTCCTGACATGGCGAGTGCATGGACTTCCTGCAACCGGTCTGTGACGGTGACGGGAACCCCGACTCGTCTAGCCCAAATCGACGCCTCACCGGTGAAGTCGGGGTCGAGTGACGCGAGAAGGGTGACGGCGGTGGTCGCGTGCTGGCGCGCCCCTGCCTCGTCACCGGTCAACCAAGCCAGCTCGATCACCCCGATCAGCGAGTCGCACAGCCAGTCGCTGGCGCCCAGCGGCCGCGCCAGCCCAAGTGCCTCCTCTAACATCTGCGCACCTTCAGGGTCGCCGCGTCGAGCGAGGACGCGTCCGACCCCTTGCAGTGGGTTCAGCCGGTTCACCGGTGACAAGTGCTCCCTCGCCCTGGCGACGATCGCGCGACCGAGCAGCAGCGTCTCGTCCCACCTCCCTTGACGCTCGAGGCTGCGAATGTGTCCACCCTTCAGGCAGGCCTCGTAGGTGGAGAAGGCGTCGAGCTCCCAGTACGCCAGACCTTCGGTGAACACGTCTTCGGCTTCGTCCCACCGATAGTTCGCTGACAGGACGTTGTAGAGGTTGCTGAGCGCTCGTCCTATCTGGCTTTCGTGGCTCCCCGCGACGGCGATGTCGAGCGCACGGCGCAACTGGTCGTCTGCCTCTTCACCTTGGTACCACCGCACACATGCCGCGGTGTTGAGGGCCTCCGACAGCAGAGCGGTGTCGCCGAATCGCTCGGCCAAGGCGATCGCCTGCTCCGCGAGAACGAGAGCGTCACCGGGCCGCTCCGACGTCCCGAAACTTGCTTTGCCGTTGATCGCCCACCCAAGTTCGACGCATTCTGGTTCACCGTCGAGGACAGCAATCGATTCCGCGACCAGATGTTCAAGGGCCGCCCCATTGCACAGCCGCCACTGTGCGTGTGCGAGCTTGCGCAATGCCGTGCTCTCGCGTCTCCGGTCGCCGAGCTCCTTCCAACGAGCTGCGGCGTCCTCGCGAAGTTCGGCAGAGCGCTCCCACTGGTCGAGCATTCCGTACTCGTCCGCGAGCCGGTCGCGCCAGTCGGCCACTTCCGCCGGCTCCGCGGCGGCCTCCCACCGGAGTGTCCGCTCCAGCTGGGCTGCGGCCTCGCGATGCGACCCGAGGTGCGCGGCCTGCGCCGCCGCTCGCGGGGCGTACATCAGGACCGCCTGCGCGTCCTCCGCCTGGTCCGCGTGGTGGGCCAGGCGGGCTTCGTTGGCGTCGCTCTGTTCCACCAGCACCTTCAGCACGGCGGCGTTCATGGTGCGTCGTCGGTGCTCGGGCAGGGATGCCTCGATCGCTGCCCGCGCGAGCTCGTGACGGAAGCGCAAGGCATCGCCGGCGACCGTCAGCGCTCCCGACGTGACGCACTCGTCCAGGATGTCGAGATCGGTGTCCGTAAGCGGTTCGAGGTGTTGAACCGACGCGGCTGTGCCGAGGACGGCCACCCAGTCGACGAGGTTGCGAGCAGGTGCCGAGAGCCGACAGATGCGTGCCTGGACGGCGTCGTGCACTGAGGTGAGCAGCTGCTCACCGGACGACGCGAGTGCTTCGCGGATGTAGAACGGGTTACCGCCGGTGAGTGCAAACAGGTCGTCGCCATCGACGCCCTGGGCACTCGCCAACGCCGAGACTGCACCGGCGGACAGATTCGGGAGTGAGATACGGCGGGCCCAGCGGTGGCTTCCGACTTCGCCGAGCACTGGGCGCAGCGGGTGGTCGCGGCCCAGGGCGTCGTCACGATAGGTGGCGAGGATGAGGACCGAGCAGTTCCGGACTCGCCGGCTGAGAAACTGGATCAGGTCGAGGCTGGCTTCGTCTGCCCAGTGCACGTCCTCGAAGATGAGCACAGTCAGATCGTCGGCTGCAGTGAGCTCGTCACGCAGCAGGCGAAAGAGCCTGCTTCTCGGTAGGTCGTCGTCCCGGCACTCTTTGGCCAGCTCTCCCCCGAGCTGGTCGGCGATGTCGAGAAGGGGCGCGAGCGGCTGGGGTGTCAACGACCCGTCGCATGCTCCCCAGAGCCATCGGGTGTCAGAGGTCCGGGATTGGAACTCCTCGACCAGAGTGGTCTTGCCGACGCCTGCCTCACCGGCGATCAGGACGACACGACTGTCACCGCCGACGGCGTCGCGACGGTACTCGTCAAGGAGGGCGAGGAAGTCTTCCCGTTCCAGGAGCTCCATCCGAAGATCATGCGCTACGGGTGGCGCCGCGTCCAGGTTTCTGGATTTTCGGGGGGCTCCGAGGTACGGGTGCGCGAAGCGAGAAGACCTGCCAGACAGTGCGGTGTGGGACCGGGCACCTGCGTGAGACGATCCCGCCATGGGATTTCAGATGACCGGCGAGCCGACCGCCGACCAGGTACTCGACGAGTACCCGTTCGCCCTGGTCGTCGGGATGATGCTCGACCAGCAGTACGGCATGGAGCACGCGTTCCGCGGCGGATACAAGGTGCTGTCCCGGTTCGGCACCCTCGACCCGGCGGCCATCGCCGCGGCCGATCCTGACGAGTTCAAGGCGCTGTGCAGTGTGCCCCCGGCCATCCACAGGTTCCCGGGATCGATGGCGGCACGGCTGCAGGAACTGGCTGCGCTGGTCGACGCGAAGTACGACGGCGACGTCACGCGTCTGTGGTCCGAACCAACCACCGGTGTCGCGCTGTTCGCCCGGCTGCGCGAGCTTCCCGGGTTCGGGGAGCAGAAGTCGAAGATTTTTATGGCGTTTCTGGCCAAGCAGCTAGGCGTCAAACCACGCGGCTGGAAGACGATTGCCGGCGACTACGGCCTGAAGGGCTACCGCTCTGTCGCGGACGTGGTGGACGCCGAGTCGCTGCAGAAGGTACGCGACTTCAAGAAGCAGCAGAAGGCGTCCAAGGCTGCTGCCAGCTGACGGTCGAGGGGCTTGGGCCGTGGACATGGACGGTGTCGAGGGCGGGCGCCCGTATCCGAGGCGCCGCCGATGTGACGCGAGGGTGGATTTTCGGGCCGGTCGCGGGCGATAAGTGGCCCGTCGCGTCACGCCAACGGGGCCGACAGCACCCAAACCGGAATAGATGCCCACCCCGGGCCGATTTCGTAGTCATCTACTACCCACTCGGTGGGATGGCCCGGACGGTGGCCCGTTGCGGTCACCCGGGTGGGACGCCGTGTCGCTTTTCCGGCAGCGGGCGGTGCTTGTCGTCCAGGGCTGCGTAGCGGCGCACGAGCTCTGCGCGCAGGTCGGCGGCCTCGACGATGCCGTCAATCACCAGGTCGGACGCGAGACGCATCAGGTCGACGTCCTCCTCGTACTCAGCGCGCTTCGCCGCAACGTATGCCGCCCGCTCCCCCGGATCGGCGATTGCCTCGATCTTCTTGGCGTAGACCGCGTTCACCGCAGCGTCGGGGCCCATCACCGCGATGTGCGCAGTCGGCAGCGCCAGGCACGCGTCCGGGCTGAACCCCGGTCCACCCATCGCATAGAGTCCAGCACCATAGGCCTTGCGGACGATCACCGAGATCTGCGGCACCGTCGCCTCGGCGACGGCGGTAATCATCTTGGCGCCGTGCCGGATGATGCCCTGCCGCTCCACCTGCGCACCGATCATGAAGCCGGGGACATCCGCTAGGTAGAGCAACGGGATGTTGAACGCGTCGCAGAACCAGATGAAGCGCGCGGCCTTGTCAGCAGAGTCGTTGAACAGCACACCGCCGCGCACCGCCGAGTTGTTCGCGACGACGCCGACGGCGCGTCCGTCGATCCGCGCCAGACCGGTGACCAGCTCGGCCGCGAACAGGGGCTTCAGCTCGAGGAACGAGTCCGCGTCGACGAGACCGTCGACGACTGAGTGCATGTCGAACGGAGCCGACTCCGACTCGGGGATGACCGACGCCGAGAGCTCGGCGGCCGGCGCCTGCGCGTCGTACCTCGGCGGGCCATCGCGCCAATGGGTCGGCAAGTAGCTGAAGTAGTACTTGGCGTCCTCGATCGCCTCGCGGTCATCGGCAACTAGGTTGTCGCCGCAGCCGGAGACGGTGGCGTGCATGCGCGCGCCGCCCATCTCCTCCAGCGTCACGGTCTCGCCGATCACGACCTCGGCCATGCGCGGCGACCCGAGATACATGGAGGCGCGCTCCTCCACCATAAACACGACATCGCAGAAGGCCGGGATGTACGCGCCACCGGCAGCGGACGGACCGAACAAGCAGCAGATCTGCGGCACTCGCCCCGACAGCGCCACCTGGTTGGCGAAGATCCGCCCGGCGCCGCGGCGTCCTGGGAAGAGGTCGACCTGGTCGGTGATCCGTGCACCCGCCGAGTCGATGAACCAGAAGATCGGCAGCTCTGCGGCGAGTGCGCGCTCGGTGACGCGGACGATCTTCTCGACGGTGCGCGCTCCCCACGAGCCCGCCTTCACCGTCCAGTCGTTGGCGACGACGAGCGCGGGACGCCCCTCGACGAGCCCCTGACCCGTCACCACTCCGTCAGCGGGCAACCCTTCGGCAAGCGCGTTCGCCAGTGCACCGTCCTCAACGAACGAATCCGTGTCGAAGAGCAGGGCGACGCGCTGGCGCGCCGTGAGGCGTTCGTGCTCGGTCATGAGGCCGCTGCCCCGGTCGTGAGCGGGAGTCCGAGATGGCGGGCGATCACCATGCGCTGCACCTCTGACGTGCCCTCGCCGACCTCCAGAACCTTCGCGTCGCGGTAGAGCCGGGCCACCGGTGACTCCTCCATGAAGCCGTAGCCGCCGAACACCTGCGTCGCGGTGCGAGTGGCCTTCACCGCCGCCTCGGTGGCGAAGAGCTTGGCGATGGCGGCGGCCTTCGACACCTCGGCTCGTCCGCGTCCGGCGTCCTTGAGCGACGCCGCCTGATAGGTGAGCAGTCGCGCTGCCTCGAGATCGACGGCGAGGTCACTGAGCGGGAACGCGACCCCCTGCCGTGATCCGATCGGTTGGCCGAACGTCGTGCGCGTCCCGGCGTAGGCGACGCACGCGTCGAGGCAGGCAGCGATCAGCCCCACCGAAAGCGCGGCAATCGCGATGCGTCCGTCGTCGAGAATGCCGAGCATCTGGCGCAGACCGTCGCCCCGGGGACCGAGCAGCGCATCCTCGGGTACTCGGCAGTCATCGAAGGTCAACCCGTGGGTGTCGGACGCGTGCCACCCGAGCTTGTCGTAGGCGGGCTCGACGGTAAGGCCGGGTGTGCCGGACGGCACGATCAACGTCGAGATCTCCGGGCGTCCGTCGCGCTCGCCAGTGCGCGCGGTGATGGTGACGCACGAGGTGATCGCGGTGCCGGAGTTGGTGATGAACGCCTTCGTGCCGTTGATGACCCAGTCACCGTCGTGCAGTTCGGCGTGTGTGCGGGTCGCGCCCGCGTCGGTGCCGGCGTCCGGCTCGGTGAGCCCGAAGGCGGCGAGCGCGCGTCCGGCGACAAGGTCGGGCAGCCACCGGTCACGCTGATCATCGGTACCGAAGGTGAGGATCGGATTGATCCCGAGGCCGACAGCAGCGGACAACGTGATCCCGATGGACTGGTCGGCACGGCCGAGCTCTTCGACAGCGAGACAGAGGGACGTGAAGTCAGCGCCGGCGCCGCCGTACCGCTCGGGGGCGCTGAGCCCGAAGAGCCCGAGGTCACCGAGCTTCGGAACGAGGTCGACCGGGAAGGCGCGCGTGCGGTCCCAGTCGGCAGCGTGCGGGGTGATCTCGGCCTTCGCGAAGTCGCGCACCAGGTCGCGCAGCGCCCGCTGCTCGTCAGTCAGCTCAAAGCCCATGCCTTCACCCGTCCGGATCACTTGCTTGACGTTTACGTCAACGTCAATCAGGCTAACCCCATGCCCCCTACCGTTGGCAAGACCCAGGACGCGGTTCTTTCGCCAACTCGAGAAACCTGGACGATCGGTGACCTTGCCGCCGAGCTCGAGGTGACGCCGCGGACGCTGCGCTTCTACGAGTCAGAGGGGCTGATCGACCCGATTCGCGGGTCCGGTGGCTCGCGCACCTACACCCGTCGCGACCGGACGCGCATGCAGCTCATCTTGCGGGGTAAGCGATTTGGCATGTCGCTGCCTGAGATTGCTGAGATCCTTTCGATGTATGACGGAGCGGAGTCGAGCAGAATCCGGCAGCTGGAGCGTGTCGTGTCACGGGTCGGGGAGATCAGCGTTGAGCTGACCGCCCGGCAGCGCGACATCGCGCGCACGCTGGACGAGCTCGCCGAGGTGTCCGAGCAGTGTCAGGCCAAGCTTGGGCAGCTTCGCGCTAAGGCCTGAACGAGCACGTAACGGAGGACGACATGGAAGACGCGTCGGAGCAAGTCGAGCGGCAGCGCGGTCTCTGGTTCGAAGAGCTGGCTGTCGGTACGCGCTACGTTCACGCTCCCGGGCGCACCATCGGCGAGGCCGACAACACGCTCTTCAGCGCGCTCACCATGAATCAGCAGGCGGTACACGTCGATGAGACGTACGCCAGCCAGCAGGAGTTCGGTGGCCGGCTCGTCAATAGCATGATGACGCTGGCGATGGTGGTGGGGCTGTCAGTGAACCAGTTGACGCAGGGCACCCTGGTCGCCAACCTCGGCTTCGAGGAGGTCACTTTCCCGGCACCGCTCTTCCACGGTGACACACTGCATGCCGAGACGGTCGTGGTCAACAAGCGACCGTCGATGAGTCGCAGCGGCCAGGGAGTCGTGACCCTGCAACACGAGGGTCGCAACCAGAAAGGTGAGCTCGTTGTGCAGGCAACGAGGAACGTGCTGTGGAAGATGAACCCACGATGAAGCCGATCGCGCCGGAGTCCGGGCCCGCGTACCTGTTCTGTCCGGCGTCGCGGCCGGACCGGTACCAGAAGGCACTGGATGCGGCCGACTTCGCGATCCTCGACCTCGAGGACGCCGTCGCACCTGCAGACAAGGCCTCCGCGCGCCAGGCGTTGATCGAAAACCCCGTGGACCCGGACGCGGTCATCGTGCGCGTGAATGCGATCGGGACGCCGGATCATGCGCTGGACCTGAAGGCGCTCGAGCAAACCGCGTACGGCCGGATCATGGTGCCTAAGGCCGAGGATCCCGAGGCAATCGCGCAGCTGGATCAATTTGAAGTGATCGCGCTGTGCGAAACAGCGCGTGGGGTTCTTCTCGCGTCGACGATCGCGGAGGTGCCTTGTGTGGTGGCGTTGATGTGGGGGGCGGAGGACCTGATCGTCTCGCTGGGGGGGCGATCAAGCCGACGCGCGGATAGCTCCTACCTCGACGTCGCACAGCAAGCACGGTCAATGGTGCTGTTGGCCGCAGGAGCACAAGGCGTCGCCGCTATCGATGCGGTCGTTCTCGACCTCCACAGCAATCAGCCGCTCCAGCGAGAATCGCTAGATGCCGCAGCGTCTGGTTTCGCAGGGAAGGCCTGCATTCATCCCAACCAGGTTGAGGCCATCAGGGCGACCTGGGAGCCCTCATCGGACCAAGTGAAGTGGGCGCGACAAGTCCTCGACGCAGTGAATGGTGGGGGTGTCGAAGTTGTCGAGGGACTCATGATCGACGAACCTCTTGTACGCCTCGCGCGTAACGTCCTCAAAGACGCGCAGGACTAGATCTCCGGGTCGACGTCCGTGACCGGCCCGTCCAGTTGCCCGTATCCGAAGATGTGCGCGCTGACGACGTCTAGCTCTCGACGTGCATCTCCGAAGAATGCAGCCAACCGATACGCCACCCTCGGGAACGGCTTCTCACGGGCTCGCCCTCCCACACCCCAGTTCGCCTGCGGCACTACGAGAAACAGATGCTGGGTATCAGGTGAGATATGGGCCTTCCACATATCCTTGAGGTCGTGGTTGTTGGTCGTCGTGCCACCGCGCTCAACCTCGCCGAGAATTCCGCGGCCCTCGTCCAGCCAGAACACGAAGTCCGGACGCGCCTGAGTGACGAGCCCATCTTGGGGGCTGAGTACTACCTCGCTTCCGAACCCCAGCTCGTGCTCGAGCAGCTCAGCCACGATTCGTTGGACAGCCGAGCTCTGGGCTCCGTGCACGTGAACCTTGTCGATGGCGTCCGCCCTCGCCTCGAGGTGCGAGCCGCGAGCCGCGAGCTCGTCGACGCGCTCGAGCTCGGCGCGTTCCACGTCGTCCAGTTGATGACGCACGAGGCGGGCGTACTGAACGGGCACAGTCCGCAGCTTCACAGCTCTTCGTCATAGAAGCTAGCCCGTGAGACTGATCAGCCACCGCCGCGAGCCCCAGGGGGCGCGATCCAGACCGCAATGCACTGTCACTGGCCTCAACTCAGTACGTCATCGACGAGATCGAGATCGAGGCCCTCAGTGACGTCAGCGGCGTTGGGTCCGAGCTCAGGTGAGAACTACTTGGTCCAGATCTCGCCGTGTTTCGCCCGCTCGTAGATGCTCGAAAACGTTTCGGCGTCCAGCATCTGTGGCCGCTTCTTCAGCCAGCGCCGCAGTTCGCCGGACGCCAGCACGGTGACCTCATCGGGCTGTGCCTTACGCCGGAACTTACTCGCGCAGGTGACAACCACTTCACGGACCATGACCGGGAAGCCACAGGCGTCGCTCAGAGCCGGGACGCCCGACTGGCTCCATGCTCGGAGTTTCGAAGGTAGTGCTGCCGGTGGCCCGTCAGCCACACGTCTCAGAGCAGGAGGCCGGCTCGAGCAGCATTAGCGGTCGTCAAGCAGGTCGAGGACGTCTCCGATGTTGGCGACGTCGACCTTCATACCCATCGGATACGTCGCCTGCACGAACGGGCCTGCGTTTTCGCCCTTCGTCATGCCGCGACGTGCGAGCTCGTTCAGCGCCTCGCTCAGCCCGACCCCCGCTCGCGGCGGATTCTGGCTACCTCACTGGCCACGTCCGGCGCCAAACTCACAGTCGTACGCATGAGAACAGGGTAATGCTTCATGATGTTGGTAGTGCCTCACGATGTTCCACGCGCGGAGCGCCTCCGCACGCCTCCTGCAGGAAGATGCGCCACCCGTGCTCGGTGACCAGCGCCAGATCGGGCCCGAAGATCAGGCGTCCGAGGTTGATGTACCGACAGGCGCGAAGCCAGTATCCCTCGGCCGGCCCGAACACGACCCGACCAGGCCGTGGCGCGACGAGCAGCAGGCCGGTCCGGGGTGTGTCCCAGTCGTTCGGCAGGGGCAATCGTTCCGCGGCGGCACGCAGGATGTCCGACGCGTCGTGCCAGTGCGTCCTCGGCGCGACCTCCACGGAGGTGCAGTCGATTAGCTCGCAGCTGCCTGCGGTGTCCGCGACCAGAGCGAGGATGGGTTGATGCGCCCGAAGGGGTGTCCGCGCAGCGATGTCGTGGATCAGCCGCCCGGGGTCAGCGAAGTCCCAGGGGTCAAGGACTCGAGATGTCATGACGCGAGAGTGCCGGAGTTGGTGCGTCACCACCGGCTATCCACAGGCGGCCCGATCCGCTAGTCGGACGCTCCCCTCGACGCCAGGATTTCGCTCCGACGAAAGGAGCACCTCATGGGTGAACGCATCCATGGCCTCGGCCACCTCGACATCGTCCCGCCGCTGAACACTGCTGAGCAGCAGTACCTCGCCGCCTACGCAGAAACCATGACGAGAGTCGACGACGACCCGTACCACGTGGATGACCACCCGCTGTTGGCGCAGCGGAGTGCGTGCGCCGCCGCCGAGGACGGCGGCTACGCCATCTCCGGCCGCGATGAGATGTCGTGGGCGCCGGACTTCAGCGGCGAGTCACTACACACCCAGGATCGCGACGGAATCTGGCGTCCGCTGGAGTGCCTGCAGCACTTGCTCGACCACTTCTTGACGCCGGACGCCGCTCGTCTTCACGTTGGCGATCCTCGGTTCGCGGAGTTCACCTTCGACCATGAGCTGCTTGGCGCGGTCGCGCTCGAGAGCAACTACACCGGCCAACTCACCCTCGTCATGGTCGAGGACGGGCAAGTGCGCTCGGTGACGGCTTCGCAGTGCGTGGGGTGCGGATATGGAGAGGAGGGTCTGCCCTCGACATGGGAGCTCAGCGCCGGCGGTGGCTTGTGATGCGACGCCAGTGGCGCCAAAATGGCGCCATGCCCAGCATTCAGGTCAAGGACGTCCCCGAAGCGACCCACGCCGTGCTGCGCCGACGGGCCGCCGCGGCCCATCAGTCGCTGCAGGAGTACCTGCGCAGCTGGTTGATCGAGGAGGCCAGTCGCCCGACCGTCGACGAGGTACTCGACCGAGCTGGTGGCCGGGCAGGCGGTACTGCACCTCTCGAGGAGGTCCTCGAGGGCCTGCACGAAGACCGTGATCGTCGCTGACGCGAGCGTGCTCGTCGTCGCTCTCGTCGACGACACGGCGCTGGGTGACCGGGCACGACACCGACTGCGCGGCGAGGAGTTCGCCGCACCAGAACTGGTCTACCTCGAGACCACGTCGGCACTCCGACGGCTCGTCAGCCGTGGCCACGCGTCACCGCGCCGCGCCGCCCTGGCACTTGACGATCTGCTGGACCTTCCCGTCCAGCGCGCGAGACACACACGCCTGCTGCCGCGCGCGTGGGAGCTGCGCCCGAACCTGACCGTCTACGACGCCGCATACGTTGCTCTCGCCGAGGCGCTCGACGCTCCTCTGTTCACCGCGGACCGGCGCCTGACCCGCGCGACGGGCCCACGCTGCACCTTTGAGCTGCTGGCCGGGTTCGACTAATGGGGCAGGAGCCTCTCAGCAGCCAGACCTGCATAGCCTTCATACTCTGGGTATACTGAGAGTATGACTACGACGATCAAGGTCTCGAACGACGTCCGCGACCGCCTCAAGGCCCAGGCAACGCGCGCTCACCGGACGCTGGGCGAGCACCTCGCCCACCTCGCCGACCTAGCCGATCGCGAAGGTCGCTTCGAAGCCATGCGTCAGGCGATCGCCGACACACCCCCCGAGGCCATGGCGCCGTACGCCGACGAGGTGGCGGCCTGGGAACAGCTCGACCGTGACTGACCTCGCACCCGGAGACGTCGTGTGGGTGGTGCCCGACCCGACCGTTGGCCGCGAGCAAGCCGGCCGCCGACCAGCCGTCGTGATCAGCGGCATCGACTACCTCAACACCGTCGAGACCCTGGCCATCGTGGTCCCTGTCACCAGCGTCAACCGTTCCTGGCCGAACCACATCCCGCTCGGTGACATCGAGCTGCCACACCCTTCATGGGCGATGACCGAGCAGGTGCGCACGATCTCGCGCGCACGCATCGTCGGCCGAGCTGGCCGCGTCTCTGCGTCGTCCCTGCACGAGCTGCGTGGATGGGTCCGCGACTTCCTCGACCTGTGAGCCGTGGCGAGTCGGCGTCGCCACCCGCCCGATGCAACACCCCCCAGCGCCTGGCGCACTACACCCAGCCATCCGTGACGATCTGCCGTCCCACGACCTCGAGCAGCCCCACGGCCTTCCTCATGCACTTTCGCTCGTCTGGCTCGATCGCGATGAGCTCATAGGCGGCGGCAAAGCCCATCACCGCTACCCGTGGCAGATCCAATCGGCGACGCCCGACAACGGCGACGCATTGAGCGCCCGCGGCCCGCGCGGCCCGTGCCACCGCCACGGGCGCCTTGCCCCGCTCGCTCTGTTGATCGAGCTGCCCCTCGCCGGTCACTACCAGGTCAGCGTGCCTCAGCTGGTCACGAAGTCCCACCAGATCCAGGACGATCCTGGCCCCCGAGTCCATCTGTCCACCCAAGAAGGCCAAGCCGGCGAACCCGATGCCACCCGCTGCGCCGGCACCTGCGGCACTCTCGAAGCTCTCGCCCAAGCAGCGTGTGGTGACTTCGGCGAACCGACCCAGGGCACGCTCGATCACCGCAATGTCGCTGGCGTCTGCGCCCTTCTGCGCCGCAAAGACTCGTGCTGCCCCATGCTCACCGAGCAGCGGGTTGTCGACATCGCTGCCAAGGATTATCTGAGCCCCCGCGAGCCGGGGGTCGAGCCCGGTCAGGTCCACGTCACACAGCGAAAGCAGCCCCTCGACGCCGAGCGCGATCCGGTCTCCGCGGGCGTCCAGCAGACCGACCCCCAACGCCGTCAGCATCCCAGCGCCACCGTCACTGCTTGCGCTTCCTCCCAGACCGATCACGATCTCGGTGGCCCCTCGTTGCAGCGCTGCGCGGACGCCGAGGCCCACCCCGTAGGAGTGCGCACCGAGCGGATCGACCTCGCCTGCAGGCATGAGCTGCATTCCACTCGAGTTCGCCACCTCGACTACCGCCCTGCAACCAAACAGCGCCAGCGAAGAACGGGCCGGACTACCCAGCGGCCCGATCGACTCGAAGAACACGCGCTCGAATCCGGCGCTGACCGCCGCGTCGACGGTTCCGTCTCCCCCGTCCGCAACAGGCACCTCGACGACGACGGAGTCCGGGGCCGCGGACCGGACTCCCGACGCGACCGCGCGCGTGGCGCTCGCGGCGTCGGTCGACCCCTTGAACTTGTCCATCGCCACGACCACCCGAGGAGCGACCTCTTGTCCTCTTTTAGTCATCTCCATAGACTACTGGCGTGACTTCATCATTGGCCGCGACGTACACCATCGCCTCCGTTCCTGGGGACGGCATCGGCCCAGAGACCGTGGCCGCCGCGCGACGCGTGCTGGACGCCGTCTCGGCAGACCACCGCTTCTCCCTGGAGTGGCGTGACTACCCCTGGGGTTGCGACCACTACCTCGAGACCGGCGCGATGATGGACGTGGACGGCATCGCATCCCTAGCCACCAGCGACGCGATCCTTCTGGGAGCGGTCGGACGCCCGGATGTGCCCGACCACGTTTCGCTGTGGGGCCTGCTGATCCCCATCCGACGCAGCTTCGACCAGTTCGTCTCGCTGCGGCCGGCACGCCTGCTCAAGGGCGTCGCGAGCCCGCTCGCGGCCTCGCGCACCGGGTTGGACGTCGTCATCGTGCGCGAGAACACCGAAGGGGAGTACTCCGAGATCGGAGGTCGCATCTTCCGCGGTCGAGACGACGAGATGGCCGTGCAGGAGGCGGTCTTCACAAGACGCGGCATCGAGCGCATCGCTCGGTACGCCTTCGACCTGGCCAGGACTCGGTCGGGACGAGTCGCATCCGCCACCAAGTCGAACGGCATCGTCCACACGATGCCGTTCTGGGACGAGGTCGTCTCCGAGGTCGCCGCGGAGTACCCGGACGTCGAGCTCACGCGGTACCACGTCGACGCACTCGCGGCGCTGCTCGTGCTCGACCCTGGCGCCTTCGACGTCGTGCTCGGATCGAACCTCTTTGGCGACATCCTCTCCGATCTGACCGCCGCCCTAGCCGGAAGCATCGGCATCGCTCCATGCGGCAACCTCGACCCAACCCGCCGAAACCCCTCCATGTTCGAGCCGATTCACGGGTCGGCACCCGACATCGTGGGCAAGGGCATCGCCAACCCGATCGGGCAGATCTGGAGCGCCGCGCTCATGCTCGACCACCTGGGCGAGCAAGCAGCTGCCGCGCGACTCGTGCGCTCCATCGAGACGGTGCTGGCCTCCGGCATCAGCACCCCTGACCTGGGAGGTGACCACGGAACGGACGCCGTGACGGACGCCGTGATCGCGAGCTTCCTCGACGCCGAAGCCAGCCTGTGAGCGACACCCTCGAGGAGTTCGACGAGCAGCTCATCGACACCGGCGACGTCTCGATCCACGTCCGCACCGCAGGGAGCGGCCCTGCCCTCCTGCTTCTGCACGGCTACCCCGAGACGTCGCTGATGTGGCGGAACGTCGCCCCGGCGTTGGCCGCCGACTTCACCGTCGTGGCCACCGACCTGCGTGGGTACGGCCGCAGCGGCGTCGCGGACGACCCCGCGCCCGAGTCGTACAGCAAGCGGCGCATGGCGGACGACCAGATCGGCGTCATGGACGCCCTCGGCCACAAGACCTTCTCGGTCGCCGGCCACGATCGAGGCGCCCGCGTCGCACACCGACTAGGGCTTGATCACCCCTCACGCGTTGAGCGCCTTGCGGTGCTCGACATCGTCCCCACGCTTCACATGTTCGACACCGTCGACCGCGCCATGGCCGAGACCTACTTCCACTGGTTCTTCCTGAGTCAGCCGTCAGATCTTCCCGAGCGACTGATCAACGGCGACCCGGACGGCTGGATCGCCAGCCGGTTCCGCGGACGACACGGCAGCGAATGGACCATCGAGGGCGACGTGTTGGCGCAGTACGCGAGCGTCTTCGCCCAACCGTCCCGCGTCGCAGCAACGTGTGCCGACTACCGCGCGGCAGCCACCGTCGACCTCGAGCACGATCGCGCGTCGATGGCTGCCGGACAGCGGCTCACGACACCCCTCCTCGCGATGTGGGGGGCGACGAGCTACGTCGGCCGTAACTTCGACGTGCCTGCTGTGTGGCAGGCGTTCGCCGAGCAGGTCATCGGATGCGCGGCGCCCTCGGACCACTACATCCCGGAGGAAGCCCCCGTCTTCACCACCGCGGTGCTCCGCGAGTTCTTCTCGACCGGACACCTCGCATGACCCCCTCGCGCGAGACGTTGGTCGACCTGCTGCGTGTGCTCGTGGAGGCCGAGACACCGACCGGCGACACCGACGCTCTCAACCGCGGCTTCTCCGTGCTCGCGGAGCTCACTGCGTCGATGACGGCCCGGCAACCACTCGTGGACAGTCTGGACGGCACGCCGTACCTCTACCTGGCGCCCACCGCCAGCCCCTCGGTGCTCTTCCTTGGACACCTGGACACCGTGTGGCCGGTCGGCACTTTGAGTGAGCTGCCTTTCCGCATCGACGGAGACGTCGCTACCGGACCTGGCGTCTTCGACATGAAGGCCGGCCTCGCCATCGCCCTCGGTGCAATCGCCGGCTGCAACGCCGCCGACCACGTC
>Ga0315287_10002498_pt1 | contig 17446 bp, 11 predicted proteins | sample YL17G11_0_MG_FD_205037 | JGI IMG/M metagenome (GOLD analysis project Ga0315287, IMG submission 205037) | Sediment microbial communities from Yellowstone Lake, YNP, Wyoming, USA - YL17G11_0 | ecosystem: Environmental > Aquatic > Freshwater > Lake > Sediment | place: USA: Wyoming | collected...
GGAGGAGAAACGGTTCATCCGCCCGCTCAACTACCCGCCCGGCACTCCGGGTCAGGGCAGCGCCCTCGTTCTGTTGCAGGGCAAGCCGCCGGTGGCCGTCCTCAACCTGCAGGGCCGCACCTTCATGCCGCCGCTGGACAATCCTTTCCTGGCCGCCCAACCGGAAGTGCAGCGCCTCCGCCAAGCGACCCCGGTGATCTTCGTCGATGTCCACGCCGAGGCGACCTCGGAGAAGATCGCCCTGGCCCGGATGCTCGACGGCCTCGTGAGCGCCGTGGTCGGCACCCACACGCATGTGCAGACCGCCGACGAGCAGATCTTCCCTGGCGGCACGGCGTATCTGACCGACGCGGGATTCACCGGCCCGCACGAGAGTGTGCTAGGCCGTGAGATCGAGCCGGTGCTCCGGCGTTTCCTGACCTGCCAGCCGCAACGCTTCGAGGTGGCGAGCGGACGCGTCTTGCTCCAAGGCGCGATCATCGAGATCGACGACGTCACCGGCAAGGCTGTGAGCATTCGGAGGGTGTCGGAACCTACGAGCTCCGAACACTGATTCCGCGGGATAGGCAGCCGATGAAAGCACGAATCTTCCTGAGCTGTGGTCAAAGTGACCGATGGGAGGAACGCTCGATCGCTGAGGCAATCAAGAAGCGGATAAATGAGAGTGAACTTGGATTCGAATGCTGGGCAGCCTGTGAGGAGCAGGATCTGGATTCCCTTCGAGATGTAGTGTTCAAGAGGTTGGAGGAAGCAGACTATTTCATCTTCGTTGACTTCAAGCGGGAAGAGCTGAAGGACGCAGCGGCCAAGAATGGCAACCCCATCCACCGCGGCTCCTTGTTCGCGAACCAGGAACTCGCTGTGGCCTCCTACATCGGCCTGGCTGACCGCGTGCTGTTGCTCCAGGAAGAAGGCGTGGAAGAGCGCGGCGGCGTGCTGAGTGCAGTCCTAGCCAACTTGAAGGAGCAGAGAGGGCCATTCCGAAGTTGCGACCGAGCGGGTCTGCCGGAACTCATCTACGACTTGATCAAGGCGAGGCTTGGCGACTCGAGTGAGGACAGGAAATGGACGAGCCAAACACGAAACGCGCTCTGCCTAAGCAGCCATGCAGAAACGAAGCCTCAGGACAACGCACAGCCCTTTCACATCAAGGTGGAGAACCTTCACCATCGAAAAGACGCGCGCGGTTGCTTCGCATACCTTGATGAAGTGGCGAATCTCGCCACCGACGAAGTGATCAGTCAGAAGTGGCAGACTGTTGAGTTCAAATGGGCTAACACGAGGTTGGCCGCTGTCAGGATCGCTCCCAAAGCATACCGACTGTTCGACGCATTCTGGCTCACTCATACGAATGGTCAAGTGGTGGAGATGGAGTTTTTTCATCGAGAGACTGCCCCCTCGTCCACCGATTACTCTCCTCACAGACTTGGCGCGGGACGATACCGCCTTACCTACTCGGTGGTCAGCGAGAACTTCAAGGCGGTGCAAAGCAGCTTCAACGTCGAGTTTAAGCCTGGGCAACCGATCAAAGACGCACTGGATCGCTGGCGTGGCGCCAATGGGTAAGCAATCCAAATCCCAGTGGGACTTCGGCGAGCTGTTCCCGCCGGAGGCAACGCGCCGCGTGCTGACGGTCAGCGAGCTGACCACCCAGATCAAGCGCCTGCTCGAACGCGAGGTCGGCCAGGTCTGGGTGACCGGTGAGATCACGAACTTCCGCGCGCAGAGCTCGGGGCACCTCTATTTCACCCTCAAGGACGCCGGGGCTCAGTTGAGCTGCGTGCTGTTCCGGGGCGCGACGGTCACCGGGCGCGAGTTGCTCGAGGACGGCCTGAAGGTGATCGCCCAAGGCGAACTCACGGTCTATGAGCCGCGGGGCCAGTATCAACTCATCGTGCGCCAACTCGAACTGCAAGGCGTCGGCGCACTCCAGCTTGCGTTCGAGAAACTCAAACGGAAGCTGGCCGCGGAGGGCCTCTTCGCGCCGGAGCGCAAACGCCCGCTGCCCAAGTACCCGCGGCGGATCGGCCTGGTGACCTCCCCCATGGGCGCTGCCATCCGCGACGTGCTGCATGTCATTCGACGCCGCAATCCCGCGCTCGAAATCATCCTCGCGCCCTGCCGGGTGCAGGGCGAGGGCGCCGCCGCGGAGATCGCCGCCGCCATCCGGCTGCTGAACGAGCTCCACCATTCCCCGTTCCGCGTTCCGCGCTCCCCGCTCGACCTGATCCTGGTCACGCGCGGTGGCGGCAGCCTGGAGGACCTCTGGGCCTTCAACGAAGAAGCCGTGGCCCGCGCCCTTTTCGAGTCGGTTGTCCCGGTCGTGTCCGCCGTCGGCCACGAGATTGACTTTACCATCAGCGATTTCGTGGCGGACGTGCGGGCCGCCACGCCCAGCGCGGCGGCAGAACTGATCACGGAAGGGGTCTTCTCCCGGCGCGAATTCGTCGCTGACTCCGGCGGCTGGCTTTTGCGCCACGTCCGCCAGCAGGTGGATGACCGGCGGGCGGACCTCGAACAACGGACGCGGCGCCTGGCGCGCATGCACCCGCGCCGCCAACTCAACGATCGATTGCAGCACCTGGATGATCTGCGCGCCGGCTTGCTGCGAAGCGTACGACAGGGCTGGCGCGCTGGCGAGGCTGCTTGGCGGCAGGCGCATCAGCGCCTGTTGAGTGTGCGGCCTGCTCAACTTCTAACCCAACGCCGGCACGCGCTGCGCGAGGGGAATCGCCGGCTGCGCGAGCAGGCCCGCCACGCCCTGCAGCAAGTCGGCAACCGCCTGGCTCACGCCGACGCCCGTCTGCGCCTCCTGTCGCCCGCCAACGTGCTGGAGCGCGGTTACTCGATCACCCGCGAAGCCGCCACCGGCCGGGTCGTGCGCGAAGCCACCACGGTTCACCCGGGCGTGCGGCTCCGGACCCAGCTTGCGCGGGGCGAAATCGATAGCGTCGTTGCGCCGACCTCCGAGCCCCCCGAAAGGAACCATCAGGTTCTCGAACCCCCGCCCTCCGCATGAATCCGAGTTCTCCGCCTTCCACCGACCCAGTTGACCGACAGCGCATGGACGTGGACATCGTCTGCGTCGGCTTCGGGCCGGCGACGGCCGGGTTTCTCACCACCCTCTCAAAGCGGTTGGTCAACGCCGACGGAACACCGGCCGTCGAGAGCCCCACTCAGCCTGGCCTGCCGCCGCAGGTGCTCTGCTACGAACGCGCAGACGCTATCGGCTTCGGCGTGTCGGGCGTCGTGACACGCGGCCGGGCCTTGCGCGCCAGCCTCCCCGATCTTGACAAGGCCGGCATCCCCATGGCCGCCTCCGTCGGTGAGGAGAAGGTGCTGTATCTGCTCGACCCGGTTGGCGCGAGCCGGCGATCGCGCACGCTCCGTCTTGCCGATTCGCTCATTCGCGCGACGCAATGGGCCCTCCCGTTCGAGCACGCCGCGGTCGAACTGCCGTGGACCCCGGCGTTTCTCCACAAGCACGGCGGCCTGGTGCTCTCGCTGGGGCAGTTCCTGCAATGGGTCGGGGCGCAGGTGCAAAGCACCGGCACCGTGCAGATCTGGCCCGGCACTCCCGTGGCTCAGGCGCTCTGGGAAGAGAACCAGGTCGTGGGCGTGCGTCTGTTGGACCAGGGCGTGGACAAAGCCGGGACGCCCGGGGACGGCTTCCTGCCGGGCATGGACATCCGCGCCGCGCTCACGGTTGTGGGTGACGGCCCGGTGGGCCCGATCGGCCAGCAATTCGACGCGCACTTCGGCCGGCCGGAAGACCATCACGCGCGCGACTGGGCGATCGGCATGAAGTTCGTGGTGGACCTGCCCGAAGGCACCCCCCTCAAGCCCGGCACCGTCCTGCACACATTCGGATTTCCCGAACCGGAGCTCTTCGGCTTCCTGTACGTGCATCCGGACCGGGTGGCTTCGCTCGGCCTGTTCGTGCCGTCCTGGTTCGACAGCCCGACGCGCACCGCCTATCGCTATCTGCAACACTGGATGCTGCACCCGTATCTCTGGCGGTATCTCCAGGGCGCCAAGCTGCGTTCCTGGGGCGCGAAGACCCTCGGCGAATCCGGCCGGCGCGGCGAACCCCATCTCGTCGGCGACGGCTTCGCGCGCATCGGCGAAGGCAGCGGCAGCACCAACGTCCTGACCGGTTCCGGCGTGGACGAGGCCTGGGCCACGGGCGTTCAACTGGCCGAGGCCGTGTTCGAGTTGCTGAAGGCAAAGAAGCCCTTCACCCAGCAGAACCTCGACGAGACCTACGTCCGCCGCCGCCGCGAGAGCTGGGTGGAGGAGGAAGGCAGGGTGGCCGAGAAATCGCGCGACGGCTTTCAACGGGGCGTCGTCAGCGGAATGCTGGGCATGGTGTTGACGAGCCTGACGAAAGGGAGATTCTCGCTCTTCAAAGGCCCGGTGCCGCCCCATGCCCGCCTCAAGACCCTCGAGGACTATTTCCGCAACCGCATCCCGCCGGAGGAACTCGCGCAGTTGCGCAAGGAGTGCGCGATCAAGGGGGTCTCACTCCACGGCGCCCTCATGCACCGCTGCGGCTGGCCGGCCATTCCCTACGACGGCCAACTCCTGGTGTCGCATCAGGACGCGCTCCTGCTGGGAGGCAAGGTGCAGGCCCCGCCGGGTTACGCCGACCATGTGGTCTTCCTCTATCCGAACCTGTGCGAGCAGTGCGGCACGAAGATCTGCATCGAGGCCTGTTCCGGCCAGGCCATCGCGCCGGGCGAGAAAGGGGTGCCGGCGTTCGACCGCGAGAAATGCGTTCACTGCGGCGCGTGCCTCTGGAACTGCGCGCAGCCCGCTCCCGGCAACCCGGACCGGATGAACATCGCCTTCCGCGCCGGTACCGGCGGCCTGCACTCGGCGGAGAATTGAATTGGTTTTCGGGCTTGCATCTCAGCCGTCAATGTGGGATTGCCCCACCATGACAGTAACGGCCGACAGCAAGCGGCGGGTGGTCATGCCGGGCGCCTGTCCCGGTGACGTGTTTGCCTATGAAGACGAAGGCAACGGGCACTTCCTTCTGGTGCGCCTGAACAAACCTGCTCCGCCCAAGAAAAAGACCCGGGCGCAGGTGTTGGCGGCAATCAAAGCGAGCAAGCTGAAGTTTGACCTGACGTGGGACGAACTGCGCGAGATGACGCGGGAGCCGTGATTCTGTTCGACACCAATGTGATTGTGGATGCCCTGGACAATGACCAGGCAAATCACCGGTGGGCGAAAAAACAGATTGAGGACAACGTGGCGGGGGAAGGCGGCGGGGTCAGCGTGGTAACACTGGCGGAGTTGTGCGCCGGGGCGCGCAATCCGGACGAGGTCGAGCCGGAGATCAAGCGATGGGGGATTACCGTGCATGACGTGCCGGCTGCCGCGGCGGCGGTTTGCGGCAAGGCTTATCGCCGTTATGTCACCGCGCGACGAGACTCCGCCGGCGATGCGTCGCCCAAAATGCCGTTGCCGGATTTCTTCATCGGCGCGCAGGCGGAAATCATGGGCTGGAGAATTGCCACACGCGACCAGGAGCGATTCAAAAAGTATTTCGCCAAGGTTCCGCTCGTGACGCCCTGATTTTGGATTTTGGTGCAGCGGCCAGGCCATCGCGCTGGGTGTAGACGGTGTGCCGTCGTTCGACCGCGAGAAGCAATGCGTCCACTGCGGCGCGTGCCTGTGGAACTGCGCTCAACCCGTTCCCGGCCACCCGGACCAGATGAACATCGCCTTCCACGCCGGCACGGGTGGACTGCATTCGGCGGAGAACCGAGGTCGGGCTGCTGCCTACTTCTCCCGACCGTCGGCTCATCCCGATGGAGGGCGGTTAGTCGCGCCGACACCTTCCTCCTCGTCCTCGTCGGCTTCGTCGTCCTCGGAACAGCGTGCCCGGAATCGAGGACGACAACGACGACGAGGACGAGCCGCTACTGATCCGTGACGTATGGTATCCGTTTTGCCTGTCCGCTTTGCCTTGACTCCGCGGCGCGGCAAAACTATCCGTTGACCATGAACACGCCGCTTCCTACCTCCACTTTCAAACCCAACGCCCTCCCGCCCACCACCCGGCGCGAGTTTCTCAAGACCACCGGCGCCGCGACGGCCGGGGGTATTCTCGCTGCGCACCTGAGCTTTCCCGAGGGCGCGCGGGCGGCGGACAATGCGCCGCTGCGGATCGGCCTCATCGGCTGCGGCGGCCGCGGCACGGGCGCCGCCGGCCAAGCGCTCAAGGCAGACAAGAACATCGTGCTCACGGCCATGGGTGACGCGTTCCCGGAGCAGGTCAAGAACAGCCTCGCGACTCTCAAGCAGGAGGCGCCCGACCGCGTGCAGGTCCCGCCGGAGAAACAGTTCGCCGGTCTCGACGCGTATCAGAAGGTGATCGACAGCGGTGTGGACGTGGTGCTGCTCTGCTCGCCGCCGGGGTTCCGTCCCGCGCACGTGAAGGCCGCGGTGACCGCCGGCAAACACATGTTCTGCGAGAAACCGGTCGCCACCGACGCTCCGGGCATTCGCACCGTGCTCGCGTGCGTCGAGGAGGCGAAGAAGAAGAAGCTCGCCTGGGTGGCAGGATTCTGCTGGCGCTATGACTATCCGCGCCGCGAGTTCTTCAAGCGCGTTCACGACGGCCAGCTCGGAGAACTGCGCGCCATCTACGGTACGTATTACACCTCGCCGGTGAAACCGATGCCGCCGGCCAGTGAACGCAAAGCCGCCATGACCGACCTCGAATGGCAGCTCCGGAATTGGTACAACTTCACCTGGATCTGCGGCGACGGCCTGGTCGAGCAGGCCGTCCACAGCGTGGACAAGATGGCGTGGGCGATGAAGGACGAGATGCCGATCAAGGCGGTGGCGGTGGGCGGCCGGCAAATCCCGGCGCACGGGGGTAACATCTTCGACCACATCGAGGTGAACTACGAATACCAGAACGGGACCCGGGGGTTCCTGGCCTGCCGGCAGCAGAGCGGGTGTTACGGCGAGAACAATGACTACCTGATGGGCGAGAAGGGGCTCGGCCAGATCCGCAGCGGCCGGATTGAAATCAAGGCCGGCGGCACGCCCTGGCGCTACAGCGGCGCGACGAACGACATGTATCAGACCGAGCACAACGAACTCTTCGCCTCCATCCGCAAAGGGCAGCCGATCAACGACGGGCTCTGGATGACGAACAGTTGCCTGATGGCCATCATGGGCCGCATGGCCGCCTACACCGGACAGGAGATCACCTGGGAGCAGGCGCTGGAATCGAAGGAACAACTCGTGCCGAACAACTTGAAGTGGGACATGAAACTGGAGGCGCCTCCACTGGCCAAACCCGGCGTCACCAAGTTTGTCTGAACCAGGTGGAGAGGGACGGTCCGCGTTCCTCTCACCGCAGACCCCGGCCAAAACCAACCCAACTCTTTTCCAGCTTATGTTGAATCGACGCGACTTCCTCCGCACCACCGGCACCGCCCTCGCCGCTACCTCGCTTGGCGCCACCTCCTTCTCCGCGGCCGCCGCCGGGAAACGGAAGCTCAAAAAGGCCATCATGATCGGCACCGTCGGCATCAAAGCCCCGGTGCTGGAGCTGTTCCAGGCGATCAAGACGGCGGGCTTCGACGGCGTCGAGGCCAACAGTCACATGAACCAGGACGAAGTGCTCAAGGCGCGGGACGAAACCGGCCTCGAGATTCCCAGCGTCTGCTGCAACACACATTGGGGCAAGCCGGTGTCGGATCCCGATGCCGCCGTCCGGGCCGCGGGGCTGGAGGGTTTGAAGCAATCGCTCCGCGACGGCAAGCGCTACGGGGCCAGCTCGGTGCTCTTTGTGCCCGCCGTGGTGAAGAAGGAAGTGTCTTACGCGGACGCCTACCGTCGGTCGCAGGAGGAGATCCGCAGGGCGCTGCCGCTGGCCGAAGAACTCGGCGTGAAGATTGCCCTCGAGAACGTCTGGAACCAGTTCCTCCTCAGCCCGCTCGAGGCCGCGCGCTACGTGGACGAGTTCAACAGCCCGTGGGTGGGCTGGCACTTCGATGTTGGCAACATCCTCAAGTTCGGATTCCCCGAGCAATGGATCCGCATCCTGAACAAACGCATCATTAAGATCCATCTCAAGGAGTACAGCGCCAAGCGGGGCTTCGATGTCGAGTTCCTCAAGGGCGACGATGACTGGCCGTCGGTGATGAAAGCGCTCGACGAGATCGGCTACACCGGCTGGGCCATCGCCGAACAGGGCGGCGCTGACAGTCTCGAGGGGCTGAAAAAGCTCGCGGGCGAGATCGACCGCATTCTGGAGAGCTGAGCCGGATCCATGCGGCAGAAGGACCCGCCAAACACGCGAAATACGCGAAAACAGAAGTAGGAACGCTTCCTGAGTCCTCCCCAGGTCGTCACCCGTTGGTGAATGGACTGCCGCCGCTGGAGACTTGGTTTTCTCCAGCCTTTTAGCGTTATTTAGCGTGATTGGAGGGCTCCACTCCGCTTTCTCTGTCTAGTCCGTCCGGGTTGCATCGCCTGGCTTCGCCCGCCATTTCAAGCCCGGCGTCTTGCCATCACTGATCGCCTTCCAGTATTCCTGCTTCACGGCCTCGTAAACGCCGAACAGCCCGCGCGCATCATGATCGCGGTCCACGGCGATCCAGTAATCCGGCGCGGTCGGTTTGGGCGCAGCCAGGAAGCGTGCCCCTTCCGTTCGGATCACCTTCGTGAGTTCGCGATCGGTGCCGTCGGGATTGAGGATGCCGTAGTCGCTCTGCTCGTTGAGCCGGTAGCCACCCGGATACCACCAGAAGAAGATGCCGTCCGCGCCGGACTCGGTCAGCATCCGATAGAAATCCGCGTAATAGCGCGCCGCCAACGCCAGCTTGCCCGGCTGCGGGGCCATGCGGCTCTGATCCCACACGCTGAAGCCCATCTCCGACCACATCACCGGCTTGGCCGGATCGCCTAACCGCGCGTAGGCCGCCGTGAAGTGACCGGGCTTGACCTTCTCCCAGTCGCCGATCCGCCCGTAGGCCTCCGGTTCCCAGAGATCGACCGCTTTCGACAAACCGAAGAAGTCGTAGGGCAACAGGTGTTCGGCGTTGAACGTGGGATCGCCAGAGAATTGCATCCGGAGGCTGACCGGATGGACGGGGTCGATCGTCTTCACCAATCGCCGGGCCTCGGCGTAACGCTCCCCCAGCAGGTCGTCCAGGAACCGGCGGTAATCCGCCACGCACTTCCGCCAAGGGCCGTCCTGCGTCAGCCACTTCATCGGCGGTGGGACCAGCAGGCGATTGGCAATGGGTGCTTGGCGATCGGCGATAGGTGCTTTGCTATTGGCTATTGGCGATTGGCGATTGGCGGTCGATGCTTGGCTATTAGCTATCGGCGATTGGCTATCCGCACCCGGCGCCGAGCCGGGTGCGGGGTGGCCCCAGGCCGCCTCGGCGTTCGTCACCGAGCCGTGCCGTTTCAGCACCCACGCACTCCAGTCGGTTGTGTAGTGTTTCCGCTGATACGCCTCGTCGAAGTGGCTCGGTTCCCAGGCCAGGTCGTAGGCGAACACCGTCGTGTTGCTGGCGAGCCGGTAGTGTTCGATCAACGCCTTCATCTCCGCCCAGCGGAAATCCATCGGCGTGCCCGGCCGCAGTGAGAGGTTGACGCGCAGGCCCAGCGATTCACAACGACGCAGAAAGTCGAACAAGTGCCCGGCGTCGAGTGATTGGTGGTAGATGAAAGCGCTGACGGCGTTCAGCCCGGCCTTCTTGATCCGCTCGAGGTCACGCTGGATCACGGAAGGATCGTAGGCTCCGCGCCCGAGCCAGTGCTCGAACCCGTTCCCGTTGGCCAAACCGATGCCGGTGGAAGGCATATAGTTCACCCCCTGCGCCTTCCAGGGTTTGCCGTCGAGCCAGAAGCCGCCGTCGCGGGCCTCGATGAGAGGCGGCTGCTTCACCGGGTTCCAGACCAGCACAGGCGCTTTGACAGCATCGAGGACCTGTTTTCCGGACATCAGAACGATGCCGATCTGCCGCTCTCGACTCGGAGGCATCGAGATTGCGAAATGGGCTGTCATCCCATCACGGATGTTCCCGGCAAACTCGAAGGCCATTGCCTCCCAGCCGGGAGCATCCGGTGCGACGTCACCCATCCACCCCGACAGGTCATCGATCACACCCTGACCGAACTGGACGACTCGCGCGCCCGCCGCGACGTTCTGCGGAATCCTCCCCGTGGCTGCAGGAGGGATACCCGACGAGGGTTGCTCAACCGGATTGGTGAAGCGTTCAGGACCCGCCTCCACGAGAAACACGCCTCTCCGCATCCGCTCCAACACTTGGCGGATCGCCTGCCGCACGAGCGGTTGGCGATAGAACCCCGGCTCGATCGGCGTGAACCCGGCCCACACGCTGCCGCGATAGGGCGGCTTCACGTGGACCAGCAATGCGCCGAGCGCGCCGCGATAGTCCTTGTCAGCCGGATCGTACGCGCCGAGCAACGGTTCCCAACGCCAGGGCCGGTCTTGGTTGAACCCGACTCCGCGCGGCCGCGGATGCATCGCCAGCAACGGCCACATCGCCTCGAACTCCAGCTTGGCGACATTCGTTTGCGCTTCCCATGCTTCAAGCCCAGCCTTCTCGTGACTCAGGCGCACCACGGCCCGGGTGGTCACCGGGTAGAACTGGTAGCCCGGACAGAGCGATTCCAGCCGGGGCGGCTCGAAACCCGTCGGCGGCGCTTCGTCACCATATGGATTCGGCGCCGTGCCAAGGTCATCGAACCAATACTCCTGGCGCGGACTCTCGATCGCCGTGTGCGAGAACGCCATGCCGACGGTGAACCGGACCGCGTTCGTGACGTTCAGGCGGTCGCCTGCGCCGCGCCGATGAGCGGGAGGCAGCCACGCCTTGAACGCCTCAGGCGTCAGGCCGTAGGACCTCCATTCCGGTGTCAGGTCCACGACCGCGATCCAGCGCGAACCGTCGCGCTCCGTCCACTCCAGCGAAAGCTGCCGCGTCGCGCCGTCGCCTTTCGCCCGGAAGCACGTCAGCGTGTGGCCGGGAGGAAAGGGCTGTGCCAATGGTGGGCTTTGAAGGGTTTCCCAACCCGCGACCCGGTCGATCACGACGAGCAGTGCCCGACCGCGATCCGCAACCTCCAACGAGTGCCGGACCGGGTTCGACCCGTTGTCCGTCGCGCGGCTCCATCGCGTCAGGTCGGCGGCGGCGAAATCCTCGATCACCCGCTGGGGTTTCTGAGCGGAAAGAACGCGATCGTACTCGGCACGCGAAATCCAGCGGCCTTGAATCCGGAAGGTCGGCGAGTCCCACATCGGCAGCCCGAGCGCCAGGAGATCGCCGCCGGCGCGCAGGTGGCGGTCGATGGCCGTCACCGAGTCGGCGGGGAGGGAACGCGCTTTGGGGAGAACGAGCAGGTCCCACTCCCCAGCGGCGAACTGGGCGACGTTGGTCAATGTTGCGGCGCCGATGAAGCCAACCTCGTAGCCCGCTTCGCGTACCCGGGCCGCGACTTCTTGGGCGAACTCCGCATCGCCCCCTGCCGCTTCGTCTTGGAAGATCGCCGCCCGATCCGCACGTCCCGAGGGCTCAGCGCCAGCCAGTTTGCCTGGCGCCATCAGAGCCATCACCGCCAACGCAAGGCAGTGGATGAACCTGATCAGGGGCTGTCTGGACCTCCGAAGTTCGGACGCGCATTCGAACCCTGAACCGTAGCCGCCGACGTGGGTCGGCGCCATTCTCTGCTCGACCACTTCAGGAATGCGCGGACTCACGTCCGCGGCTACGCAGGGGTTCATGCAGAGACGGCACGCCGAAAATGGGACGCGCCTGAGACGTGCGATCCCTCGACAGGTCACCCTCGAGACGAGCTACTTGACAGCCGGCTTGAGCACCATGTTGCGATAGCACACGCCGGTGTGGTCGCCCTGGAGATAGAGCGGTCCGGGGCGGAATTCGTCCGACCACATGGCGCCGCCGGTGCAACCGAGCAACGGTTGGTTGTCGATGATCGTCTTGCCATTCAATACCACGGTGACGTGCCGGTCCACCAGCGTGATGTCGTAGGTCTGCCATTCGCCAGGCGGCTTCTCGGCGTTGACCGTCGGCGTGATCCGGCTGTAGATGCCGCCCATGTTGTGCGAGTCGAGCCCGCGACCGTAGGTGTCCGCCACCTGAACCTCATAAATGCCACGCAGGTAGATGCCGCTGTTGTTGTCCTTCTCCACCTTGACCTCAAGCTTGAGGTTGAAGTCCTCAACCTCTTTCTCCGTCCGGAGATTGCCGTAGTTCTTGTGCGGTTTGCCATCCTCCTGGAAGGGGTTGTTGATCAGGATGCCGTCCTTGACGCTCCAGCCGTTGACCGCGCCGGCGTCCGTGAGGCGCCAGCCGGCGAGAGTGTTGCCGTCGAACAGCGTGATCGGCGCGCCGAACTTGACCTTCGCGAGATCCGGTTTCGCCGGCATGTCAGGGATGCGCTTGCCGCTGAACTCCTCGGTGCTCATGCCTTCGCCGTTCTCGCGGGGATTGATCTGAGTCAGGCGAAGCTCCTCGCCGTCGAGGCGGGCGATGATCGCCTCGGTGAACTGCTGCGTGCGCACCACCTTGCCCGCGGCATCCTTGCGCCGCACCTCACGGACGCGCATGACCCACATCTGACCCTCCGTGAAGAACACGCTCGAAACGGGCACCACGCTGCCGCCGCCCCAGAGGATGCTGGCGTCGTAGTAACCGTTCTCCTGGGTGACGCCGAGCCAGCCAGCGCCGCCCCCGGGAATCGTCAACGCCCATCGGCCGAGGAAGGGATCGGCATCGGAGGCGGTCAGTGCGGTCACGCCGGCAAACGCCGCGATAAACAGAGAGCTGCGAAGAGTCTTCAGGTTCTTTTTCATAGGATGTGGCCCCGGTTATCCGGCCTCTCCCCCGCCCCGGCAAGCAGAATGTGAGCGCCGATCCCGAACTACCATGGTCGAGCCAGGCCGGCAGAGACCAGGGCGATGAAAGCCTCGGTCAGAGCGGGTTCGTGAAGACTATTGACGACTTCCTTCAGGCCGGAGCAAGGTCGCGGGCGTGTCGCGGGGATTGAGAGTGGATTCAACGCAACCGCCGCACTTACGGGTCGTATCCCCTGCCGCGTCTTGGCCGGCTGCCTCACCGATTGAGGGTGAAACCTGCCGGCGGTTTCCGGCACGGGGACTCGGCTTGGGCGCCAAGGCGCACTTGGCGCACCTGCTCGACTGACAGGGGCGGAGAGACGAGAAAGCACGATACTATTGACTGACCCCGTTCCGATGAAACAACTCATCACCTTGATCGCTGCCGGTTTCCTGGTCACAGCGGCCTTGGCCCAGCAACCGGGTCAGCCGCCGACTTCGCTCGCCCCCACTCCCCTGCCCGGTTTGCATTACACCAACGAGTTCTTTCCGGGCACGACCTACCGCGACTCCGTACCCACCCCGCAGAGTCTGCTGGGCTTTGCGATCGGTGACCGCGCGGCCAGCGCGGCAGAGATCGAACGCTGCCTCAAGGCTTGGGCGGCGGCCGCGCCCGACCGCACCCGCCTCGTCGAATACGCCCGCACCTACGAGAACCGGCCGCTCCATTACCTGATCGTGACCGTGCCAGCTCAAATGGCGCGCCTAGCCGAGATCGAGGCCGGATTGGCCAGGCTGGGCGACCCGCGGAAGTGCCCGGAAAAGGAAGCCGAAGACCTCATCGCCCGCCTGCCCGCAGTCGCCTGGCTGGCCTACACGATCCACGGCGACGAAACCGAGGGCTCGGACGCCGCGCTCGCGGTGCTCTACCATCTGATTGCCGCCGATGATCCCGGGGTCGAGAAACTGTTGACCGACGTGGTGGTGATTGTCGATCCGCTCATGAACCCGGACGGCCGCGATCGCTTCATCAAGATGATCGCCGAGAATCGGGGCGCGATGCCCAACATCGATGACCAATCGCTGCTCCACAGGGGCTACTGGCCGCGCGGCCGCGGCAATCATTACCTGTTCGACCTCAATCGCGACCTCATCTATGGCGTGCACCCGGAAACCCGGGGGCGCCTGCGGGAGATCGCCCGCTGGAATCCCCAGCTTTTTGTGGACGCGCATGGCATGGGAGCTCACGATAGCCACCTCTTTTCGCCGCCACGCGAGCCCATCAACCCCAACATTCCGCCGGGCCGCAAGTCCTGGGGTCAGGTCTTCGCGCGCGACCAGGCTGCCGCCTTCGACCGGCATCGGCTCTTCTACTACACCGGGGAGTGGCATGAAGAGTGGTACCCGGGCTACACCGACGGCTGGGCCTCTTACCGCGGCGCCATCGGGATTCTGTACGAACAGGCTCGTGTCGCCGAAGACGGTGTCCGGCGCGCCGAGGGCCGCATTCTGTCCTACCGCGAATCGCTGCACCATCATGTCATTGGATCGTTCGCGAACCTGGCTACCCTGCAGCAGAACGCCAAGGCCCTCCGTCAGTATTTCTACGACACGCGCAAGGTCGCGCTCGACCCTAAAGGCCCTTACGCTGACCGCACTTTCGCGATCCTTCCCACCGGCAACCGCTCGCGCCTCCGCGACTTGGCCAGCCTGCTCCTCCTCGAGGGCATCGAGCTCCACCAGGCCGCCCGGGACTTCACCGTTCCCTCGGCGATCGATCAGCTCGGCCGGGAAACCAAGGACCGGAAGATCCCCGCGGGCACGATCCTGATCGCGAACCGTCAGCCCCTGGGAAACCTAGTGGCGACCATGCTCGAGTTCGATCCACGCCTTTCGACCACCGCCCTCGAGGAGGAACGCAAGGAACTCCTGTCGAAAGGGGAATCGCGCATCTACGACACGACAGCCTGGAACCTGACGATGATGTTCGGCCTGGAGGCATTGACGCTGCCGGTGGCCTTGCCCAGTGCGGCTGAACCTTACCGCCCGACCAGCGCCCCCGCCCCGCTCCTCACCGGAGGCACCAACGCCCCGATCGCGTATGTGATCGACGGCGCCGACGACCGGGCGCCCGCTGCCGCAGCGCGGTTGCTCGAGCGGGGCCTTCAGGTCCGCGTCGCCGAAAAGCCCTTCCGCTTCGACGAACGCACCTTCGCCCGCGGCTCCGTCGTGGTTGCGCTGCTCGACAACCGCTCGTTCACCGGCGATCTGCGCGACGCCGTGGTCACCGGTGCCAAAGAACTTGAGCTCAGCGCCGTCGCGATCGGCTCCGGCCTGGGCCCGGGCGACCTGCCGGATCTGGGCGGCAGACATTTCAAGCGCCTGGAACCACCGCGCATCGCTCTCCTGACCCGCGGCGCGGTGAACCCAGGTGATTATGGCGCGATCTGGTTCGTCCTGGACCATCACCTCGGCGTCCGCCACTCGCACGTCGATGACGGCGGCGGCATGGACCTCGGCCGCTACAATGTGATGATCATTCCCGACGGCCGCCCCGGAAGCCTCTCGTCCAATCTGGTGGCGAACCTGAAGGATTGGGTGAAGTCAGGCGGCACCCTCATCGGCATCGCCGACGCCAGCGAGCCGTTCGTCGCCGAGAAAGCCCAGTTCAGCAAGGTCCGGTTGCTGCCAGACGTTTTTGGCAAACTCGCCGACTACGAACTTGCCGTCCTCCGGGAGTGGCTGGGCCGCACCGTCGCCTTGCCCAGCCCGGAAGCGATCTGGTCCCACCGTGCCACGCCGACCCTTCAGTATCCCTGGCAAGCGGTCGATGGCGAGCACCCGGAGGAAAAGGAACTCAAGAAACGGGACGCCTGGCAGCGCTTGTTCATGCCCCAAGGCGCCCTTGTGGCCAGCCGAGTGGACACCAATCACTGGCTGACCTTCGGCTGTGACGAACCCCTGCCCGTGCTGGTCGGTCACGACCCGATCCTCATGGCGGCGGAAGGGGTCGAAGCGCCGATCCGCTATGGCTACCTCACCGCGACCAACCGGCCCGCCAACCCGACCAACCGCACCGAGGCCAGCACCGTCTCCAAGCCAGCAGGGGCCGATGATTCCGCGCGATCTGACAACGTCAAGAAAGAGGGCGACAAGAAAGACAAGAAGGAACCGCCCCGCGTCGGTTGGTCCGCCTTGCCGCCCGGGACCGAGATGCATCTCCGCATGAGCGGTCTCTTGTGGCCGGAGGCGACGCACCGGTTGGCCAACGGTGCCTACGTGACCCGCGAATCGTTTGGGCGCGGCCAGATCATCCTGTTCGCCACGCCGCCGACCTTCCGCGGCGCGGCGCGGGGAACGATGCGGGTGTTCCTTAACGCGGTGGTCTGCGGGCCCGGCTACGGCGCGGCCCAACCCGTCCGCCCTTAGCAAGGGGTCAAACTATAACATTGGCCTGACGGCATGGGTTGCTCGGCCATCCTTCTGCCGTGCCACGCAAGATCCGAGTCGAGTATCCAGGGGCCATCTACCACGTCATGAGCCGGGGTGACCGGCGGGAGGACATCTTCCACGATGATGTCGATCGGCAGGAATTCCTCAAGACCCTGGCCGAAGCCTGCCAAAAGACCGGTTTCCAGGTGCATGCCTACTGTCTGATGAGGAACCACTTTCATCTGGTGGTCGAGACTCCCAACGCGAACCTGGTGGCGGGGATGCGCTGGCTGCTGAGCAGCTACACCCTTCGGCTGAACCACCGCCACAAGCTCTCCGGTCACGTGTTCAGCGGTCGCTACAAAGCGCTGATCGTGGACGGCAGCGGCAACAGCTACCTCCGGACTGCGTGCGACTATGTGCATCTGAACCCGGTCCGGGCGAAGTTGCTGGGGGCCGACGACCGTCTGCTGGGCTACCCCTGGAGCAGCTTCGCATGGTACGTCGCAGCGTCGGAGCATCGACCGGAGTGGATCCGGGTCGACCGGTTATTGGGCGAGCATGGCATCGGCGCTGACACACCCGCGGGACGTCAGGAGTTTGAACGGCGGATGGAGGCGCGCCGGACACAAGAGACCGACGGAGCGGAGTGGGCGGCAGTGCGACGGGGTTGGTGTCTGGGCAGCGATGCGTTCAAGAAGGAGATGTTGGGGCGGATCGAGGGTCGCCTGGGTGAGCATCACGCTGGGGAGTTGCGGCGCGAGAGCGCGGAAGCCAAAGCGGACCGAATCATCGGGGAGGAGCTTCAACGCTTGGGATGGGCGGCGGCAGAACTGGCGCAGCGACACAAGAGTGATCCGAGCAAAGTGGCGATTGGGGCGCGGTTGCGGCGGGAGACGACATTGCCTGTCCGATGGATTGCAGATCGACTTCAGATGGGGACATGGAAGAGTGCCCGCACTCGTCTCCAGGAATGGAGACGGTCCGGTCGACCGGATCAGCCGGCCAATGTTATAGTTTGACCCCTTTCTCGGACCGACGGGACCGCGCGATCTGACAACGTCAAGAAAGAGGGCGACAAGAAAGACAAGAAGGAACCGCCCCGCGTCGGTTGGTCCGCCTTGCCGCCCGGGACCGAGATGCATCTCCGCA
>Ga0315287_10002501_pt1 | contig 17444 bp, 24 predicted proteins | sample YL17G11_0_MG_FD_205037 | JGI IMG/M metagenome (GOLD analysis project Ga0315287, IMG submission 205037) | Sediment microbial communities from Yellowstone Lake, YNP, Wyoming, USA - YL17G11_0 | ecosystem: Environmental > Aquatic > Freshwater > Lake > Sediment | place: USA: Wyoming | collected...
GGTTGTCGCCGCCGCTCTTGGCCGACTCTTTCAGTTCGATCGTTGTCCCCGCCGGGAAAGCGCCCCAAGCGGCGCTGCCCATGTTCTCGAGCATCTCGGACACCTTCTCCAGCACGCCCGGCATGTTCGGATCGTAGGTCGCCCAGCGAATCGGCAACCCAAATATCTGGGCGAAATTCAGGAGCCACGACGCCGAGAAATTACTCGCGCACCACCACCAGGCCAGCGGACGCAACAACGCTCCTGTGATGGGATGGCCCGACTTGTGCGAGCAGATCCCGATCAAAAACTTGTCCTCGGGGAACTCGATCCAGTCGGCTTCCCTGGCGCCCGCCGGCGGTTTTCCCGGTATCGCGGCGATCTCGCGCGCATTCAACTTCAACTCATCGCCATCGTAGGCGTATCCATAATAGCGCGGATGCACCCACCGCGTTGCCCGCGGCGCGATTAGCGTCCCGTTTACTTTGCGTTCTTTGCGTCCTTGGTGTGAGATTCCCCCCGGGCTTTCCCGCATCTCCCAATCGATCTCCAGAACCGCGATCCCCTTCGCCCAGCCATCCAGCAACTCCTTGACCGTGCCCGCGAACCCGTTCTCGTTGGCCACCGCCCGCGGATGCATGTTCCAAATCGCTTCATCCACCAGATCAGCCCGGCGCTGCGCCTCGGGGCTCGGATCCTGATCCTTATCCGCCCACGCCTGAACGTTCCACTCCACCAACGACGCCGCCCGCTTGAGTTCGGACAGATCCTTCATCAGCCGCGGCCACGTCGATTCCATCAGATCGAACAGTTGCCATTGCATCACCAGGTTGCCCGATAATGCCCCGCGCAATGTCGATTCGATATACGCCGGCGTGAACGTCGAGGCCGCCACCGTCATCCACCGATCCCGCGCCGCTGGCAAAATGATCGTCTGCAAAGCCGGTTTGGCTGGCTTGGCCGCCGTGGCCGCCGCGGCCCGCACCAGCATGGTCGTGCTGAAATTGCGGATGGAATTGATAATGTTCATGCCGCCAGCCTCATAGGTTTGTATTTCGGACGCTCCGTTCGGATCCCCTCCATGCTCGTGATCGCCCCCGCCGAGGTGTTGGCCGCCGCATCCACCCCGAGCGCAAAAGCCCAGAAATGATCCGCATGCCCGGCTTCGTCGCGCACCGCCGCAATGCTCACCTTGCCTCCGGGCGACACAATCCGCTCCGGTTTCCGCAGGTCCTCGCGCATCTGCGCATCGATGGGATGCTGTATCCGCCTGTCCTCATAGACCCCGAGCAACTCGGTAGCCAGCGCTTCGGTCACCCGCACCGTCTCTTGTTTGCGGCCCTCGACTCGAATCCGCGCCGTCGTCGGCACCGTGGTCGAGAAGTTCACCCCGCGAATGCGAGACTGTCCAAATTGGTCCTGCGCGTACTCGATCAGCCCCAACCCGAGCCCCGTCATGTCACCTTCGCATCCGGCGAACAGCGGCATCCGGCACACCGCCCCGAGCCGCTCCTGCTGCCGCGGCAACCGCATGTTCTCGATCCGCAGCACCGCCCGGACGATGTACATCGAGCCCAGCTTCTCGATCACGCTGATCACCGTCAGGTCCCGGTTCCGGCCAATATCGATCCCCACATAGAGCTTGCCCACCGCCGCCCGCATCAAATCGAGCGCCGGTTGCGACCAGTCCTGATCGCAGATCACACCCACGTCCGGCCGCTCCGCCAGCCCGATCAGCTCGTAATTGAGCAACGCCGAGTTCTCATCCGCGAAAACCAGTTCGTAATTCTGGTCGTAGGCGTGCTTGTCGAGCGCGAGCGCCCGCGCCTGGTCGGGAGTGATGGGCTCGCGCGTGACCGGATGATAGATCTTGAGCCCGAGCGCGTAGGCATCCGACCGCCGCGTCTTGAGCACCGGATACAGGCCGCTTGTCACCATCCGGTAAAACATGTTGAACTGCCCATTGGGCGTGCTCGATATCCGGCACAGAAAATCCGGATTGCTCGATAGGATCGGCTCAGCCGCTTCCCAGATCGCCTGCGAGTTTTCATGGAACGCGAATTCATCCAGCACCAGGTCCCCCGAGAAACCGCGCGCCGTTCGCGGGTTGGCCGCCAGCACCTTGATCCGGCCGGTCTTGCCCTTCACCGTCACGCGCGTCTCCATGATCATGTTCTCGTAACGCGTGTCCGGACTCAGGTCCGCAATCTCGTAAGCCTGATCGAGTTTCGTGCATACCTCGCCGCATTTGACGTTCAGTTCGGCCCCGTTGTCCCGCGAGTTGCTGAGCACCGTTACCAGCCGCCCCGGGCGCGTGAGCAACCGGTCAACCGCCCAAGCCGCCAATATGAACGATTTACCGATCTGCCGAGCCCAGTCCCAAATCTGCGTGCCCGTGGTCCGATCCTGAAACGCCGCCAATTGATACGACCGGAACTGAATGAGAGAGGGTTCTTGAACAGAAGATCGCGAAGAACGCAAAGACGAAATGGAGTTGGGGGCGCAGATGCCAGAGCCTTGCAAGTCCTGCCCGGCAGAGCCCGCCCCCGGTTTTTCATTGGCGGTATGACCGCCGCGTTTTATAATTCGTTCTTTCAAAATATCTTCGCGTTCTTTGCGATCTTCTGTTCAGAACTTAGTCCGGCGTCACCCCAAACAGCCGCTCCCTCACCGCCAACAGTTTCGCGTCTTCGTTCAGCCCCTTGTCATCCGCGATCAACTTCAGTTCCGGCAGCTTCTTCAAGCATGCCGCGGCCGCATCAAACTCCCACTTCTCGCGGTCGAAATACAGTTGCTGCCGATCCAAACCCAGCCGCTCGATATTGACCCACGTCTTCGGATCCTCCGCCTGCACCGCTTTAAGTTGGAAAACCCGCTGGCCGTAATCGAACAATTTGCGCTCACTCAACTCGGGCTGGACCTGCTGCAAGAGGTTCATCATGGTTTCCGAGTCCTCGGTGGCCCGCTTGAACTGCTGCTGCATGTGCCACCAACGCCAGAAATTCCCCAGCGCCGTCTCGCTCGGTTTGAACCCATGCTCCGCCAGCACCTGGCCGCGCACGCCGCCCGTCCCGCCCGATCGCATCCACTCGATGATCTTCCCCTGCTTTTCAGCGGAGAGCATGCGCAGCGGCGAGTCAGATCGAGGTTTCCGGATCATACCGAGGAAAACTCTTTTAACGCAGAGGCGCAGAGGCGCAGAGGCGCAGAGAATTGGCCCGGCCGGCAAGGCCCTTCCGTCCTTTGCGTCCTTTGCGTCCTTTTGTTCAAAACAGTTTTCATCAGTGTGCGGCGACCCAATCGCGCCCTTCAGCCGTGATCCGCCAGCATTGGTTCTCGGGTGAAATCGCCTTATCCACCGGCGTTAAAAACCCCTTGTCATGCAGGTAATACACCTCGAACCGGACATCATCCGGCGCCCCCACCGTGCCGTAAGCCCCGAGCATGTGGATCAGCGCCGTGATGCCCAGGCCGAATCGGCTCGTGTTCGCCTCGAGCACCCGCAGGACGGCGATCCGCAGCAACTCGCGTTTCTCGGTGGACGTCATGGTAGCGACTTCTTGATCCCCCGCTCGATACTGCGATCTAGCTTGAAATCCACCTGCGTTAACCGCTGGTTAATCAATCCAAGTTGACCATTGATCTCCGCCACGGAGAGTGCCACCGACTCAATTTTCGTGTGCAGCAACCCAGAGTCTTGCCGCTTCTCCTCCCGCAGGTTTATGATGTCTTGCCGCTTTTCTACCCGGTTCGCATCGGACTCCGATGACAACCGCCCATGCTGTCTTTCGCAGAACTGCATGGTGACGAAATTGTCCAGGATCGATACCTCGCGCCTCTGCGTCCGGCGCTGACCCAGGATGGCCGCCAGACTAGCGCCCGTGCTCGCTAGAAATCCGATGATCACCAGAAAGTTCCAAACATGAATGGGATCTGCGGCAAGTTGGGCGAAAACCATAGTCATATGGGGGTTATGAGGGTTCACGGTTCACGGTTCACGGTTCACGAGTTCAAGGGTTCAAGGGTTCAAAGGTTCAAGGGTTCACGGTTCACGGTTCACGAGTTCAAGGGTTCACGGTTCACGGTTCACGGTTATGGCACATATTCAACGGGCGGCAGTTGGATGGGCACTGGGTCGCCAGTCGGTTGCGGCGACGTGCTGGCACAGCCGGCGGTCAATAGCGCGAGGGCCAGGATTGCCGTCAGATATAAATTTCGAAGCATGAGAAAAGCTCCTGGTCAGTGAGCCGGACTTCCTGAGCCAATTGCGGCTCGAAATCGAGGATGTCCTCGGGATTCGGACCGCAAACAAACGACACAATTTCGTGCGGCCCTTTGGGCGTCATGTAATCGAACAGGTGACAGGCCAGCGCCGTGCCATCATGGCCCGGCGTGCGCGCGTGCATCGCGCATGCAAACCCTCTGCACAACTCCGAAAAGCACACGCAATTCCACTTTTCGTCCTGGTAATCCACCAGGCCCATAACCACCAGGTTCGTGCGAAAAGACGGGGCGAAAACTTTCAGGACCCAGCCCTTTGTCGGCAGGGAAAACGACTGATGCCGGTAATGGATGCTCGGCGGCATCGAGCCGCGCAGCGCATACAATTCGTGGATCTGGTCGTATTTCAGTATCATAAAAAACCTCTGCGCCTCTGCGTCTCTGCGCCTCTGCGTTAAGGTTTCCCCGGTGCCACTGCCGCCGGAATCTTCGGGATAATCGCCTCCCCGGTCGCATTTGTGCCGACCGCCACATCCCCCGACCCGGTGTTCTCCCGGATCTGCGTCCAGAACGGGTTCGCCGATTGCCCAATCTCGAACGTGTCGAAAAACCTGGGCGCGTAAATCGCACCATTCGTCGAGGTCGGTATCATCTGCCAAACCGTGGTGATCAGCCCCAGCTTGATCTCGGGCGTCTGCGTCGTCGGGCTCGACCCGACCGAGATACCGAACGTGCGCTGTTTGACCGACAAAATCTTATCGCTCTTAATAATGGTGGTGCAACCCATCGACCCCAGCGCCAGCACCGCGGCCAGAACCATCGGTATCGCCTTCTTCGCGATCCCGCGGCTCACCGAGTAGCCCATGGCCACCAAGGCCACCCCGAGCCCGCCCAGCAATTTATCGATCGACGAGTCCGTCGGGATAACCCCCGACGCGAACAGCAACCCCAGCACCGCCGCCGCCGCCGACATCCAAAATTCCGTGGTCTTATATCCAGGCTTAGTCATATTTTAGCGTTTCAGGGTTCAGGGGTTCAGGGGTTCACGGTTCACGGTTCACGGTTCAGGTTTTCTTCGCGCTCTTTGCGATCTTCGTGTTCATCTCAGAAACGGCCGCGCCGGGAAGGAATCGCCGCCGCATGCGAAACAGCGACGACAGGACCCGGCACGGCCGCACTCCCAGGTGCCTGCGAGGGCACTTGACTGATCGATGAAGAGTTCTCTGCCATGCAAGCCCCAGCTTGCATGGTTTACTCAAGCACCGTTAATGCTGCATTGAGTGGATTGAGTGGATTGAAGGAAAATGAGGGAAGAAAAGCAGAAAGCAGAAAACTGAAAGCTGAAAGCTGAAAAGGCCGATCTTGGATGGCGCTAAAACCGAGACCCCGCATCCCATCCGTCCCATCCGTCCCATCCGTCCCAAGTTCTTACCCCGCCCAAGTCGAGCCCAGGCGGGGTGGCCGGAGGGTCTGGGGCCAGATTAACGCGCTAAGATCTTCCGCATTTCAGCAATCTCCCGCTCAATCGAAACCAATCCCGATTTTAGTGAGTCAACCTCATCAGCCAGGCCGGCTAAATGGCCTTCCAATTGCGCCAAACGCTCATGTGGAGCATAATCGTTGATGACGTTGGTTTGAAATGCCTCCGATTGCTCCTTCGGAGTCCCTCCAGCCTGCTCCGCCGAGACCGCTGCCTTGGCCATAAGATCGTGAAGATTGGTGCGCGGAGGAACTAAACCAGCCTGCATTTCAGCCTGTTCGAGGCGATACAAAACCTTATTCGTAACCCCGTTTTGCCCCGTCTTTATATGGTGGAGCGTCGTGGTTGAAATCCCGATTAATGAACATGCCTTTTTCCAGGTGATGCCCTTTTTCAGCATCAGCATTTCGACCCTGGAAAAAACCTTTAGGTTTCTTTCACTTTTTTCTTGCACGCGGCGTTAAGTTTCTTTAACTTAGTTTAAATTGTTACAGGAACACACTATGAAAGCGAGCAAAAAGAGTTGGTGGCGTCCGCGCGGCCCGGTGCGTTTTAAGGGCATTTGCCGCGATGCCGAGATTTTGGGCAGGTCTAGGATCCACCTTTATTACGTGCTGTGCGGCACGCGGCCCGGCCCGGGGTTGTTGGCCCGCTACCACGCCCTCAAAGCCCAACAGGCCACTGAGAAGGCCACGGAGAAGGCCGCATGAAAACCACTTTCGGACCGAGGCAGTCGGTACAAGAAAAAGGCCAGTCCTGGCAGACTGGCCAACTACAGGTGACAAACTAGACAAACTATAGGGACAAATTATGACAAAACTTAATCCGAGTCAAGCGTCAGTATTCAGTTTCCACGGCAAAAACGTCCGCACCTATACCCTCAACGGCGAACCTTGGTTTGTGGCCAAGGACGTTTGCGAGGCGTTAGATATCGCGTGGGGCCGTAAAGCGACCCTGGAATCAACGCCATTACGGTGGCAAACACGGCTCCCCTTTGATCGCGAGGGGGGGCTAGCGCGGCAAGCCCCCGACGAGGGGATTCAAGCCACCCAAAGCGGGCTGACTTTAGTGAGCGAACCGGCGGTCTATCAACTGGCATTTCGCTCGCACAAGCCGGAGGCCGTAGCGTTCACGGAATGGGGGGCCGAGGTAGTTTTGCCCACTATCCGCAAGACCGGTTCGTTCTGCCTGGAGCAGGAGGTGGAAGGTCAGGCGAGCGGCGAGTTGGCGCGAGCCCAGCGGCGGATGCGGTTACGGACCGAACTGGCGAGCCTGGAACGCGCATGCCCGGATGGCTGGCTGACCATAGGCGAGTTCCTGCGGGCGCGGAGCCAGGAGGGCATGTCAGGGATCGATCGGCTTCGTTTGGCTGGGATAGCTCGCAAGGCCGGTGGAGCGCCCGTGCGGGCCTTCGACCTGCGCGCGCGCCGGGTGGTCACCTACTGGCCCGAATCCGCCCTCGAAACCGGCATGGGCAATCTCAAGTCCACCCCCCCGGAGGCGGCATGAAGACTCGAAAATGCCCCTGCGGTTGCGGCCAGCGCCTGGTCCCCTACAACGGCACCGTTCCCCTCGTCTGCTACACCGCGTGGCAGCAAACCCCCAAACCCGCCCGCAGCGTAGTTATGTTTTCGGGCAGCACAGATTCCCAGCGACGCGCGGCCGTGCGCGAGATCCTGGGCGTCGCCCGGAAAATCCGCACCGAACGCGGTCAAGGCCAATTAGCCATCTAACACTATGAACGCCATCACCGCCCAGTCCCCTCCGTCCCCTCCGTCCTTTGCGTCCCTTTGCGTCCTTTGTGTGAGAATTCCCTAGTGAAACCCGCCCCCCTCCAATTCGAAATGGACTGGTGGTTCCCCCATTCGAGGGAAATCGTGTCCGTCGCCGAAGTGGCCCGCGTGTTCCAGATCAGCGAAGAGCAGGTCCGCAACCTGGTCGATGAGGGCAAGCTCGTCGCCGCCGGCATCGGCGACAAAGACAACCCCAAGCGCGTCCACCTGCGAGTCGAGCGCTGGAGCGCGGTCGCCTGGCGCCTGAACGCCCTCGCCGACATGGGCGTGCGCCCGCCCGTGCGCGAGACCCAGCAGGTCACCTGGTGGCGCGCCGAACTCCGCAAGCGAGCCGAGGCCAAATGCGCGAGTTCCGATACGTCCCATTCCTCCCATCAGTCCCATCCCCTCATCCCCACCCCCAAATAACCATGCCCAAACCCCATCTCCCCACTGCGAGTCCGGCCCCGCGTGACATACCCAGCCTTCTCAAGGAGGTTCATACTGCGGGCTCGCAGTCCAATTTCCCCGGCGGATCCGTCTCAGCGGACACCGCTAACGCTTGGGAAGAATTGGGGGCGGCGATGCAATCCCCGCCGTCCTCGGATTCCCCAGGAAGACAACCATATGAAAGCGATACACCCAGCGACTGTTCAAGAAGTGCTGATATTCAACCCAACACCCAAGCAAAGTTCGGTATTGATCCGAGTCCGGGGCCGGGGTTGGTACATCGACACCAGGGAATGCCAGGACAATCCCACGCGGCAAACAATATTGTTGTGCCTGGGGGACAACGGGGAGGGCTACTGGCAACGATGCCAAATGAGGCGGATCAGGGTTTGGCCATAGACGGCAAGGCTGAATTGGTTCTGTCCGAAAAGGCCGTCCAATGTCGGGCAGCAGACCAGATCCGCACGGCGTTTCACGTCGCCACACAATCAGCAGCGACGGCCATGCGCGACATCGTTCGGTGTGGTTTGCTAATGCTCGAACAGAAAAACCACCTTAACAAACACGGGCAATTCGGTCCCTGGTTGAAAAAGCACGTGTTCGCTGATTGCGACGAGGAACGGTTCGCCTCGGCGTGGCGTCGCGCCCAAAAATGGATGGACTTGACCCGTGATGTTTTAGAGGCCCTGGGAATACTTTCCAGTGATAAATACCCTATCCCGATCGGATCTCTCGGTGATATGCGCCAGACCGGCGTATTTGATTTTAGAGGTGATAAAGCCGGCACGCATGAAGTGTCTCTTGCCGACGTGATGGTATTGGCGTCCACGGCGCTTCCTAGTGGCGTGCGCGAGGTTCAACTTAAACTGTTCGAGTTGATCGACGGCAAGACACCGTACCAATTGAACCTGGAACTGCGCAGTAAACACGGCCCCGGTGGCGACAACACACCCCGCGATGCCAACGGCAACCGGATACAGGCCGCCTGGGGATCGAAGGCAACCGAGAAGGATGCGGTCGAGTCACTCTACCACGACCTAATCCGCGACATCCTCAAGTTGGGTCGTGACCCAAAGTTCCTGAGCATTATTTCCAATCCGCTCCGGGATGAACTCTTGGAAGCCGGCATTCAAATGAACAATTACCTGCGAGGGATCAAGGGCAACAAACCAAACTGATCACGCCATGGCCACTCTCCTGCCGCAAAAACTCGATTGGGAAAATATTGTGAAGATGGACAAAGACGCGCGCACCCAGTTCCTGAACCTCTGGGGGATGTTGCCCGAGATCTTGTCCGATCCCCACGTCACCGATGCGTGCAAGCGCCTGGCACCCGCGCTCGGGATCTCCTGGCAGCGGCTCGATGGCCGGATCCGGCTGTACAAGAAAACCAACGATTGCCGCGCCCTGATGGATCGCACCCGGGCCGGCGTTGCCTTCTGGAACGCGGGCCTGCGCGGCGTGCCAGCCTCTCTGGTCGAGTTATACCGCAGTCTGTGCGAGCAAAACCAGCGCTGTGACAAGGGCGGTTGGCGCATGCTCCTGCAAATCTGGCAGACTCATCATGATGCTCAGGGCCGGCAGTGGGATGCCATACCCGGCTACAACCAATGGCCCTCGCCGGATCCCAAGACGGGTATCCCGCGCGGATGGAGTTTCACGAACCTGAACAAGCTGGCCGAGCATCATCCCTGGGACCAAAAGACCGCGCGCGTTGGCCTGGCCGCGGCCAGTGAATTCCGGCCGCCGGTGATTACCTCGCGTGCGGGCATGCGCGTCGGCGAACGCTACGAAATCGACGATCACGAGTACAACGTGAAGGTCCACTTCCCCGGTCAATCGCGCGCCATGCGGCCACGCGGGTTCAATGCCGTCGATTATCTCTCCGCCTGTATTTTCGCGCAGAGTTTCAAGCCGACGCTCTGGGACATGGAGGAAGAGAAGAAACGGGCGCTGACCGAAGTGGATATGATGTGGTTTACCATCCACATCCTCACGAATAAGGGTTATCGCACTGATGAGCGTGGCACGACGCTCGCCGTCGAGCTGGGGACGGCCGCCATTAAGGCCGATCTCGAGCGCCGCATCGCCCAGGCCACCGACGGCCATGTCAAGGTCGCGCGCCCAGGCCGGTTCGGTGAAGCCGCCTATCCCGGCCAATTCCACGCGCGATCAAAAGGCAACTTCAAGCACAAGGCCCTAGTCGAGGGATCATTCAGCCTGGTGGATAACTATTTCGCCGCGTTACCCGGGCAAACCGGCCTCGATCGGCTGACCTGCCCCGAGGAACTGCACGGCCGTGAACAGTACCTCAAACGGTTGCTCAACTACGCGGCCAAGGAACCCGAGCAGGCGGTGGACGTTCAATTGCCTGTCCTCACCTGGACAGAGTTCAACCGCGCCGCGCTCGACCTTTACGCGGCCATCAACCAGTCCCCAGATCATGACATCGAAGGCTGGGCCGAGTTGAATTTCGAGGTTATCGAGTGGCGGTTGAGCCATGACATGCCCTGGCAATCCCGGCAGCGCCTGCTCGAGTACTCCACCGAACAACGCGAGGCCATCGAACGCGTGATCGATGATACGCAATCTCCTATCCCCCTGACCCAGTCTCGCAAACTCTCGCGGGCCGAAGTTTGGAACGCCGGCCAAACCGAACTCACCCGCGTCTCGCCCAGTCTATGGCCGGTCTTGCTCGGTTCTGAGAATGGCCGTGAGTTGACCGTGACGCGCCAGGGTTTATTCGAATTCGAGGACCGCGATATCGCCCCTCATCCGCTCCGTTTCCTGGCCGCGGTGAATGATTACCACCTAACGCCCGGGGAGACTTATCTCGCATTTGCCAATCCCTGGCAGCCGGACGTCCTGGTTGTCTGCAAGGCCAACGGCGCGGTGCTGGGCCAGTGTGATGCGTGGAATGTGCCCTGCAAGAGCGATACCGAGGCTGTTCTGCGCCAGGTCGGCAAACAAAGCCACTGGGTCGCCATGCGCCGCGAACGCCTCGCCGCCCGCCATTATAACGAGGCCGTGGACCAAGCCCACATGATCGCCCACAACGAAGCCCTGATGGCTGGCAAACCAGCCACTGCCCAGGATCGCGTCGCGCTCAAACGAACCAACGACTTCGCCGCCCGCGCCGAAGCCGCCCTGGACGCCGAAAGCAACCTATAATCAAAGGAGTCAATATGCCCGACACCACAAAACCCCTCGACGAAGCCAATGCGAAACCGTTCCACGTGGAACTGAAAGATGCCCTCGTCGAATACCGCACCCGGCACAACCTGAGCCTGGTCGAACTCGGCCAACAACTGGCCTCGAACGCTACCCAGGTCAGCCGTTACCTCAACGGCAAACCCGTCGGTGACGTGGACCGCCTCGAGGACATCATCGAGGACGTCCTCAAAAACGAGCACCGCCGCAAGGAGAGCCGGGGTAAACTGTTCACCACACCCGTTAGCCACGCCCTCGCCGGCACGTGCGAAATCATCCGCGAGACCAACGACATGGGCCTCGTGTTCGGCCCCGCCGGCATTGGTAAATCCTGCGCCATCGAACTCTACGCCGCCGCCAATCCGACTTCCATCCCCGCCACCACCACCACCTGGCGATGCACCGGCCAGGCCATCGAGGCGCTGATCTGCGCCGGCGTGTCCATGCGCGGCTGGGGCGGCAACACCAATCGCGGCACGTACCTCACGAGCAAACTGTCCGGCTCAAACCGCCTCATCATCGTCGATAACGCCCACAAACTGCGCCAGTCCGGCCTCGCCTGGTTGTTCGATTTCCACGACGCCACCCAGTGCCCCATCGCCCTGGTGGGAAATCCCTCCGTGCTCGATGTGATCCGACAGAACGATCAATGGTTTTCGCGGATTGGCATCAAGCGCGAGTTGCGCGTAAACCCCAAGTCCGCCCGCAGCATCTCCACCCAGCTATTGCAAACCCTCTTACCCGAGGCTGCAACCGAGTTGCAAGACCTATGTGAGCAGGTGGCCGAGCACCAGGGACATTTCCGCGCCGTCCGCAAGCAACTCCTGCTCGCCCGCAAAATCCGCGAAAACGAAAAAGAAACCCCTGCTTGGCCCGACGCCTTCCGGATGGCCCACAGCCAGCTTATCCGCGATTACGCCATCGCCTAACCCTCCACCCCACAACACTATGCTCTGGACCCTCACCCATATACTACTCATCGCCGCCATCGTCTCCGGCGCCCTCTCGCTCTGGTTCCTGCTCGGCCTGCTGACCGCCGCCGCCATGTCCTGCCGTTCCGGCGAAGACGCCGGCCCCTACCTCGACGCCACCGCGCCTGTCTCCCCTAACTCCCATAATTCCCATCCCTCCCATTCCCCTCCGGCTGCCCCCAGCCTGCGCCGGGAATGCTCCTGGTGCAAAACCGTCCTCTCCCCCGGTTCCCCCGGCGCTATCACCACCAGCACAATCTGTCCCCAATGCCAGAGCCACTATTTTCCGCAATCGGACCAGCTAACCCACCTGTTATGAAAAAAACCAAAGTTATGAAAAAAACCAAACTCCCCCCTTGCGTCATCACCTCCCGCGAATCCCTCGAATCCACCGTCGCCGACATCGTCCGCGCCAAACTCGAATTCGCCGTCCGAAACGCCGCCATGGAGCGCGAGATTGCCGACGTCCAGAAGCGCCACCAGGCCAACCTTCTACTCATCGCCCGCGACCTTCAGTCCAAAGAAGCCGGCGTGTATGTCTATTGCCAGTCCAATCGCGCGGCACTGTTCCCCGAGAAAAAGTCCATCGAACTTTTGCTGGCGACCATCGGCTTCGAACTGAACCCCTTCAGCGTCGAGAAGCTGGCCAAGCGCGACACCTGGGCCGACATCGCCGCGCGCCTGGCCGCCCTCGACTGGGGTTCCGCCTACGTCGTGGATCCCGAGCCCGCAGTCAGCAAGTCCAAGCTGCTCGCCGACCGCGAGAAACTCACCCCCGATCAACTCCGCCAAGCCGGCATTGCGTTTAACCAGGAAGAGCAGTTCTACATCCGCCCCAAGTCCGAGGTTGCTCAGGAAACCGTCACCATCAAGGAGGCCGCATGAGACCGAAGATGTCAGAGGTCAGAGGGCAGAGGTCAGATGCCGGAGACTCTGCGCCTCTGCGTCTCTGCGCCTCTGCGTTGAATCCGGCCCGGCCCGGCGTGTTGCACAACTATACGCGCGGCAGCGATGGCCTATATCGGCGCGAGATGCACTACGCCAAAAACGCCACCGAGATCATTGTCCGCGATTCCTCGGGCCGCCAACTCTATGTCGAGCACATCGCCGCCGACGTTCGCGGCCAAGTCACCTGCCAGACGAGATAGTATGCCCGAGCACGAGACATGGGGCGACCTGCCCGCGCACGAGATCGTCGCCCGCATCATGGCCCAGGAACGGTCCATGCTCTACGAGCCGTCCCGCCTGCTCCCGCCGTCAACGGCTCCCAGTCCCATTCGTCCCATACGTCCCATACGTCCCATCAGTCCCATTCCCATCACTCCCCCCAATCCCATACGTCCCATCACTCCCATCAGTCCCATTCCCATCCCCCCCACCACTATGAGCACCGAAATCCCCAATCGCATTCGCAACCAGATCAGCAAGTTCAATTCCGCGGCGTTCACCACCAACGCCATTGCCGAAAACCTGCCCGACATCCCCGTGAAACGCATCCGAGACCTCCTATCAGGACTGGTGCGCAAGGGTTGGCTCGCGCGCGAGCCCGGTCACCGGCCGGCGCATTACAAACAAGTCCGCCCCTTCAGCGAACCGCCCATTTCTCCCGCCCCACAAAAAAAACAGGCACCGCCAGGCACTAGCATCAGCCGGCGCGGAACCAGCCCCGCGCCGGCCAAGCCTGCCGTGCCCGCCTCGCGCGAATTCATCCCGCCCATCTTCCCTCCAGGAGATCCGTCCGCCGCGGCTGACGAATCACTGCTGGCCCTACTCACCGCCGCCCTCCGCCGCGCCGAGGATCGCGCCCGCAAACTCCAAGTAGCCATCCAAGCCCTGTCATAAGAAAGTAAGGCAGAGGACAATGGTTATGCCGTCTTCCGATCCAACTCGCTGGAACCGTTGCGAAAGTACCTGGTAATCATCATGGATAATCCAGTGATCACGGTAAGAAATACTGTAAATCCTCGACGCCAATGACCCCAAAACAAACAGCCTGGTATTTCCGCGAGTGGTCGGCCGTCCGCCGGATCCAGCCCGAGGCCGACCGCCATGAATTCCACATCCGCGCCCTCGGCAAGGACCGCTCCAGCAAGCTGTTCACCAACCGCGATTTCGACCGCGTCCTGCAGGAATTCTGGAAAGTCAGCAAACCCACCGACCTCCACGCCCAGGTCGCCGCCGAAAACCAGACTCGCACCCGCGCGCTCCATACTATTAGGTCCTTTCCCGTCCTTTACGTCCTCAAGCTTTGCTCCGAGCGATTCGGCACCCGCGAAATCGAGCATCTCACCCTCGCCCAGCTCTGCCAGCTCGCCATGACCCTCAACAACCGCCGCGAATCCCTCGACGATCGCGAAATCCGCGCCGCCGAGGCCGCCGCCGAAGCCAACCTGGTAGGGACGCATTCCACTGCGTCCCACGCATCAGCCTTAGAACCAGATCCCTTCTGATGAAAACCGTCCACCAGATCCTGCGAGACCATTGCCCAGTTGTTTTCGACCTCCTTTAATATGGGTGAGTCCATCAACCAACTCGAACTCACCTTTCGCGCGCGGCACGGAGGCCACAGCCAATGCGACCGCATCCTCGCCTACCTCGAGACCCGCCGTGGACAATTGGTTCCCATGCCCGAACTCGCCCGCGCGGCCACCCCGACCGGCATCGGCACCGCCGTTCACAGTCGTATCAACGATCTCCGCCGCCGCGGACACCCGATCCCGCCCGCCAAAATCGAGGTCGCGCCCGACGGGTCCCATCATAGCTCCTATATACTCCCATAACCTCCCATGAATCTCATCGCCGTCACGTCCGTCGCCACCAAAATCGTCGCCGAACTGCGCCCCCTCTGCGAGCGCATCGAGATCGCCGGATCCATCCGCCGACAGCGCCCCGAAGTCAACGATATCGACCTCGTCATTTTGGCCCCCGATCCCACCGCCGTAAAACAACGTTGCCGCATGCGTTGCGCCCCCGTCATCGACGGTCTTTCCAACGCCACTTTCCGCATGTCATCCGGCGTCCAATTGGACCTGTTTTTCGCCCGCCCGCTGGTGCCCGATCTTATTGAGTCAAAACCCTGCAACTGGGGCTCCGTTCTGCTCTGCCGCACAGGTTCCCTACAGCACAACGTTTTTCTCTGCCAGCGCGCCCAAAAACTCGGTCTGAAATGGAATCCCCAGGAAGGTGTTCTCGACCCAGAAGGCTACGTCATCTCCTCCGAAACCGAGCAGCAGATCTATGAGATGCTCGGCCTCCCATTCGTGCTCCCCATCCACCGCGAAATCGACTGGCTGACCACCCATTTCCCCAGTCCCATTCCTCCCATTCCTCCCATCAGTCCCCTTCCGCTACCTCCGCTGCCTCCCGTTAAACCCGATCCCGCCGCCGTAGCCCGCGCCGTCGCCGACCTTCACGCCTTCGGCCAATCCCTGAAAGATTAACATGCAATTCACCAGCCCAATCCCATTCACGGAAGCCCTCGACAAACTCGGCGCCAAAACAGTTGTCACCAGCGGCCTCGATTCCATGCAATGGAGCGCCGTCCCCGTGGCCCTGCGCGAGCGCGCCTTCCGCTCGAGTACGATCGAGTCCGCCCGCTTCCTCCAGCGCGGCCGCGATGCCCTTACCGATTTCCTCGCCGGCGCCCGCGAGACCCTGCCCAACGGCGAGATCGCCCTCAAGACCGGCAGCCGCTCTCAGTTCATCCGCGACATGTCCGCCTTTGCCCAATCCGAAGGTCTCGGGCCTCTTGACCCCAAACTGGCCGGCACTCTCCGGGATATCACCAGCGAACGCCGCCTCGGCCTCATCTTCGATGTCCAGACCCGCCAGGCCAAAGATTTCGGCGACTGGCAGCAAGGCCAGGATCCGGATGTTCTAAACGAATTCCCCGCCCAGCGTTTCATCCGTGAAAAACCAGTCAAGGAACCCCGTCAACAGCACTCAATATTCGAGGACCAGGTCGCTCTCAAAACCGACCTCCGTTTCTGGTTGCGGATCAACCAGGATTTTGGCGTCCCCTGGGGTCCCTGGGGCTGGGGATGCGGTCATGGAGTCTCAGACATCGATCGCACCGAAGCCGAATCCCTCGGCCTGATCCAACCGGGTCAGACCTTGACCCCGGCAACCAAGGATTTCAATGATCAGCTTGAGTCCAGCGCCCAGGGCCTCGATGACGACATGCTCAAAGTCTTGCAGCAGGCTTTTGGTGACCAGGTGACCATCACCGGCGATGCCATCCAGTGGTCTGGCGGCGCCCAACCCGTGTCCACCGTCCCATCAATCCCATCGGTCCCATTAGTCCCTTCCCCTCCGGTCCGCCAGGCCCCCGTTTCCGCTGCCATCAAAATCGAGGTCGGTGGCATCCTCCGCAACGCCGTCAACTCAACCCTGGCCGCCATTAATGGTGTCCACGATGACGGCCAATTGCCCCAGATCCCCATCCGCCCGTCGAACCTCAAAAGTCGTGGCTATTTCCTCGCCCGGGAGAGCGCCAACGGGCTGACCGCCGATCATATCGGCCTGAAAAGCAAAGGCCCCTGGCCCGAGCTGACCGCCGCTCATGAAATTGGCCATTTTCTCGACCTGGCCGGCATCGGTTCCAAGGGCACTTTTGCCACCAGCGGCCCCCTCTTCCAGGACATCCTCGCCGCGGCCAATAAATCAGAGGCAATTTCGGGTCTAAAAAAGTTGGCTTCCACCGGCAATTTGAGCGTGCGCCGGCACGTTGAAAACTACCTCCTCGACAAACGCGAAATTTGGGCTCGCGCTTATGCTCAATTTGTGACAGAAAAGTCCGGGGTAAAAGTGCTCACGGTTCAGTTGGAAAAGTCGCTCTCGTCTGCCCCGTTTTTGCAGTGGCAAACCGACGATTTTAAACCGATCGCGGCCGCGATCGAAAACCTATTCAAGCAACTGGGGTGGCTATGATGGAATTTGACGCATTCTCTGAACTCGTTGCCGAGATAATGGCTCAGGGTTTCGATGAAAATACCGCGGCTTATTATGCCGCTCGGATCGGCGACATCCCGATCATCGATGCCCAGGGCAACGTGGTGGTTCAGGACGAATCCGGCCACACGATCGCCCGTCTAAAACCCCTCAAAGCCCTGGGCCTTTCATAGCCCACTCAGACGCCATGCAACCCCTCTGCATTCCCGTTTCGCTGGGCATTATCTGCCGACCCCGGAGCCCCAAAAGTTCTCATACCTTTGCGAATTCGGCCTTTTTACCCCCTTTTTTCTCATTCCTCGCCCACCGCGTTATTTTTAGCGTAAGTCCCTATCTCACACAGGATTAAACGCTAAATCATTTTTTCTCATTGTCCGTGCGTGTTCTCCAATGCGTACGCAACGCCTGGCT
>Ga0315287_10002503_pt1 | contig 17441 bp, 15 predicted proteins | sample YL17G11_0_MG_FD_205037 | JGI IMG/M metagenome (GOLD analysis project Ga0315287, IMG submission 205037) | Sediment microbial communities from Yellowstone Lake, YNP, Wyoming, USA - YL17G11_0 | ecosystem: Environmental > Aquatic > Freshwater > Lake > Sediment | place: USA: Wyoming | collected...
CCAGTTCCTCGACCCTGGCTTTCGGCAGACCGGGAACGGCCGAGAAGTCGAAGGCGCCCAGTTCCTTGATGACCGGGAACCGGGCGGCTCGGAGGTTCCGCTGGTAGCGGCGGATCTCGCGGGACTCAAGTTCGGCGGCGAGGACGCCCTCCAGGAACCGCAGAGCGTCCTCACCGGCCCCGAACTCCTCGGCCAAGGAACGGTAGCGGGCCCTCGCGACACGCTGCGATCAGACGAGTGGATGTTTCCGAAACCATGATTGGGAGGTGCATCCTCGTGGCCGAAAGCTCCTGGAGCGAAGAGACGATGCGCTATAGATCACTCGTGGAGACAGCCGCTTCGGTCGACGCGGCAGCAACCGGCGCCATCTCCGCATACTGGCCGGGGGCGTTCTGGCCCGACTTTAAGCCAGCGCCGCAGGTTTCCATCGCTTCGCGTTTGGGCATCTATGCAGCGAACCTCTTTGCGATGGCATCGCAGGTTCGCGGCGTCGTTCGTGATCAGTGGTTTTCCGGGTTGTTCGTCGTTGTGCCGCTAAACACTCGGTTTGTGCTGGAGATGTGGGGCGCCATCCATTTCGCCCGGCTCACCCTTGAACGCCTAGTGCGAGAAGGAGATGTGGAGCGGGAGGAGGAGCGCACGAACCGACTCACATTCGGTGCCCGCTCCCCTGTACAGCTGCCTTGGGGCGGGCTTGCTGACAAACGATCCTTCAACGCACTCGACTTCATCCGCGGGCTAACGGACGCGCTCGCGGATTCAGAAGAGCTGTACAACTTCCTCAGCGAGGCCAGTCACCCGAACTTGTTCCAAAGCCTCTATTTCCAAATGGCTGGTCCACACCGATCCAACTGGAACAACGATGCTTTCAAGCGGCAAGGCCACTCCCTCCTGAGCAAGACCCTGCAGGGTTTCGAAGCATCGGCTCGAGGAATGGATCAAGACATCGTCACGCTTCTCAAGGACGGGACCGAGTATATCCGGGGATTTGCGCCGTGATCGATGCCACAGTCGCCTAAGCACTTGCCAGCCGACTCTAGAGACGGGTACGGTTTTCTCTCTGAAGGGGCCCTTCCGGTGAAGCTCCCCCAGCTGCGGGACACGGAGGAACCCTTCCGTTCCGAGCTCTCGCGGGCGGATGCGTAAGCGGACCGACGTCCTGGAGCAGGTCGTCTTGGAGTTGAACGTCCGGGGGCTCTCCACCCGGGACATCGAGGACGCCCTCAAGGGGATCGGACACGGTCAGTCGCTGCTCAGCCGATCCAGTGTGAGCCGGCTCGGCGAGACTCTCTAGGAGGAATACGAGGCATACGCCCAGCGGGACCGCGCCGGCTACGATATCGTCAACCTCTTCGCCGACGCCGTCTACGAGTCGCTGCGGGAGCAGGCCGGGCTTAAGGAAAGCATTCTGGCCACGTGGACCATCCTCGCGGACGGGGGCAACGCCTTGATCCACCTCAGTCTGGGCAACAAGGAGAGCTACGAGGACTGGCTCGAGCACCTTAGGGATGTGCTCCGGCCAGGTCTCCGGACACCTCTCACGGTTACAACGGACGGCGCCCCCGGACTCATCAAGGCCGTCGAGGCCATCTGGCCGGAAGCCGAGCGCATCCGCTGCTGGGCCCACAAGATGCGCAACGTCCTGGACAAGGTGCCCGACGAGGCCCTCCCTCCTCAAGCCTTACCTGGAGGCCATTCGCGACGCGCCGGACTACGCCACGGACCAGCGCCACGCCCAATGGGTCCTGGTCGAGTTCGCCGGCAGCTACCCCGCGGCCATGAGGAGCTTGGCCGACGATCTTCCGGCCGGCCTCAAGCTCCCTCCCGTTCACAGAAGGCATGTCCGAACCACGAACCTCGTGGAGCGCGTCTTCGAGGAAGAACGCCGCCGGGCCAAAGTCATTCCCCGCTTCCGCGGGAGAGTGCCTGAAGCTGGTCTTCGGCACCCTCTGGCGGGCGAGTGAACGCTGGCGCCGCGTCCGGTTCAGCGAGCTTGAGCGCCGCCAGATCGAGCGCTACAAGCAGGACCGTCAAGCCGAGCGTCAGAAGGCCGGTCAGACGAGACAGGCCACCGTGGCATGACCCGGACTCCTGATGTTACAGACAAACTGGGACTTGCCCTCCGCTTTGGCCACCACGTCGTACGGCTCCTACATCGAACGCTTTTCCTAGACCTCGATGAAGCAGAAAGGTTGTGTTTAAGTTGACGGCGATATGGGGGTTGTCGCGATATCGGAAGCTCGGGGCCCGCTTACCTTCGTGGTCGGTGATGAGTTGGCCAACGTATCCCAGGTCATAGAGTGTCGCGAGGATAGGCTTCGCAGATTGCTTAACTCCGCAATCGGTACAAGCTTTGCCCAGGACCTGCGCTGAGAACTCTCTTGATGCCAGGGAAGCTAGTACTCCCGGCAACTGCTGAATTGTGCCCTCGTCCAAGAAGCCCACAAGTTCATTTTTCATTTCGGTCAGCAGATAACGGCTGGCGTAGCTACGGAGACACTTCCTGACCTGCACGGGACTAAGCTTCTGGGCGCGGGGAAACATCTCTTGGCATTCCTTCAGAAACTGGATTATGTCTCGGGGGCGCAACAATGTGTGCAGCAGAACGTGCTTCCAGGAGTCCATCTTGTTCAAAGTCCTAGGCATAACCGTATGCCATGGGCTGATGTCGCCGACCCTCGTTCCAGACTGAACCATTCGCCGCGTGACCATGTGCATCAGGTCCGAGTTCTTTGGGTTGTCCGCATCCCTGTGCCATGTCAGTTCGACCTGGGAATCCCTTTGAATCTTATTGAGATCCGGATCATTGCAGAGTGCAAGCACTTCCGGCCTTACCATGACCAAGTACTTGGCGGGAACCCCACGCTGCACGAAGAGGGTGTTCAGGCTGCCGGCTGCCCGGATCAGGCCCGACATCACCTCCAGGTGTGGATGCTTGCCCCTCAAAACGTCGTCCAAGCCATCAAATACGATCAGTATTCGCAGGGTTCCATACGGTATACCCAGCAGCCTTTTCTCGACGACCTCCGCAATCTCCCCGGGCGCACGTAGTTCGAGCTCAGACTCCGTTCCAACGGCAGCCACGCTCAGGTCGCCAACGCCGACGCGAAAACTAGGCTTAGCTAGCACCCTCACTGCGCCTACCACACCGGACCCTACTAACCCGTGTTTTTGAAGGCCCCTGACGCATTCGAGAAACTCCCGAGGGTAAAGCTCGGCTCTCTCGGTCTCGAGCAGGGCTTCCATCAACTGCAACAGCAACATTAGACGCCACGGGAATGAGTACCTATCGCCCGTGTTTCTGTTGCTTCCCAACCGGCCGAATGTCTTGAATTGGAAGTCGGTCAGGTTCACACGCTTGCAGCGGAAATCTCCCCCTTCCCGAAGCTTTACCTCATTCCCTATGGCCGTCTTCCCGGTTCCCTTCCGACCAACAACGAGAAATGGGGCACCCCCAACTAGTGTGTTCACGATGCCTCTCGGATCGTAGAAGACTGCGTGTGCAAACCCTTCCGGTTCCGGGCGTGAGTACTCCGTGTCCGCATCTGCACATCCAAAGTTGTAGTCCTCGAGAAGCAATTCACTCACCTCCAGGACCTCTTATGGCAGCGATGTTTGCCAGCCGAGGAAACTGAGAATGTTGGGGGACCATGAAGCCGACCCTGGTATCGCTGACCAAATCTTACCATGTATTGGCAGGCTTCGACAAGATTGTCGGGCTCTTGATGCGCGCCCTAACCGAAAGAAAGGTCGCTGTGTTGAGCGGCTTGAGCCTAGCCTAGAAGGAGAACCCAGAAAGACTGCGTATCCCTCGAAAACACTCGGTGCCGACTCGCAGGTCAGGAGGTCGCCTTTACCCTTTCGGTCACGGTCACCTCGAAGCCCAGCGCCTCCGAACGTCGAGTTGGCTTGGACCTTCTCCCGTGCCCGGTGGTCGAAGTAGTTGGTGTTTCCGGTATGCGCCCGCGGTTCGGCTCACGTCAGGCTCCCTGTACCAAGACCTGTGCATAGACGCCGGGGTCGGCCGAAGCGAACTTGACCGGACGAGTGACGTACCGCCCGGGCACATTGGTCCGACAGACCTTGACGTAGTACTCCAGTCTTGCCAGCCAGGCTGCTTGGCCACCAGTACTTGTACGTCGTGCCGGATTGATAGGGCATGGTCGCTTCGGCCCAGTTGACTGTCCCCTTCTCCCGTGGCCGGCTAGCGGCGGGCCGCCTCCCGCCCGGCCATGGCTATCGCCCCGGATAGACAGCCCTCGGCGCAGAGGCCGCAGCCGTCACAGGCGTCGTCGTCCGTGACCGCGACAAGGCGTCCGGGGGCGCAGGACCCGGCCAGGGCGGGGTCGCGAAAGTAGGCGCAATGGCAGTCACAGCAGAAGCAAATCCCGACAACCTGGCCGGCCTTATCCGCGAACGGCCGGGAGACCCGGTGGTGACGGCCGGCCTCGGCCAAGACCTCGTGGGCCTCGGCAACCTTGGCCGGGCGAAGGTTACCCCCTCCGGAGTTGGCCTCCCGGACAAACCCCAGGCACACGTCAATCCGCGAGCGGCACTTGTCTTCGGCTGACGCGCGGCAACCGCAGTCGGAAAGCCAGAATCCCGTCTCGGCCGAGACCTCCGCCCGGGCCCGGGCAGTCGCTGCGGCCCGGGTCCTCGCCGCGACCCGGATCAGGTCCTCGGCTTCCCCGTGCGTGCAAACAAAGTGGGAAACGTCCAGTGGACGAAGGAGGAGGGCCCACCCGGCTCTCAACGCACCGCCCCGCGACCGTCAGTTTCCTTTCGAGAGCCTTCGACGCTTCAACTCAATGAACGCCAGTCTGGCCGTCCAGAGCACCATCACACCAGCCATGCCGACGAGCGGCACCCAGCCCGACCTCCGTGGACCTGGGCCCAGCCGCTACACGGTCGGGTATCCGGTGAAGGCCCACCAGGTGACCTCTTGATTGGTCGCCGTCCTGACATGACATCCACCGCATAGGGCGTCAAGCATATCGCGATGCAGTGGGAGATGCAGCCGATGCTGCAGCCGTCATCGGCGTAGGGAGCCACGATGTCCACTGGGCCTCACCCTCCCGGCAGCCGTCTCGACCACGAGGTCCATCTCGGCGTCGGCGGACGTACGCCGCCCGGACATCCGCAGCCCGCTTTCTCTTGAGTGGCGACACGGGGCCGAGGGGTTCTTCCCCTCCCTGCCTCCCCCAACCCCTAACCCCTCCTGCGCCTACCTAGGACTCCCCCGCCATTTCTGGGCGAAGCTGTTTGGCTTGGCAGGACCTGCCGTTTGATCGGCGAAACGCCCCACCTTCCGGGAACACGGAACCTCCGTTTCCGTGCGCTCGGGGCCACCGCCCCGGCGACAGGTTCCCGGCACCTTGGGGGGAACACCGTGCGCTTCCGTCGTGCGCTCGCCACTTGTCTTGCCGTCTGCCTGGCCGTCTCGATCCCACTGCCCAGCCTGGCCCACGCTTACCCCGCGGTCGCCGTCGTGCCGGCGCCGGCCGTTCAAGCCACACCCTACGGCGAGATGACTGGCAAGGGTTGGCTGACGCCGGGCCAGGCCATCACCCACTCGGAGGGGGATCCTGGCCCCGTACCTGAAAGCATCCTTCACCGTGAACCCGTGGAACCTCAGGCGGCCGCGATGAGCGAGGAACCGTCTCTCCCGCCCTCCCCCGAACTCAGCGTCCACGGGCAACCAGTAGTGTGCGAGCCCGCTTCGGTTCTTTCCGATCTGGTCCCGCCGGCGGAAGGCGGGGTCAAACCGGAACCTCTTTACGAGCTGCCCGCTCTGCGGACCTGGAACACCCGGCACTTTCTGAACACCGACGGTTCCATCACGGCCGAGATCTGGCCGGGGCCGGTCAACTACCTCGACCAAGCCGGGAAGTGGCGGCCGATCGACCTCACCCCGCGCCTGGCGTCTCGCCCGGGGTCCCGGGGTGAGGGCGATCAGACCGTCTACCGTGTTGATCAGGCCTCCTTCATTCTCGAGCTTCCGGACGTGGCCGGGGGACCGGTCACCATCGAAGGGGCCGGAGGGGCCCGTCTAGAGCTTGCTCCCCTCGGCGTCACCGCGACCGTCGCCCGGCTTGAGGACGGCCGGATCGTCTACCCGGAGGCCTGGCCCGGGGCGGATATCGTCGAGGAGCCCATGCCGGAGGGAGTCAAGGAGACGGTCCTTCTCAAGAACCCGAATACCCTTCCAGCTCTTTGCTTCTCCGTGAGCCTCGGGGGGTTGCTTCTCCGCGGTGACGGCGACGGCGGCCTGGAGGTCTATGATCCGACCTCCGGCCAGGTCCACTTCGTTCTGCCCCGGCCGTATCTGGAAGACGCCTCCGGCGAGATCGGGGCCGCGGAGTATGTCGTTAGAGCGCCGGTCACCGCCGGGGCGCTCTCTAGCGGTCAAGCGACCGAGGGTGGAAGCGTCACCCCGCCGGCGGGGAGCCGCGCGGTTCTTGAGATAGTCCCCGACCTCTCCTGGCTGGCCGACCCCGCCCGGGTCTACCCGGTGAGGGTGGATCCGACGGTGACCGTGTCGGCCTCCTCCAAGGACTCCTACGGCGACGCGGCCTACCCGAACACAAACTCCGGAACGATCGACCACTTCCACTTCGGAACCCAGACGGCCTACCTGGGCTGGGTGGCCTGGGACATCTCCTCGATCAGCCCCAACGTGGCCGTGACCTCGGCTGCAGCCGACCTCTACACCTACTCCCCCAGCACCGGCTCCACCAGCAACTACGCCATGGAGGCCCTGGCCGGAGAATGGGGCGAGTCCACGGTGACCTGGAACAACCAGCCCGCCGGCGCCGGCTACTACAGCCTCTCGCGCTTCTCTCCCCCGACGGCCTCCACTTGGGAGACCTGGGACATCACCGGCATCTTCGCCCTCTGGCAGAAGGGCCTTCTTCCGAACAACGGAGTGAAACTCTACTGCCAGACCGCGTCCCCCATGCTGACCGCCAAATCCCGGGAGGCCACCTCCGGCTACCGGCCGCATCTTCACGTGACCTACACCTCCGGGGCCAACGGGCTCGGAGTCGAACCCTACTGGAACCTCATGCCCCGCGACCTCGGCGACGGCTGGCAGGCTTCGGTCAACACCATGTCCCGGAACCTGGTTCTCCGGAAGAGTCTCTTCCAGATCGCGGGACGCGGCCCCGGCCTTTCGGAGAACCTGACCTACAACCTGGCCGCCACGACCGCCGGACACGGCGCGGGATACGGTTGGCGGCCGGCCACCGACATGATCGTGACCGAAGCGGCCGACGACTCCTACGTGGACCTCACCGACGAGGACGGAACCACCCTGAGGTACCTCTCCGACGGGGCCGGGGGTTACACCTTGCCCCCCGGAGTCTTCCGTAAGCTCAAGAAAGAGAGCGAGACCGTCTTCACCCTGACGGCCGAGGACCAGACCGTCCTGAGGTTTGAGAACGGTCCGCTTGTCTCTCTGGCCGACCCGAACGGCAACGCCACTACCCTCACCCGCGACGAGGGTGGCCGGGTCACCTCCCAGACCGACGCCACGGGCCGGCAGCTTCTCTACACATACAGTCCGTCCGGGCTTCTCGACACCCTAACCGACCCGGCGGGCCGCGTCTACGTCTTCGCCTACGACCCCGGCGGGGCGGGTCTTCTGACCTCGATCACCGGCCCGTCCGGCGAGGTCGTGGGCTTTGGTTACGATGCGACGCGCCTGGCGAGTTTCGTCGACGCCCGCGGCCAGACCACAACCTTCCTTCTTGGCCCCGGCCTCGAGATCACCGGCATCCGCGACGCCCGCTCCACCCCCGGCGCCAACTTCGACACCCTCTTCGCCTGGAGCGTGGCCGGCAACAAGTGCCTGACCCGGGTGACGGATCCCGCCGGGCGGTGGGCCGACTACGAGCACAATCCGGCCACCTGGAACCGCGTGAGTAGCTCGAACCAGCTAGGCCAGACCACCACCTACACCTGGACCGGTAACCTTCTCACCCGGGAAAGCCACCCGGTCAGCGACACCTTCTACACCTACGACACCGGCGGCAACGTGACCCAGGTCAAGCGGGAGCTGGCCGGCGACTACATCCTCCATAACTACAGCTACGACACCAAGAACAACCCCCTGAGCCTGACCAACGGCAACGGCCAGGTGACAAACGGCCGTTACGACGCGGCCTGCAATCTTCTCTCGGCCCTGGACCCGACCAACAAGGAAGCCGACGGCGTGCGGTATGACGAAAACGGTAATCCCGTGGAACTCACCCCGGCCGGGGCGGCCACCGCCAGCCCCGTGCTAAACGGCAGCTTCGAGCGGGCCGGAACCGGAGACCTGCCCGAGGCCTGGAGCTACTGGGGCTCGGCCGGGACAACCGTGGCCCGCGACGGCGCCTACGCCCTCTACGGGCAGTATAGCGCCCGCGTCTCGGCCACCTCGCCGTCGGACGCCGGCCTCTGCCAGGTGGCCTTCACCGACTCTCCCACCGTGATCGAACGGCTGACCCTCAGCGCAAACCTCCGCCTTACCGACGTGGTCTCCACCTCCGGCGGCGGGGCGGCCATCGGGGTCGAGTATCTGGACCCTTCCACGGACCTGGTCCTCAAGCGGGAGTACGGCAACTTCTACGCCGGCACGGGCACGGTCAGGCCGGCCCTGGCTCTCAAGGACCTTCCCCTGGCCGGCTGCAAGTACCGGGTTGTCCTGCGCCTCTACCAGGCCACCGGCACGGTCTGGTTTGACGGCGTCCAGCTCGAAATCGCCTACGCCCCCGGGGCCTACACACCTCTTCACACTCTGTCGCCTTTCAACTCCCTGGAGAACACGGGTTTCGACGCCGGCGGCGCCATAACCCCATGGTCCGACGGCTCGCCGGATTTCACCATCGGCTGGGTCAGATACAGCCTCAAGCTCTATCTCCTGAACACGGGCACGCGGACCTCCCGCCAGACCGTGGCCGTGAACAACTCCGAGCGTTTCACCCTGGCCGGCATGGTCAGACTGTCGAGCGTGACCGGGACGGGCGGGGTGAAACTGTGCCTGGACTTCTACGACTCCGCCGGCCTCTGGCTGTCCGGGGAGTCGACCCGGACCCTCTCGGGGACCATCGAGTGGACCCGCCTGGCCCTGGCGGCCGACCCGCCGGCGGAGGCCGTCACCGCCCGCGTCACCCTGGCCCTGGCCGAGGCCAAGGGAACGGCCTGGTTTGACAACATCCAACTCATCCCCACGACCACGACTCGCCTCGGATGGGAGGCGCCGGGCAACTACCGGACGGCGAGCACCGACCCCCTCGGCAACACCCTTCACTTCGCCTTCGACAGCGTCGGCAACCGGACGCTACTCTCCGACGCCCTCGGCCAGACCACGTCCTTCACCCGCGACGCCGCCGGCCGAGTCACAACGGTGACCGACGCCTCCGGCCGCGCCAGCTACTGGGCCTACGACGGGAGCGGGAACCTCGTGGCCTGGAGCGACCCGCGAAGCTCCGACGAGTCTGACCCCACCTATCTCACGACCCTCAGCTACACCCCGCTCGGCCAGGTCGTCGGCGTGACCGATCCGCTATCGCGGAGCGCGGCCTATGCGTACGACGCGGCCGGCAACCTCCTCACCGCGACCTTCCCGGGGGGCCGCCAGGCCCTCTTCGCCTACGACGGCGCCAACCGCCTGGCCCAGGAGCAGCGGCCGGCCGACGGGCGAACCATCACCTACACCAGAAACGGCGACGGCGTGATCACCGGGGTAGCCGACAGCACGGGGGCCAACTTCACCTACACGGTCGACCAGATCGGCCGGCCGACATCCGTGGTCGGTCCCGGCGGAACGCTCGCCCTGGCCTGGGACAAGGAAAGTCACGTCACCTCCACGACCTACGACACCCGGCAGTATGTCTACCAGTATGACGCGGCCGGTCGGCTGGCCGCGATGGACGCCTCGTCGAGCGGACCCGTCTTCCTTTACTACGACGACCAGGGCCGGCTCTTCGAGGCCCTTGGAGGAACTTTCTCGGCCATCTACATGAAGCGACTCATCGAGCGCTACGGCACGGGCTGGATCCGGACCATCAACGACAAGGGAAACCCCGGCGGCCGGGACATCAGCTACGAGTACGACGCAAACGGCAACGTCCTGACCTACGAGCAGGGGGCAGCGGAGGAGAGCTTCGGCTACGACGCTAGAAACCAGCTCGTGACCTGGATCGACGCAAACGGCGTCCCCCACTCCTACACCTACGACCCGGCCGGCAACCTCACCGGCAAGGACGGGGTATCCTTCACCCACGACGCCGCAAACCAGATCACCAACGCCGGCTTCACCCACGACCCGAGTGGCAACCTGACCTCCGACGGCGTCATGAACTACGTCTACGACACCCTGAACCAGCTCACCCAGGTCACCCGGGTCAGCGACGGTTCGGTCGTGGCCGCCTACGCCTACGACTACCGCGGCCTGCGGATCAGCAAGACCACCTCCGCCGGAACGACGACCTACCTCTGGCGCCCCGACGGCCTCCTCTACCGCGAAAGCGGCCCCTGGGGCTACGCCGTCTACTACTGGGCCGGCGAGGGTCAACTCGTCCAGATGGACTGGTGCTATAGTGGAACCACCAAGCGTCTCGTCGCTCACACCAACGCCCGCGGGGACGTGGTCAGCCTGACGGACAAGACCAGCGGCTACCCGATCGTGGCCACCTACCGCTACGGCCCCTGGGGCGAACTGCTCTCGGCCGAGGGAACGTGCGCCGGCCAACCGATAAGATGCGCCGGCTACTACCACGATGCCGAGACGGGGCTGTATTATCTGAAGGGGCGGTACTACAGCCCGGCGCTGGGGCGGTTCCTGACCAGGGATCCGGCCAGGGAATCCCCGAGCTATGACTACGCCGGCGGAAACCCACTATCATTCGTCGACCCCAGTGGACTCGTTGAGCAACCTGCAGAGGATGATGCGTCCGGAACCGTGGTCATGATCGTGGTAGATGTTGAGCAGTACACCCTGAAGGACCTGCAGTACCTCTTTGGCTACGTCGCGGGCGCGGGAGCTGTCGTCGCTCTTCTTGTGAGTGGTCCGTTTGGCGCCGTTGTCGGTGCCATTGTCTTGGGCGCTGCAGTGGGAGGAGAGGCAACGGTGGTTCTCCGGTACTATCACTACAGGGTGGATCCAAGGACCGAAGCGTTTGCCATGTATTCACCGATGAATGGCGAGGATGCCTTCTATGAAGCGTTTGATTTCGGGGTCACCATCGTATGTGGAGTCATAGGCATAAGAGGAGGCTTCCGGTCCCCCAAGCCCTAATCTTGGGCGTGGTCAGACGAAAGGATGGGATACGTGGTGTTGCTTCTCTCCGGGGTAATCAAGGCTCTCGGCGGGTTCTTGGTATGCCTTGCGCTGTTTCTCGCGACCTCCTGGAGGTTGCGCTGGAGGTGGGCGCGTCTTCCCCTGGCGGGAGTTCTTGCGTCCTACGTGTGGTGGCTCCTGCGATTGGACCCAGGGGTCTCCAACGAAGTCCGGGTTCTCTCGCCCTTGCTGCTGGGTCCAAGCCTTGCCTACCTGTGCTCCTTACCGATGGACCCACGGAACTCCGTCGGTCACGACGTCTTGCGTCTCCTTGCAGGCAAGAGCAAGAACGACACTCGCCCGACGGGGCCGTGACTGCGGTCTAACCTGACAAGGAACTGGCGACGTGATCACTCCGACGGACAACACCGGGGGACGAGCGCCGGGCAGTCCATGAGGTAGTCGCTACTGCTCCGCCTGGCCTCGGTCGCGCTGGCCCCTAGGTCAGCTATGCTTGGCTGCTGCGGTCTGCCGCAACCCTAAGGAGTTGAGAAGATGAGCAAGAGCGCCGTGCCTGCAGGTCCTCGTGACCTGGATCGACGCGGACGGCGTCCCCCACTCCTACACTTACGTGCGCCGGCAACCTCCTCACCGCGACCTTCCCGGGGGGCCGCCAGTCGCCTCTAGCAGGAGGCTCACTGCGGCCCGGCCCCGGGGAGATCTGACCCGCGCCGAGCCTCCGCGGAATCCGACTTGACTCGGTCCGGCTGTTCGAGCCTCTGGTGAAGGTGAATGGCTTGCAAGGCCCGCCAAGCTTCTCGCCCGGGTAGATTCCGCGCGACGGCAACGCCGGCGGGTGGCTTAGCGCGCCCCCACCACCTGCCTTGCCCAAACTGGAGCCCAGACCGCCCGGAGGAACTTCACCGCCCGCGGGCGAAAGCCTGGCCTAGCGCCGGCGACGTCCCTCCGGGAGGGGTCAGCTTGAGCCCAGACAAGGCAGCTTCCTTTATCTATCTCTTGCGGCCGGTCCGGCCGGGTTTCGTCGAGACCATGACCCCACGCGAAGAGGCCGTCGTCGAGGAGCACTTCGCCCATCTCCAGCGACTCCTGGCCGAGGGTCGGCTGATCCTGGCCGGTCCGTGTCTCGACGGCACCTTCGGGGTAGTCATTTTCGAGGCGACCTCGGAGGAAGAGGCCGCCTCCTTGATGCGGGCCGACCCGGCCGTGCGGGAGAGCGTGATGACGGCGGAGCTCCATGCCTTCCGGGTGTCACTCAGGCGGGGATAGGAGCCCGGGCCCTTTGGGCCAGCCACAGGCCCGGATCACCGGCGCCCAATTGTGGGCGCGGCCAGCGAGAGGAAGGTCACATGAACTACGACTTCGACCGGATCATCGACCGCCGGAACACTAGCTGCGTGAAATGGGATGCCCGCCTCGATCTCTTCGGGACCGACGACGTCCTACCCATGTGGGTGGCGGACATGGATTTCCCCTGTCCCCGGCCGGTGCTGGAGGCCCTGCGGCGCCGGCTCGACCATCCCATCCTGGGTTACGGTCTCCCGCCGGATAGTCTCTATCAGGCCATCATCGACCGCATGGCCCGGCGCTACGGCTGGGCCGTCGAGAAGGATTGGATTACCTTCACCCCCGGCGTGGTCACCGCGACCTACGCGGCCGTGCGGACCCTGGCCGTGCCCGGCGACGAGATCATCCTCCAGCCCCCGGTCTACTACCCCTTCTTCAGCGTGGTGACCAACAGCGGTTGCCAGGTGGTCCCAAACCAGCTCTGCCTGGTGGGCGACCGCTACGAAATGGATTTCGAAGATCTGGAACGGCGCTTGGGGGCCCCCGGCGACCACGGGGGCAAGACTCATCGGATCAGAGGTCTCATTCTCTGTAGCCCCCATAACCCAGTCGGGCGGGTCTGGACTGCCGCCGAGCTTCGCCGGCTTGGGGACATCTGCCGCAGCCACGAGTGCGTGGTCGTGGCCGACGAGATTCACGGCGACCTCCTCATCGACGGGGCCGAGCACACACCCCTGGCCGGCCTGTCCGAGGAGCTGGCCCAGAACACGATCACCCTCATGGCCCCGAGCAAGACCTTCAACCTGGCTGGGATGGCCGCTTCGTTCGCCATCATTCCCAGCCCCCGTCTCCGGCGGGACTTCGAGCGGGCCAGGCTGGGCCAGGGCGGAGTCAACGTCCTGGGCCTGGTGGCCATGGAGGCCGCCCTGCGCGACGGCGACAGCTACCTGGAAGAACTCAACCGCTACCTCAGCGGGAACGTGCGCTACTTCAGCGAGGCCGTGGCCGCCATTCCCGGCCTTCGCCTCATCCGGCCGGAGGGAACCTACCTGGCCTGGGTAGATGCCAGGGGGCTCGGTCTTGACGACGAGGCCCTGAGGGATTTCATGCTCCGTAAGGCCCGCGTCGCCAGCGACTTCGGCCACGTCTTCGGTCCCGGCGGGAGCGGCTTCCTGCGCGTTAATCTGGGCTGCCCCCGCAGTCTGGTCGCGGAGGCCGTGGCCCGGCTCAAAGCGGCGGTGGCGGAGCTCAAGGCGGCCGGGGCGCTGCCGGAAGCTGCTGCGGGGCTCAAGGCAGCCGGGGCGCTGCCGGCGGGCGCGACTAGAGAGAGTCGTGGAGAGTAAAGAGGAGGTTTTGACATTGTTGCATAGACCCGTAGCCGTTCTGGGCGGTGGCAACGGCGCCCAGACCATGGCCGCCGATCTCACCCTGGCCGGCCTGAAGGTTCACCTCTACGAGCATCCCAGCTTCGCCTCAGGCCCCAGGTTTGCCCCCGTACTGGAGAGCCAAACCATCGAGCTGGGCGGCGTCGGCCGGCGGGGGCCGGCCAGAGTGGCTCGCGTGACGACCAGAATGGAAGAAGCTCTGGACGGGGTTATCTGGATCAATCTGGCCATTCCGGCCACCGGGCACGAGGTCTTCTTCGAGGCCCTCATCCCCCACCTGCGGGACGGTCAGGTCGTGGTTGTCTGGGCCGGCGACTACGGCTCTCTCCGGCTGGCCCACCTCCTCAAGGAGCGGGGAATCAAGGCCAAGGTCCTGATCGCCGAGGCCAATACTCTCCCCTACGGCACCCGCCTGCGGGGACCAGGACAGGCCGACCTACTCCTCACCGCTCCCCGGGTTCTCCTGGCCACCCTACCGGGCGGAAAGAGTGCGGAACTTGTTGAGGCCCTACGGCCGGTCTATCCGTGCCTCGTACCCTGTCGGAACGTCATCGTCGCCGCCCTCTCCAACCCCAACCCCATAGTCCATCCACCGGGGTCTCTGCTCAATGTGGGCCGCATCCAGTACTCCGGCGGTGACTTCTGGATGTACCGGGAAGGCATCACCGAGGCCGTGGCTCGGGTCATCCGCCGCGTCTACGACGAGACAGCGGCCGTGGCCGCCAAGTGGGGCTTCGAGGTGGAGGGCTACGAGGACAGAGACTTCCGGACCACGGCCAGCATTATGGGCGTAGCCTTTCAGGCCCCCTTCGACACCATCGGGGTCATCGCCTCGATCGGCGGGCCGCACAGCATCGCCGACCGCTACATCACCGAAGACCTGCCCTTCGGGCTGGTTCCCGTGGTCCAGTTCAGCGAGAAACTCGGAGTGCCCACGCCTCTCACGCGGGCCATCATCGACATCGGCTCGGCGGTCTCGGACACGAACTTCTGGGAGACCGGTCGGACCCTGGCCCAGATGGGACTGGCCGACCTCTCAGCCCGCGAGATAGCCGCGCGGGTGGATGGGTAGCTGGGTAGATGGCTAGATCGCCGCTACCCCACCGCAGCCGGGCTCACAACCCAGCTAAGCACGGGGGCCGCGGCCCGGCGGAGCTTTTCATCGCAGGTGACAAGGGGCAACCCGCGTCGCTCCGCCGCGGCCAGGTAGGCGGCGTCGTAGAAGGATAGGCCGAGGCGCTGGCTGAAGGCTAGAGCCGAGTCCATCTCTCCAAGCGGGCTGATCGTCTCGAGGTGAAGCCTCTCCAACTCTTCGAGACTCTGGAGAGCCACTCTCTCCGGCAGCCATCCCCGACGGACGGCGACCGAGAGGAGGTTTCCGACCTCGTAGAAGAACAAGTCGGGGACAACGATGTTCAGCTTGCCCAGAACGTAGCCCTCCAGAAGAGCCCTGGCGGCGGGGCCGTCGCTCTCGTCCGGCAGGAACCACTTGGCCCCAACGCTGGCGTCGACACAGACCGCGGCCACCTTAGTCACCTGGCTCTCCGCCTTCCAGTTCCCGACGGGATTCGCGCCAGAGATCCTCGAAGCGAAGGCCGGCGAACTCCGCGCGCAGCCTCTCGATACCAGCCAGGGCCCTCACCCGATCGGCCCAGACCTTGGACAGCCGACCCTGACCGCCGGAGTCACCGGCCACCCCGTAGCCGGGTCGGGCCTCCCGGACTAGGCCATCGCTCTCCGGAGCGGGTAGGCCCGCCTGGTCACCATCCCGGCGGCAGGGACACAGAATCAGCCTCTGCCCGTCAAGGATTACCTCGACCTCATCGCCCGCCGCCATCCCCGCCGCCTCGCGCAGGACCTTGGGGATGACAATCTGACCCCGACTGGACATTCTCGCTCGCCCACTCACGACGCCCATGTCTCTGTCTCCTGTCGCGTCTTACTCTGATCTTACTTCTGTCTTACTGGTGTGTCAACACCGGTCACCTCCCGAATCTGGTCCGGCTACTGGCTCAAGATGCCCGACCTCTGGCCGTCGGAGGCCTCTCCGTCAGATCCGTTCGTCTTCCGGATTGTCCCTCGGAGCGGAGGCACGGGAGGTCCCAGAACCTTCCCCAGAACGAGCTTCTGCAGGTACTGGTTCTGGCGCACGATGCCAACAACCCCGAACCAGCCCGCCGCCGCCGCGCCTGCGGCCCACAGAAGGACTCCCCACCAGGGCAGAACACCCCAGGTCATAAGCACCAAGGGGACAGTCCCCACCGCCGAAGCTCCATCCCTCGGCATCGGGGACTTCCGGGACCGGGAGAGGCGCCTGCGAGGACGGTCGGCGCCAGCGGGAGCCACGGCTTGGGAAGCGGCCCAGGAGGTCACCGGGCGGAGCCCTCTTCAAGAAGGCCCCGCCCGACCGAAGGACATCGCCTATCCTTGACGCAACGTGCGAACGAGGTCAAGTAGCGACGCCGCGCCCAACACTACTCCCGCTACCCTCGCGAAGAACCGCGTGGCAGAGTCGCCCATGTACAGGCGGTCATACCTTCCCTTGGTAACTCTCTTGACATGGTTGGCGTAAGTGACGCCCCATTCAGGAGCCCAGACAAGGAAGTAGACAGCTCCAACGACGCCGCCCATATCGTAGAGCACATCGCCTGTTCGTTCCAGAAACGCGTCTGAGGCCGATAGAGCGATCAGCACCAAGGCAGAGGCCAGGAGCAGAACGCCTATTGCGAACCAACAACGTCTCAGAAGGTACCGCGTCATGGGAGCCGGGCGGCGATCCTCTCCGCAACGTAGTTGATGAGCATGGTCCAGGCCAGGAGACTGAGCGGAATGGCTGCGACCGCGTACAGAATGACGTCCAGTGTCATTCGGTTGTGATGCTTGCTCCACTCGACCGCGAACCAGCCCAAGAGCGTGGCCGCGGCGGGGTACAGAACCACGTCGACCCTGCGGCCAGGCAGATAGACATACCAACCGCTTAGACGCAACACCAGGACCAACAAAGCCAGCGCAAGGCCGGCCGCCGCGAGCCACAGCAGTTGCCGGAGCGGTGCGTCAGGCATGTTCGGTCACCTCGAATCTGGTCCGGCTACTGGCTCAAGATGCCCGACCTCTAGCCGTCGGAGGCCTCTCCGTCAGATCCGTTCGTCTTCCGGATTGTCCCTCGGAGCGGAGGCACGGGAGGTCCCAGAACCTTCCCCAGAACGAGCTTCTGCAGGTACTGGTTCTGGCGCACGATGCCAACAACCCCGAACCAGCCCGCCGCCGCCGCGCCTGCGGCACACAGAAGGACTCCCCACCAGGGCAGAACACCCCAGGTCATAAGCACCAAGGGGACAGTCCCCACCGCCGACGCCCATTGGTGTCGTCTCCCACGCTCTTTGGCCGCGGTCTTCCCGCATAGCCTGGCCGCCCGAGGGCGGTGAGGAGACCGCCTAGAGTTTGGCCCCCACCGCCCCCAGTTCCTGCCATGTTAGGCGCCGAGGTCG
>Ga0315287_10002505_pt1 | contig 17428 bp, 42 predicted proteins | sample YL17G11_0_MG_FD_205037 | JGI IMG/M metagenome (GOLD analysis project Ga0315287, IMG submission 205037) | Sediment microbial communities from Yellowstone Lake, YNP, Wyoming, USA - YL17G11_0 | ecosystem: Environmental > Aquatic > Freshwater > Lake > Sediment | place: USA: Wyoming | collected...
AAAAAAAGTAAAAGAAGATAGACCAAAAATGGATCCTGAAGAACTTAAGGCAATGAGATTAAAGAATCTTAAGCCTAAAATAAAATCTCCTGAAAAAGCTGCAAGAGAACAGCTTATTAAAGATCATATTACAAGGATCTTGACTGCAAATCCCCCAGGAGTTACTGCTACAACTTTGAGAACTGAAATATTCCCCGGTATTTCTGAAGAGCATATTAAAAGTACTGAAAAAGAAATTCGATTCATTGCTCGTGGAATGGGTTGTACTAGGACTCAATTAGAAAATTCTAGAAAAGTTCTTTATCATCTTCCTAAATAATATTGTTCGTGATGTCATATTAAAATAGAAGGAGACAGATAGTCTCCTTCATTAATTAAATTAATTCCCTCATTGGCAGTGTGGAGAATAAATGAATATTGATGTTGATGCATTGTTTAATGCAATAAAAAACAAATCATCTGCGCGATATGTAACAAGAAAAGGTATTAGGATTAAGACTGAGGATTATGAAATATTAGATTCTCAAACTAAAGAAGATTTAAATTTACCTCCCAGTGTAATTGATTGGTCTGTTGTTGATACTAAATTAAATGAGCTGAACCAACAATGGAATAATGAGAAAGATAAATTAAAACGAAAAATCCTTGAAACCAAATATGATTTATTGGTTGAAATTACTGCGGGTGATTGTCCTTCTAAAATTAAAGAACTCAAACTACAACTAGCTTCTTTGGAAAGTATGTTAGATATGTTATGATACGATTTAGAGGCTATATATTTATCTTGTTAATTAAATATTTTTTCAAATAACTTTATAAGGTGGTACTTATGGCAAAATCTCTTAATGAGCTTAAAAAGACAACAAAAGTTGCGGCTTTAGCTCCTGTGGAAACAATTGCACCTGTTCAAGGTGAAGAGGCTCCAAAAACAACAAAACGTTCTTTCTCTGAAGAAGATGCTAAAAGATATTTAGCAATTCTTTCAGATGGTCAACCTCACAGAATTCAAGATCTTTTGAAGGAATTTGGGTTACCGTCTTCAACTTCCGGAAGAGAAAAGTTGAGACAAGAGAACAGAAAAATCAATTCGGAAGGCAAATTTAAAGTTCTTCCAGTTTTCCCTGACGGATTACAAGGGAAACATTTTCAATTAATTGAGAATGCCAACGGTGGAAAAGTTCTTGATGAAGCAACAACCACACCCGTTGAAGTTGCACTAGTTGAAAACCCAGTTGAAGTTGCACCAGTTTAATAATTAGTAAAGCCGATAGAAATATCGGCTTTTTCTTTATGAAAAAGAGGTAATATTTATGTTTTTAGTATTTATTTTCTTGGGTATTTGGTTATATAAAAAAGATGAAATATTAGCCGCAATTATTTGGTTAATGGCTTTATCCCTTTGTTTTTTTGAATTATCAGTTTATTTTTGAGTAATGGAAAAAGAATTAATATTATATGATTGCATACTAAATGGTAACCATGAATTTTGTCAATCTAAAAGTCCTGCACGTGCATTTGAAAATTTTAAACGTCGAGGATTAGCAAAACAAGGATTTTGGAAAATTAAAGATTTAGGAATATGGGAAAAAGGTAAGCATATTCCTATAAGGTATAGAGAAGTTAATGGACAATATTTTTCTTTATAGGAGGAGTTATGTTACAATCAGAGTTTTTTAAACCTTACTCGTTTTCTGATATTCAAGAAGCTAGAAAATGGGTTGATGAAAACTATAATGTAAATGATCCGATTAAAGGAGTATGGCATCCAATCACACGTCTTTTTTGTGAATTAAAAAATGCACAAAAAGCAATTAATCCTGAAGTTTTTCTTAATATCGAGTTCTCATCAAGAGTATTAAATCATACTGAAACATGAATAAGTAGTATTATATTTGTATTATGAAAATAAAATTTTATGTTGCTACAAAAGCACAGTTTGTTATTCGATACACAGGAAAGAAACAATATTTAAAGCATCCTGAGCTTAGATATTTGTTTGCTATTACTGGTATTAATATGTCTGTAGAAAAACACAAGACTATTATGCAAGCACCATACTCATACACATGTATAACTTACAGAGAATTTTTACAATATTTAAGAAAGAAAAAGAATGAGAATTTATCAAAATCTTTATGAGTGTGCAAAAGAGACTCAAAGAGATCTTCATGAGATGGGTATTCAAGTAAAATTAAAAACATTTCAGAATAAAAATGTTGAAAATGATGAATCAAGAAGCATCACAAAAGAACTTCAAGGATATACTTTTAAGATCTTAAATCCTTTCGAAGAAAAATCTTTATTGGATGCTTATAAATTAGTATATGGGGATAATGCTGATATTCAATTACGTTGGTGTATTGAAGAATTTAATGAAAGAATTAAACCTAATCCTGATGCTTCTTTAAGTATTTATTCTGAACCTTTTCAATTTGAATCGTCTGTAAACCCTGGACAAGCTTGGTTATTAAGAAAAAATACTTGGACACAATTCTTGAATGAGGAAGGTAAATTTGATTATAATTACAATGAACGTCTCTTGATTCATGATCAATTACCAAGAATAATTAATCATCTTCGTAGTGATATTAATTCTAGAAGAGCTGTTATTAGCATTTGGGATTCTTTTCAAGATTTGGAAGGTTTAGAACAGTGTTTGAGAGTTCCTTGTTCTGTTACTTATTCATTTTTATATAGAGAAGGAAAGCTTAATATTTTTTACCACATGAGGTCAAGTGATTTCTATGAACACTTTTTGAATGATATGTATTTAGCTTCAAAAATGAATCTTTATGTTGCTCAAGAATTAGGTGTTGAAATAGGGGATACAGTTGTTTATGTGAATTCACTCCATGCATATAAAATTGATTTAGATAAGAGAGGAATATTTTAATGTCTAAAATTAAGGTTGTAGTTCTTTGTACAGTTTGTGGATTTAAAATTAGAGGTAAGAAACATAATGATGGAGATCACCATCAAAAAGGTAAGTATGGTAGTTATTCTCCACCATTTCCTACTAAACGAAAATAATTAGAAAAGGAATAAATTTATGAAAGACCTAAAAGAAATAATTAGATTATTAGAAAACTTTAACCTGAAAGTAATTGCCGAAGCTGCCGATGCTGAAGAAATGAAAGAAGAAATTATTGACTACTTAAAAAGCATTCCGCTTGATGCCAAAGTTATGCCTAACGAAGTGTTAGCTGGTTTGCGGGGTAGAGAATATAATATTGTAAGAAGTGCTTTGAATAGACAACAAAAATACTTGGAAGCATTTGTAAAGGAATACAAAACAGAAACAAACACGCCAGTAACTTATGGAACAGTTAAAGAAGAAATTGAAATAATAAAAGCATTATTAAAATGAAAGCCAGCGTGAGGCATAACATATATGCAACTAATACGATTGCGACACAGAAAGATTTTTAGAGTGATAGAAATAATTAACAACATTACAAAACAAAAAATTGCCAAACCATATAAGCAATTCGTTATTGAGTTGCGAGTTATGCGTTTTTAGGCGAAGGAGACACTAATGAAAGCATTTATCGGAATCATCTTGTTATTACCATTACTAATTTTTGGAACAGTTAGAGTGGTTAATGGAATATTGTTTGATAAGGATTGCGAAGGTTATCTAAAAAGAGCAGCCGATGCAAACTCCGTAGACCAAGCCAAAGAACAATTAAAAGTTGCGTTAAACTATATGGAAGGGCACGGACTGACAAAAGGATTTACTTCTGTTTTATACAATACCCCCGATGAAGATTTAGGGTTTTGGTATAAAAATATAAAGAGTGCAAAAATAGAACTTGATAAAGTAACGGATGAAACAACATCTTTAGAAAAATCAAACGTGTTAATGAAACTAAGAGAAACATTATTAGATGAAGGTGAGGGAGGTAGTAGTGTAACCGTGCCCACTGGGATAAGCATTTACCCGAATAACATAGTTTATTTTTGGCTTGGGCTACTATCTTTTGTGATTTTTTGCGGCGGTTGCGTGCTATTATTTATAGCCTTTTACGAATATTAGCCTAAAATACGCATAACAATTCGTTGCCTCACCTGATTGCGGCAACAAGAAAGGATTATCAATGAATTTAATAAAAGAGTTTAAAAAAGATCAACCAGCACTATCTAAACAAATGGAATATAATGTTGGTAAAGCAGGTGTAAAAATATTTTTTAAATGGTTTGAATCAAAGTTAAAAGCAATTCAAGTGGATGCCGAAGTTAAGGTGAATTTTGCGGAAGAAGAACATAGAATATTAAAACTATTATTAGCATCTAAGATAGCAGAAATACAAGTGAATATAGTTTATGACGAACCATTAGACCAAAGGATGGGGAAAGTTAAACTTGTTAATATTTTGAATGATATAAATAAAAAGATAAGCGAGTAAAATTTCAGCATAACAATTAGCGGTATCACCCGCTAACGAAAGAAATACAATGAAAAACTTAACTTGGAAAGAGCAAATTAAAGAAGTAATGGATACGCTAATACCTTATTGTGGTACTGCAAACATTGAACCACGCGTCGAAGATATTATTAGCATTTGTGAAACAGAAATAAAAGTTAGTCGGGTGGATGCCGAAGTTAAACCAGCAAGCACCGAACACCAAATAATTTATAATATGGCATTACACCAAGTAATTGATATTAGTGAAATAGATAACAATTACAGACCGTTTAGATATGTAATGCGAGTAGCTGGTGGGTGGATATACGCAAACTATGATACTGACAAAGATATTTACACGGATAAATTATTTGTAGCATTTGATAATGATATGCAAAAAACAGAATTACCATATTAGGTGCTTGTCGGTTTAACATATTTGTGCCTAACCCGATGGCGGAAGAAAGAATATAGAACAACAATATAAAATAGAAGTTAATTTTATGAACGGTGAAAGAGCAGAGCAAAAAGGACACGCAGGAAAAGAATATTGGAAAAGCAGATTACACAGATATGGAGAACTAATTGGAGCATACACCAAAAAACTTACACACAGAAAGGAAAGACGTGAAAACAAAAAACTTACCCGACCACAATAGCCATTCGGTTGTTGAAGCCGAAGTTATAAAGATTTTTGCGGTAGATAGCATAGAGTATGACTTTGATGAAAACAAATATGGTGATAAAGATAAACTTGAAAAATATTTTGAGGAGAAAATAAAGCCGTTTGTATTAAACAAGATAATACAATATAAAATGAATACTGGGGACAGTTTTTATTTTAGCGAAAGAGAACAAGAGGCGGGAGTATGGCAGATAAAATTATTAGGGAGAAAATATTTTGTTGATATAGAAGAAAAAATGGTTGACGAAAAATATTTAGACATAGAAGTATATTTAGATGATTGGTACTTCGATTAGCAAAAATTCTTTATAATATTGCGGGCTTACCCGATACGAAAGGAACAACAAATGAACGAAGAAATGCAACAACAAATAATAGAGTTAGCACAGCACCAAATACCCTTTTATGCTTATGGGGGTAACGAAGCGGCTTGTGATATGGCAAATAGGTTAAACGAAATAGCAGAAATAGTTAGTCGGGTACAGCCCGAAGTTAAACCAACAAACGGCGGGCAAGAATATTATGACTGGAATGGTGCTGGTAGGTTTTATATACCACGATGCCAGTTTTTATTACATAGGACAAAAAAGATTGAAGAAAAACTTATCAAGTGGTGTAAAGAAAAAAAATATTCACAAGGAGATAGTTATAGCGTGCGAATAACTAATAAAGGTAAATGGGCAGTAGGTTATAGTAACGATCACCCGATGCAATACGGTGATGGTAGAGAATATTTTTTAACAGAAGAGGAATTTTTAGAAGTGATGAAAGGTTAGCCGTTTGTCGGTTTAACAATTAGCGGTATCATTGGATGCGGTAACAACAACACTAAATAAAACGAGGAGATAAATGGAAGAAATATTAACAGAACTAAGAAATATAAAATTAAAGTTTGCACAATTAACAGAGGAGGCTGATAGTATCATCCACAAAGTTAAACTGTATCAAGAAAGCATTCCAATGGATGCCGTAGTTATGCCTAACGAAGTGTTAGATGGCGAACTTGAAAGATTAGACTACTTAATTGAAAAAAATAAAACTTGTATAACCTGCCGATATGCAACAACATTTGAAAGACCAGTAGTTGTATGTATGAAAGACAATCGGACATTTAGTGCAAACTCTATTTGTGAAAAATACAAGCCAGCGTGAGGAATAACAATTAGCGGTATCATTGGATGCGAAAATAATTAGATTAATGTAGTTTTATATTTGTATTGTAAAAATCAATAAAGGTTTACAATGAGAATAACACACGCAATAATAGTTTTTGTAGCATTATTATTACTTTATTTTAATATGGGATTTATATCATGAAAAGTTTTATATTCATTGGAAAAGAAGATAATAATTGGATGCATATTAAAGCCTTAGATATTGATGAAGCTATTAAAAAACTTCAAGAAGAATATGATTCAATTTTGGAAGACACACTTTATTGTTTAGAACTTCCAATTTTAATTGAAGATACTATTATTGAACATGAAGCATTAGGAGATAATGATGAATAGTAGAAATATCAAAGCAAATATCCACAGAAAATTTAATGAGTGGGTTAATTCTATTACTGATAAAGAAGTACAGGAATTAGTTAAAAAGAATTCTATTGTTTCTGGTGGAGCAATTACTTCTTTATTATTAGGTGATAAACCTTCTGATTATGATATTTATTTTACTAATCTTGAGACTGTTGTTAAAGTGGCGGGTTATTATTTAAATGAATTAGTAAAAGTGGGTAAAGTAAAAGATACTACTGGTAAAAATGCTGAAGTTTTTATAAAAATTGGGGAAGGTTTTAATGCTCCAATTAAACACATCAATGAATTAGATTTTGATAGTCTTGAGAAAAAAGAATACCATCCAAGAGTTCGGTTTTATATTAAATCAGTAGGTGTTATTTCTGAGGAATCTGTTGAGAATTATCAATATTTTGAGCAGATTACTGATCCTAATAATGTTGATGTTGAGAATTTTGTTGATGAAATAACACAAGCAATTGAGCAAGAAAAGCTTTTAAAAGATAGACCACCTTTTAGGCCAGTCTTTTGTTCAACTAATGCAATCACATTGTCTGATAGAATTCAGATTATTTTAAGGTTTTATGGCCAACCTGATGAGATACATAATAATTTTGATTTCGTTCATACTAAGAATTATTGGGTATCAGAGACTAATTATCTAACATTAAAGACAAAAGCACTAGAGGCTACGATTAATAAACAATTAGTTTATGAGGGTAGTGTATATCCTCTTGCTTCAATGTTTAGAATCAGAAAATTTTTAAATAAGGGTTGGTATATAAATGCAGCTGATATGTTAAAGATTGCTTTTCAAATATCTGAATTAGATTTAAAAGATGTTAAGGTTCTTGAAGACCAATTAATGGGGGTTGATGTTGCTTATTTTAGAGCAATGGTTAAGTATTTGAAAGAAGAGATAGCAAAAGATCCTACTAAAGTAATGGGATTTCATTATTTAAGTTCATTATTAGAAAAGGTATTTTAAAGTTATTAATGTAGCCTTATATTTGTCCCATCAAAAATTAAATTAAATGGAGACTTAAATGAACTATTCAGATGAATTTAAAAAGTTTGCTCAACAAAAAGATGATAATGGTCTTGAAACTGCATTAGATAGACTTCAAGAGTTATTATTAAATCAAGAAAATAAAGTAGAAAAAGCTTTATATGAATTTCATAAATTATATGATGAATCATTTGGTTCTATTGAAGATGCTTGTTCTGACATTATAGATTTTGAGGATGAGCTTGAAGAGGACCCTGAAATTGAAAACTTTCATAATGAAGTTGAAAGAGATTCAAAACCTGAATTAGTATTATTGGGTCAAGACGGAAATGCTTTCACAATAATTGGTTTAGCAAGAAAAGCTTTTCGTTTAAATGAAAATTATTTTAAAGAAAAGAATATTACTTGGGATACTATTCAAAAAGAAATGATGTCAGGAGATTATGATAATTTATTGGTTGTAGCAATGAAATATTTTGATGTACACTAATGAACTCTTCAAGGTACTTATGGTAGAGCTTTTGCATGCTCATAGGTAAATGTGAAACAAGATTCAACGGTAGCTCGAGACCGACACTTGGATGACACAGCCTTGAAGGTTTTTTATTTTAAAGGATGAATATGGATCCAAATGCAAAATTACATAGAGTTCTTAAAGTTTTTGAGAATTCTTTTAGAATAGGTTCAAGTTTGCCCACATTAGAACAAATTAAAGATTATTGTAGTTGTTCAAGTATTGAGGCGAATAGAATATTGAGAAGAAGAAAAGCTGAACTTAAAGGTACAATTATTCCATTTATCTATAAGGAGATGTATTAATGAAGGTTTTTTGTTCTTGTGGCCTTGAAATTTCTGAGGCTAGATTAAAAGCTTTACCCGAAACTACTACTTGTGTTAAATGTTCTGATACTAAAAAAGTTCACGGATTTAATGTTGTAGAGCATAAAACAGGTAATTGGGTTCAAGTAATTAAAGATGCAGAGGTATTTGAAGAGTTAATTAATTTAGATAAAAGTCGTGGTTTAGTGGGATATATAGGAAAGGGAAGTTAAAATGACAGAATTACATGAAAAGATAAAAATTCTTATTAAACCTAAGATAGAAGTTTTATTGATTGAAAAATGGAAAGAAACTTATGATTCATCTTATGATATGATGAGGTGGTATTTTTCTTATCAAGATGCTTCTGTAGTGGTAGATGAATCTACTAAACACTTGGCAAAATATTTTCTTGATGGAATTAAAGGTTATAAAGATAATTCAGATGAGGAAATTCTTTTTGAAACAGCTGATAGAATAATTGGTGAAATGGGACCTTTAGCGGAAGTTGGATAAGATGATACAATTAATGCTGTAATAGAAGCTTATTTTGCAGATATTAATGAATTTTTCTCTAATGATTAAAGCGGTATTATATTTGTCTTGTTAAAATTTATAAATAAAAAGGAGTCTAAAATGGCCAAAATTATTCCTTCTAGTAAAATGGATATAAAGATTGCAAAAGCAATTTTACAAGCAGCCGATATTAGAGAATCAAATTTTGATAGTGTTGCTGCTTCTAAAGCTTTGTTAGGTTCTCAAGAACAAATTCAAAAGACCGGAAGACCTAATCTTGTTGATTATAGTAGGTTTTATTCAAAAGATCTTACTTTTTGTATTCAAGAAGCTTGTGCAGAAAATGATGTTCCAATTAGTTTAGTAACATTGATTGAGTTTGGTTTTATGACTTCTTGGAATGATATGATTATTTGGGCAGAAAAATATTCTAATATAGTTTAATGTTTTGAAGATAGTAAAAGTACAATTAGTTTCTGGTAATGTTGTTCTTGGATTTACTAATATAGAAGAATCTGAAATAGATTCAATTTATTTTGATGAAGTAAGTACTAAGCCTCAAGTTATGAATTGCTATTGTTATATTAAAGACAAAGAGGGTAATTTGAGTTCTAAAATTTATTTATATCAAGATTCTTTAATGCAGAATCCTGTTAATATTAAAAAAATAGATATTTAATAAAGGAAAGGAAATCTATGTCTAATATAGACCCAAAAGTTTTAGCTAAATTAAAGAAATTATTAGCTTTAGAAGAAGGAGCAAAAAAGATTGATTCTCTTCATGAGGCTGAGGTTGCTTCCATTAAGATTCAAGAATTATTATTAGCAAATAATATAGTTCGTGATGATATTAATGGAATTAATGAAGAAAAACGTTTTGAAATGAGAGAAATTAAAGTTAAAGATTTTATTACAAAAGTTGAAGGTAAATGGTTAGTAAAATTATATGCAGGTTTAGCAAAATATAATCTGTGTGATTTTATTAATTTAGGTAATCCGGGAAACAGAATTGAAGATACTATATGTATCATTGGAAAACCCACGAATTTAGATATTATTGAGTTTTTAGGAGCTCAATTAGTTGAAAGATTAAAAAGTATTGAGAAACAGAATTGGGAAATATATTATGGAACTACTAAAAGAAATGCTTATAAGAGAGCATTTTTATTTGGTGCTGCTATGGGTATTAGAGATAAATTGAGAATAGAATGGGAAAAGGCTCAAAATTTTAGTGTTCAAATGAATGCTTTAATCGTAAGTAATAAAGCTGCTTTAGAACAATTTATGCAAAAGCAATTTCCTAATTCGACTACAGCAAAAAACAGTAGTTTATCTGGTCATGATGCTATGTTAACCGGGTATCAAGTAGGAAAGGGTTTAAGTATTCATAAAGGAATTAATGGGGATACTGGAAAAGGATTGAAGTTAATAAATCAATAGGAATTGCAGGTTTTAACAAGTTGAATGAAATTACAATCAATACTCACGAAGTTGCTTAAAATTAAATCTAAAAACAAAAGAAAATAAATGTAGTTGTATATTTGTTTACTAAAATTTTGAAAATAAATTGAGGCTACCTTGGAAGACAAAATATTAAAAGACAAAATAAAGTTTGTAGTAGAGTATCCTACTCAATATACGATGTTACAATGTTTAAGAAAGAGCCTTATTTTAGATAAAGACTTTAAACTTTCTGTTCAAAGAGTTTTCTTTCTAAATATGAAAGAATATTTATTTTTTGGTCATAGGATAGAATCATTGGGTTTTGGAAAAGTAACACCCAACGATGTTGGTCATTTTAAAGTTGTTTTTAGTAAAGAAACAGTTATAAGATTAAAATTATTAGTTTCTAAGATTGAGTTTAAATAGTAGTTTTTCAGTCTGATTCCTTCATTTCGTTATAGGGATAACAGTTAGTTATCCCTATTTTATAAAGAACAATTAAAAGAAAGGAATAATAAAATGTTTACAAGTACTTGGTTTTTTCTTGCGATAATTAGTTTATTAATCGGAGTTTTAATTTATTTTTGGCAGACTAATAAAAAATTACAAAGATTTTTAGATAAAAAGTCAGGAGAAGTTCCACCTAGAGTTCCAATTAGTTGGGGAAAAGTAATACATCAAGTTGTGGATTTTGCTGATGTTGAGAATATGGCTTTATCAAAAGATATTCTTCTTTTAGATGAAGATTATAATTATTATTGGAGAGTTACTGAATTAAGAATAATTGAAGATCGACCTGTTCTTGTATTAGAAAGGTTATAAATAATGGATTTTTATATTATTGAAGAATATTTTCATGATGATGAGGATTATCATAATAGTGATGATTATAATAGTTCTGATATTATAAATAAAGGGTTTAAAGATTTAGAAGCAGCTAAAAGACATGCTTTTGATTTAATGATTGAAGAATATAAAAAAGTAACAGATAACGAAGAAGAAAATGAACCTGATTTATTTCTTAATGAAGGAGCAGAGGGTTTTAAAGTTGAATGGGAAGAAAAGATTCCTTTTAGAATCGAAAATAATAAAGAGATTCCTGACCCAGAAAATATTTATTGGGAAAGTAATTCAATTTATGACGAATCTTGCATTACTTACTACATTCATCTCATCACAGTTGACTAATCATCAACTGCGAACATCGCGGGGGAAGAAGTCTTAATGACCTGTATTAAAAATTTATTTAAAAGTATGTTGACAAATGTAAAAAGATGTATTATATTTGCAATACAAAAAAAATTAAAATTGCAAACGTTCACATAACATCATTTAGAGGTTATTATGTTTGATGAAGTTCAAAATAAGAATCACAAGTTCATCTATTTTATGATTGCAACAAGATGGATGAATACAACAACGTATCACACCGTAAGACAAAGCCTATCAGAAGGTGATTATGCTGAGGAATTCTGGATCACACAGTTAAATGGTAGTATGACTATAATAATCAGTGCTTGTAAGTAAGAATAATTAAATAATCGAGGAGATTAGAATGAAAGTTACAAAAGAGATGTTCGAAAATAATAGTTTTTCTGATTCCCTATTAATGGGTTGTGAAGTTGATTTAGAGGGATTATCAATAGAGGGAAAAACTTTATCGATTCTGTATTATATGGGAATGGTGAAGTTAATTGAACAATTAGGTTGGAATGAGCACACATCTGATTGGGATCCGTACACTGAAATTAAGTTTCTTGATGGGACTGAACATTTAATGACAAGTGGTTATTCTGAAATAACTTTAGTAGATTTTGATTCAGCTAATGATGTTGTCTCATTAAAAGTTCCTGAATTTATAGAAACTTTTGAAGAAGATGACAATGATATTGAAAAGAAACTCCGGTTTAGAATAGATTCTATTAAGTCAATTAGCTTAGAAAGGTAACAGAATGAAAGATTTAATTTTTGTTTTCTCAGTTGATGTAGGATACGGGGTTGAAGAGTCTTACACGCATATTTGCAAAGCTCAGACTTTACCCAGAGCAATTGGTACTCTGCAGAAATTCCTGAATAAAGATCTTGAGCCCGAAGACAAAGAAATTAGTTATCAAGATGTTAAAGATGAGTACATTGATAATATTAATGTCTTCGATTTAGAACTGAATAAAGAAATTTATTTTACAAATGATGTAAGAGAGAAAGGTATAACAAAAATTATGGATGAAATAACGGAGGCTTTAAAATGAAAGAACAAGTTAAGAACGAATTTTATAAGTTGAGTCAACAAGTTAATACTGATAGTCAGACTCATGGAATTCATCAAGATGGGCAGAACGGGTCAAAGTTTCAAATTACAATGTTCAATGATCTAAGAGTTCCTAGTTTTTTGATAGTTACAAATGTTGATGGATTTAATGAATTGACTGCTGATTATCAATTAACACCGAATATGGGTGAAATGACAATGTTAGAGTTGTTTAAAGATATTTATGAGAATGAAAATGAACAATGGATTGTAGATACAGACATATTGAATTGGAATATTAAAGTCGGATCAGTTAGAGAATATCCTGATATTCAAGATGAATTAAATAGTTGTCATGTTGGAAGTTTGCAATATCAAAATTTTTTCAAGAATATGGATGAATCTGATGACAATATTTATTGTTTTCTGTTCGTTCAATTAAATGATTACATGTCCTAGTAAGAATTATTAACAAAAACCGAGGAGGTTACAATGGCTCAGAAAGAAGAATTATTAATTGACTCTGTTTCAACAAGAAAGAGTTTGAAGCAACAAGGATGTTCTGAAGAAACAATTTATGAATATATCCAGAAAGATATTTTTTCTCGGAAGGTTGGAGATATTTATTCAGTTGATGCAGGTTCTCCAGGTATTGGGAAGTTTGTTTATAGAATTACTAAAGTTAAAAATGGGAAAGTTTTTGGAATTTATTTACCGGATAAGTCAACTGTTTCAATTTTAGAACCAGAAGATTGCATTTAATAATTTAATAATCGAGGAGGTTACAATGGTTTCTAGAGTAAGTGTTCATAGTGAAGGTTTTGATAATGAGAATCGGTCAATATTAGTTACTGATTATCACACTGAGTATTCTCTGCCTGAAATGAAGAGAGTTAGTATCAGACAAATGTGGGACGGCTTTGATTTTTGTGGGAAACTAGAAGATATTGAAGATGATTTGAAAGATACACCCGATAATTTATGTTTCAAGTTATTCAAAAAGAGATTTGTTGATGAACAACCTGAAAGTGATTATCCTGAACCAGTTTTTGAGAATTATTCTGATGATGATATATTAACGGAAGCAAATGGAATGACAATTTGGAGATTAACCTTCTGGACTGGAAGAGATCACCATGATTTAGTCAAAGAATATTTAAGAGAATTAAGACATTGTGTTAGGGAAGCAGTTGAAACGGCAAGCGGTGATGATACATATTTTGATTATATGCCGGGATTTGTTGATATGTTCAGACAAATTTGTGAAGCATTTAAAGAATATGATTTATATAATACGTTTGTTGAAGGTATCATTAAGAATGATCCGGATTTGGAGTTATATTGTGATAAAATTGGAAAGAAAGATTAAAATGAAAGAAGGAATTAACCCAATTACAGATGTTTGTGATGATGAAGTTCATGATGATGGATCAGGTGTATTGTTTTTAGAGATATTACACACGCCGGCCGGTTACTATTTAGGAACATGCTGTCAACAATGTGGCCCTTATGATAGGAAATCTCAGTATATGACAGAACAAGAAGCACAAGAAGCTTTTAAAGAATATGAAGAAACTGGAGAGATTCCAGGGAGATGGTGGAGGCTTTAATTGAATTTATAGAAATGAAGCCTTATATTTGAAAATCAAATGTTACAAAATTTGAATAGCTAATAAAGCATTAATTAACATAATCGAGGAGGTTACAATGGAACAAGTTCAAAGTAAACCAGTTCAAATTGAAGAACACACGTTTACAACAATAACTAAATATATAATAAGTAGCAATTCAGTTAGATTCCTGCCTGAGACTTACGTCAAAGCATTTTATTTCCGGCCTGATGAACCCAAAGATTCAAAAATAGTTAAAGAACAATATGAATGTGCTTTAGCTTGTGGAGAACAAGCAAGAATTGATGGGATTCGAGCATTGTTAATTGAGTGGGAAGAAAAGGGAATTTGGATCAGACATATGACAATCCTGTATTCAAAGTTCAAATGTGGAGTTATGGGTAATAATGATGTTGATTGTTATGAAACAATGATTATCTTAGATTTCGGCCAGATTGATTCAGATGTAATAGCAAATCAAATTTATGAAGATTATAGTTTAAGGAATAAAAAATTTAGAATGAGGTTTATAGAAACCTTTGGCAATTCTGAATGTAATCTGCATTTTGAAGTAATGGGTCTTGGTACAACAAAATTAGTAATTAATGAAATTTATTAGGAGGTTTTAATGAAAAGTTATTCAGGGTTAAAAGGATTTGAAAAGTTTAAAAAAGATTTTCCTGAATCTGGTCAAGAGTTGAATGATATAGTTCTTGGAACTCAGTTTAAGATCATAGGATTTCAATCAAATATAGTTGTGGAAAGTACTTTAGCAATTCATACGCTTGTGATTGCTCATGATCCTGAAAAGGAGAGAGAGGGAGAATATAATCAAGATCAGTATACAATAGAAAAAAGATTACACCCTGATGAAGGAAATCCAAGACCTAGTATAATTTGGTATTTTGGGGATGGAATTATTACGTTCACAGGATATTTTTAAGTAAGAATTATTAAATAATCGAGGAGGTTCAAATGGGTAGAGTAACATTCGTTTCTAGATATCCGGGTAGAGTTATTTCAGCCAGTATAGCAATAGGTTATACTAAGGATGAAGCATTAAATTCAGAGGAAAATGACCAAGCAAAAATTGAAGCACTTCCTGTGAATGATTCAGTAATTTTTCAATTGGAATTAATGGATGAAGATACTGAAGATGATCTTGTGATTGATTTAGATCAGAAAATCGATGAAATTGTCGATGCACTAAAAGTAAAAAGTTTAATAATAAAAGAGGAAGGTTCAAATGGATAAAGTAATAAAAACAAAGTTTGAAACTCCGTACAATAAGTTTTTATCAAAGACTAAAGATTTATTAAGTAAAGCCAAAGCAAAGGGAATTCTTCCAGGAGGAATTCTTGATGAAGATTATAATTTTTTGTTCAATGAATTTAAATGGGCTGATAGGAAATTAGTCAGTGACCTTGTAACAAAGGCTTTGGAACTGGATGAAAAAGACAATGTTTGGGAAGAATTGAAAAAGATTGAAACTCAAAAAACAATTCCGGAAGTAGATAATGCTAATCTGATTGAGTTGATAACATTGATAGTAATTCAAGCATCGTTTGAATTAAAAGTATCAAGATATTCAATCCTGGAAGCAGTAAAAGACAATATTATAGGAAATTATTAACAAAAACCGAGAAGGTTCAAATGAACAATGTGTTTGATGAATTGGTAACACCGGAGACAGAGATCAGGGATATTGTGTTGAAAGTAGAATTGCTCGATTCCTATGATACTCCAAGATTCTTTGCAGTAACGTGGGATACTGAAATATACAAGATCTATGAATTTGATGAATGTTGGAAATTAGTCAGAACTTTGTGGGAAGAAAAGGAAAAGAATTGGATTGTAGTAATGGATCAGTTGAGAAAAATGATTGAGGAGGCTTGTTTATGAAAAAATTAGAAATAGTTAAACTGCAATGGAATTCTCGAAGCTTTTGTTGTTCAGATGCAAAGAAGGGATTGAGTTTGATACACAAGGAGTTGAATATTATAGAAGTAAAGCTTTCAGAGCCCGATATCAGAAGGAATTTCAAAAAGATTCACAAGTATCTTGTAGAAGTAATGGGAAACAAATATCTTGATGCAGACAGAATTGCAGGATGGATGGCTGATCGATTTGTTTTTGATATTTTGGAAGATGAAATTGGGTATAAAGTTGAAAACAAAGGAGATGAATTTTTATTTGTGGGTCATTTGACTCGTAAGTCTGAAGAAAGCTTAGATTTATTAATTAAAGTATTAAGAAAGAATGGAGTGATTAAATGAATACAGAAATATCAGTTCACAAGACAATGGATTTTTATATAACGGACCAGAAAGTGGTTCGTTTGTCAATTGTGTCAAATGGAGACGGAAAAAAGTATTTGGACATTCGTCAATTTTATACAGATCGTAATACCGATGAATTGAAGCCGACTCAAAAAGGTATTTGGATTCCTCTTGAAGATAAGGAAGCAAGCGCAAAGAGAATATTATTTGAAGGTCTGAAATTTCTTGGAATGGACAAGAATGAGATGGCCACATTTCTTGATGAAGATGAATTATTAGGAGAGAATTCATGAAAAAGCTTCGCTCAAAAGTAGAGTTGTTAGAATTGTTATTGGAGTCTATTGATGCAAAGTTGATAACTGGATTATGTTTGTTGATAAAGGATTTACATTCAGTATATCAAAGGATTTCTGAATGCGAAAGAGAAATTCTTTTGGAGATTATAGAAGACAATGATCCAAGAACTCAAGAACAAAGAGATTTTTCTTATGATAGGTATTATTTTCCCCGCAAAGAAGTTGCATCCAGAAGAGAATATTTGAGAGGACTCATAAAAAAGTATGGGGAGAATCAATAATGATTTTGGAAGTATTAGTTTATATTATAGTATTTGGATTCTTTCTCTTGTGTGGCCTGATCTCCAACCAAGGTCAATGAGTATCAATAAACAATAATGAGGTTCATTCAAATGTATTGAAGATGAGTGAACCTCATTCCATCCCACTCCCACCACTCACCCCAACCACTCACCCCAACCCCAACCCCAACCCAATATTCAACCCTCTAATGCTTCTCCCCTTGTTGTAGATAGCACCATTATCATTTTACATATTTGGAGTACTCCAAAAGAACACTAAAGTAGTCAATATAAGGACTCTAAAGATTTTTAGAAAGGG
>Ga0315287_10002506_pt1 | contig 17428 bp, 16 predicted proteins | sample YL17G11_0_MG_FD_205037 | JGI IMG/M metagenome (GOLD analysis project Ga0315287, IMG submission 205037) | Sediment microbial communities from Yellowstone Lake, YNP, Wyoming, USA - YL17G11_0 | ecosystem: Environmental > Aquatic > Freshwater > Lake > Sediment | place: USA: Wyoming | collected...
CCAGTCAGTCCTCGCGGAAAGGCGATCGCTCTCGCATCTCCGTCATTTGCGAGTCGGTCGATATGGGGGCCGCCCGGAAAGGGCAGGCCAAGCAGGCGCCCCACCTTGTCGAAGGCCTCCCCTGCCGCGTCGTCGATTGTCGCGCCCATTGCGGTCACGTCAGCGGTGACGTCGTCAACACGTAGCAGCGACGAGTGCCCCCCGCTGACCAGCAGCGCGATGGCCGGCTGCGGCAGCGGCCCGTGCTCGATCCGGTCGACGGCCACGTGCGCGGCAAGGTGGTTCACTCCGTAGAGCGGCTTGCCCAGCGCCAGCGCCAGCGCCTGGGCGGTCGCGGTTCCGACGAGAAGCGCGCCAACGAGACCAGGACCGGCTGTCACGGCGACTGCGTCGATGTCCGAGAGAGACACCCCTGCCTGGTCGACGGCACGGGAAAGCGTGGCAGGCATGGCCTCGAGGTGCGCGCGGCTCGCGACCTCCGGGACGACCCCGCCGAACCTGGCGTGCTCGTCAATGCTGCTCGCGACCGCGTCAGCCAGCAGCGTCGTTCCTCGAACGAGTCCAACGCCTGTCTCGTCACACGAGGTCTCGATACCGAGGACGAGGGGATGGCTGCTCACGGCGCCGGCACTTCCACGTGACCTGACAATCGGAGTCTGAGTCGCATGATCAATGCGTCAGCTCCAGGACCGTAGTAGGAGGTTCGGCGGGCGATAACTTCAAAACCACAGCGTGAATACAGCCGTTGTGCGGACTCTCCGGCGGCGCTGACCTCCAACGTGACGTGCGAGCAGCCTCTGCGCTCGGCCTCAGCCAACAGGGCGTCCAGCAGCCGGGCACCCACTCCACGGCGTTGGCTCTCAGCAGCGACGGCGAGCGTCTGGACATCAGCCTCGGTCCCGATGACCATGAGTCCGGCGTATCCCACAACCTGGCCGCAACTCTCCGCCACCAGGTAGTACCGCGTGGCGGGGACGCCGGCGAGCTCAGACCAGAACGTCTCAACCGACCAAGAAGTTTCCGGAAACGCGTTCGCCTCCAGTCGGTGCACCTGTTCGATGTCCCACCATCGCATCTGGCGGATGACGAGATCTGCCGTCATTGCCTTGTCGATCGCTGCCATGGTCATGCGAGCACCGACTTGGGGCCTGCAGACGGCGTCACGTCGGGCCGTCTCAGGTAGAGCGGCACCGGGGCCTCAGCGGATTGACCCTTCGCAAGTCGAGACAGCACCAGTCGGCAGAGCACCTCCCCGTTTGGTTCGCCCCCCTCGACAACTCTTTGACCATCGATTGCAGGCGTCCGGGGCGGACAGAACACAGTCATCCCCCCTAGCGCCTCGCGAGCTGCAGCAGGAGTGCCCACCGTTGGTGCACTCGAGCGAACATCGTGTCGGCGGTAAGTCGCCCAGAAGAACTCTCGGCGTCGCGCATCGGTCACAACGGCGAACGGCCCCTCGCACTGTGTCGCAAAGGCCAGGACGTCGAGGGTACTCACTCCATGGACCGGGATCTGCAGGGCCTGACCCAAGGTTTGGGCCGTCGCCAACCCAACGCGGAGCCCGGTGAAGGCTCCGGGTCCGATACCCACTGCGACCGCGTCCAGGTCTGCTGGGTTGACGCCAGCGCCGCGGAGCACCTCGTCGATCTGCACCGGGAGAACCTGGCCATGCCGGCGTGCGTCGACGTGACTGCGCTCACCGAGAACTTGTGTGTCTGCACCAGGCACTGACCACACCAAGGCAACAGTGGTGACCGCGGTAGCGGTGTCCAGCCCCAACAACAGCACGCGGCGACCCTACCCACTCCGATCAGATGGCCAGGTCACGGTGACCTGGCGTTTGTCGGACGTTGGGTCGACGAGGCCAAGGTCGTGGGTGTCTCGTTCAATCCGAACCGTCACGACCTCCGTAGACAAACTCTCGGCCAGTCCCTCTCCCCACTCCACGACGGTGACGGACTCGGCGAGTGAGACCCCGAGGTCGAGATCGTCGAGCTCGGCCAGACCACCTAGCCGGTACGCATCGACATGGACCAGGTCTGGCCCGCCAGAGGTCGATCGATGAAGGCGGGCGATGACGAAGGTCGGCGACGTCACCGGACCCGTCACCTTGAGACCGGTCGCAAACCCCTGGGTGAACGTCGTCTTCCCCGCCCCAAGCGGACCACTAAGGACGACGACATCACCGGCGCGACACCCAAGCGCGACCTGGACGCCCAGCACGCGCATCGCTTCCGCATTGGGTACGACCGAACAGTCCGGAATCGCCACGGTCACTCCGCCAGGCCGCGAGCCACTCGCTCAAGCAGGTCGATCAGGTGCCCGTTGACGTCGTCAGGCCTCTCCAGCATGACCAAGTGACCACCGGGGTCGAGCACCTCTAGCTCGGCCCCCGGGATTCCCTTGACGAGTACCTGGCTGTGAGCTGGAGGTGTTAGCAGGTCCTGGGCGCCAACGAGCACCAGCGTCTCGGTGCCATTGAGTACGTCCAGGGCGTCGAACACATCGTGGTCCCCGAGGGCCGGAAGAAAGTCAGCCAAGACGTCGATCGGGGTGGCGTTAATCATCTCCAGGCTGAAGTCCACCAACTCGACTGGGACGTCATCGGCGAAGGCGTAGACCTTCGTCACCAGGACGGCGAGGTCGCTGCTGAGGTGACGGCTGCGCTCCAACAGTTGTGTAGTGCGTCGTCCGATCTGAATTACCGACGGTGCGAGCATCCGCAAACTGCGAGCGGCGAAGGAGGGCAATCCCAGTGTGACGTCTGACATCCGCCCGGCGGATGTGGAGATCAGCGCAACGCCCTGCACGCGCTCCCCGAAGAGCTCCGGCGATCGGCGCGCCAACTCAAGGATTGTCATGCCGCCCATCGAGTGCCCAACCAGAACGACAGGACCGGTGGGGACAACCGCAGACAGCACCGTCTCCAGGTCAACAGCGAGCTGCGCCATCGTAGATGTCTCGGCCGTTCCGCGCCCCGAGCGGCCATGTGAGCGCTGGTCGTAGAAGACCATGCGCACCGTGCCGCGGAGTGCCTGGCGCTGGTAGTGGAAGCAGTCCTGATTCAGTGCGTATCCGTGTACGAAGACCACCGTCAACTCGCGCCACGGCGCGGTGGGGTGCGGTTCTTCGACCTCGACGTGCAGTTCGACGCCGTCGTCGAGCAGGACGATTTGTGGTGTGCCCCGCAGCTGGCCGAGGCCCAGCCTGCCGCCTGGAGTCTCACCCCGACGCAGCGGCCGTCCGACCACCACGCGTTCGGCGGCCATTCCGGCAGCAGCACCGACGGCTGCGGCAACGAGCGCGGCGCCGGCCAGACCCGCACGACGAGCAGGGTTCATGACTCCGCACCGCCAAGGTATCGACGCGCGATGCGTGGGCCCATGCGCGTGACGATCTCGTAGGAAATCGTGCCGGTGGCGTCTGCCCAGTCCTGGGCGGTTGGCTCGCCGGAGTTCCCTGGGCCGAAAAGGGATACGACATCACCGATTGCCAGCGGGTCGTCGCCGAGGTCGACGACAAACTGATCCATGCAGACCACACCCGCGATGGTGCGTCGCCGCCCCCCTACCTGCACCGGGCCGACGTTGGTGGAATTCCGCGGAACACCATCGGCATAACCGAGCGGGACCAGGCCGAGAGTCGTCTCACGGTTGGTCACGTAGCGGTGCATGTAGGAGACCCCGTGTCCAGCCGGCACCCTCTTGACCAAAGTCAGCCGCGCCTGCAAGGACATGGCAGGGAGCAACCCGAGAGAGGCAGCTGGCGCATCTCGCAGCGGTGAGAGCCCATAGACCGCCAGCCCAGGACGGGTCAGGTCGAAGTGCGTATCTGGACGTGTCAGCGTCGCCGCAGAATTGGCGAGGTGGCGGACCTCTGGCTGCAGACCCGCCCTTTCGGCGATGTCCACCGCGTTCTGGAAGACCTCGAGCTGGCGATCGATCGTGGGGTGTCCCGGTGCATCGGCGTAGGCCAGGTGCGACCACACTCCCACCACGACAATGATGCCGTCGAGCTCGGCCTTCCGGGCCGCATCGACCAGCGCCGGCCAGTCACCGACCGGGGCTCCGGACCGTCCGAGTCCGGAGTCGACCTTCAGGTGGACCCGAGCCACGCGTCCGAGCTCACGAGCCGCGGCTGTGATGTCATCGAGTACCCACACGTCAGAGACCGAGAGGTCGATGCTTCTTGTGAGTGCCTCTGCCCAGGGTTCCCCACGACCGACCAACCACGCCAGCACAGGGTCTTCGATGCCGCCGGCGCGAAGAGCCAGCGCCTCATCCAACAGCGCAACCCCGAGCCACTGCGCCCCACCAGCGATGGCCGCCCGCGCCGACGGAACGAGCCCGTGGCCGTAGGCATCAGCCTTGACAACGGCCATCACCCCCGCCGACCCAGATCGGCTCACCAGGACCTGGGTGTTGGCGGTGATCGCATCGAGATCGACAATCAGCTCGCGGAGGTGGCCGGACACTCTTCCATCCTCCCACCGACACGTGCGGTGCCCATTCAGGGACGCGTGACGGCTCGAATTGCGTCGGGCAAGGCAGCGGCAACCGCCACTGCGGTCGTCGGTGCATCGTCGGCAGCCAGTCGACCGGCCAGCCCGTGCAGAAATGCCGCACAGGACGCCGCATCGAGGGTGGGTATCCCCGCCGCCAGCAGCCCGGCAATCATCCCAGTAAGGACATCGCCGGTCCCACCGCTGGCCAGCCAAGGCGTTCCCGTGAGGTTGAGGCGCACCTGCCCATCGGCATCTGCAACGACTGTCGTTGCTCCTTTGAGCAGCACGGTGCTGTGGAGGCGCGCCGCGAGGGTTCGCACCGCGGTGATCGGGTCCCTCTCCACCTCCAGATCGGGGGCGAGCCTGGCGAACTCGCGCACGTGCGGCGTCAGGACGGTGGGTGCCTTTCGCGTGCGCAACATGTTTGGGGCTTGGGCTAGCAACGTCAGACCGTCTGCATCGATGACAACGGGTACCGGTTCGGCCAGAACCTCTGCGAGCTGCTGCCGTGCGCGGTCGTCGACGCCAAGGCCGGGGCCGACCCCCCACGCCTGAACACGACCCGCATCGGCGATCGAGCCGGTTGAGACGATGGCCGAAGGCCAAGCATTCACCACGTTCGGCGCTGCACTGCCGACATAGCGGACCAGCCCAGCCTTGACATGAAGCGCCCCAGACACGGCCAGCACGGCGGCGCCGGGGTAGCGATCTGAGCCCGCGACAACGCCTGCGACGCCCTGCGAGTACTTGTGGTCGAGCGGGCCTGGCCGCGGCACAATGCCAGCGACGTCCGAGGCCTCGAGGCTGGTGATGGACGGCACGACGACATCACTGCCAAGGCCAATGTCGACCAGCTCCAATAGCCCGACGTGCATCGAGCCGGGCGCAAGGAGAAGACCCGGCTTCATCAGACCAAAGGTCACGGTGACGTCTGCCCATATCGCTCCGTCGTCAGCGACCCCGGTATCGGCATCAACGCCGGACGGCAGGTCGACGGCAATGACGATGGCATCACTGGAGGTCGCCAGGTCAGCGAGGGTCGCTGCAGGCTCACGAAGCCCACCCTTCCCACCGATACCTAAGATCCCGTCGACCACGAGGTCTGCGCCTCCGATGGCACCCGCGGCCTCGGGCAGTTCGGTGACTCGGCCTCCTGCTCGAAGCACAGCGCCCACGCCAGCCTCATGCATGCGCGAGCCCGCCGGGACAACGACGACCTGTGCACCCCGCTTGGCCAGTGCCGCACCGGCGAAGAGCGCATCTCCCCCGTTGTTTCCGGTGCCGGCCAGCACCACAACTCGCGCGCCGTAGACCCCACCGCGATGAGCGCCGATCACCTGGGCACAGGTTCTTGAAAGGCCCGTTGCAGCTCGCTGCATCAGCTCGCCCTCAGCGGTTCGCGCAAGCACCGACTGCTCGGCGGCTCGCACCTCCTCGATGGTGTGCACAGCGTGCATGGCGTCCCCCCCTAAGCCTCAGCTACGACCATCGCAGAGGCGATTCCAGCATCGTGGCTGAGCGAGAGGTGGATGGTATGCGCCCGGAGGGCGATTGCGCGGGTGTGCACCGTGCCAGACAGCTCGAAAGCTGGGCGACCGTCGGAGTCCTTGACCACCTCGCAGTCGTGCCACTGGAGACCTGCCGGCGCACCCAGCGCCTTGGCAAGGGCTTCTTTGGCGGCAAATCGGGCAGCAAGGGAGGCCAGGGGCAGAGCTGCCTCTTCGGGCGTGAAGAGCCGGTCTCGCAGCGCGGGTGTGCGCTCGAGCGTCTGCCCGAACCGCGCCACATCTACGACATCAATGCCGATTCCAACGATCACAGCACCAGTGTGTCACTACACGACCCCACGCCAGGGTCACTACGTCACTCGACCGTGACGGACTTCGCCAAGTTCCGTGGCTGGTCGACGTCGTAGCCCTTGGCGCTGGCTAGCTCGCAGGCGAAGACCTGGAGGGGAACGGTGGCAACGATCGGCTGCAGCAAGGTCGGAACGGCCGGCACTCGAATGAGTGTGTCAGCGTATTGGGCCACGGTGTCGTCGCCCTCTTCAGCGATGACGATTGTGCGCGCCCCTCTGGCCCGGATCTCCTGGATGTTGCTGACGATCTTGTCGTGCAGCACCTTGCGGCTTCGCGGTGGAACGATGACCACGACTGGGAGATCTTGCTCGATCAACGCGATCGGGCCGTGCTTGAGCTCACCCGCCGGGAAGCCCTCGGCGTGCATGTAGGCAAGCTCCTTGAGCTTGAGGGCACCTTCGAGGGCCACCGGATATCCGACGTGCCGTCCGAGGAAGAGAACCGCCTTGGCGTTCACCAACTCGCGGGCCAAAGCACGCATTGGCTCGACGGTGTCAAGGACGCGATCTACGGCGGCAGGCATCGAAGCGAGCTCTTCGACGTGCCGGATGATCTCGTCACCCCACTTGGTACCGCGAACTTGAGCGAGGTAGAGCGCCACCAGGTTCACCGCGACGATCTGGGTGAGGAACGCCTTGGTCGAGGCGACGGCGATCTCTGGCCCTGCATAGGTGTAGACGACCGCATCTGACTCGCGCGGAATCGTTGACCCGTTGACGTTGCAGATCGCCAGCACCCGTGAGCCCTGCTCACGCGCGTGCCGAATTGCCATCAGCGTGTCCATCGACTCACCGGACTGCGAGATAGCGATCACGAGTGTCCGCTGACTGAGGATCGGGTCACGGTAACGAAACTCCGAAGCCACCTCGACCTCAACGGGGATCCGCGACCAGTGCTCGATCGAGTATTTGGCGATCAGCCCCGAGTTGTACGACGTACCGCAGCCAATGATGACGATCTTGTCGACGTCCCGCAGGTCTTCGTCGGACAACCGCATCTCGTCCAGCTGGAGATGACCTTCGTCATCGACCCTTCCCAGAAGAGTGTCCGCCACCGCCTTCGGCTGTTCGTGGATCTCCTTGAGCATGAAGTAGTCGTAACCACCCTTCTCAGCAGCCGAGGCATCCCAGTCGACCTCGTACTCCCTGACCTCGGCGGGCTGGCCGTCGAAGGTGGTCACCGTTATGCGGTCGGCAGTGATCTCGACGACTTGATCCTGCCCCAGCTCAACGGCATGTCGAGTGTGCGCAATGAACGCTGAGACATCGCTACCGAGGAAGTTCTCCCCGTCTCCCCGACCAACCACCAGTGGCGAGTTGCGGCGTGCTCCGACGACGACGTCTGGCTGGTCAGCATGAATCGCAACGAGGGTGAATGCGCCCTCCAATCGGCGGCAGACCGCACGCATAGCCTCCGCGAGGTCGCCATCGAAGGCCTGTGCCAGCAGATGTGAGACAACCTCGGTGTCCGTGTCGGACGCCATGGTCACCCCATCTCGTTCAAGCTGGGCGCGGAGCATCGCAAAGTTTTCGATGATGCCGTTGTGAACGACTGCTACCTGCGACGCCTCATCGAGGTGTGGATGCGCATTTCGGTCGGTCGGCGCACCGTGGGTCGCCCACCGCGTATGACCCATACCGAAAGTGGCCGCCGGCAGCGGCTGCTCGGCCAACAGCTTCTCAAGATTGGCGAGCTTGCCAGCGCGCCGCCGCACCTGAACCTTGTCGGCCGAGACCACCGCAACACCGGCACTGTCATAGCCGCGGTACTCCAACCGGCGGAGCCCTTCGATCACGACATCAACAGCATTTTGCTGACCGACGTACCCGACGATTCCGCACATGGCCTACACCCTACGTTCTGCTACCAGGCGGCAGCGCCGTTCAGACCAGCCGAGGCCGATTAACCGATCGTTGCTCGCACGACGGCAGCGAGCCGATCAGCAACCTCGCTGGCCCGCTCTGCAGAGTCAGCTTCAACCATCACGCGTACAAGAGGCTCGGTTCCGCTGGGACGGAGAAGTACGCGTCCTTGATCGCCCAAGGCACGTTGCTCCTCGGCCACCGCGGCAGCGATGGCCGGCGCATCGACGCGAAGTCGGTCGACATCAGCAACGTTGACCAAGACCTGCGGGAACCGCTGCATCACATCGCCGAGGTCGGCGAGGGTCTGCCCAGATGCCGCCACCTGGGCCGCAAGGTGGAGCGCGGTCAGCAGGCCATCGCCAGTCGTTGCGAACTCAGACATGATCAAGTGACCCGACTGCTCACCACCGAGCGTGTACCCGAACGATCGCATTGCCTCAAGCACATACCGGTCCCCCACGGCGGTGGCGATGACGGCGACACCTTCGCGCTGCATCGCCTGACGGAACCCGAGGTTGGACATAACCGTCGACACAACACTGTCGTGGGCCAGGTGACCGGACGCCCGCATGGCCAATGTCAGGATCGCCAGGATCTGGTCGCCGTCGACAAGTTGGCCGGCAGCATCCACTGCGAGGCATCGGTCGGCATCACCATCGAGAGCAACCCCGAGATCGGCATCATGTTCGACAACGGCATTCTGCAGAGACGCAAGGTGCGTAGACCCGCACGCCTCATTGATGTTCAATCCGTCGGGGCCATCATGGATTGTGATGACATCGGCGCCAGCCCCGGCGAACGCCGTCGCTGCGACAAATGAAGCCGCCCCGTTGGCGCAGTCGACCACGATACGGACGCCGTCGAGACGCTGTCCGCCGAGCGTCGCGAGTAGGTGGGTGACGTAGTCGTCGGACGCTTGCGAGTCATCGGTGACGCGACCTACGTCAGCGCCGGTCGGTCGGTCCCACGGCTCACCAAGACGTGACTCGACGGCGTCCTCGATGACATCGCCGAGCTTGTGTCCGCCCCTGGCGAAGAACTTGATCCCGTTGTCGGGCATCGCGTTGTGCGATGCCGACAGCATCACGCCAAGGTCCGCCCCGCGAACCGCCGTCAGGTGGGCAACTCCGGGGGTGGGGAGGATTCCCACTCGACGCACATTCACGCCTGCGCTGGCCAGTCCTGCGACCACAGCTGCCTCCAGGAACTCACCGGATGCACGCGGGTCGCGCCCCACAACGGCCACGGGACGATGACCCGCGAAAGCCCCCGTCTCACCAAGCACGTGAGCGGCGGCAACACTGAGGTCGACAGCTAGCTCCGCGGTGAGGTCACGGTTGGCAAGGCCACGGACGCCATCGGTTCCGAAGAGCCGAGTCACAGCACCTCCTCATGCGCGCCCCGTAAGCCGGGGGACGATGGGGCCGACGAGGCAGAGCGAAGTAATGCGGGCAGCGCCCGTCAGCGCTTGCTGTACTGCGGAGCCTTGCGGGCCTTCTTGAGCCCAGCCTTGCGACGCTCCTTGGCACGTGGGTCACGTGTCAGGTAGCCGGCCTTCTTCAGCGTGGGGCGGTTGCCCTCTGTGTCAATCTCGCTCAATGCACGCGAGATTCCGAGGCGGATGGCGCCGGCTTGGCCAGAAACACCGCCGCCGTGAACGCGTGCGATGACGTCGTAACGTCCCTCCACCGAAAGCACGCGGAACGGGTCGTTGACCACCTGCTGGTGCACCTTGTTGGGGAAGAAGTCTTCGAGGGTCTTGCCGTTGACGGTGCACTGTCCCGTACCCGGAGTGATGCGCACGCGGGCGATCGCCTCTTTGCGACGGCCAGTCGCCGCACCCGGTGCGTCGGAAATCTCGCGCGGGGCGACAACAGCTGCCGTTTCGCTGGTGAAATCTCCGGTGGGGCTGCCCTCGGCCTCGGGGCCAGCGGCATCCACCTCGGGGGCAGTTGCCTCGTCAGGGGCGGTGTCAGTGGTGACAGTCACGTCGGACATGGTCCTCTCGATACCTTCTCTGGGCCTTCGGGCTGCGCTACTGCGCGACCTGGGTGATCTCGAACGGCACGGGCTGCTGTGCCTGGTGCGGGTGCTCTGAGCCGGCATAGACCTTCAGTTTCTTGAGCTGCTGCCGGGCAATGCGGTTCTTGGGGAGCATGCCCCAGACGGCCTTCTCAACGGCCTTGCGGGGGTTCTTGGAAAGCAGTTCTTCATAGCCGGTGGCACGCAGGCCACCGGGGTAGCCCGAGTGGTGATACGCAAGTTTCTGCTCACGCTTGGCGCCGGTCAGCGCGATCTTCTCAGCGTTGATGACGACCACGAAGTCACCGGTGTCGACATGAGGGGCGAAGACGGGTTTGTGCTTGCCGCGCAACAGCTGGGCGACCTGCGACGCGAGACGCCCGAGGACGACATCCTCGGCGTCGATGACAAACCACTGACGCTGGACGTCGTCCGGCTTGGGGCTGTACGTGCGCACGGGCACAACCTTCGTGAGTCGAGTCGGGTCAAGAGCACTCTGCATCAGGCTCTGCATCGATTTGCATCAACAAGCAGGGCGTTCCGCGCGGAGCTTCCGGCGCCAACGATCTGAGGCCGACCAGCGACCCCGACAGATACAAGGCGCAACAGCCCTTTAGGTTACCTGTGCCCGGGGTAGACGGTCAAAACCGGGTACCGGCGCCAGCCCGTCGCGCCCAAGATCGACAGCCTTCCTAGGCTGACTGGATGACCGCCCCGGATGCCTCATCGGCCCAGCCCCCTGTTGGGCCACGTCGAGAGTCGGACGCCAGCTCGGGTCAGACCGTCGGAGGGCACCGCACCAGCCGGCTCGTGCTGGTGCTCTCCATCGTGGCCAGGATGCCTCAGGGGCTGGCGCCCCTGGCGGTCGTCCTCCTGGCCCAGGAACGCACGGGATCGATCGCCGCAGCCGGGCTCGCCGGCGGCGCCTGGGCGATCGGCTCAGCCGTCAGCCAGCCGCTGTGGGGCGGGTTTGCCGGACGAGGCCGCGCTCACCGCGTCGAGGCCGTCACTGCCCTGGCCCAGGGGCTGCTCCTTCTGGTGCTGGCGTTCGGCCCGTGGGAGGCCGAGACAGCCCTCGTGGTACTCGCGGCAGCTGGCGGGCTACTCGCGGCTCCCACCTCGCCCATCTCGCGGACGCTGTGGCCGCAGTTGGCCCGAGACCAGCACGACCTGGATGCGCTGTACGCGCTGGACGCCACCTGGCAGGAGATGGTGTTCATCGCCGGGCCGGCCCTGGTGGGCGTCCTGGTTGCGCTGTCCGGTCCGGACGCGGCGCTACTCGCTGCAGCCACCTGCGGCGCACTGGGTGGCCTGGTCTTCGCGTGGGTGGTCCGGCCCCTGTGGCACCCGCACCCGGCTCCGGCGTCCCGTGTTCCGCTCGGTACCGCCCTGCTGGGACTAGCCGGTCCATACGCAGCTCTCTGTGTCATGGCACTGGGACTCGGCTTGGTGGAGGTCGGCGTCCCAGCTGTGGCGATCTTGGAGCAGAACCGCGCGGCGAGCGGGTGGCTGCTCGCGCTGTGGAGTGTGGGCTCGCTGGTCGGTGGCCTGACGGCGTCTCGGGTGCACTGGCGAAGGGGGCCGGCCGAACGCTGGCCGTGGCTGCTGGCAGGGGTCACTCTCGGGACGGCAACGATCATGGTGGGTTGGCACTTTGGACTCGGGTGGCTCGGGTTCACGCTTTTCCTGTCAGGTCTGGCCCTGGCGCCCTCGCTGGCCGCCGGCTACGGCGTCGTCGGTGACCGAGCAGCGGCGGGACGTCGCACGGACGCGTTCGCATGGACGACGACCTTCCTGTTGCTCGGCTTCGGTGGTGGAGCCGCGATCGGCGGCGTCCTCGCCGACATCAGCCCCACCTGGACCTTCACCGCGGGCACGGTGGTGACGGCCTTCGCCGCCGTCATCGCCTTCGCCGGCGTCCCGGGACATGATCGAAGCGCTTCGGCCGCTTCGGAGACCGTCACAGCTCGCGAGAATGACTGAAACGCTTCGATCACCTCCTAACGGGCGCGCTGAACCCGGGCCTCGTCCCAGACCGGTTCGGAGGCCTCGTAGACCTGACCGTCGGATCCAAAGATCAGATAGCGGTCGAACGACCTGGCGAACCAGCGGTCGTGGGTGACGCTCATCACGGTGCCGTCGAAGGCCTCCAGCCCCTCCTCCAAAGCCTCCGCGCTGGCGAGGTCGAGGTTGTCGGTCGGCTCGTCGAGGAGGAGCAGCGTGACGCCCGAGAGCTCGAGGAGCAAGATCTGAAAGCGCGCTTGCTGACCTCCCGACAACGTCTCGAACCGCTGGTCGGCCTGGTGCTCGAGCTCGTAGCGGCGTAGTGACGACTTCGCCGGGCCGAGCTGCAAGGAGTGCTCGTGCCACAAGAGCTCGATGGGCGTCCGGCCGGTGAACTCCGCATGGTCGTGGGTCTGGGCGAAGTGCCCTGGCACGACTCGCGCACCCAGCTTCCACGCGCCGGTATGCGCAACCGTCGCATGCTCGGCGTCCCCAGATGCCAGCAGTCGCAGGAAGTGTGACTTTCCCGATCCGTTGCTCCCCAGCACCGCGACCCGCTCGCCGTAGAAGACCTCGAGGTCGAACGGCTGCATGAGGCCGGTCAGCTCGAGCTGCTGACACGTGACGGCTCGGACGCCGGTACGTCCGCCCTTCAACCGCATACGAACGTTCTGCGCCACGGGAGGCGCCTCTGGTGGACCAACCTCCTCGTACTTGCGCAGCCGGGTCTGCATGGCCTTGTACTTCGACGCCATGTCAGGACTGATCGCAGCTTGCTGCTGCAGGGTGCGCACCAGGTCCTTGAGTCGCTGATGCTCCTCGTCCCAGCGCCGCAGTAGCTCGGCGAGGCGCTCATGGCGGTCGCTGCGCACCTCGTGGTAGGACGCGAACCCGCCACCATGCACCCAGCTCGAGCCACCTTCGATCGTGACGATTCGATTCGCTGCTTTAGCCAAGAGCTCACGGTCGTGCGAGATCAGCAGCACGGTCTTCTGGGTGGATGCCAGCCGCTCCTCGAGCCACTGCTTACCGGGGACGTCGAGATAGTTGTCAGGCTCGTCGAGGAGCAGCACCTCGTCTGGCCCGCGCAACAAGGCTTCGAGTACAAGGCGCTTCTGCTCACCGCCGGAGAGCGTTCGCACCTCGCGGTACTGGGCGCGCTCATACGGCAGACCAATCGCCTCCATGGTGCAGGCGTCCCAGACCACCTCGGCGTCGTAGCCGTGGGCGTCACCCCAGTCGGCAATCGCCTGCGCATAGCGCATCTGGGTCTTCTCGTCGTCGTGCTCCATCATCTGCAGCTCAGCCGCGTCCATCTCGAGTGCGGCATCTCGGATGCGCGGTGGCGCCACCGACACGAGCAGGTCACGGACCGTCGACTCATCACGCACGCTGCCGACGAACTGACGCATCACCCCGAGCCCGCCGCTGCGCGACACTGAACCGTCGACCGGGTCGATGTCACCGGCGATGATCCGCGTCAGGGTTGTCTTGCCGGCTCCGTTCGCTCCAACGAGGGCGACAACGGCTCCGTCACCCACTCGGAAGGACACACCGGCGAAGAGCGTGCGGCCATCGGGCAGCACGAAGCTGACTCCATTGACGTCGACGTGTCCCACGAGCAGACAGTCTCACCTATCGGGCACTCGACCGGCCAACGGATTCCCTCACCCCTCGACATTGTGATGCTCCGCCAGGCCATGCGTCAGGGAACACTCGCAATGTTGAGAGGTGGGCTCAGCGGTACTCCACGATGCCCTCACCGTGGACGACCACGGTGCCAGCGGCACCACCAAGGACAGCGGGCAGAGCCGCCAGGTCACCGATTCGGGCCGGACGTTTGGTCGTCAGCACGAAGTCGCACGCTGCACCGATCTTGGGGCCCATTGATCCGTCCGGGAAGTTCATCTGCGCCAGAGCATCGGGGCTGACGCGCGCCAACGCCCGCTGGTGATCGGTTCCCCAGTCGACGTAGACCGCGTCAGCGTCGGTAGCGACGACGAACTCGTCGGCATCGATCAGCTGAGCCATCAGTGCGCTCGCGAGATCTTTGTCGACAACCGCCTCCACTCCCACCAGCGTGCGCGTGCCAGGCAGGTACATGGTGGGTATTCCTCCGCCACCTGCCGCGATGACCACGGCACCCTGCTCAAGCAGCCAGCGCACAGGCCGCAGCTCGAAGATCTGTTTCGGACGCGGTGACGGAACGACACGGCGCCAAACCTCGCCGTCCATCTTGAAGTGCCAGCCCTTTGCAGCAACGAGCGCATCGGCGTCCTGCTTCTCGTAGACCGGCCCTACGAACTTCGTCGGATCCGCGAAAGCCGGGTCGCTCGGATCGACCTCGACCATCGTCAGCAACGTGGCAAGGGGCTTCTCGAACGGCAGCAGGTTGCCAAGCTCTTGCTCGATCAGGTAGCCGATCAACCCTTCGGTCTCGGCGCCCAGGACGTCGAGCGGGAACGCCTCGTCCGGGTGGTAGGCCGCGCCCTGGAGCGCAAGCAGCCCCACCTGTGGCCCGTTGCCATGGGTGATGACCAGCTCATGCTCCATCGCGACCGGCGCCAGCGCCTCGGCGGCGACTCGCACGTTGACGCGCTGGTTCTCCAGAGTCATCGGCTGGCCACGCCTCAGAAGAGCATTACCGCCAAGAGCCACCACGAGTCGCATCCCTGGAGTGTGCCCCACCGGCCCACCGAGTGCGTGCCTGGTGGGCCCGCGGCGCGTCGAGTGCGTGCCGTTGTCACCGCCTGCGCCCTTGACTCGGCAGACTGTCGCCGTGTCCCACGCCCCGTCAGGTCGACACCGCTCGCCGGTGCCGCCGCGCCCGAGCTGGCACTTGGGACTCCTGATGTCCCTGGTGGCAATGCTGACCGTCGGGGTCTTTGCCGCCGCTATGTTCCTGTGGCCAGGCGACCCATCGCCACGTGATCAGACCCCGTCGGTCCAGCCGTCGATCTCGTCAAGCGCCCGAGATGGCTACCCCAGCGAGTCCGCAGCAACAGTCGAGAGCACCAGCACTGTCACCGTTACTGGCGACATGATCGTCGTCGATGAAGTCTCGTCCGTCATCGACGGTGACAGAGCCCGCGCAGTCCCGAGTGAACTGACCCCCCTTGGGCTGGAGCTGGTTGACACATCAGTCATCACACCGGATGGGCGATCCACATCGTTCGAGGGGCCCATCTCCATCAGCGCCAGCGGAACGTTGACGGTGCGCAGCCGCTATCGCCTTACCGATTGTCCTGATGTAATTCCTGCCCAGTGGCCCTCACCAACGGATTTTCCAAATGCCACTCGCAGCTACCTGCGACTGGACGGCCCGCTGCACACTGCCTACGCCATCTGCCCAAAGAGCAGACCGGCGGCCAAACCGCTCCCTGACCTTTCTGGCAAAGTGCTTGAGGGGAATTCTCTACGCGTGCGCCTTACTTGGCTCGGCCCCCAGACGCTCATCGTCAAAGCGATCGGTTCGGCATCGGGGGTCGCGGCGCTCGTCCCGAACCCTGACTGCGACGCGTCTTGCGTTGCCTCAGTCTCACCAGGGGGGTCATCAGAGATCCAGCTTGAGCCCGTTGACCCGTGTCCACCTGCGACCGACAGTGACCGACTGACGCTGGTGGTGCAGGTCGGCGGCGCCACCTCCACCACCAGCCTCAGCGTCAAGGGGCTCTCGAAGATTGTCTGCGCGTAGACATCAGACCTGCACCCCCAGCGAGAGCTGGCCCTTAGAGCACAGTGAATGAGAGGACGCCTCCGGCGGCGGTCACCGCGCAAGCTGAAGCCACGGGCGCCAGTACTCGTTCGGTTGCCCACCTCTGCCCCACTGGGCTGCTCGTGGAGGGAAGATACTCAGCGGAGCCAGCAGCGTGGCATCCCCCGAAAACTCCTCCGGAGCCGTGTCAACCAAAGAATCAGGTCCAGACGACTACATGGTGTGACCTTGACCGGTGAGCCCCAGACGGAAGGGCGTGGTGTGGGTACTACCGACGACGCACCACACATCATCGAGGGTCAGGTCGAGCATCTCCCTGGGGTGGTGTCGTTTTCGGCTGTCTTTCGGGCCGAGTACCGGGGGTTGGTGGCGATCGCTTGGGGGCTCACTGGTTCACGCGAAACTGCGGAGGACATGGCACAAGAGGCACTGCTGAGCCTCCACCGTAGGCTCGAACGCGGTGAGTCGATCGAAAACCCGGCTGCCTACGTTCGACGGTCTTGCTCCAACCTCTCGGTCTCGTGGGTGCGAAGGAAGATGGCCGAGACTCGGGCTCTACTACGCATTGGGACGCCACAGGGGAGTGCCCCGGCGTTAGATGCCGAGAACGAGGTCTTCTGGTCAGAAGTACGCCGTCTGCCCAGACGCCAAGCACAGGTCGTTGCGTTGTTCTACGGCTACGACATGAGCGTGGCAGACCTTGCCATGACGCTTGGGATATCCCCCGGAACCGCCAAGACCCACCTGTCCCGTGGACGACAGATGCTCGCGGCCCGGCTCGGACTCGACGTCAACGAAGGAGATGACGCCTGATGTCAGTCGACCTCCACGCGCGTCGCGCCATGGATGACCTCAGATCAGAGGTGGCTCTGCTTGATGTCGACCGGGCCTTCGACCATGTGCTGGCGGGCGGACGGAGAAACGGTCTGGTGCGACCTTCGCTGGTGCTCGCTGCAGTGGCGGTCGTGGCCATGGTCGGCTGGATCATCGCCGGTGGGCCGATGCAGTCCGATACTCCGGCACCTCCCGCCAGCCAACCGAAATCGGCAACGATCGGCGTAGATCTTCCAGGGCCGGCCACGATGCGCTTACCTGCTGGCTGGGACATCGCACACGACGGCCGCTACGTTGAGCTAACACCGCAGGATGGATCCGATGCGCGGCTAGTCATCACCATCCCCTACGAGGTGTACGAACCGCCTGGGTACGACCGCACTCCAATTCAGGGGGATCTGCTCCTCTGGTTGCTTAAGCACCCGGCAATCCAGTCCGCGAATCGACAGGGCATCTACCAATACGAAGAGCCGAAGGCCAAGGGCATTCGCCCTTGGAGCGGTAACACGATCGACCTATCGCTTAAAGGTGGCGTGGCGAATCAGACTGCGGTGCCGATCATCCCGCTTAAGGGCATCGGTCGCGGCGCACCGCTCTCCATCACCAGCCAGGATGCCCTGTTCCG
>Ga0315287_10002507_pt1 | contig 17428 bp, 11 predicted proteins | sample YL17G11_0_MG_FD_205037 | JGI IMG/M metagenome (GOLD analysis project Ga0315287, IMG submission 205037) | Sediment microbial communities from Yellowstone Lake, YNP, Wyoming, USA - YL17G11_0 | ecosystem: Environmental > Aquatic > Freshwater > Lake > Sediment | place: USA: Wyoming | collected...
CAAGCCGTCGACCTGATCCAGCTCTGCCAGCATCTGTTCGTTTCGGCCAGTGTTTCGGACCATGACCTGATAGGCGTATTCGGCTGCGCCGGCAATTCCCGCCTCCTGTCTGGACAGCAGCGTGAAACTACTGCAAAAGCGACCCAGGATGGAGATCGCCGGGTGGTCGGGACGGATCGGTCCATTTAGCGTAAAACGCAGGAATCCGTTGTGGGGTTGATGGCTTCCAAAGTCGGTCATGTGGAGGTACACGAAGATCACGCAGACGAAGGCCGTCCCCAGGATGGCCGTGGCGTAAAGGTGACAACCGGTGGCCATACCTACGGCCAGGGCTGTGAACATGAAGGCGATGTCCCGCGTGTCCTTGAGCATGTTGCGAAACCGGATGATCGTAAACGCGCCCAGCAGGCCCACGGCCGTGATGATGTTGTTGCCGATCACGGACATGACCATGGCCACCACAACTGTGATGATGATCAGGGACTGGACGAACGAGCGGGAGTACGACAGGCCGCTGTGGGTTAGGTAATAGATCCAGGCTAGGGCCTGGCCCAGGACAAAGGCCAGCAGCAGCGAGAGCAACACCCCCTGGATGGTGAAGGCCCCTGTTGGCAGGGGCGACTCTTCCAGTACTTGCCAGAGTCGTTCCATGTCCTAGTTCCCCCCTCGTGGTGCACAGAATCCTAGCGCACACGCCTGTTGGATCGACGTGGCGTACTTGGAGATACCCTGGGCCTGCAGGTTTAGAGCTCGCACCATGCCGCAAAGCCAGCTTGGAAAGTGGCCCGTGAACTTGATCTCCAGTATGATGCCCTCCATTGTCAGGTGGTTGTGTTGCCAACTAGAACCTGACAGGTACACCCGAGGCTCCTCAGTCACCTTATAGCAGAGTTGCCGGTCAAAGGTGATCCGCACCCGATTCTCGGATTCGGCCTCGTAGGCCTTTCGCAGATATCGAATCAAGGCCATGGGCCGTGCGCCCAGGGTGCCGACGTACAACTGGAACTGATCCAGGGAGTCCTGGTCGGTCTGGATGTGCACAGGAAGGCCTTTTAGAACCGTTGCCAGGTCTTGGTGTTTGACCCTGGCGCGGCTCTTCATGATGACCGTATTGATCCGCCGCTTTATCTCAAAGAATAGCGGATACTGCTGATCGTCGCTATAGCCGCGGATCCGGAGCTTGAAGCGGTTCTGCTTGGCGGTCAGGGTCTCCCGAAAAAGCTGCAGGTCGTTTGAATCCAGGTACAGGCTGACGATCGGATAGTAACCATCAGGTTGGAGTTTGCTGTACCGATCCAGGCCCATGTAGGGTCTGATGAACTGCTCGATGGCCTCGGTCTGGGCCGCACTGATGAGGTATTTCATCTCATAGCGGCAGCGCAGGGTACGATCCGTCTGCAGGTCGGGTTTACCGACTGCCGGGTTCATATCGCAATTGGGGCCGGTTGCCCCCCCTTGCGATCGATGTTCAGCCTCCACCGTCTTCACAGTCCAGCCCAATATCGTTTAACCTAGAAACACACATCCTTATTGTTAGCCATTTTACCAAAGTCTGTGTATTGGAGTCAAACTAATCTAACACGCCGACTCGTTTAAGGGAATACCCTTGTTCGGCGATCTCTGCCCATTCAAGTAATCCATTGCGTGGGCCATGAATAGAGGACTCTGGGTACTTTACAGGACGCATATCGCGGCCTAATGTTATAGATGCGCAGATCACGATTTCCAGCCAGCCCACTCTTCCAGTTGGGCGAGGAACAGGTCTTTGCCCAAGAGTCTCAGTACCCCGCCTGTCGTCGCTGGAACAAGGCGACAGCGACGGCCAGGATGCCCCCGGTGTAGCAGATTGCATACGCGGCAGCGATTCCGATGTATCGCAGGGGGATGGTAGTGCCTTCGTAGATGGCGTCGCTGATCCAGAAGACCTGCAGGTTGGGAACCAGGTAGCGGCCGATCGCGGCCCACCAGTACACATCGGCCAGACGCCCGAATACATAGTCGCTGATCAATCCCAGCAGAAAGATACCTACGCAGGCCGACAGTGTGACCATCAGCGTGAACCTGGTGGAGAGGGCCAGGGCCAGGGCCGCAATGATCAGGGCCGCCAGCCAGAGAAGGACTGAGCCGTACACGTCGGTCAGGTGGATGTTGTTCTCTGCCGGGTTGAACTGCCAGTTGCGGTTGACCAGGCTCAGAAATACCAAGGCGGCTCCGCCGAACAGGGCCAGAAGCACCATGGCGGTTGACGAGAACTTCCAATCAAACCAGTAGTTGAACAGGCTGCTCAAGACCACGGTCCCCAGGATTGCCACAGCGGCGGCTCCCACCGCGGTCCAATCATGGGTATCGCTGGCCGATTCGAGCACACCGTGTCGGATCGCTATCAGCAGGGCCACCGTGCAGATGAAGTGCGCCAATGCCACCGCTGCGGCCACACCCAGGAACTTGCCCACGATAAAGACCGGCCGCGGCACGGGCTTGCTCAGGACCGTGGTGATGGTCTTGTTCTCCATCTCCTCAGCTATCGCGCCGCAGGCGGAGAAGATCGCGACAAAGAGGCTGGTTAGGAAGAGCGTAGAGAGGCCGATGTCCCGCAGGAGCTTGTTGTCGTCGCTCATGGTGTACATGGTTACGGATGGGCTGAGGAAGAACAGCAGGATCGCGGAGGTCACCAGCACCGCGTAGATCGGTTGCCGAAGGATCTCCGTGAAGGTGTTATGCGCGATCGTCAGCAGCTTATGCATATCGTATGGCCGAGGTTTTCTACGAACTTGGCAACGTCCTGTTTCGTAGGACTTCTTGATTTTTCAAGAACTCGTCTCTACACTCTGGCAACGTTTGCGGTTATAGTGCCGAAATTCCGGTTTGTAAAGGGCTTACTGGGGCCTTGAATACGGACTAGGCTGGCGGCTCTTGGGTGCAAGGAAGTTCGGGTAGAAGATGACAAAGTCGTCCAAAGGTCCTGAACATCTGTCGTGGATATCGTTGATCCTAGGGGTGGTGCTGTTCGGCCTGGCTTTTTTTATCGGCCGATGGAGCGGCTTTACGGCCGTCTCTGCGGTGGCCTGGCAGGTCCTCTACGCATCACTGATCTGGTTTGTCTTGGCCATTCAGTTCCACCTGCGAGCCCTAGCCGAGCAAGAGAGGCTGGACCTGCTGCAACTGGCCAAGGACGGCAAGGGGTCAACAGTCTTTCAAGACGGGGCTGAGCGGGCAGCCCTGATGGCCGTTGCCCAGCGGCGGCGTGAGGTCTTCGAGAAGTGGTTTCTCCCGGCCTTTGCTGTTTTGATTGCTGTCTATCAACTGGCCCTCGGCTGGGTGCTCCTGCGGTTCAGTCTCAAGGACCTGGATACCCAGGCCAGGCAGCCCCTGGTGGCCGCGATCGTGATGGCGGCAGTGGCGTTTGTCGGCTTCCTGATATCGCGATATGCCACGGGCATGTCGGCCCAGATGGAGTGGAAGCCCTTGCGTGCAGGAGGCGGCTCCTTTCTGGCAGGGGCGGTTATGTGTTTCTTGCTGGCTGTGGGCCTGGCGTTCGCACAGTTTCAGGTCTTCTGGATCGAGAAGGCCATCGCCTGGGTGGTCCCGATCCTACTGATCGTGCTGGGAGCAGAGACCCTGATCAACGTTGTGTTCGACATCTACCGGCCCAGGCTCAAGGGCCAATACGACAGGGCGGCCTTTGACAGTCGCCTCCTGGGCATCATCAATGAGCCGGGCAGCCTCTTCCATAGTGCCGCCGGCGCCCTGGACTATCAATTTGGCTTCAAGGTATCCCAGACTTGGTTCTACAAGCTGCTCGAAAAGGCGATTGTGCCGCTGATCCTGTTCGGCATAGCAACGTTGTACCTGATCAGTGGCGTGGTGGTGATCAGCCCTGACCAGGAGGCGATCATCGAACGCCTGGGCAGGCCCGTGCGGGACATCGGGCCTGGTCTCTCGCTGAAGTGGCCTTGGCCCTTTGAGATCGCCCGCACGTACCCTACGGGCCGGATCATGGAACTGTACGTGGGGTACGTCCCCAAGATTGATCCAAAGACCGGCCAGCCGGAGCGAGGACCGTTGCTCTGGAACAAGCCCCACTACAAAGAGGAGTACAGCCTGCTGGTGGCCAGCGAATCGACCGGTGTCACCTCTGGCGGGGCCTTGCCCGTCAGTCTGGTCAAGGCCAATATCCCGGTCCACTACCGGGTCAAGGATCTGCGGGCGTTCTTGTACAACCACAGCGAACCAGAGAGGCTCCTGGAGGCGATCTGTTATCAGGAGCTGACCCTATTCGCCGCCAGCGCCAAGGTCGAGACCGGGGATTCACCGGGACTGGACCCTGCGGATCTGCGAGAGAGCCTGCTCGGTGCAGGTCGTGACAAGGCCAAACAGGTCCTGACACGGTCCATCCAGGCGGCAGCGGACCGGGCAGGCCTGGGCGTGGAGATCGTGTTCCTGGGCGTTCAGGGTATCCACCCACCCTCCGAGGTGGCGGCCGAGTACGAGGCCGTGGTCGGCGCCGTGCAGGAGAGACAGGCCTGGGTGCTCAATGCCCTGGCTCAGCGGAATCAGGAACTCAGCGAAGTGGTGGGCACGGTCGGCGGGGCATACCGGTTGTACGAACTGGCCGGCGCCTACCAGAAGGCCGGCCGTGAGGGCAATAGGGTAGCAAGGGGGGAACTCGGACCCCGTCTGGATGCGGCCTTTGGCCGGGCAGGTGGTGAGATCTTCAAGACCCTGAGCGATGCCAAGGCCTATGCGTACAAACGGGCCAGGCTCGCACAGGCCACGGGCCTTCGGTTTGACGGGCAGGTCAAGGCCTTCCGGGCCGCTCCCGGCATCTACGATCGCCAGCAGCGATTGCTCGCCATGGAGGAGGCACTGAAAGGGACTCGCAAGTACGCCGTGTTGTCCGATCCGAACGACTCGGAGGTCTTGATCGTGGATCTGCAAGAGAAGCTAATGCCCAGTCTCTATGACGTGGGTCCTCTTCAGGAGCAAACCAAGCCATGAAGTATTTCGGAATCCCCATCCTCGTTCTCCTCCTAATCGCCGTATTCCTGTCGATGTTGGTGGTGTTTCAGGTCCGCCAGACTGAGGTGGCCTTTGTCACGCGGTTCGGCAGGCCGGTACGGCCCATCACAGACCCGGGCCTGTACGTTAAGTGGCCCGACCCGATCGAGAGCGTGACCCGGTTCGATGCCAGGCTGCGGCTCTTTGAAGGGGATTTTGCAGAGACCACTACAAAGGGGGCGGTGCCTATCATCGTCAAGACCTACGTGGTCTGGCGAGTGGTCCATCCCCTGGAGTTCTTCAAGTCCGTGGGGACCTCGATCCAGACTGCGGAGACCAAACTCTACGGCCAGATCAAGGACACCCAGAACCGTATCATCGGTCAGCACAACTTTGGGGAACTGGTCAACAGCGATCCCAATCAGGTCCACCTTACCCAGATCCAGGACCAGATGCTGGGTGTCCTGAAAGACTCGATTGAGAAGGCGTACGGTATCGAGATCCGGGCCTTGGGCATCAAGCAATTAAAGGTCAGCGAGGACGTTACTGCCAAGGTCTTCGATCGCATGAAGGCGGCCCGCAACCTCAGGACCAGGGCCACCATTGCCGAGGGTATGGCCGAGGCCAAGGCCATTGAGAGCGACGCCAGGGCCAAAAAGGAAGAGCTGCTGGCAGCGGCCGAGGCCCGGGCCATGGACATCCGGGGACAAGGCGATGCGGAGGCTGCCCAGTACTACAAGATGCTAGAGCAAGAGCCGCAGTTCGCCATGTTCCTCAAGAACCTGGAGGCCCTCAAGGTCATGCTCAAGGACAGGACCACGTTTGTGGTTCCCATGGACGCAGAACCCTTCAAGCTCTTGAAGGAAATGCCAGACCCCAATGCCTGGAAGAACTAACAACTAACAACTAACAACTAACGACTATATGGCCAGTCATCATAACCACGATCGCGAACATCATCACCACCGCGCAGGTGCAGAGGGCGAGTCCCTGGATCGGGAACAGCTTGATTCCGCCAGCCGGTCCCTGGCCGAGGCCCTGCGGATCAGCTTCATCATCCTGAAGGTGATCATGGCCGGCATTGCACTGGCCTTCCTGGCCACGTGTTTCCAGGCCATCGGTCCCCAGGAGCAAGGCATCCTGCTCCGCTTTGGCCAGATACGGGTGGCCGACAACGGTGAGGTGGCCCTCAAGTCAGGTCTACACTTTGTACTGCCCTATCCGATAGAGGAACTGGTCAAGATACCCGTTTCCACCAAGACCGATCTGGTGGTCAACACGTTCTGGTACTTCCAGACCGCCGACGAGATTCTGGGCGATAAGACCAGACCGCCAATCCGGCCGCCGGACAAGCTCGATCCGCTGACCGAGGGGTATTGCCTGACTCGAGGAGAGGACCTCGACGAGCTCGTCGATGTGGCCGGTGCCAGGCGGGGTCCATCCCAAGGCGAGGGCGACGACTACACCATCGCGCATTCCAAGTGGCAGGTCACCTACGAGATCAGCGACATCCGGGCCTTCTTCAAGAACGTGGCCGTGGAGGTCCCCAGACCGGGCGAGTTGTACTCCGACCTCATGAAGAAGGGCGTCAGTCCCATCCTGCGGGCCTGTCTCGAAGAGTCAGTGGTGAAGACCCTGGTCCGGTACAGCATCGACGAGGTGATCCACAGCAAGGACCGCATCCCGGGCCAGATCATGGACCAGGTCCAAGACAAACTCAATGCCATGGACAGCGGCATCAAGGTCGTGTCCGTGAGGCTCACCGCCCTTACCTGGCCGCGCCAAGTGGATGAGGCCTTCAATGCCTTTATCACCGCCAGTCAGCAGGCCCGCACCCAGGTCAGCCAGGCCCAGGCCACTGCCCAGACCCTGCTCAACGAGGCCGCTGGTGCAACGGCCGCGGACCTGGCCTTCGCCCTGGAAAAACCGAACGCCGATCCCAACCGCCTGGAGTTGCTGTGGTCGCAAGTGGCCGGCGAATGCCAGACCCGGATCGCTGAGGCCCGTGCCTACAGGACCACGGTGGTGGAGTCTGCCAAGTCCGGTGCAGAGTACTTCCAGCGGCTCTTGCCGGAGTACCGCAAGAGGCCGCAATTGGTGGTCCAAAACCTGTATCTGGACGCCATTGGCGGGGTCCTGGGTGGAGCAGACGAGAAGTTCCTGATCCAGCCCAAGGTCGGCGGACAAGGGCGTGAGGTCCGGATCATGCTCAATCGCGACCCGGCCGTCAGGACCAAGCAGGGCAGAGAACAAGGACAACAGCAGAGGTAGCAGCGGGAACGAGCGACCAAACAATGGCTCACGAACATCTGCATCTCAAAAAAGACATGACGGCGGAGCAGACCAGAGGCCAACAGATGCGGGTCGGCATCGCCCTGTTGGGTACCCTGGCCGGGGGGGTGCTGCTGATCAACAGCCGCGCGGGCGAGCTGTTCTACGGCAGGGCCGGTTTCCATACCCAGATCTTTGCCATGGTTGGGGCGATTCTGTTGGGTATCCCCGTGGTCTGGCATGCCTTCAAGTGCCTGCTCCACGGCGAGTCCCACATGGACGAACTGGCCGCCTTGGGGATCATCGCCGCCTTTGCCACCCAGGAGTACGCCAGCGCAGGCCTGATAGGCTTTTTCATGCTGCTGAGTCAACTGGTGGAGACCCGGACCGCCCTGGGCGCAAGGGCCTCGATCGAGACCTTGGTCCGATTGACCCCAACCCGGGCCGATCGTGTTGACGACCAGGGCCATGAGACCGAGGTCCAGGTCAGTGCCCTGCGGCCCGGCGACTGCATCCGGGTCCGACCCGGCGACAACGTCCCGGCAGACGGCGAGGTGGTCAGCGGATTGAGCTCGGTCAATGAGGCCACCATCACCGGTGAGTCCCTGCCGGTGGACAAGGTGCCGGGCATGCAGGTCTTTGCCGGGACCAACAATCTGACCGGCGTACTGGACGTCCGCGTCACCAAGGCCGGCCGGGACACCACGCTGGGCAAGGTGCAGTCGCTGATCGTGCAGGCCGAGCAGACCAAGATCCCCATCATGCGGATTATCGATCGGTACATCCGATGGTACGTGCCCACGATCCTGATGATCGCGTCCATCGTGTGGTTCTTCACCCGCAACGTCAATCAGACGATCACCATCCTGGTCATCTCCTGTCCGTGTGCCTTGATCCTGGCCACGCCCACGGCCATGGTGGCGGCCATCTCCGCGGCCGCTCGCATGGGTGTGTTGGTCAAGAACGTGGCAGACCTGGAGGTCGTGGGCAAGATCACGGCCCTGGTCTTCGACAAGACCGGTACAGTCACCACGGGCCGTCTGTATGTCACCAAGCTGACCCCAGCCGAAGGGATCGAGGCAGCCGACCTGTTGGCTGCGGCCGCGGGCGCTGAGAAGATGAGCAAGCACCCGGCTGCCCGCGCCTTGCAGGAACTGGCCAAAGAGGCCGCTCTCTCTATTCCCGCGGTGCAGGAGTTTCGGGAGGTGCCGGGCAAGGGCGTTGTGGCCAAGGTCGGCGACGCCGCCGTGTGGGTGGGTCGTGACAGCTTCCTGCAGGAGCAGGGTGTGGACACCCGGGGTGTGCCGGATCCGAGTCTCCATGAAGAGCAGGGCTTCAGCACGCTGTACGTGGCCAGGGCGGGCCGGTGCATCGGTTGGATTGGGCTGCAGGACAAGACCAGACCGGAGGCCAGGAAGGCGGTCAAGGACCTGACCGACATGGGCGTCAAACGGATCACCATGCTCACCGGCGACCGCAATGAAGTGGCCAGTCGCGTGGCCGCGGAACTGGGCTGCACGGACTTCAAGGCCAACTGCCTGCCGCAGGACAAGCTCGCCATCGTCGAGCAGATCAAGGCCCAGGGACACACGGTTGTTGTGCTCGGTGACGGGATCAACGACGCCCCGGCCCTGGCGGCAGGGGACCTCGGGATCGCGATGGGCGCAGCCGGCAGCGATGTGGCCATCAACTCCGCGTCCATTGCCTTGATGAATGACGACCTTCGGCGGATTCCGTTCTTGGTGAGGATATCGCGCAAGACCCGGCGGGTCATCAATCAGAACCTGGCCTTTGGCGTGCTATTCATAATCTTGGGTATCTCGCTGTCAAAGTTTGTGCCTCCGGCGTTGGCGGCGGTGTTCCATTTTGCCAGTTCCATTATCGTGGTCTTCAACTCCGCCCGGCTCGTTCGCTACGGCGAGAATATGGACCACGACTAGAATCCAGAAGGGGCTGAAGGCCGGATGTTGACGGCTGATCGCTGTACTCATGCAATACGCCATAGAAACGATCGGGTTGACCAAGACCTTCAGCGACTGGTGGGGCAGAACCAAGGTCTACGCGGTCGACGACCTGAATCTCCAGATCCGGACCAACGAGGTCTTTGGCCTGCTGGGGCCCAACGGGTCGGGCAAGACCACGACCCTGAAGATGCTGTTGGGCCTGCTCTACCCCACCCAAGGCAGGTCTCTGGTCTTCGGCGGCGATGGCGATGACCCCAAGATCAACGCCCGGATAGGGTATCTACCGGAGGAGTCGTACCTTTACCGGTACCTGACGTCCCGTGAGACGCTCGATTTCTACGGCAGGATCTTTGGTCTTGCTCGCCGGGTTCGTAAGGAGCGGATCGAGGCGCTGCTGGACATGGTGGGTCTGAGGGCCGTGGCCAACCGGCCGGTCGGGACGTTCTCAAAGGGCATGGCCCGCAGGATCGGCCTGGCCCAGGCCCTGATCAACGACCCGGACCTGCTCATCCTGGATGAGCCTACCACGGGGCTGGACCCCATCGGCACCCGTCAGATCAAGGACCTGATCCTGACGCTCGCGCGGCGGGGCAAGACCGTTCTCTTGTGCAGCCATCTCCTGGCCGACGTGGAGGACGTGTGCGACCGGATCGCGATCATGTACGGCGGCAAGGTCAGGGCCGCAGGCAAGGTGGCAGACCTGCTGCAGCAGGCCGACAGACGACAGATCACCACCGGCCCGCTCAGCGACGGCGCCATCGGCCGTATCCGTCAGATCGTCTCCTCAGAAGAGACGGATTGTGAGGTAACGGCGCCCATGGAGAGACTGGAGACCTTCTTTATCCGTATCGTGTCCGAGGCCCAGGCCCAGGCGCAGCCGACCAGCGGGGCGGTCAGCACCACCCGCATTGGAGATTTTCTGACTGCGGGGCAGGACCAGAGGGGCGTGCTGGACGCACTGGTCCGTTCGGCGGCCACGGAGCCAACACCCGGCAGCGTATTGCCGACCGTGCCGGCCGGTGGACCAATCGAGTCGCCGCAGCCTGTTCGCCGGGACGTCCTGGATCGCCTGGTCAATCCGGAAGAAGGGTCAGGGGATGGAAATAAGCAATAAGAAGGGAATTCAAATATCAAAATGCATATGTCATTTTGCATTTTGATTTTTGATATTTGAGATGCCTATGCACCGCGTCCTGGCCGTTGCCTCCAATACCGTCAAGCAGGTCCTGCGGATGAGGATCGCCGTGGTGTTCGTCCTGGTGCTGGTGGTGTTGTTGCCGGTGATGGCCTACAACGCCACGGGCGATGGGACGATCAAAGGCCGGCTCCAGACCTTCGTCAGCTATGGGTTGTCGCTGGTGGGGCTGCTGCTGGCGATGCTGACGATCTTTGCCGTGACGCATTCAGCCACCTCGGAGCTGGTTCATCGCCAGATCTACACGGTGCTGACCAAGCCGATTCGGCGGCATGAGTTCCTGCTGGGCAAGTTCCTGGGCGTATTGTTTGTGGACGTGCTGCTGCTGGCGGGCCTGTCGGCGGTCCTCTACGGGATCACGGTGTATGCGCCGCGGTTCATGGAGGTCACGGACGAAGACCGGATGCAGCTCCAGAACGAGTTCTTCACTGCGCGCAAGGGCCTGGTGCCCAAGGAGGTCGACGTCAGCGAGGAAGTCGAGCGGGACTACCAGAAGCTGGTCACCAACCGCGAGTTGGACCAGTTCTTCGAGGGTGTGCCCAAGCGGGTCGTGATTGCCCGCCTGACGCAGCAGAAGAGGCTCGAAAAGCGGGCGGCGGCCGTGGGTGAGGACATCATCTGGGAGTTCAGCGACGTCCGCCCGGCCGACCCGAACGGCAGTCTGTTTGTGCGATTCAAGTACGATGTGTCGGTCAATCCAGCGGACCTGCAGGTCTACAGCCAATGGATGGTCGGGGACCTTCGCCAACTCAAGACTGGCGCCCAGGTGACCACGCCAATCTACCGGGTACCGCGCAAGGACTTGATTCGCGCATCTCGGGAGTTCGAGGTGCCTGCGCAGGTTCTGGCCCGGGACGGATACCTGGCCGTGGCCTTTCACAACGAGGTCCTGAACGACACAGCGGTCATCTTCCCGATCGAGGACGGATTTGAAGTCCTCTACAAAGCCGATGGCTTCACGGCCAACTTTATGCGGGCTGTCATCATGGTCTTTGTACGACTGCTGTTCTTGGCTGCCATGGGGATATTCGCCGGTTCATTCCTGTCATTTCCAGTAGCGGTGATGTTGTGCTTGGTGGTGTTCTTGACCGGCACGGTCAGCGGTTTCGTGCTGGACTCCTTTGGCTACATGGGCGGGCATCTGAGCCTGATCTACGACTACAGCCTGAAGCTGCTGGTGCAGGTCCTGCCCCAGTTTGACAAGATCAATCCCACGGGTTTTCTGGTCGCCGGCAGGCTGATACCGTGGTCGCTGGTGGCATGGACTGCCGTGGTTCTGATCGGGATCAAGGCGATGATCCTCTTGGCGATAGGTCTATGGATCTTCAGATCGCGTGAGATCGCCCGGACGACCGTGTAGGTTGCGGATGGTATGCCATCCGCAACCAGAACACAGTATACAGAACACAGAATTGTCGTATGCGTTGGCGTGACGTAATAGTTTGGCTGGTGTGCGGCCTGGTGGCCGGCGGATTGCTCTTGACCGCCGGTTTGCAGCTCGGATCCATCAACGCCAAACGCTTAGAGATGAAGCTCGTGCGGAATGATCCCCTGGAGAATGCCCCGCCGTCGCTGGCGTTTGCGACCGTGGCTATGGGGGCCTTCCGCGGCCTGGTGGTCGATATTTTGTGGATCCGGGCCGATGCGATGAAGGAAAAGGGCCAGTTCTTTGATGCCAAGCAACTGGCAGAGTGGATCACGATGCTTCAGCCGCGGTTTGCAGCGGTGTGGGAGTTCCACGCCTGGAACATGGCCTACAACATCTCGGTGGCCATACCGGCCACCCAGCCGGACCAGCGATGGCATTGGGTCAAGAACGGCTACGAACTGTTGCGGGATAAGGGGATTCCCCTCAATCCCAAGAGCCTGGATCTCTATCGGGAACTGGGGTGGATCTTCCAGCACAAGATGGGTGGCATCACCGACGATGCCCACAGATACTATAAGGTCCAATTTGCACGGGAGATCGGGCCCCTGGTCAACAGCACCGACAACGCCTTCTTCGAGGCCCTGGCCAAGGCGCCGGTTGACTGGCCCAGGATCGCTGCCGACGCCAAAGTGAGTCCATTGATTGAGGCCCTAAAGGGGGCTGACCCGGCCTTTACTGAGCCAGACCAGTTTGTCAGTCGCTACCTGGCCATCGTGCAGGATCCCAATCGGTTCGGCGTTACGGCCCGGCAGGTGCTGAAGTCCTTTGAGGACACGCCGGTCCTCCGGCGATTCGACGAGATCGCCAAGGCGTATCAGTTGCGCCGCGTCTGGAAGATGGACCCAGCCTTCATGGTGGAATTGAACCGCCGGTATGGCCCTGTGGACTTCAACGATCCCAACCACGTGATCCCGCTGGATTGGCGCCATCCGGACACGCACGCCATCTACTGGGCGGCCATGGGGCTGAAACTGGCTGCCCAGGACCAGGGCAGGCCGCTCGACACGCCGGAACTGAACACCGACCGGATCATCATGCACAGCCTGCAGAACCTCTTCCGATACGGCAAGCTCCTTTTCTTCAACGTGGAGGTCGCGCCGCCCGACGGCTCTGCTGCCGAGCGGCCGGCGATCGTCACAGACGTGTTTGTCCGCCCGGACCTGCGGATGTTTGATCGGTACCATCAGGCCGTGCTGTCGGTGCTGAATAAATACAAGACCAACGGCAGCAGGGAGGAGTCCGTGGGAAGCGGCCATAGGAACATGCTCAAGAACGCCATCCTGGACTTCTACCAGGCTGGCCTGGTCTCACAGGCCCAGAGGATCTACAAGCAGTTGCGGGGCTTCTATCCGTTGCCGGAGTTCGATGTGCCGCTGGTTGAATTCTGCCGTCAGCGTTTTATCGATGAGCTAAATGGCCTAAGCATCACGGAAGCCACCGAGCAGATTGGGTCGTTGCTGAGGGAGAGTTATTATCTGTACGCCATCCAATCTGACGACGAGACCTTTGGCCGCGAGACCCTTGCTCAACAGATCTATGACTATTACCAGAAGCAGTACGCCGATGAGAAGCGCCTGTCCTTGCCGGAGATGACATTGATGCGATACACTGCCCTGATCGATTTCCTCCAAGACCCGCAGTACCCTCCGTACCTGCAGCAAAACCTCATGGCCCGCATCAAGGTCGAGCGGCCCAAGCTCTTTGAGCAGTTGCAGCAGCAAGACCAGGAACTCCGTAACAAGGCCCAGCAGAACCAGCCTGCAGTGCCTACTCCGTAGTTGGTCAGAATCAGCTCAGTTGGCCGGCCCCTCAATGGCCGGCGTATGGGACAAATTTTTCGCTGGCCCTGTTTTTCATGTAACAAGAGGGGCAGGCGGCGCGTCAAAAGTAATGATGGAACCAGATTTTAGGGAACGGCCCGACCAGGGATGGGGATGCGGGCCGTTTTCTGACAGGAGGGAGGTGTATCCGCCGGTCTGGGCTTGATTAAGGAAGGTGTAGCCGGTTTTGCGACCTGGTGCAGGGGCTGCCCAGAGGCCCGTGAGCCTAGGCAATCTCGGTTGAGTACGATCGGCAGGTAGGGTATAATCGGCCCGCAGGCCGGGGATGAAGAAGGTAAGGGGTAATGAATGGACAATGGTAAAAAGAAACGGTTGGGCGAGCTACTGTGTGAGAAGTCTTACCTGGAGCCATCCAGCCTTGAGATCGCCCTCTCACAGCAGAGGGTCCAGCACCGCAAGCTTGGCACGATCCTCCTCGAATTGGGATTTGTCACTGAATCACAGCTCCAGGAGGCCCTGGCCCTTCAGACCGGGATCGAGCGAATCGACCTGAACGACGTGTCGATCAGTGCGGAGGTTGTCTTGTTGGTGCCTGCGGATCTGGTCAATAAGTATCACGTCCTGCCCTTGGGCTACGAGGATGGACGCCTGGCCGTGGCCATGACCAATCCGTTCCAGTCCGAGGCCGTTGAAGACCTGCGGGTCGTGACCGGCTGTCCTATCCGGCGATATTACGGCGATCCCATCGAGTTGGACAATGCCATCCTGCGGTTCTACGGCAGCAACATGGCCCGGATGCTGGATGACCTGGCCCCCAAGGAGCAGGACTTGGACGCCTCGCTGGAGGGCGACGAGTTGTCCACTGCCCAGTTGAGTGAGATTGCCAAGGAACCCTCCCTGGTTAACCTGGTCAACCTGATCATCCTGGAGGCCATTGAGGACCGGGCGAGCGACATCCATATCGAGCCGTTTGAGCACGAGCTGAAGATCAAGTACCGGATCGACGGCCTGCTGGTCGAGAAGAGTCCCTCGTCCAAGCGTTTGCACGCGGCGATCATCTCGCGTATCAAGATCATGGCCAACATGAACATCGCCGAGCGGTTCGTGCCGCAGGACGGCCACATCGATTTCGCCGGAAAGAAGGGCAGGATCGACCTGCGGGTGTCCACGGTTCCGACCGTGCATGGCGAGACGGTGGCGTTGCGTATCATGGATAAGAGTGCGGCCCTGATCGACCTGGCGGACCTGGGCATGAACCCCCAGATGCTGGCGGGATTCGAACGTTGCCTCCGCAAGACCTACGGGATCGTGCTGGTGACGGGGCCCACCGGATGCGGCAAGACCACGACATTGTACGCCGCGCTCAAAAAGATCTACTCTCCCACGGTCAAGATGATCACCATCGAAGACCCGGTGGAGTACCAACTGGACGGCATCAATCAGATGCCGGTCAATGCCAAGCGAGGCCTGACCTTTGCCACGGGCCTGCGCCATATCCTTCGTCACGATCCGGACATCGTGATGGTCGGCGAGATCCGCGACCGCGAGACCGCGGACATCGCGATCCGTGCGGCCTTGACCGGGCACTTGGTCTTCTCGACACTTCACACCAACGACGCGCCAGGTGCGGTGACGCGGTTGATCGACATGGGCGTGGAGCCCTTCTTGTTGTCCAGTTCCTTGGAGGGGCTGTTGGCCCAGCGGTTGGTCCGGCGGATATGTCCGCACTGCAAGGAGCCGTGTGAGCCGGACATGTCCCTGCTCAAGGGGCTAAACGGTTCGGTGGAGATCAAACCGAATGCCGTATTCTACCGGGGCCGGGGCTGCAACTACTGCGGCCAGACCGGCATGTTGGGCCGGACCGGCATCTTTGAGTTGCTGCGGATCACCAGCACGCTGCGGGACCTGATCGCCACGCGGCCCACTACCGACCAGATCGTCCGCGCCGCGCCGCCGGAACACGTTGACATGGTCCACGACGGCGTGCTGAAGGTCCTGGCCGGCCAGACCACGCCGGAGGAGATCATGCGGGTGTCCAAGACGATCGGTGACGACGACTAGCTTCCAAGCCACCCACTTAAAACTTAAAACCTGAAACCTAAAACTTCCAATGACTGAATTCGCATACAAGGCAATGGACAGGCATGGGGCCGGTGTCAGCGGCACGATCGAGGCCGTGGACCGTAAGTCCGCGGTGGCCGTCTTGGCTGAGAAGGGCCGCTTCGTGACGGAGATGGCCCAGAAGGGTCTGCATGCCCCTGGGTCCGGACCCGTCGGGGTGGAGTCCAAGGGGCGCCTGGCACGGGCGTCCGTTGTCGGTCCTATAAAGGCCCCAACCTTCATGGGCCTGAGATCCGGAAGGGTGACCGGCAAGGACGTGGTGGCCATGACGACGCAGTTGTCCACGGCTCTGAGGGCAGGACTGCCGATGATGGCCTGTCTGCAACTGCTGCGGGACCAGCGCAAGAAGCCGGCGACCCGGGCGCTGATGGACGATCTGGTCAAATCAGTGAGCTCCGGCATGTCGCTCTCCGAGGCCATGGCCAGGCACGACCGCATCTTCAGTCCTTTGTACCTGTCCATGATCCGGGTGGGGGAGACCGGCGGGATGCTGGAGCAGACCTCCACCCAGTTGTCCCAGATCCTCAGCCGCGACGAGAAGGTCAAGACCAGCATCAAGAACGCCTCGGCCTATCCGATCCTGGTCCTTTGCCTGGGCCTGGTCTCTGTGACCGTCATCGTGACCTGGATCCTGCCCACGGTCATGTCCACCATGGACGTGGACAGGGCGGCCATGCCCCTGCCCACTCGGATATTGTTGGGGGCCGGCGATTTCGTGAAGGGCATGATCACGCAGCCGCAGGGATGGATCGTCGTGGCGGCCATCGTGGCGGCCATCGTGTATGGCATCCGATGGCTGCACACCGAGGGCCGGGTCCACTGGGATGCCTTCAAGCTCCGCATCCCAATCCTGGGGTCGGTCCTGCGGACCATCGCCGTGGGGCGGTTCTCCCGAACCCTGGGTGCCTTGACCAAGGGCGGGGTCACGATCCTCGAGGCCCTGGCCGTGGTCCGCGATACGTTGGGCAATGAGTTCCTGGCCCTGCAGATCGACGAGGTGGCCGAGCAGGTCAAGCGGGGCGCGAGCCTGGCTAAACCCCTGGAGAAGTCCGGGTACTTCCCGCCCCTGTTGGTCCAGATCGTGGCTGTCGGAGAGCAGACCGGCAAGCTCGATGAGCTGCTGCTCCACGCGGCTGAGACCTTTGATACCGAGTCCGACGCCGCAATCACCAGGTTCATGTCCGTGTTCCCGGCCATCCTGATCCTTTTGCTGGCCGTGGTGATCGGATTCATCATCGTGGCGACCCTGCTGCCTATGGTGGTCACCCAGTTGGGGGCCGTGGGGCGATGAAGACACACGAACCAGAGCGTGGAGCGTACAGCGTTCAGACCGGCCGCTCTACGCTGTGCGCTGTACGCCTATAGGAGAGACTAGAATGAGACAGAAGACGCGAATAAGACGGGCTTTCACCTTGGTGGAGCTGCTGGTGGTGATCGTGATCATCTCCATGCTGGCGGCCTTCGTGGCCCCGAACGTGATCAGGCACGTGGGCAAGGCCAAGGTAGACCTGGCCAAGCCCAGAATGGCGATCATCGAGGACTCCGTCAGTCGGTTTTATATGGACTCCGGCCGCTACCCCACGGACTCCGAGGGGCTGGAGGCCCTGCTGGTCGATCCCGGCAACACAACGGGTTGGAATGGACCCTACATCAAGCAGTCCCAGTTGCT
>Ga0315287_10002508_pt1 | contig 17426 bp, 7 predicted proteins | sample YL17G11_0_MG_FD_205037 | JGI IMG/M metagenome (GOLD analysis project Ga0315287, IMG submission 205037) | Sediment microbial communities from Yellowstone Lake, YNP, Wyoming, USA - YL17G11_0 | ecosystem: Environmental > Aquatic > Freshwater > Lake > Sediment | place: USA: Wyoming | collected...
AGCGACGTGTCGGTGCCGCTCACGGCGAAGGTGAGGACCGCGACGCTGGTCGGCGACGCCCCCGTCGCGGGCCGCGGCCCGCACGGCGGCGGCGTGCCGTCGGGGCACTGGGCGGCCAGGGGCACAGGGGCACAGAGGCAGCAGGCGCACAGAAGGAGCGCTGTGAGCGCAGGCCGATTGGGGTGCAGGCTCGGCAGAGACTCTACGAAGAACTCGAAGAAGCGTCGCATGGCTCTCTCAGGCGCACAGGGGCACGGGCGCACAAGCGGACAAGCGTACCAGCGCACCGGCGTACCGGCACAGTGCGCCGAGCGCGGCTTCGGTGCGCCGGTGCCCCGGTACGCCCTCGTGGAACCGGCCCACACAGCAACCTTGTACGTTGCCGGCCGAGAGGCCGTGCGGGTTCAAGTCCCGCCCCGGGCACACCAGCCGGCCAACCAGCCGGCCAACCCTTGACTCGGCAGCGTAGCCGAGCGTATGGTGAAACCACGTGTCAGGTTGCCGCGGTGGTTCCACCACCCACGACGAGGTCGGGCGAGATGCTCGGCCTCGTCGGCGTTCATAGAACCTGGCCCCAGCGGCTGCGGCGTCCGCCGGTGCGCCGGTGCCCCGGTGCGCCGGTACGCCCGTGCCCCCGTGCCCGCTGTCGTCATGGCCCCGCGCGCGTCGGCGAGCACGAGACAACTGAGAGCAACCGTGCGCATCACGGTCGTCGCTCCGCGCTCGCGAGCGCGGCCCGCGCCTCGTCCACCAGGTGCTGCAATTCGGGATCCGGAGAGGTGAACGTCTCGCTGAACACCTGCCAGTGGCGCCGCGCATCCGCGGGGCGCCGCAGGCGGGAGTAGAGCATCACGAGACGCTGGTGGGCGAAGGGGTGGGTGAGCCCGCGCTGATTGACGTCCGCCCTCGACGCCCCCTGCCACGCCGCCAGCCGCTCCAACTGCGCCGCCGCCGAGTCCGGCTGGCCAAGGCGCTCGTAGGCGTCCGCCAGCGTCCATCGCGTCTGCTGCAGCAGGCCCCACTTGTCGAGCGTGCCCAGACGGGTGAGTGGCAGGAGAAGGTGGACGACTTCGGCCGGCCTCCCGGCCGCGGCCTCGAGACGCGCCGCCGTGACCGTGATGAACGCGTCCGTCCTGGGACGCTGTGCGGGAGGAAGGCCCTGGACCCGCGTCAGGATGCGGCGCGCGGCAGCGGTATCGCCCGCGTGGATATCCCACAGGGCGCGAGTCAGCTCGTCGTATGGCGCGGAATCCGGCGGGAGGATGCCGAACTCCTCCGCGCGCACCGGAAGGCCGGTGACGAGGTTTAGCACCACCTGCGATTGGCGGCACGGCTTCGGCTCGCACCCGTCCAGGACGCGCAGCGCCTCCCGCACCTGGCCCCGCGCCGCGGCCGCCGACGCCTGCGCGACGATCGCCTCGAGCCGCCACCCAAAGACGGGATTCCTCGCGAGCAGGGCCGTCGCCAGGCTCTCGGCGGCCGGCCAGTCGGCCGTCCACGTCGCCACCCAGAGGCGTGCCTGGGTGCCGCGGTCTCCGGGGATGGACGCCGCCAGCCGGCGCGACTCGTCGTAGCGGTCGAGCGGCAGAAGCCAGAGGGCGAAGTCGTGCCGCTCGAGGGGGTTGAGGCCGAACGGGGCAGAGCGCTGCCACGCCTCGTACAGCGCCGCCGCCTCGGAGAAACGGCCCCTCCAGGCCAGCGCGTCGGCGGCGTTCATCGGCGATCCGCCCCGGAGCCGCAGTACCTCGAGATGCGCGTCCACGTTCGTCTCCCCCGTGCGAGAGGCGCGGTTCGCCTCGGCATTGAGCTTCATCCACGGGGCGAGGCGACCGGGCCGCGACAGCGCCGAGTCCATCGCGGCCCACATCGAATCCGGGTACCCCATGTTGAAGTACGCCGCGCCGAGGGCTCGCCAGGCCGCTGCGAACCCGGTGTCCAGCGCCAGCGCGCGCTTGTATGCGGCCACGGCGCCGGAGAAGTTCACAGCCTGGTTCAGCTCCATCCCGCGTCGGTACTCCTGGTAGGCGGCGAAGGACGGCGTGGTGGCCTCCATGAGGCGGCGGTTCGCCGCGATTGCCGTCCGGACCTCCCCCAGATCCGTCCGCACCAAACGGAGTACCCGATCCAGCGTGGGGATGAGGTCGTCCTCTCCCCGCGCGATCTCGCTCCTGGCCGCCACGACCACATTTGAGTCGGCATCGAGCACCCGCACGGCCGCGTGGTACGTCTGCCCCACCTGATCGATTGTGCCGGCGATCACCGTCCGCACGGCGCCGCGCACGGCCAGCTCGCGCGCCGTCGCGACGTCCACCCGCGTCGTCTCCGGTCTTCCCGCCAGCCTCAGCCCCAGCCGGATCTGGTCGTCAGGGAGCGCGGCGATCTCCCGCGACTCGTCGAGCGCCGAGGTGATGAGGTTCCTCGCGGCGGCCCTGACATCGGCCGGGGCGTTGCCGTCGAGCGCGGCGACGATCGTGAACGGTCGCTGCCTCGGGGGCTGCCCGCGTGGTGATTCGGCTCGGAGTTGCGGGCAAGGCGGCGGCGTACCGTTCCAGCACATCCGCTGCGCAAGGGCGGGCTGCACCGCGGCCAGGGAGATCAGAAGGAGAGCGAATGCGCGCATGGTGCGAACCTCTAGGGAATCGAGTCGGTTCCTCGCCTTGCCCACGTTGCCATCACGGTCGTCGCTCCGCGCTCGCCAATGCCGCCCGCGCCTCGTCCACCAGATGCACCAGCGCGGGATCCGGCGTGGTGAACGTCTCGCTGAACACGCGCCAGTGCCGGCGCGCGTCGGCGGGGCGCCCCATGCGAGCGTAGAGCATCACCAGCCGCTGGTGGGCGAAGGAGTGGGTGAGGCCACGCAGGACGCCGAGGACTCCGTGCAACCCCTGCCAGGCAGCCAGGCGTTCGAGCACCGCCGCCGCCGAATCCAATTGGTTCTGGCGCTCGTACGCGTCGGCCAGCGACCAGTGCATGATCTGAGTCAGGGTGATCTCGTAGTCGGGCGTGCCTTCCTCGGCGCGTGGCTGGAGGAGTCGGACCACTTCGGCGGGACGCCCGGCCGATGCCGCGAGCCATCCCTCGATGAGCGTGGCCAGGGAGTCCAGCTGGAAGCGCCGCTCGGGTGGCAGGCTCCGGACACGCGTCAGGATGCCGCGCGCGGCCCCCGTGTCACCCGCCGCCGCGGCCTGCAACGCGACGAGCAACTGGAGGTACGGGTGAAGGCTGGGCACGTCCTCGGCCGGCTCGACACCGCTCACCGGGGAACCGCTGACCACACGCAGCACGATATCCTGAAGTCGGAGGCCTCGTCTCTCGGTCGCCAAGGTGTCCAAGGTGCCCAGCGCCTCCCGCACCCGGCCCCGAGCGGCGGCCACCGATGCCTGCGCCAGAAGGGCATCCCGCCGGAAACGTGATTGCGCCAGGAGGCTCTTTGCGAGGCTGTCGACAGCCGGCCAGTCGGCGGACCACGATGCCAGCTGCAGTCGACCCCAGGTCAACCACCCACCGGTGAGCGACTCCGCCATTCGACGCGCTTCGTCGATCCGGCCGAGCCGCAGCAGGGGCAGCACGAGGTTGGCACGTGCGATGGGGCGCAGCCCGAACGCGGCCCGCCGTGCCCACTCTTCGTGTATTGCCACCGCCTCGCTGTCGCGACCGTTATAGGAGAGCCCCAGCGCGAGATTGATGGGCGGCTCCCCACCGGATAGCTGGTAGGCCCGCTCGCGGGCCGCCAGACAGGCCCGGACATCATTGGCATCACACCGCCTGCCGGCTTCCGCCTGGAGGCGCTGCGCCTCGGTGAGCCGGTCGGGCCGCGCGAGCGCTTGCGCCAGGGCAGAATGCGCCGAGTCCGCGAAGCCCAGGTTGCTGTACGCACCCCGCAGGCCCAGCCATGCCGCCGCGAACCCGGAATCCAGCGCCAATGCCTCCTGGTAGGCCGTTCGCGCGCCGAGATTGTCGAGATTCTGGATGAGATCCCTGGCTCTCTGATACCGCTGGTACGCCGCGAAGGACGGGGTAATAGCCTCCATCAGGGGCCGATCGGCGCGGACTGCCGTCCGGCGCTCGCCGAGGGAGGCCCGCACCGCCCGCACCACGCGGTCTAGGGTAGGAATCAGGTCATCCTCGCCCCGCGCGATGTCCCGCCCCGCCGCCACCGTCCGGTTCGAGTCGGCGTCGACCACCCGCACCGCCACGTGGAAGGTCCGTCCCACTTGGTCGATGGTGCCGGTGGACACCGTCCGCACCGCGCCGCGCACCGCGAGTTCGCGGGCCGTCGCAACGTCCACGCGCGTCGTCTCGGGTCTTCCGGCCAGCGTCAGCCCCAGCCGGATCTGCTCGTCCGGCAACACGGCGAGCACGCGGGACTCGTCCAGCGCCGACACGATGAGGTTGCGGGCCGCGGCCCGCACATCCGCGGGAGCGGTGCCGTCCAGTTCGGCCACGATCGTGAACGGCCGTTGCCTGCTACCGGGCGCGGGCAGCGGCGCCGCTCGCCGGGGAGCGGCGCGGCACGGCGGCGGCGTGCCGTCGGGGCAGGGCCCTTGGGCGACGGCTGGCCGCGCCGCGGCCAGCGCGAGACAAACCAGAGCGACAGCGCTTCTCACGGCCGCCGCTCCGCACTCGCCCGCGCCGCTCGCGCTTCGTCCACGAAGTGCTGCATCTCGGGATCCGGCTGGGTGAAGGTCGTGCTGAACACCTGCCAGTGCCGCCGCGCGTCGGCGGGGCGCCCCATGCGAGCGTAGAGCATCACCAGCCGCTGGTGCGCGAAGGAGTGGGTGAGGCCGCGCAGGACGCCGAGGACTCCGTGCAACCCCTGCCAGGCAGCCAGGCGTTCGAGCACCGCCGCCGCCGAATCCAACTGGTTCTGGCGCTCGTACGCCGCGGCCAGCGACCAGAGCACGGCCTGGGTCAGGCTGCGGTCCACCCTCGGCGTGCCCTGCCCGGCGAGCGGTCGGAGGAGGCGAACCACTTCAGCGGGACGCCCCGCCGACGCCGCGAGCCAAGCCTCGGCGAGCGTGGCCATGGAGTCCCCCCAGGGGTGCCGCTCGGGAGGCAGCGCTCTTACGTGCGTCACGATCGCTCTCGCGGTGCCGGTGTCGCCCGCCGCCGCGGCCCGGAGCGCCGGGATAGGCTGCCCGTACGGAGAATCCATGGCTACCGCCACGTCGCCAGGCTGAGGGCCGATCACCCGGGCCCCACTGACCACGCGCAGCACGATTCCCGGGATCTGGCAGCAACGCTCCTGAGGGTTGAGACTGCCGAGCGAGTCGAGCGTGCCGAGCGCCTCCCGCACCCGGCCCCGGGCGGTAGCCGCCGATGCCTGAGCCACGAGCGCGTACTGCCTTAACGGTCGGTTTTCACCCCGCGCCAGGAAGCTTGGCGCCAGACTGTCGACGGCCGTCCAGTCTCCGGTCCACGACGCCACCGTCAGTCTGCCCCAGATGCGCCTGTCCTCGACCGGGAGCGACTCCGCCATCCGCCGCGCCTCGTCGATCCGTCCGAGCGACAACAGAGGGGCCACGAGGTTCTGGCGCTCGACGGGTTGCAGCCCGAACGGTGCCCGCCGTGCCCAGGCCTCGTAGAGCGCCACCGCCTCGCTGTCGCGGGCGAAGAAGCCTAGCATGCCGGCGTAGTTCACGGGTGATCCGCCGGACGCTCGGTAGGCCCGGGCACGGGCGGTGAGACAAGCCCAGGGGCCTGAGCCGCCATAACACGCGCGGCCGGCCTCGGCATCGAGGCGCTGTGCCTCGGTGAGCCGGCCGGGACGCGCGACCGCCTCCGCAATGGCGGATTCGGCGGAGTCCGCGAATCCTAAGTTCGAGTACACGGGGGCCAGGCGCGCCCACGCCGCTGCGAAGTCGGGATCCAACGCCACCGCTTCCTTGTATGCGGCTCGCGCGCCGAGGTTGTCGAGATTGCGGACGAGTTCCAGCCCCCGCCGATATCGCTGATACGCCGCGAACGACGGCGTGGCTGCCTGCTCCAGTGGCCGGTTCGCAGCGATTGAGGCCCGGCGCTCACCGAGGTTCGCCCGCAGTGCCCGGACCACGCGATCCAGGGTAGGGATCAGGTCATCCTCGCCCCGCGCGATGTCGCGTCTGGTCGTCACCACCCTGTTCGAGTCGGCTTCGATCACCCGCAACGCGGCGTGGTACGTCTGCCCCAGTTGGTCGATCGTGCCCGTCACGAGCGTCCGTACGGACCCACGCATGGCCAGCTCCCGCGCCGTCGCGACATCCACACGTGTCGTCTCGGGCCTTCCGGCCAGCGAGAGCCCGAGCCGGAGCTGCTCGTCAGGCAACGCCGCGATCACGGCGGATTCGTCGAGCGCGGAGCTGACGAGGTTCTTCGCCGCGGCCCGCACCTCGGCCGGCGCGGTACCGTCGAACTCCGCTATGATCGTGTAGGGGCGCTGCTGCGATCCTGGGACGGGGAGCGCTACCTCCCGTCGAGGGGCTGGCCGCCGGCACGGCGGCGGCGTGCCGTCGGGGCAGCCTTGTTGGGCGAACGCGGGTGGTGCCGCCGCCAGTACCAGACAGATGAGACCGACGACGCGCCTCACGGCCTCCGCTCCGCATTCGCCAGCGCCGCCCGTGCCTCGTCCACCAGATGCACCAGCTCGGGATCCGGGTTCGTGAACGTCTCGCTGAACACGCGCCAGTGCCGCCGCGCGTCGGCAGGGCGACCCATCCGCGCATAGAGCATCACCAGGCGCTGGTGCGCGAAGGAGTGGGTGAGGCCGCGCCGGCCCCTGTCGTTGACCCACGCGCCTTGCCAGCCGGCCAAGCGCTCGAGAACCGCAGCGGCGGAATCCAGCTGCCCCTGACGCTCGTACCCATCGGCCAGCAGCCAGCTCATCGGTTGCCTCACGCTCGGCCCATTCGGCACGCCGCGCTCGGCGAGCGGCCGGAGCAGCCGGACGACCTCGACGGGTCGTCCCGCTGCGGCCTCGAGCCAACCCTCGACGAGCACAGAGAGGGCATCCGCTTGGGAGCGCCGTCCTGGCGGCAAGTCTCGCACACGCACGAGCGTGGCGCGCGCGGCCACCGTGTCGCCCGAGGCCACAGCCCACAGCGCAGCGAGTAGTCGGCCCACCGCGGTCGTGTCAGAGGAGGCGGCACTAGGCTGCGCTCCCGTCACCGGCGAACCGCTGACCACGCGCAGTATCAGTTGCTGGAGTCGACAGTCGCAGTTTCCCAGGGTCTCGAGCGCCCGCCGCACCTCGCCCCGGGCGGCCGCCGCGTTCGCACGACCCCCGAACGCGGATTCACGCATCAGCGGGCTTCCCAGCAGGCTGGTCGCGAGAGTCTCGGCAGCCGGCCAGTCGGCGGTCCACGTCGCCACGTGCAATCTGGACCATGTGCCCCAGTCGCCGGAGACCGACGCCGCTCGCCGACGCGCCTCGTCGAACCGCCCGAGCGGCAACATCCAGATCGCGACGCTCGCCTGACGGATGGGCCTCAGTCCGAAAGGCGTCGACCGTTCCCACTCCTCGATACGGTCCACGGCCTCAGCCACGCGACCCTGTACGACGAGGGCGTCGCACAGAAGCCAGGGTATCTCGCCGGTCAACCGCTGGGCGCGTTGCTGGAGAGCGAGGGCCCTCGGCAAGTCTCCCAGGACTCGCGCCCGCCAGCCCTCGATGTTGAGGCGCTGACTCTCGGTCAGCCGGTCCGGATGCGCGAGAGCTTCGTCGACAGCGGACAGCGCCGAGTCGTCGAAATCCATGTTCCAGTAGATGGCGGATAGCGCTCGCCAGGCCATCGCGAACGCGGGATCGAGCGCCAGCGACTCCTTGTAGCCGGCTTCCGCCGCGGCATAATCGCCATCGAGGTTCAGTTCTCTCGCGCGCCGATAGTGCTGATACGCCGCGAACGAGGGCGTCGCGGCCCGCTCCAGAGGCCGGTTCGCGACGATCGCTGCCCGGTGCTCGCCCAGGTCCACGCGCAGCGCCCGCACCACTCGATCCAGCGTGGGGATCAGGTCATCCTCGCCTCGGGCGATGTCGCGCCTCGTCGCCACCACCCTGTTCGAGTCGGCATCGAGCACTCGCACGGCGGCGTGGAAGGTCTGCCCGACCTGGTCGATCGTGCCGGTCATCACGGTCCGCACGGCCCCGCGCACTGCGAGTTCGCGAGCGGTCGCGATGTCCACGCGTGTCGTCTCGGGCTTGCCGGCCAACGTGAGCCCCAGCCGGATCTGGTCCTCGGGCAGCGCCGCTATCACGGCGGATTCGTCGAGCGCCGAGATGATCAGGTTCTTGGCTGCGGCCCGCACGTCGGCGGGAGCGGTGCCGTCCAGCTCGGCCACGATCGTGAACGGCCGTTGCCTGGTACCGGGCGCGGGCAGCGGTGCCGCTCGTCGCGGCGCGGCGCGGCACGGCGGCGGCGTGCCGTCGGGGCAGGGCCCTTGGGCGACGGCTGGCCGGGCCGCCGCCAGCAGCACGAGCGCCAACACTAGGCATTTCATGGGGAGCCTCCCCCGGATTCGGCCTGCCTGCGGCAGCAGTTCCCTCGGCGCCAGCGGCTGACGCCAGGCCTCAGGACCTGCTACAACCCGTACGTCCCCTTGCCCACCTGGCCATCTCGCCCGCCAACGCCACCCAAGTCATAGAACGGGTGGCGGCGCGCATCCATCTCCTGCCACGACACCGGCCAGTTGAGCCCCGTGCCCTCAGGCAGGTCGTTCCAGCGGCGGGCCGGGAAGTACCACGCCGCGTAGCCGACGAACATGTTCTCCATCCGGTACTCCCACTTCATCGCTTCCCAGATGTCGCCGCACGCCGATCCGGTCCACTCGGGTCCCGTGCCCACCGGGACGCGCGGCACGCACGAAGTGCCGCCCGGCACCGGGTTCGCGGCCGTCCCGCCCGGGACCGGCTGGCCGAGCGCGGTGATGACTCCTGCCAACGCCGGCAGGCCGACCCGCGTGCGGTAGATGTCGATCAACGCCGCCGCGGCCGGGATGTTGCCGGTCCGGATGTAGGCCTCGGCCTGCAGCATGTCGTTCTGGTTGTGCGAGAAGACGGGGTACGGCCCGCCTCCCGCGGTGTAGGCCCAGGTGTAGAAGCGATACCACTCGTAGTAGGACGTCCCGTACTCGTCTACGGACGCGAGGTCTGCCGTCGAACGGTTGCGGAAGTACAGCACGCCGGTCGGCGCGGTCGGCGAGTTGGCCTGCTGGGCCGCTCGCGTCAGGCCTTGCGGATAGCGCCTGTCCGGCGTGACCACGAGGAACGGCACCTTGTTGCGGAGCGGCGCCCGGAGCCAGGCATCGAAGCCCCCCGACGTATCTGCCATCCCGGCGTACAGCTGGTGGGACTGGTTCCATAGGCCACCGGACAACGCCCCGCAGAGGTACACGCTCCAGCTCGGCGACGCCTGGGTCGTGATGAGCACGTCGGCGGTGATGCCGTTCGCCGCATCCGCCAGCACCGCGCTCCAGTCCGCCGCGTCGCCCTCGGCCTTGGTCCGGGCCACGTCGGCGCGGAAGTGCGCCTTGTACGACCGCGCCAACTGGCCAAACTGCGCCGCCGTCAGGGCATTGCCGTTGATCCAGGTGCTCGGCAACGGGAAGCCGTTGCTGCCGGTGGCGGTCGTGGCGATGCTCGCCCAGGCGAGCGCCGAGTCGAGTGCCGCCAGCGCCGCCGCCATCACGTCGCGATAGCTCAGGAGATCGGAGATGTTGCTGAGGTCGGCGTACGGGTCGGCGATCGCCGCCGAGTCGTAGACCAGCGCGAGATTCCCCTGGGAGACCCCCAGCGTGAACCAGGCGAACGCCTTGAGCCGCGCGTCCTGCGCCGCCGAGCCCGTGCTGATGCCGGCGACGAGCAGGGCATTCAGGCCGTCGGCCGCGGTCCGTGCGGCGACGGACTCACCATTGAAGTCGTAGACTTGCTCGGTGGACAACAGGCTCTGCCGCGTGTTGTTGATGGGCACGCGGGGGATCCCGCTGCGGAGGTTCAGTCCGCAGTTGTTGAGACCCGAGGAATGCTCGCCAGCCGCGGCCCGCGCGTGAGTTGCGAGGCCGCTGGCGAGTCCGGCGCCGCCAATCGAGCCCAGGTGCATCGCCCGGAAGGCGCTTGCTGTCAGCGCTTCGAGGTCTGCGGGCGTGGCAAGGACGCGGCGACGGTCCGGGTTGTTGCGGTTCTCCACCGCGAGGGGATCGTTGCAGGCGGCGAGCAGGGTCGCCACCAGAACCCCCGACAGCGCACGGCTGAGCGTGTGCATGGTCGTCCTCCGCCTAGAAGCTTGTGGACAGCGCGAGCGTGAACGTCCGCGTGTTCGGGAAGGCGAACGCGTCCACCGCGTTGACCAGTCCGGAGTTTGAGGTGGTTGACCAGTTCTGGCTGCTGATGCCGGTTTCCGGGTCATAGCCCCGATAGCGCGTGATCGTGAACAGGTTCCGGCTCACCAGGCTGACATCCCAGTTCCCCACGCCGCCCACGGTCCCCACGTGGTAGCTGATCGACAGCTCGCGGAGCTTGGCGTAGGACCCGTCCTCCACCGCGGCGTTCGTCGGCAGAAGGGTGTGGTAGAGCCCGCCCAAGCCGTTCGAGTTCTCGGGCGGCGCCGCCCGCCAGTAGTAGCCGAGCGGCTTCGCCTCCTCGGGACTCTTGCCGCGCTGGTCCACGTCGCGGCTCATCTGGTTGAGGAAGGCCCACTGCCACGACTCGTTCCAGATCGAGCGGCCGATCACGCCCTCGATCAGCGCATACACCGTCAGTCGTCGGTACTGCAGCACCTGTGAGACGGAGAACCGCCAGTCGGGGAGTCCGGTCCCCAGTGGGACGGACGCCGCCGTGGCGGTCGAGTCGCGCAGCGTGATCGGCATCCCCCAGTTGAGGGCGATCCCCCACGGCGCCGCGGATCCCGGCAGCTGCGTCATCCACAGGTTCCGGGTCAGGCCTTCGCCGACCCCGTAGCCCCCGGTCCACACCAGCCACCCGTCGCTGTTGACCTGAAACGGGGCGCCATCGGTGCCGCAGTTGGCCTGGAACGCGGTCGGCAGCCTGGCGCAGTCCGCCGTGCCGCGGAGGAAGTGGTGCCCGTAGATGGTGCCGTACCGTTCCCCCTCCGCGATCCTGAAGATGTTGGTGGTGCCCTGCACGGGCGTTCCGATCTGGAATGGCGGCACGTCGAGCCGTGTGATTACGGTGCGGGTGCGGTCATAGTTGAAGCGCCACGACCACGTGAGGTCTCGGGACCGGATCACGGGCACGTTGACCGACAGCTCCCAGGTGTTGTTGGTGAGCGTGCCGGCATTCTGCCACTGCGACGTGAAGCCCGAGATGGCGGCCACCGGCACCGGCAGGATCTGGTTCCTGGTGTCGGAGTGCGCGTACGTGACGGTGACGCCGATGCGACGGAACAGCTCGAGGTCCGCCCCGACCTCGCGCTCGGTGTTGACCTCGGGCCGGAGGTTCCGATTCCCGAACTGGCCGGCCGTCAGCGCGCCGCCCGTGATGTTGTAGGTCTCGTACTGGGCCGCGAAGCTCGGCCGCCCGCCCGCGGTGCCGTAGGAGGCCCGCAGCTTGAATTCGTTCAGGGCGTCGCGGAATGGCCACCACGCTTCCTGCGAGGGACGGTAGGCGAGCGACGCGCGGCCGAAGTTCGCCCAGCGGTTCCCGGCGCCGAAGAGGGAGGAGCCGTCGCGGCGGAGCAGGAAGTCCCCGATGAGTTTTTGCCGGTAGTCGAGGTTCACGCCGGCGAACAGGCCGATGAGGCGCTGGGACGTCGCGCTCGAGTTGACGGCCTGAATCACCGTGGCGTTGCCGGCGGCGTCGACGCCGATGACGGCCAGCGTGTTGCCGCTCATGCTGCGGTCGTGGGTGTTCTGCTCCTCGAAGAGGTAGCGGAACTGCCAGCGGGCGGCGAGGCCTCGCCCCAGGTCGTGCCGTAGCGTCACGCTGGCGCTGGCGTTGTAGGAGGCGCCTCCGTAGGTGCGGTTGTACTGCCATCCCCAGTAACTGGTGCCGGTGACGAAGGCGTCGCGCTGACCCTTGGGATACTGCTGGTCGTAGAAGTTCGTGCTGTTGTCGTACGAGAAGTTGGCTTCGAAGTCTGCCCACTGGGTAAGTACCCAGCGCAAGGTTCCCCCACCGATGAGTCGGTCAGTGGTCGTGAGGTCCCTCACGCCATTCCCGGGAGAGTAGAGGAGCGGGTTCGTTGCGCCGTCACCCGAGAGGAGGTTCGTCCGTGCATACAGCCGGCCGAGCGTGTCGCGGGCCAGCACGTTCACGGGGGCGGGAGAGCGCGTGAGACGGAAGAACTGGTTGCCGCTGCTGTTGTCCGACCCCCACCCGTCATAGCTGCCGCGGCTGTAGTAGGCGCGGAAGGACAGGGTCAGATTCGCTCGCACCTGCTGGTCCACGTTCAAGCGGGCCGTGTACCGTTCGTAACCGGACCAGAAGCGGACCGCCCCTCCCTGACGGAGTTGCGACGCGCTGGCGAAGTACCGCGTGCCCCCCGCCCGGCCGGTCGCTTCCACATTCGTGCTCACGAAGGGCTGGCTCGTCGTCACCTGCCGGAGGGCGTTGTAGGTGGGTACCGGCCACAGGCTCGACATGAATATCTGCCGGAGCGGGGGCAGCGTCGACGAGGTCGGATCGTAGGCGAACGCCGCCGGCGTGAGTGCCCCGGTGCCGGGCGCGTTGTTGATGCGATTCAGTTCCGTCCGCCAGTCGAAGGTGCGCGCGCAGAGCGGCTGCGACGTGTCGCGGCTGCAGAACCGCTCCCCGAGGGGGTCGGTGAGCAGCGCGTGCTGCTGCGCTACCTGGACCTCGCGCTCGATGTCACCGAAGCCGGCCTCGGAGCGCAGGCGGAAGGTCATGCCCTCCGCCCCTGTGCGGCCGGACTTGGTGGTGATGTTGATGACCCCGTTCGCCGCACGCGCCCCGTAGAGCGAGGCGCCCGCCGCGCCCTTCACCACTTCGATGTTCTCGATGTCCTGCGAATTGAAGGACGGGAGTCCTCCGCTGATGATGACCCCGTCCACGATGTAGAGCGGCTCCTGCGTGCGGCCGGAGGCGTTGATCGATGTCGGGCCGCGCAGGAGAACGTCGGGTGCCGCCCCGGGCCGGCCGGTCGAGGCGCTGATGTTGACGCCCGGCACTCGGCCGGCGAGCTGCGTCAGCGGGTCCACCGCGGGGACGCGCACGTTGGTGAGGTCCACCCGGTCCACCGCAAACGTCGTCTGCGTCTGCGGCGTTCCCTCCATCACGCCGGTGACGACGATGTCCTCGAGCCGGTTGACATCGCTCTGCAGCGCCACGTCGAAGACCTGCTCGCTCGCCCGGATGACGACGGCCTGCCGGTGTGGCCGGAAGCCGATCATCCGGATCACCAGCGTGGCGGCCTGGTCCCGCACTCGGGCGGCGGCGATGCTGATCAGGAACTGGCCGTTGGCCCGGGTGGCGGTCTGGAGCGCCAACTCGGGAATGACGACGCTGGCCCCCTCGACCAGTTCGCCGAAGTCCGAGCGCACCGTGCCGCGGATCACGGCGTTCTGCGCCGAGGCCGCGCCGGCCGTTGCGGCCAGCAATACGGTGAGCACCGCGCCGAAGCGCCGAACGTTTGCCAGTGTCGCATCCATGGCACCCTCGTCGTTGTTCGTGCCCATCGGAAGTGCGTTGCGTCGCGCCACCACCATATCAGTTGTTCGTCCGTCCCGTCAGCTCCGCCAGCCGTGTCCGCGCGCGCTGCACCGTGGGCTGGAAGATCGGGTCGGCATTGGCCCACAGCTCCGAGATGAACCGGTACGCCCGGATGGCCTCGTCGCGCTGGTGCATCGCGTAGGCGAGATCGCCGTAGCGAATCCAGAAGCGGGGCACGAAGCCCAGTTGTAGGGGGTAGTGGAGGGACCGGGGGAACTTGCGCGCGTAGTCGCGCAGACGCTCGAGGGCCGCGGCGCTGTCGCCCAGCTCGAGATACGACTCGGCCACGAAGAGGTGGTCGACACTCAGCCATGGGTGGCTGGGTGCGCCGAGCAACAACTGGTAGTCCGCCCGGCGCAGCAGCTCGCGGGCCCCGGCCGTGTCACCCGACGCGAGCCGGACCTGGAACACCTGATACGGGTGCGACGCCATCCGCAAGTCCCCGAGTCCCCATGGCGGCCGATCCACGGTGTCCGCCACCAGCAGTGTCCTCCGGTCGTGGAAGCCGACGATCGAGAAGTAGAGGCGCAGCTCGGCGTGCCTGGCGATGCCCGCCGCGGTCGGCCGCCCGTCCGGCCCGATGGTGTTCGGGTGGACGCGAAAGGTGCTGCGGCCCGAGTCCGCTTCGAAAGGCAACAGCGAGTCGGGTCCGAGCCCGAGCTCGCGCCTGATCTGGTCTGTAACCGGAGAGTAGCCAAAGACCTCCGGCGCCGCGGTCGCCCACGCCGGCGGGATACGCCCCTGGGCGACGGCGATGACGTTCGTCACCTGGGGAGAAGTGATGTCGACCAGGCTCGAGTCGCCCCTCGCCAACGCCGCGGTCGCAGCCTGCCGCAGCGAGTCGTAGAGTGCGCCAGCCTCGCGCGGCCGGTCGAGCTGCCACAACACCCCCACGGCGTAATTCAACTGATTGGGCCACTCCGTCCCCCGGGGCGAGGCGAAATCCAGCACGACCGGGAGGGCCAGCTCCGGCTGCCCGAGCTGCTGGAGGAAGTTGGCGTATCGGGCCCGCTGCAGCCGGCTGTCCGGGAAGCTCGCGCGCCACCGCTCCAGGAGCGGCCGCAGCATCTCGAGCTTGGCTCGCGTCGCACGGAGCACAGTCTCTGCTGAAGTCGTGTCGCCCACCGGACGGCCACGGCGGAACCCGCCCACCGGCCACGGCACGGTAGAGAGTGTGTCGTGGTCCACGAGTACCCACGCCGACATCACCTTGTCCAACGGGCAGACGTCAACGCCGTCGACGAGGCACCCGAAGCGCACCGGACTGAGCACCCACCCGACGACCCCCGCGTAGGGCACCTCGTTCGTCGTTTCGCGCTCCAGGACCCGCTGGGCAGCCCAGACTTGGGTCTGGAGGCTGGTGGTGAAGGCGAAGCCGGACGGGCTGCGCGGGTCCGGCACGACCTGCACATTCCAGCCGCAGTTATTGAACACGCCCAAGAGCAGGGCGACATCGGCGCTGTCGGAGGCCAGCAGGGCCGCGTTCAGCCGGCACGCCTCGGATCGCGCACCACGCGACTGCGCCTCGGCAGCCGCGATCTTCCGGCGCTCGCGCAGGGGCAGCGCGGCGGCGTGACGCACCGCCCCCAGCGCCAGGGAACGCTGCTCGCGCTGCGGGGCCCCGGACCAGTTCGCGCTCCAGAACGCCGCGTAGTGGGCCAGCGCGAACGTCGAATCGAGGGCGATGGCGCGGCGGAAGTGCTCCAGGGCCGCGCGGTGGTTGAGCCGGCTCGTCGCCGACCGGCCAAGGACGTACTCCCGGTATGCGCCGAGCGACTGCGTGCCCACCGCCGATCCGTGTGCGCCCGCGGGTTGGGCGAGGTCGAGGAGTCCGGCCGCGACGCTGCCCATCGCGCTCGTGAACGCCGAGTCGGTGAGGGGCGTGACCACCGTCCCTTCCCGGCCTCGCCGGCCGGTGCGCGTGCTGTAGGCGCGGGCCAGGACGCGGACGCTGTGCGGTCCGGGCACGACCTGGCCGAGCACGATGTTGCCGGCGCCGAAGGCGCGGGCGATGGCGCGGGCTTGCTCCAGGCCGACCGGGCTGTTCTCGAGGTGGAGCCGGCGCAGCTCGTCGGCCACGGCCGCCTCGTCCACGATGCTCAGTTCCGGCCACCGCTCCAGCTCGAGCCGCAGCAGCGTCGCCGTGCCCTCGCGCAGGAGTGCGGAGTCCGGGTGCGCTGTGCGGTTCTCGAACGGAATCACCAGCCACCGGTTGGGATCCAGCGGCGGAGACGGTGCTGGCGAACGGCGGCAGGGCGGGGGCGTGCCGTCGGGGCACTGTTGTTGGGCGAGGGCCGGCCGGACCGCGGTCAGCAGGACGAGAGCCAACACCTGGTACTTCATGGCGAATCTCCCCACGCACCTGGACCGAGACCGTCTACAACCCGTACGTCCCCATGCCCACCTGGCCGTCCACGCCGCCCACGCCTCCGAGGACGTAGAACGAGTGCCGGCGGATGACCGCGTTCTGGGCCCAGGCCCGATTCGTCCTGCCAGCTCCGTTCCACGGTCAGGCTCGAGCAGGCCGTCGCGCACCACAAGCCGCCCCTCGCCGTGGAAATGGCCTCGGGGTTCATCACAGTCGAGCATTGCTCCGCAGAAGGCACCAAGATGCACCACGGGCGCGATTCCCGCCACATCTCCATTGCGACTTTGGCGCTTGCCGTCCCGCCCTCGCGTCCCTAACCTATGGTCACCCCTGAGCTGAAGGCGCGGGCCCTCCCTTGACCTGTCCGTCGTGCGGCACTTTGGTGCCACCGGGCGCTCCATCGTGTCCGTCATGCCGCCTCCCCGTCGGCGAGTCGGCCGGAGCGGCCACTGCCGTCACGACGCCCCGGTTCTCCGTGCCGCTGTCGGCGTCGGTGTCAGGTCCACTGTCGCCCGTCCCCGACCCGTTCCCGCGCCCCGCCTCGTCCGGCGACAGGTTCGCCGACCTCGACCGCGAACTCCAGTCCGCACTCGGTCCGCAGTACTCCGTCGAGCAGCGGATCGGCGAAGGCGGCTTCGCGATGGTCTTCCTGGTGCGCGACCTGTCGCTCGGCCGCCGGCTCGCCGTCAAGGTCCTCTCGCCCGACATGGCGCTCTCGCGCACGGGGATCGAGCGCTTCCACCGCGAAGCCGAGGCCATCGCCCGGCTCAGCCACCCGAACATCGTGCCGCTCCATTTCGCCGGGCAGAGCGAGAACCTGGTGTACCTGGCGATGCAACTCGTCGAGGGCGAGTCGCTGGGCGACCGCCTCGCCCGCGAGGGGGCGCTGCCCGTCGCGGACGCGGCGCGGATCTTCCGCGAGGTGGCGAGCGCCCTCGACCTCGCGCACCGGCGGGGCATCGTCCACCGCGACATCAAGCCCGCCAACATCCTCCTCGAGCACGACACGGGCCGGGCCCTCGTCACCGACTTCGGCGTGGCGCACGTCTCCTACGAGGAGCATCTCACGACGACGGGCCTCGTCGTCGGCACCCCGGCGTACTTCAGCCCGGAGCAGGTGGGAGGGCTGCCGAGCGACGGGCGCTCCGACCTCTACTCGCTCGGGCTCGTCGTCTACGAGATGCTGGCGGGCGCGCTCCCGTTCGGCGGGCGCGTGACCCACGAGTCGCTGATCCACCGGATGGCCGGGAAGCCCGAGGGGATTCGCAAGCGGCGGCCCGAGGTCCCCGCGGCGCTCGACGCCGTGGTGATGGGCTGTCTCGAGCCGACGATGGAGAACCGCTTCCAGACCGGCGCGGAAATCGTGAAGGCCCTGGACGGAGAGATGCCCGTCTCGACCGG
>Ga0315287_10002509_pt1 | contig 17423 bp, 20 predicted proteins | sample YL17G11_0_MG_FD_205037 | JGI IMG/M metagenome (GOLD analysis project Ga0315287, IMG submission 205037) | Sediment microbial communities from Yellowstone Lake, YNP, Wyoming, USA - YL17G11_0 | ecosystem: Environmental > Aquatic > Freshwater > Lake > Sediment | place: USA: Wyoming | collected...
AGGACGCCGCGGTCAGCGAAATATGCTGCCTCGAGCAGTGCGATGCGCGTCTCTTCTGCCTCTTCCACCCCGGCGCCGAGGCTGCGCAGCTTGAGTATGAGGTCCTTTTTCCTGATGATGACGAAATCGTCGGTTAGTTCTAGTTCTTCCATTTCAAAACCACCAAAACCATGAAAAACTCAGACTCCGCCGTCGTTGCCGCCCCGCTGGTTTATCTCATCCAATATCTTCTTCAAGTCGCTGTAGCGGACGTCCGCAAGGTATATGGCAACCTGGGAGCCGCCAGCCGTGTCCACCCTGAGCGTGCCAACCCCGAAAATCCTCTGCACTATCCCCTGGGTGTAGCTAGCCTCGGTTATCTTGGCATATGGCAGGACTATCTTCCTCAGCGAAAGGATTCCGGAGCGGTAGATTATTGTCTGCCCCTCCAGCGTTATCGTGTGGAATTTCGCCATGAGGAACGCGAGGAGGACGTAGGCGACGCACAGTAGCAGGACGATGACCAGGGCGGTGGGGAAGATGTCCTCCATGGCCGGGCGAAGGTAGAGAAGCGCTGCCGTGAAGAGCAGCGCCATACATATTGCCTTGGCGACTGCGACGATGGGGTAGGGATTGAACGAACGCTCCATGTGTAAGAGGAGGGACAAATATTATAAAAAGCATGACGGAAGGGCACTGCAAACCGCAGATGTGCCTTGCCGGGCTAGTCTTCGGCATCAGCCGAGACGCCCTTGGGGCACAGGACCCACCTCGCTTTCGCTCGGCACCCGTGCCAGCCATTGACGCCATGAGGGACGTGTTTTATAATTTTGCATCGCCCTAGAATAGCTATGCTCGTTATTTTCACTGATGGCGCTTCGCTCGGCAATCCCGGCCCCATGGGGATAGGGGTAGTGATATACAAGGACGGCGTGCGGGTGGAGGAGCTGGAAGAGTACATCGGGGACGGCACCAACAACATAGCCGAGTACACCGCCGTGATACGCGCGCTTGAGACCGCGCACTCCATGGGCGATATGGACGTGCATCTCAAGAGCGACAGCCAGTTGCTGGTGCGCCAGCTGAACGGGGAATATAAGGTGCGGGATCCGGGACTGAGGCCGCTGAAGGAGAAGGTGGACCACCTCTGCCACGGGCTGAAGGTCCATTTCGAGCACATTCCGCGGGAGAAGAACGGCGAGGCGGACAAACTATCCAAGGAAGCCGCCGAGCTTGGAAGGAAACGGCATGAAACTAACGGAAAAGTTTAATCTCGGTCAATACATGACCTTCGAGCTCAGCAAGGAGAAGCCCGTGCACGGCTGGTTCTGGTACAAGGAGGGCTATGCCCCGGAGATTGTGGAATACTGTTTGCGCGAGACCAAGGCGAAAAGCGTGCTGGACCCATTCTGCGGAGTGGGGACGACCCTGCTCACCGCGAAACAGATGGGGGTTGACTCCGCGGGCGTGGATGCGTCCTCCCTTGCGGTTTTTGTTTCCAAAACTAAGACGGATGATTATGAACAGGGCGAGCTCGAGGATGCGCTCGCATTTCTGGGGAAACCGATTGCGCCTGCCGAGGGGATGGGATGGGAGTTTGAGCTTTTCTCGCCGCGCGCCGCGTTCCCGAAAAGGAACTACAACGAAATCCTCGCGATACGTTCCGCCATCGAGCAGGAGGAAGGAAGGGTGCGGAACATCCTGCTGCTCGCGCTGCTTTCCGTGCTTCCCCAGGCGAGCATAATCATGAAGGACGGTGGCGTGCTGAAGGTGATGAAAGAGAAGCGCGCATTGCCAGCGAAGGAGATTTTCAAAAGGAAGGTGAAGCGGATGGTGCGCGAGCTCGAAACCGCCAAAGTTGGTTGTGGACCCCAGGTGTTTTTGGGAGATGCGCGAGCGCTTGATATTCCAGGCGAGGCGGTGGACACGGTAATCACTTCGCCGCCCTACCTGAACAACATCGACTACTCTAAGATATATGGGCTCGAGCTCAGCCTCCTCAACATGAGCAAGGCCGAGGCGGAGGAGGTGCGCATGCGCGCAGTCCGCTCGTTCATCGGAAGGAGGATGGAGGTGGACACGATGCCGCCAGAAGTGGGCGAAATCGGCACGCGCATTCCGATTATCGGCACATATTTCAAGGACATGGAAGGCGCGATTGCCGAGATGTTCAGGGTTTTGCGGCCGGGCGGTTCGGCATATGTCATTGTCTCGAACTCGGTCATCCACGAGACGCACGTCCTTGTGGACGAGGTATTCGCGGAGATGGGCGAGCGGCTCGGGTTCTCGGAAAGCGAAATCGTCATAGGCGCGGAACGCATCGCGGACGTGAGGCCGCAGAAAGTGAAGACCAGGGAGAGCATGGTGGTCCTTAGGAAGTAGCTAATTATGGCAAAAGATGTATTTATAAACATTTCACCCCATAAATCAACATATAATCCATCAGAGGTAATGTTGATATGCAGACCACTACGGGAACCAAGATTCGCGATATAATAACGCCGGTGGACGGCAAGCGGACAGACTTCATCGCGGCCACCAGGCTCGCCAACGTGCTCGGCGGCCTGCCTTCGAACGTGCTTGTGGACAGGATCGCCCGCAGCGGGGAGAAACCCGTGGAGGGGCCGTTCTGGACTAGCCATCTCCTGGTTTACCCGGGGCGTGACGGCATATTCGTGAACGAGGATTTCGTGGACTGGCAGACGAAATGGCTGCTTCCTGCGGCGTATATACCCTCGGACATAATGGGTGTGAAGGGTATGGGCCTGCTCATCCAGCCGCACATCATAGAGAAGGAACACTCCAGGACTGTGGTCCATGCGCTAATGGAGGGCGTCAGGGTCATCCAGCCGTTCCTTCCCGAGAGCGGATGGGGCAAGGCCTGCACATCCACGGGCATGCCGCTCGAGAACGTGGATAGCGAAAAGTGGGTTGCCACCGGGGATGCCAGGTACCTCTGGAGGGTGGACGGTCCGGCAATCAGGCCGATTGTGCGCGATTTCAACACTCCTTACGATATAATAGCCGGGTGCACCCCGGACCGGGCTTTCGCGGTTTCCTATGCCACGACAACCAGGGAGAGAGGCGAATCAATACCCACGACAGAGGGCAGTTTCGTGGTCCTCAGGAATAGGGTAGGGGAACGGGACATCCAGCCCCGCGAGCTGGCCCAGCTCACCTACGCCTGCCAGCAGGAATTGGAGCTGCTTTCCGGGATGGTCGAGTTCACCCTGCCGGCGATGAATGAATTGGTCGGCAGGCTGAGGTTCGTGGACAACCGGCTCGCCATCAGGAACATTGCCCCGGACGCCGCACGCGAACTGCTCGCCGCTGCCAGGAAGGAATACCTCATGCTTCAGGTGCGCCTTACGGGCATCACCTCCGCCACCGCGATTTCGCTTCTCATCGGTTCCAGCGAGCTGGAATAGGTTTAAGAGGAAAACGGGGGTAAAGCCAGCATATGCTAATTGGTATTGTCGGAAAACCCTCAACAGGCAAAAGCACGTTCTTCACGGCGGCCACCAGCGTGCCGGTGGAACGTTCGGCCCGCCCATTCACCACCATAAAACCGAACCACGCGGTCGCCTATGTCGAAGTGGAATGCGTGGACAAGGAATTCGGAAAGCAGTGCAACCCACGCAGCGGCTATTGCACTGACGGGCGGCGATTCGTGCCGGTGGAACTGCTCGATGTCGCCGGGCTCGTGCCCGGAGCGCACGAAGGCAAGGGCCTTGGCAACAAGTTCCTTGATGATTTGAGGCAGGCGGACCTTCTTGTGCACGTGGTGGATGCGAGCGGCTCGACCAATGAGGTTGGGGAGAGGGTGCCCGCCGGGAGCTATGACCCCTGCAACGACGTACGGTTCCTTGAGCAGGAGCTGGACTACTGGATAGAGGGCATTTTGGAAAACAACTGGCCCAAGCTGGTGCGCGAAGCGCGCCTGAACAACAAGAACGAGGACATGCTCACCACCCAGTTCAGCGGGCTCGGGATGACAAAGGACGTGATAGTGAAAGTGCTGAAAGAGCTGAAACTGGAGGAGAAGAACCTCGCGGAATGGAGCGAGGACGAGAAGCTCAGCATCGCCAAGACCATACGCCGCATCGGCAAGCCGATAATCATCGCGGCGAACAAATGCGATTTGTCCACCGGCTGGGACAACTACCAGAAGATAAAGAAGGAGTTCCCCGGATACCTGGTGGTCGCGTGCTCTGCTGAGGCGGAGATTGCGCTCAAGGGGGCCGCGAAGAACGGATTCATCACCTATACTCCGGGCGACAAGACATTCACCGTCAAAACCGAGCTCAATGAGCAGCAGAAGGGCGCCATGGGGATAATGAAGGCGGTTTGCGACAAGTACGAAGGCACGGGCATACAGAAATGCCTGAACTCGGCCGTATTCGATTTCTTGAAATACATCGCCATTTTCCCCGGCGGGGTCAATAAACTGGAGGATAAGAATGGAAATGTCCTTCCCGACGTTCTGCTGATGCCGGCAGGCTCTACGGCTTTGAATTTTGCATTTGCTTTACATAGTGATATGGCTAAGGGCTTTATACGTGCTATCGATGTAAGGACGAAAATTGCGCATGGTAAAGAGTATCCATTGAAGAATAGGGACATATTTGAAATCGTCTTCAAGAAACCGTAAATGGAACCCGCCACTCTCCTATATTCGAATTGAAGGTATAATAGTTCGGTTTGTATCGCCCCCTGTTTTCTTCGCTCTTTACAATATTGGATTTTCTCAACACCAGGAGGTACTTCCAAAAGGTTGCATGCGATAACCCATACTCGTTCATCAAATGATGTTTTGTAAATCTCTTCTTGTTTTTAGCGAAGTTAAATATCTCGGTTATAGAAATTTTAGAGGTAGGCTTTTTTCTTATGAAGTGCTCTAATTTTTTAAGAGCGTCTTGTTCTGAGGATGGCGCCTGGCCTGAACCGTTTATCAAAAAGTTCAGTCGATTCCATTTCGTAGTATTGATACTGAAGAGGGAACGCCATTTTTTGTTTTGCAGGCATTTTGACAGGTAAGGAGATCTGATGCACCAAGTCTCAGAGTTCACTCTGGAAAACTTAAACTCAAAATTATTTTCACTGAATATTTCATAAAGATCATCGATTAGTTTCCTGCTTCGAACCCCTATAGACACCGTACTATCTAGCTCAACTGAACCATCAAACAACATTACCCCTTTTGCGAAGTCAAGCCGGTAATGCGAGTTTTTTATGATTTGGGGCTCGGCTATAGTTTTTGCTTTGCACCCATAACCAAAGCCTAAAAACGTAGTGAAAAATCTGGAAACCGCCTTGCAATCTAGGATTAAAATCCAACAGTCCCGTTTTTTGCTCCTTTTCAGCGATGGTTTGATTCCGAATCCCTTCATAAAATTTTCCTGGACAAGCTTGAGTGCATCCACATTTTGATCTACTACCCCCAACCTCTCTTTTCCATTTGGCGCTTTGGTTATCCACCCGTCAGCAGCTACCGCACCGGCCAGCCAAGAAAGTTCTTTGCTAAGCCGTTTTGGAAACCGTGCCCAGGTTTTGCTTGCACCGAATTTGAAGGATTTGATTTCTCTTTGAAGTATGGAACGGTACTTCTCCTGCTTCCATGCGGGTAGTTTAGTTAGTAGAATATTGAATAGGTAGATGGGGAAATAGTCTTTTTGACTGAAATATTTTGGGATAGTTGATTTCTCGCTTCCTATTTGTACTGTTATTTCATGACTCAGTTCGTATTTGGCAATTTGCTCTCTTTTACAGATTTCAGATACCAACGCATCAAATAGCATCCTAAGGTTTTGGCCTTTGATATAGAAGCACGAATTGATGTTATCTGGACACGCTCCTTCAAGTGCCAAAGGCCTGAAGACCTTAACGCTACCGCCACGCTTATCATTCCCCATAGTAATCAATTTTATTTGATTTTTTACCTTATTTATATTCTTCTGGACGCTCCATTTCCGCGGAAATGCAGGCAACTGGACAAATTTATAAAATACGATAGAGAGGTAGTGCCATGATAATCGTGCTGTCAACATATCCGGACCGCAAAAGCGCGGAAACCGCAGCCACGATGATGGTGGAGCAAGAACTAGCCGCATGCGTCAATATTGTGAAAATCGAGGGGTCGGTTTACCGCTGGGAAGGGAAGGTGGTCAAGTCCGGCGAGTGCCTGCTCGTGATAAAAACCACAAATTACCGGCCCGTGGAGTCCTACATCCTGAAGAACCACCCGCACAAGGTGCCGGAGATAATACAGCTGGAAGTGAGCGACGGCAGCCGGGATTACTTGTCCTGGGTGAGGGGGAATTCCGCGCCGAGCCCTTTCAAAGTGCCGCTCGAGCGGAGCGCGACCAGGCGCGCCTCGCGGCCGTCCAGGGCTTCAATCAACGCGAGGAAGCCGAGGACCTCTTCCAGGTGACCGCGCTCGCAGCGGAGGATGCCCTGCTTTTTCGCCTTTTCGTAGTGCACCAGCTTGAGCGCCACGTGGGAGAGGCCGTATTCGCCGAAGAAGCGGAGCGCCTCCGCGTAAATGGCGCGCTTGAGCGCGTCGCCGTCGAACTCGGAGTTGCGCAATTCGAACAGCACATAGCGCTTTCTCAGCGCCCCGGCTTTCACCATGACGGAATTTTGTCGCATGTTTTTAAAGGGTTTATTGCACGTCATATTTATGGAAAAAGTCCTGATTATCACCGGCAGCAAGAGCGATGAGGAGATAGCGAAGCAGGCCATGGACGTATTGACGGCGTTCAACGTGGCCTACCGCTACGAGGTCGCCTCGGCGCACCGGAATCCGGAGAAGGTCGAGAGGCTCGTGAAGGAGAGCACGGCCCAGGTGTTCAGCACCATCGCAGGCCTCAGCGCCGCGCTTCCAGGAGTGGTGGCATCCAAGACTACCAAGCCCGTGATAGGCGTCCCCGTGGCCGCGGCCCTCGGCGGGCTCGACGCGCTGCTCGCAATCAGCCAGATGCCCCCGAACGTGCCCGTGGCGACCGTGGGCATAGGGATGGGCAAGAACGCCGCAATCCTCGCGGTGGAGATGCTTGCACTCTCGGATTCGACGCTCGCCGCAAGGCTGGCCGAATTCAAGGAGAAGCTCAAGGCGTGAAAAAATGCTCCAGAAACCGGATTTCCACTTTCCCCCGCTGCTGCGCAAGCTGAAGCGCGGCGGACCCGCCATAACCCAGCCCAAGGACGCGGGCATGGTGATTGCCTATACGGGCATAGGAAAGGATTCGAAAGTGGTCGAGCTCGGCTCCGGAACCGGGTTCATGACCGTGCAGATGGCGAACATCGCGAAGGAGGTCGTAAGCTATGAGAAGAGGAAGGAATTCCTCGACATAGCCGAGGACAACGTGAAGCGCGCCGGATTGTCAAACGTGACGTTCCGCCTCCATGACGTGCTCCACGGAATCGAGGAGAAGGACGGCTCCTGGGACCTGATTTTCTGCGACATCGCGGATGCCGAGAAGATAGTCCCGTTTGCAATGGCGGCGCTGAAGAAGGGCGGATACCTCGCCGCGCACTGCCTGCAGTCCGAGCAGGCGAAGGCGCTGCACCTCGAGTGCGCGAAGCATTTCTCCGAAGTGTTCACCACAGAAGCCATAACCCGCGAGTACGAGGTGCGTGATTTCGGGTTCAGGCCGGCGCATTTCGGCCTGATGCACACCGCGTATCTCGTTTTCGCAAGAAAATGAGAATCATGAACGGGACGTCCGATTGAACGTCGCGCACTTGAACTGCAGTTCAAGGCGCAAATTGTCCGGTTCGCCGGACAATTACGATACGTTCAATGGACCCCAAATCGATGCGTCGATTTGCCGGTCGTCCATGGCTCCTTGTTTTTGCGAGGAAATGACTAGATTTTGGCGCGCTCGCGCTTCTGCACCCCTGAGAGGTCCTGAAGGCTGGTTTGCAGTTTCTGCGGGTCGCTATAAACATTGGCGCCGGGCGGGTTTGGGGCGCTGACTGTCGGAAGCCGGAACGACTCGCCCTTGTCCAGCTTGGTCATGGTGAGCTGCCCTTCCGAGTTGTTCATGATCTGGTAGGACGTATTGGAACCGGGCGCCCTGACCACCATCATGGTCAGCTCCGTATTCCGGGTCTGTTCTTCCTGGGGCGAAACATGCCGGTAGCTCTTCTCCTCGAGCGGGTAGATGGGCGTCTCCTTGTCGCGTACCCCGCGCGGCAGCTCGGGATGGGCGGTTTGCGGGGGGATTGTTATCTCATAGCCGGCCTTTCGGAGATTGTCGGCGAGCTCCTTGACCTGCTTGCCCGTGGCCTGTACGGCCAAAACGCGCTTGGTTTCCGGGCTTTCGAAGAACGCCGCCTCCTGCGCCGTCAGTTTGGCCCTTCCTGCGGACGCACCCTTGACGACCTCGGCCTGAAGCTGAGGGACGACATTCTCGAGCTTGCGGATTCTTTGCTCGTGCTCTGCCAGTTTCTTTTGAAGTTCCACTTCACGGACCTGCAGTTTCTCCTGCTCCCGCGATTCCTTCTTGGTGAGCGTGCCCGATATTTCCTCCTGCAGCGGGCCGCCGGCCTGCGCTTCCAGGGCGGACATCACCCGCTTGTAGACGCGGGAAACCTCCAGGTTCTCGCCCTCCACGCCCTTGCTCCTGAATTCGTTGAGGGTGTTGTGTATCTGGGCGTCGACCCCCTCCTTCGCAAGGAAAGCTTCTATGCGCTCCAGGGGCAAGTCGCCCTGGTATGCCTGGAAAAGATGCTTGCTGAAGGACTTCATGAATTCCCGGTCTTCCCTGTCGGCCATGTTATCACCATATATTACGGCATAACCAAGATTTTAATTAATATCATGCAAGAGTTTAGGGAGTGATTTCATGGCAACAGTGGAAGTTAAGAACGACAGCAAGAGCGTGGATGTCCCGGACGGGTCGCTTCTCGCGGAACTGGACGGCAAATGCTCCATCCTGTTCGCGTGCAAGTCGGGCAGCTGCGGCTCCTGCAAGGTGAAGGTGTTGAGCGGCATGGAGAACCTCGAGGCTCCCAACGACGTGGAGAAGTCCGCGCTTGAGACCTTCGCAACCGCGCCCAACGAAAGGCTGCCCTGCGTGTGCAAGATAAAGAAGGGCAAGGTAACGGTCGAGTACTAATTTTTATTTTGTTCATTTCTCATTACCAAAAGCCCCGTATTCCTGCAGGAGTAGCGAAGCGGTCAAACGTGGCAGACTCAAGATCAAGCCGTTTTTCCCTTTTCAATCGGGAAATGGGAAATCTGCTGGCCAAGCGCCTTCGAAGGTTCAAATCCTTCCTCCTGCATCCGCCTTTTTACCAAAAAGGCGGCCCAAAAAGTGGGTCGCCATAAAGCACCAAAAACGGGGAATAGGTTTAAGTCTCCATTGAGAAGGCAACAGCATGAAGCTGACGTTCAACGGCGCGGCCCGCATCGTGACGGGCTCGTGCTACCTGCTGGAAGCCGCCGGGGAAAAGATACTGATAGACTGCGGCATGTTCCAGGGTGCGAAGGAGATAACCCGCTTGAATTACGAGCCCTTCGGATTCAAGCCGAAAGAGATATCCTGCCTCATCCTGACCCACGCGCACATCGACCATTCCGGGCTCATCCCGAAGCTGGTGCAGGAAGGCTTCCGCGGCAGGATAATCGCGACCCCGCCCACCATCGACCTGGCCAAAATAATGCTGGAGGACTCGGCCAGGGTGAACGAAGACGACACCATGCACGAGAACAAGCGCCGCATGCGCATGGGGCTCGCGCCCAGGGAGCCGCTTTTCACGCTCAAGGACGTGAAGGCGTCGGTGGGGCTGTTCAAGGCGGTGGGATACGATTCGCCCTACGGAATCACGGACAGCCTGGAGATAACGTTCCGGAACGCCGGGCACATCCTCGGCTCGGCAATCGTGGAGCTTTTGGTAACCGAAGCCGGAAAAACCCGGAAAATTGTGTTCTCCGGCGATCTTGGCCAGTGGGACACTCCGCTGCTGGACAACCCCACGCTCATAGAGGACGCGGACTACGTGCTCATGGAGTCCACCTACGGGGACCGCACCCATGGCGGGGCGAAGACCCGCGGCGACCTGCTTTCCAAGGTGGTCCGTGAGACGTTCAGGAAAGGCGGCAAGCTCCTGATACCGTCCTTCGCGGTCGAGCGGACGCAGGAGCTGCTCTATTACCTCCACCGGCTGGCCAGAGACAAGGAATTGCCCGCGGAAAACGTGTTCCTGGACAGCCCGCTTGCCATAGCCGCCACACGCATCTTCAGCAAGAATATGGATTATTTCAGCCAGAGGCTGCAGGAGGAGTTCAGGGAGCCCTTCAGCTTCAAGAATTTGAAATTTCTCAGGACCCCGCAGGAGTCCCAGACCATGAACGATTATCCAAGGTCGGCCATAATCATCGCCGGCAACGGGATGTGCACCGCTGGGCGCATACGCTACCATCTCAAGTATCACCTCTGGAAAAAGCAGAACACCCTGCTCTTCGTCGGATACCAGGCCCAGGGCTCGCTGGGAAGGGTTATTCTCGAGGGCGCGGAGATGGTGAGGATGATGGGCCTGGAAGTTGCGGTGGAAGCGGACGTGCGCCAGATAGACAGCTTCTCCTCCCATGCGGATTCCGAAGAGCTGGTGCGGTGGATTTCCGGGTTCCGGAAAAAGCCGAAGAGGATTTTCATAGTCCATGGGGAAGAGCGCGCGTCGCTCGGCCTGGAAAAGACCCTGCACGGGCTCGGCTTCGACACCCACGTGCCAGTGCTCGGAGAATGCGTGGAGCTGGAATAATGGGATTTTATAATTTTGCGCCGTGATTGCAGCACCATGGCAGATGGCGGGAAAGAGAAAAACGGCGATGGCGCGAAAAGCAAAGCCGGCACCGGGACGAAGGACCCTGCCGGGAAGAAAGGCGCCACGGAGAAGGCGGATTCTGGCGAGAAGAACGGAATGGTTGGCGGGAACGGCCAGGACGGCGGGCTGCAGGGCTGGAAGAAACTGCTCTACGGCGCGTCCATAATGGTCTCGCTGGGCGGCTCGTTCCTGCTGCTCATATTCACGTTCCTGATAAACGACGCGCTCGACCGGACCCAGGCCGCGGTGACGTCCAACATCATCGATATCCAGAACGAACTTTCCGCGCTCGAGCTCGCGCTCTTCAGCGCCGAGGGCAGCCTGGACGGGCTGGACGCGACCATGGCCGGACTGAGCGATTCCATGGGGCCCCTGTCCGCAGGGCTGGCCAGCACCGCGAGTTCCCTGGACGGGATGGCGGATAGCATAGCATCCATACCGCTCATCGGCAACATCCCCGCGGTGGGCGAGCTGCGGGACGGCGGCGCATCGCTGAAGCAGTCGGCCGCGGGCCTGAACCAGACCGCTGCGACGTTCGAGGGGCAGGCGGCGCAGCTGTCGGACCTGAAATCCAGGGTGGGTGAAATAAGGGCGGGCGTTTCCGCGCAGAAGCAGACGCTGGCAGGAACGCTGAAGGCCATGGATGACATATTCGGGCTAATAAAGGTGGCGAACCTCCTGTTTTTCATAGTGGTGCTGTGCATGTTCCTCATGCTTGTGATGAACTCGGCGGCGGGGATTCTCTGATGTATCTGCACATCCACCGCACCCCCAACGGGAAGATAGTTGCATTGTGCGACGAAAACATGATAGGGAAGGTGCTCGAGGGGAACGGCATCCACATGGACCTGGACAAGTACCGCGGGTTCTACATCGGAGAGCGGGTGACGGAGACAGAGGTGCGGAAGGCGCTGGTGGATTTCGCCTCGGCCAACATAGTCGGCAAGGAGTCCGTGGCCATCGCTCTTGCCATGGGGGTCGCTGAGAAAAGTGACGTTATGTATATAAACAAGACTCCTTATATTCAGATTTACAAGATTTGACAGGTGAACATGTGAAATCAGTCACAATCGTGGCAGACGACAAGGTCGGGCTGCTTGCCGACATATCCTACATACTGGCAAAGGCCAAAATCAACATCGATTCCGTTACTGTGGACGTCATAGGAGGAAAGGCGATAATCTCACTGGGCCTCTCCGATGCCGTGAAGGGCAAGGGAGTGCTGGAGGCCGCGAGCTACAAGGTCGAGGACGTGAACTCGGTGGTGGTGAAGCTGCCGGACAAGCCCGACGAGCTCAGCAAAATAACCGCCATGCTCACCAAGGACGGCGTCAAGGTGGAGAACGTCCGCACGCTCTCCAAGGACGAGGGCAACACCATACTCGCAATCACCGTGGACAAGCCTAAAAGGGCGATTGGGGTATTGAAGAATTATCTGATAATCAACGAGGCGCCGTACTAGAATTCCGCTTCGATTGATTTCTCCTTTTTGTCTGTTTTCCCAGCGTACTGCTTTTCAATCTCTTCGAACTTTCCTGCTTTCGCCAGCGCGAGAATGCGTTCGACTTCCTGATAATTCGCATAGATGTAATCGCCCCTGGCCTTGGCTTCTTTTTCCTCTTCTGAAAGCTCGGTCAGCCGCTCCTTCTGCTTTTCCAGCCTGCCCATGAGCTTCTCCAGCTTCGGGTTCGGGCGTTCCGCGTTCTGGTAATACTCATCCGCGGCTTCGGAGAGAGTGGGAAAACTCTTTGCTTCGAGCCCGGAATGTTTTGTGAGCGGGGCGAGCGCAAAATCAACCGGCTTTCCGGAAGAATAGAAGGCGAACGGGGATGCGAGCTCGCGGATTTTGGAGATTTCTGATTCGAGCCTGCGCGATTCCGCCGGGCTTAGCTCGTTCCCGGGCTTCTTTTCATCTATCCCGGCCCGTGCGAGCGCTTCCAGGGCGTAATCCTTTCCGAGCGGGAGCTTCGTGAGCGAGACGATGACATATTTCTGGGTGAGTTCCAGCTTTGCGGACGGGACGTTCTTTGGTGGGGAGTAGGGTTCGCCCGCCGTGATTTCACGGTCCGACCACTTCCCATAATGCACCGCGCATATGGTCTTGCCACCGCGGGCCAGGACCGCATTGCCCTCGCCGAACATCTCGAATATTATTGAGCCCTTGTCGAAGTTGAACGCCACTATGCGGTCGCTGTTGAGCTGCTCCACTGAAATGAGTTTCGCATTGTCCAGCTCCTTTGCCGCCTTTTCAGCGAAATGGTCGGTCTCATCCGTCTTTTCGATGTACTTGGTCTCGTGCATCCTGACGCCGAGTCCGCACAGGAGTTCCATGGTGCCGATTTTCATGCGGTAGATTCCGTCGGCCAGTTTCCTGATGCGGCCGAAGTGCTTTCCCGCGAGCTTTGGCGCAAGCTCGTTAACGAGAAAAGAATATTCCAGGCTCGTCATCTGATGCATGGAAGGATAACTCCGGGCATATTTATATCGTTTCACTGCGAGGGTGCATCATGGAACCCGAGGCAGAGCTTCTCAAGACGATGAATGCTGAGGAGCTCGAAGAAGAGGTTGCCGCGAAGATAAAGTCTTTTCATGGATTGCTTACGCGAGAAGTTGCGCTGCGACTCATCGCAAAGGAGAAGGGGCTTCTCAAAGAGGAGGAGAAGGAGTATGCGCTCGCGGAGATACCGAAAGGCGCGCGGCGGGTTGCCGTGAAGGCGCGGGTTAGGAAAATCTGGCCCCTTGCGAAATACGCCTCGGGCAAATCGTCCCGCGTGGTGGATCTTGAGGATGCGAACGCATCCTTGCCCCTAGTATTGTGGAACGAGGATGCCGAGCTCGCAAAAGGGCTCAGGCTCAAGGACATGGTAGTGGTGAAGGGCGCGAACGAGCGGAACGGCGAGCTGCACCTGGGATATAGCGGGACGATTGATGTGACGGAACGCGCTTCTTTCGCGAAGCTTGATGCGCTTTCGGAGCACGAAACGGTTCACGTGCGCGGATTCATAAGCACGGTGGATGGTTTCGGGACTTTTGTCCGTGGAGGGCGGAGCTACCGGGCGTTCTCGTTCATGATCACCGATGGGGGGAAGGAGCGCAGGTGCATCCTCAGCTCCGGAGGGGGGCGCGAGGACCGGCTCGCGCCAGGGGACGAGGTCATAATCGAATCCGGCACCGTCCGCGAGGGCAACATAGACATCGACTCTTCGAGCCGCATCCATGTGCGGAGGGCGAAGGAGCTGCTCATGGGCGAAGTGACGAAACTCGATGCGGGTAACGAACGGCTTGTGGTGGGAGTCGGGGGGCGCGAACTCGCCTTCGAACGGGAGGATGCGCTCCGCTTCCTGGGGGTGCACGCCGCGGAGGACATCGCACTTTCCACCGTCGTGGAACTTAAAAAGGATACGCTATTAAATACTAAAGTGGCCGTGAAGATAGAAGAGAAAGACGGCCGAATTTCAGTGAGGGGTTAGTATGCCGCCGGCGATGCTAAAGGTTGCGGAAGCTTTCCAGAACGACATTGGGAGAGGCATAGCCAGGCTCGACTCCAAGGCGAAGAGCGAGCTGGGCGTTTCCACCGGCGACATAGTCAAGCTCATAGGCAAGAAGGCAGCGTTAGCCATCGTATGGCAGGCCCACCCCGACGACGAAGGCCTTGAAATGATACGGATGGACGGCATCCTCCGCCAGAACGTCGGCATAGGGCTCGGCGAGAAGGTCAGGGTGGAGGCCGCCCATGCCAAGGTGGCGAAGAAGGTGGTGCTCGCGCCCCAGGAGGCGGTCCGCTATTCCGTCGGATTCGACCAGTACGTGAAGAAAAGGCTCATTGGAAAACCAATCCTAAAGGGGAACCTGCTCCCAGTGGGGATATTCGGCACTTCGGTCCCGCTCATCGTCGCCCAGGTGTTCCCCCAGGGGCCGGTGATGATAACCGAGGAGACCGAGATCAAGATAAACAAGGAGCCACTCAAGGAGATAAAGAACGTGCCCAACGTCACCTACGACGATGTGGGCGGGCTCAAGAACGTAATCCAGAAGGTCCGGGAGATGGTCGAGCTTCCGCTCAGGCACCCGGAGATATTCGAGAGGCTGGGCATAGACCCGCCCAAGGGAATCCTGCTCTACGGAGCGCCAGGAACCGGAAAGACCCTGCTGGCGAAGGCAGTGGCGAACGAAAGCGACGCGAACTTCTTCTACGTGGGCGGGCCCGAGATCATCAGCAAGTACGTGGGCGAGAGCGAGGAAAGGCTGAGGAAACTGTTCGCTGAGGCGCAGGAGAACGCGCCGTCCATCATATTCATCGACGAGATAGACGCCATAGCGCCGAAACGCGAGGAGGTCATCGGCGAGGTTGAGAAGAGGATGGTCTCCCAGCTGCTGACGACCATGGACGGCCTCAAGGCACGTGGCGAAGTGATAGTTATCGCTGCGACGAACAGGCCGGATTCCATAGACCCCGCGCTGAGAAGGCCCGGACGGTTCGACCGCGAAATAGAAATCGGCGTTCCGGACAAGGTGGACAGGCTCGAAATCCTGAACATCCACGTGAGGAACATGCCACTGGAGAAGGGAGTGGATGTGGCCGAGGTCGCAGCCGTCACCCATGGATATACGGGCGCTGACCTCTCGCTGCTCACCAAAGAGGCCGCGATAAAGGCGCTGAGGCGCGTGCTGCCGCTCATAAACATCGAGGAGGAGACGCTCTCGCCGCAGGTCCTGGAGAGCATACGGGTCACACGGGAGGACTTCTTCAACGGAATGCACGAAATCCAGCCGTCCGCGCTCCGCGAAGTGTACGTGGAGAGACCGACCACCAAATGGGGCGACATAGGCGGGCTCGCACAAATCAAGCGGGAGATCCAGGAGGCGGTGGAGCTTCCGCTCAAGAGGCCGGAGGTTTTCGAGAAGATGGGCATCCGGACCATAAAGGGGATACTGCTCTACGGGCCGCCTGGAACCGGGAAGACGCTGCTCGCCAAGGCGGTCGCCAACGAGACCGAGGCGAACTTCATCTCCATCAGCGGCGCGCAGATTCTCACGAAATACGTCGGAGAATCAGAGAAGACGGTGCGCGAGCTGTTCAAGAAGGCGAGGCTGGCCGCGCCCTGCGTGCTTTTCATCGACGAGATAGACGCCATCGCGCCGCGGAGGACCGGCTCTTCCGAAGGCGGGAAGTTCGTCACCGAGCGCGTGGTGGACACCATGCTCACCGAGATGGACGGGCTCCGCAGCCTGAAGAATGTTGTTGTGATTGCGGCGACCAACCGACCGGACATGCTCGACCCGGCGCTCATGCGCGCAGGGAGATTCGACAGATTCATGGAGATAACACCTCCGGACGAGGCCGCGAGGCTGGAGATATTCAAAATCGCGACCGCGAAGATGCCCATGGACAAGGACGTCTCGCTCAAGGACCTTTCCAAGGTGACCGACGGCTACACCGGCGCGGATATAGACAACTTGGTGAGAGAGGCGGGCATGACCGCTATACGCGAAGGGGCGAAAAAAACCACCATGCGGCATTTCGAGCTCTCGTTCAAGTCCATAGTTCCGAGCATAAAGAAGGAGGATGTGGAGAGCGTGCAGAGATTCAAGATGGCCGCCGCCACCATGTACCGGTGAACACATGAAAGCCGCCTTCTTTTTCAAGCTCCTGCTCCTGTCAGCATGCCTGTCGCTCCTCTACTTCGGCATCGCGCCCGGCGTTTCGCTCATGGAACTCCTGAAGCTGCTCGCAATCGGCGTGGTGGCTTCGGTCGCGGTCACCGTTGCGTACTTCGAAGTGCGCGGCGTGAAGGCCGGAGACCCGGTGGCGGTGGTCGCGGACAACGCAATCCCGAGCATATTCGGAAGGCAGGGATTCGCAGCGGCCGGCGGAAGGAAGAACGAACAGATACGGATAAAGCTGGGCAACGGCTCCGAGGTCACAGGCATCATAGAGAGCTACCCGGGCATAATAAGCCCGTCCAAGATACGCGTGGTATACGAGGAGAGGCTGGTGGAATAATGCTCGGCCTGTACATAGACCGGGACGAGGCGGTGCAGATAACCATCAGCGTGCTCGCCATCTCGCTGGCAATGGCGCTGTATTTCGCAGGCCTGGACGGCCTGCTCGCCTCGCCATTGGAATTCCTGGTGTTCGTCCCGGCCGTGCTTGTCACAGTCGGGAGCGGATTCATACTCCACGAGATGGCCCACAAGCTGGTCGCCCTGGAATACGGGGCGCAGGCCAGGTTCCGCATGTGGAACGGGGGCCTGGTCTTCATGTTCGTCGCCATCGTGGTGTTGGGCGTGTTTTTCGCGGCCCCGGGCGCGGTCTACATCTATGCGCCGCGCATAACCAACAGGCAGAACGGGCTCATATCCATCGCCGGACCGATGCTCAACTTCACCCTCGCAGTATTCTTCGTGGCGCTGGAATTCATCGCGCCGGTGAAGCAGTTCTTCACCTTCCTCGCTCCGGCGGGGATGGCATACGCCGGGTATGGGATAAGCAATGGCATGCTGCATGTCTGGCATTTCGGGGCCGCCATGAACCTGGTGCTCGGCCTTTTCAACATGATACCCGCATTCGTGCTCGACGGCGCCAAAGTATTGCGCTGGAACAAATTCGCCTG
>Ga0315287_10002510_pt1 | contig 17422 bp, 14 predicted proteins | sample YL17G11_0_MG_FD_205037 | JGI IMG/M metagenome (GOLD analysis project Ga0315287, IMG submission 205037) | Sediment microbial communities from Yellowstone Lake, YNP, Wyoming, USA - YL17G11_0 | ecosystem: Environmental > Aquatic > Freshwater > Lake > Sediment | place: USA: Wyoming | collected...
AGCCGTGGGAGCAACGGTGGCTGGTTTGCGCGGCGCGGCACTCGCGCTGGCCGTCACCCTCGGCCTCGGCGCATTCCTCGTCACAGGCCTCGCCACCGGCCGGGCCTGGCCGTTCATCGAGGTGGCATACGTGCATGCCGCCTGGGGCCTGGGCGGCTGGGCACTGCTACTGCTGGCGGGAGTCGCGGTCATCGTCGTTCCCATGTTCCAGATGACGCCTCCCTTCCCGCTCCTGGCGGCGAAAGTGTTTCCCTGGCTGGTCATCGGCTGCTTGCTGCTGTGGACCGGCCGGCTCGGTGGCGTGGCCGAAGGCCCCGCGAGCGCGGGTCTGTTCGCTCTCCTTGCGCTGGCAGCGACGTTCTGTGCCACCGCGCTGCGCCTGCAGGCCAAGCGACGGCGCAAAGTGGACGATCCAAATGTCCTGATGATGCGGAGCGCCATGGGCACGGGCCTTGCCGCCGTCGCCCTGTGCGCTTGGCTGGGCGCCGGACTGCCTGGCAGCGACAACAACAGGCTGCACGTTGCCGCCGGCGTGCTGCTCGTCGCCCCCTTCGTGTTCGCCATCAATGGCATGCTCTACAAGATCGTGCCCTTCCTTAACTGGCTGCATCTGAACCGGCAAGGCGGGCCGCGCGCGCCGCCGCCGAACATGCACCGGATGATTCCGGCCACGGCCATGGGCCGACAAACCGGAACTCAACTAGGTGCTTTCGCGCTACTGCTGGCGGCATGCCTGTGGCCAGGATTGGCGCGGCCGGCCGGCGTGGCGCTCATCGTGTCCTTTGCCTGGCTTGCCCGGAATCTGATCGGTGCCGTTTCGACCTACCGCAGCTTCAGAAGGCAAATTCCAGCAGCCGCAAGGGATTCGAAATCGTGATCTGACGACCATGAATCGGCGTGATCAAAGATACCTCAGCCCTTCATACTCCGCGTTGAACAGGAGCAATCGACCTGCCTGAGGGAGTCACAAGTGCCCATACACTCCTATGGAATTGACTACATACAGACATGTATAAAGCACTCCCTCCGATGAGATGCGCGCGCGTGCAGTCACCGCAGAAGGGCTGCGTCACGGACGAGATAAGACCGATCTCGCCAGCGCCGTCGTCGTATACGTAGCGCTCGGTGATCCGACCGACGAGTTCACGCGATGGCACGACGCGCCCCAGCGACCATCGATTGCGATTTCCGACGTCCATGTACTCGATCAGGCGGACGATGATGCCAGTGCCGCGAAAGTACTCGAGCAGTTCCAGGAGGGTGTGGTTATTGATGCCACGTTGAACGACTGCACTTACCTTTATCGGCGCCAATCCCGTACCTTCGGCGGCCTCGATCCCGGCCAGCACCTGGGCCAATCCGTCAAAACCGCCGTTCATGCGACGGAAGGCCGCCGGATCGAGCGTATCGAGGCTCACGGTTACACGTCGCAGTCCGTTCGCCTTGAGCTCCGCCCGTCAGCCTTAATTTGCGGACGCCTAAGCTGACGAAGACGCGTGCCACCCGCAGGATTTCCTCGAACGACAGCCGTTCCCTGGATCTCAGGAACCGGTAGTTGTCATCGAACGTGTCCAGCAGCATGCAGTACGGACAACGGAAGTTGCACCGATCCATGACAGAGATGCGCAGGACGTGCAATGGCCGACCGAGACGATCGACCAACGCACGCGGCGCGTGCAGGTCAACAACACGGCGGTTGCTTTGGGTCACGCGGACTACTACGGTTCGGGGTTCGAGCGATCGGCCGCAGTACCGCGTCGAGCGGCCCGTCGGCGGCGAGCCTGAGATCCAATGCTTAACGACCCCGCGCGGCATCGATGAGCTCGGGCAGCACCGTCTCGCGCCGGATCTCCGGGAACTGCCGGTGCTCCATGCGGCGAATGGCGAAGTGCATCCAGGCGAGCGCGGCACTGACCACCACAAACAGCAGCATGAAGCAGCTGGTCCAGATGCCGATCCAGTCATTGAGCACGCCGAAGCAGATCGGCAGGATGAAACCGCCGAGGCCGCCGATCATGCCGACCACGCCACCTACCGATCCGACATGGTGCTCGTAATAGACCGGGATGTGCTTGAACACCGCTGCCTTACCCAGTGACATGAAGAATCCGAGCACGAACACCAGCGCCGTGAACGGCCCCACGCCCATCGCCATCGTGAACTCGATCGACCCTCGAATCCCTGCGACCTCATAGGTTGTCGGGGGGTACGAGAGCAGGAACGTGCAGACCACGGATACCCCGAACGTCCAGTACATGACGGTGCGAGCGCCGACCCTGTCACTGAGCCAGCCGCCAACAATGCGGAACAGCGATGCCGGGATTGAGTACATGGCGCCGATCATGCCGGCGGTCTTGACATCCATGCCGTAGGCGCCGACCAGAAAGCGGGGCAACCAGAGCGCAAGCGCAACGAAGCCGCCGAAGACGAAGAAGTAGTACAGCGAGAAGCGCCAGACCTGGACGTTCTTGAGCGGTTCGAGCTGCTTCAGGAACGGCTCAGGGCGCGCTCCGGAGGTCTTGCGGTCGGCGAGTTCAGGATCGTCCTTGGTAAACAGGAAGTACAGGATGCCAGTGGTTGCCAGGGCAACCGACCAGATCTGCGCGACCGCGTGCCAGCCATAGGCCACCATGACCAGCGGTGCGAGCAGCTTTGTCACTGCGGCGCCGACGTTGCCGGCGCCGAAGATGCCGAGCGCTATGCCCTGCTTCTCCTTCGGAAACCACTTGGACACGTACGCGATGCCGACCGCAAACGAACCGCCGGCGATGCCGACCAGCAAGGCGGCGAAGAGATAGCCCTGGTAGGTCGACATCGTCGTCAGGAACCAGGTCGCCGCCGCCGCTGACAGCATCACCGTAGTGAATACGATGCGACCGCCGAACTGATCGGTCCAGATCCCCAGCGCGAGCCGGATGAGCGACCCCGTAAGGATCGGCGTGGCCACCAACAGTCCGAACTGGGTGTCGTTGAGCCCCAGCTCCGTCTTGATCTGGATGCCGATGATGGAAAAAATGGTCCACACCGCGAAGCAGACGGTGAACGCGAACGCGCTGCCCCAGAGGGCGATCTGTTGATGGCTGGGATGTACGCCTTCGTGCAACTTCATGGTGTCACCGTTGATTCCTCCAGACCCTGCACCGGATACCGGCGGGCGAGGTTCCGCAGATACTGGTGAATCGCGTGCTGCTTCACCTGCGCTTCGAGGTAGGCAGCAATTTTCGGGGCCGCTTCCGCATAGTCGAGCGGTTCGCCTCGCTCGACAGCGTCGACGAACACCACGTGGTGCCCCCACCGCGACTCGACGGTCAGTCCTGCCAAGCCCGGCTTCAGCAGGACCACCTGCCGCTCGAACTCCGGCGTCGTGTCGCCACGCTCGATCCAGCCGAGTTCCCCGCCGGTCTCGCGTGAGGGGCATGCCGAATGGCGTTCCGCCAGTTCGGCGAAACGCTCAGGCGTCCGGCACAGTTCGCCGATCAGCTCCTCACCGAGGGCGCGGGCCTGGGCGCGGGCGTGTTCATCGGCCGGAGCCGCGGCAATCAGGATGTGCCGCAGGAGTACGCGGTCGGGCCGGCGCAGGCGCTCGCGGTTGCGTTCGAAATACTGCCGGCAGGCCGTCTCGTCCGGGTGTGGTGTGAGCGCTTCCCGCTCGAGCAGGACGCGGACGCAGGCTTCCTCGTGCGTCTCGCCAACCTGTGGCTGCGCCACTTCGCCCAGAGCAAGCCGCTCGACCTCGAGGCGCAGCAGCTCCCGCACCACCAGCGCGCCCGCCGCCTCCTCGCGGGCGCGCCGCGGATCGTCGGCGCGGTGGTGCTGCATCTCGCGGGCGATGTCCGCCTCGTTGATCATGGTGTCTCCGACCCGCACGCACTGCGGCGCCGGACCGGGCAGCGGCTGGCTCATCGGCTCAGCGTCCGTAGTAGTCGACCGGAGCCTGGCGCCGGCGCACGATCTGGTAGGGGCGCGTCATATACGACAGCGGGATCGACCAGATGTGCACGAGACGGGTAAAGGGCACGATCAGGATCAGCGTCATGCCGAGGAACACATGGGTCTTGAAGATCCAGTGCGCATCGGCGATGTAATCAGCGGCGCCGAGGCGGAACGTGACGATGTGCTGGGCCCACTCGCCGAGCTTGATCATCTGCGCGCCGTCCATGTGCCCGGCCGAAACGAAGATCGAGGCCATGCCGAGGATCAGCTGCGCATACAACAGCACGAGCACCAGGATGTCACGGCTGGCCGAGGTGGCGCGGACGCGCGGATCGGTCAGGCGACGCACCAGCAGCACGGTCAGGCCGACGAAACATACAACTCCGAAGAGGCCGCCGACCACCATGGCCAGCAGCTGCTTCTGTGGTGCGCTGATGAACGGCTCGTAAACCGAGTGCGGCGTGAGCAGGCCAACGAAGTGGCCGCCGAGGATGGCGAGTACGCCTATGTGGAACAGATTGCTGCCGATCCGCATCCCCTTGCCCGACAGCAGCTGGCTCGAACCCGTGCGCCACGTGTAAGCCGCGTGGTCGAAGCGCGCCCAGCTGCCGATGAGGCAGACCGCCATTGCTATGTAGGGAAAGACCTGGAAGCAGAGGCCGTTGATGTAGTTCATCGCACCACCTTCGATTCGTTGGGCCGCGCAGCGGCGGACGGCCTGCGCTGCGGAGCGCAGTCAGCCGGCGGCGCCTCGGCACCGAAGCGCACCGCCTCTTCTTCCCAGACGCGGTCCATGGCTTCCGGCGTGTCGTCGCGGCTCTCGGCCGCGACGCGCCGGCGCACGGCGTCGAGGTCGACCTCGGCCCGGCCGATCTCGATCAGCAGCTCGAACAGCAGGGCATATGGACTGCCGCGCTCCTCGGCCCGGGCCGCCAGCAACTCGAGGATGTGCCGCGTGTGCGTGAGCCAGTCGGCGACCTCCGCATCGGGACGCTGCGAGAGGTACTCCAGCATCAGCGGCAGGTAATCCGGCAGCTCGCGTCTCGCGAGTTCGAGCCCGCCCTTCCGGTACGTCTCGATCAGGTTGACCATGGCCTGCCCGCGGTCGCGCGATTCGCCGTGGATGTGCTCGAACAGCAGCAGGCTCATCGAGCGCCCGCGATCGAACAGGCCGAGCCAGCGCTCCTGCGCCGACATCGGATCCAGCGCGAGCAGTTCCGCTACAAACTCGCCCAACTGCGTCCGTCGCTGCGGCGCCACCTCGGCAGTGTCGGCCGCCTCCAACAGTTCGCCACGGTGCTGCCACAGTTCGTCTGTCGGGTAGTCGAGCAGCACGCTGATCAGCTTGAGCGCTTTCATGCGCGCTCCCGATCTGGCCGCTGCCGGGCTGGCGGAACCTGGTACGTGCTGGTCGGACGGCCACCGAACAGCACCTCGGCCGGCGAGGCCGGGCTGCACCCGTCGCCGAACGTGAACCCGCACCCGCCGCGCTCGCCAAACGCGTCGTTGGCGTACTCACGGTGGGCACTCGGCACGACGAAGCGGTCCTCGTAGTTGGCAATGGCGAGGTACCGGTACATCTCCTGCGCCTGGCCGACGCTGAGCCCGACCTGCGCCAGCACGGCAGTGTCGTCAACGCCATCGACGTTCATCGCCCGCCGCCAGGCCCGCATGGCCAGCATGCGCTCCATCGCACGGATCACCGGCGCTTCGTCACCAGCCGTGAGCATGTTGGCGAGGTAGCGCACTGGAATGCGCAGCGACCGGACATCCGGGATCTCGCCGTTGCGGCCGACCTTGCCGGCATCCGCGGCGGACTGCACCGGCGACAGCGGCGGCACGTACCAGACCATGGGCAGCGTGCGGTACTCCGGGTGCAGCGGCAGCGCCAGCTTCCAGTCGATCGCGAGCTTGTACACCGGCGATTCGCGCGCCGCGTCCAGCCAGCTGTCCGGAATGCCCTCGCTGCGCGCGGCCGCGATCACCGCCGGATCGCGCGGATCGAGGAAGATGTCGAGGTGGGCCTGGTACAGGCCCTGGTCCGAGGGTGCGGCAGCCGCTTCGGCGATACGGTCGGCGTCGTAGAGCATCACGCCGAGGTAGCGGATGCGGCCGACGCAGGTCTCCGAGCACACCGTCGGCTCGCCCATCTCAATGCGCGGGTAGCAGAAGATGCACTTCTCGGACTTGCCCGACTTCCAGTTGTAGTAGATCTTCTTGTACGGGCAGGCGGAGACGCACATGCGCCAACCGCGACACTTGTCCTGGTCGATCAGGACGATGCCGTCCTCCTCGCGCTTGTAGATCGCGCCGCTCGGGCACGAGGCGACGCAGGCCGGGTTGAGGCAGTGCTCGCACAGGCGCGGCAGGTACATCATGAACGTCTTCTCGAACGCGCCGTAGATCTCGTACTGCACGTTGTCGAAGTTCTGGTCCTTGCTGCGCTTGGCGAACTCGGTCCCGAGCAATTCCTCCCAGTTCGGCCCCCAGTGGATCTTCTGCATCCTCTGGCCGGTGATCAGCGAGCGCGGGCGGGCGGTTGGCTGGTGCTGGCCCTCCTTCGCCTCGTGCAGGTGCTGGTAGTCGAAATCAAAGGGCTCGTAGTAGTCGTCGATCTGCGGCAGGTCGGGGTTGGCGAAGATCTTCGCCAGTATGCGGAAGCGTCCGCCGCCGCTGAGCTGTAGCTTGCCGGAGCCGTCGCGCACCCAGCCGCCGTTCCAGCGCCGCTGGTTCTCCCACTCCTTCGGGTAACCGATGCCGGGCTTGGTTTCGACGTTGTTGAACCATGCGTACTCGACGCCTTCTCGCGACGTCCAGATGTTCTTGCAGGTGATGGAACAGACGTGGCAGCCGATGCACTTATCGAGGTTCAGCACCATCGCAATCTGGGCGCGTACTTTCATCGCGAAGCCTCCTCGGCCGGCACCGGCTCGCCGTCGAGCCAGTCGATGCTGGTCATCTTGCGCACGATCACGAACTCGTCGCGGTTCGTGCCGGTCGTTCCGTAGTAGTTGAAGCCGTAGCTCAGCTGCGCGTAGCTGCCGATCATGTGGGTCGGCTTGACGACGATGCGCGTCACCGAGTTGTGGATGCCGCCGCGCGTGCCGGTCACCTGCGATCCCGGCGTGTTGATGATGCGTTCCTGGGCGTGGTACATCATCGCCATCCCCGGCATCACGCGCTGGCTCACCACCGCGCGCGCCACGATGGCGCCGTTGACGTTGTAGAGCTCGATCCAGTCGTTGTCCTCGATACCGGCCGACTTGGCGTCGTCCTCGGACAGCCAGACGATCGGGCCGCCGCGCGACAACGTCTGCATCAGCAGGTTGTCGCTGTAGGTGCTGTGGATGCCCCACTTCTGGTGCGGGGTGATCCAGTTCAGCACGATCTCCCGGTTCCCGTTCGGCTTCTTGCCCAGGATCGGCGCGATGGTCTTGGTGTTGACCGGTGGCCGGTAGCCCATGAAGCCCTCGCCGAACGCCCGCATCCACTCGTGGTCCTGGTAGAACTGCTGGCGGCCCGTCAGCGTCCGCCACGGGATGAGTTCGTGCACGTTGGTGTAGCCCGCGTTGTAGCTGACGTGGTCGTCCTCGAGGCCCGACCACACGGGCGACGAGATGATCTTGCGCGGTTGCGCCTGCACGTCGCGGAAGCGAATTGCCTCGTGTTCCTTGCCTTTGGCCAGGTGCGTGTGCTCGCGGCCGGTGAACCTGCCGAGCGCCTCCCAGGCCTTGACCGCGACGTGGCCGTTGGTTTCGGGCGCGAGGTGCAGGATCACCTCGGCGGCGTCGATGGCGGTCTCGATGCGGGGCCGACCCTCACTGACGCCCGATTCGGTGACACGGTGATTGAGGTCGCCGAGGAACTTGATCTCGTCCTGGGTATCCCAGACCAGGCCCTTGCCCCAGTTGCCGAGCTTGTCGAGCAGCGGTCCGAGCGAGGTGAATTTCTTGTACAGGTTCGGGTAGTCGCGCTCGACCACCACCATTCCCGGCATGGTCTTGCCCGGCACCGGCTCGCATTCGCCGCGCTTCCAGTCGAGCACCTCGGGCATCGCGAGTTCGCCTGGGCTGTCGTGCAGCGTGGGGACCAGCACCAGGTCCTTTTCGACGCCCAGCACGCCAGGAGCCAGCTCACTGACCGTCCTCGCAATCCCCTTGAAGATGTCCCAGTCGCTGCGCGCCTCCCAGGCTGGATCCACCGCTTTCGACAGCGGGTGGATGAAGGGGTGCATGTCGGACGTGTTGAGGTCGTTCTTCTCGTACCAAGTCGCTGTCGGCAGCACGATGTCCGAGTACAGCGCCGTGGTGCACATCCGGAAATCGAGCGTGACCAGCAGGTCGAGCTTGCCCTCGGGTGCCGGGTCGCGCCACGCCACTTCCTCCGGTTTTGTGGCGCCGCGTTCGCCAAGGTCCTTGCCCTGCAGGCCGTGCCTGGTGCCCAGCAGGTGCTTCAGCATGTACTCATGGCCCTTGCCCGAACTGCCCAGCAGGTTGGAGCGCCAGATGAACAGGTTGCGCGGGAAGTTCTGCGGTGAGTCCGGATCGGAGAAGGCGAAGTCGAGGCTGCCATCCTTGAACTTCGACACTGCGTATTCAACGGGTGCGACGCCCGCCTGCTCAGCCTCGCGCACCACTTGCATCGGGTTGGCGTTCAACTGCGGTGCGCTCGGCAGCCAGCCCATGCGCACGGCGCGCAGGTTGAAGTCCACCAGGCTGCCCGAGTACTTCTTGGGATCGGCCAGCGGCGAGAGGATTTCGTCGACGCCGAGCTTTTCGTAGCGCCACTGGTCGGAGTGAAAGTAGAAGAAACTGGTGCCATTCATCTGCCGTGGCGGTCGGCTCCAATCGAGTCCGAACGCCAGCGGCAGCCAGCCCGACTGCGGGCGCAGCTTCTCCTGGCCGACGTAGTGCGCCCAGCCGCCGCCCGACTGGCCGACACAGCCACACATGACCAGCAGGTTGATCAGCCCGCGGTAGTTCATGTCGTTGTGGTACCAGTGGTTCATCGCCGCGCCGACGATGATCATCGAGCGGCCGCGCGTCTTGTCGGCGTTGCGCGCGAACTCCCGCGCCAACTCGATGATCTGCGAACGCGGCACGCCGGTAATGGCTTCAGCCCAAGCCGGCGTACCGGGCACCATCGCGTCGTAGTCGGCAGTCACGTGGCCGCCGCCGAAGCCGCGATCGAGTCCGTATTGCGCCAGCAGCAGGTCATGCACCGTCGCGACGCGGCATTCCTCGCCGCTCGCGAGGTGTAGGCGCCGCGAAGGAATGCGCCGGACGAGGACATCCTCGACTTTCACCGAGGTCCACTTCTCGTGCTCGACGCCGCCGAAATACGGGAAGCTGACGTCGGCGAACTCGTCGCTGATGCCAGTCAGGCTCAGGCGCAGGCGGGTCTCCCGGCCGCCGCTCTCGCGCTCCTCGATGTTCCATTTGCCCTGCTCGCCCCAGCGGAAACCGACGGCCCCGTTCGGCGCGACCAGGTCGCCGCTGGTCTCGTCGAAGGCGACCGTCTTCCATTCCGGGTTGTTGCTCTCGCCGAGCGCGCCGGTCAGGTCGGCTGCACGCAGCAAGCGGCCCGCGACCAGGCTGCCGTCGTCGCGGCGGTCGAGCCGCACCAGCAGCGGCATATCGGAGTACTGCCGGCAGTAGTCACGGAAATAGGTCGACGGCCGTTCCAGGTGGAACTCGCGCAGGATCACGTGACCCAGGGCGAAGGCCAGCGCCGCGTCGGTGCCCTGCTTGGGATGGATCCAGACGTCGCAAAGCTTGGCGACTTCCGCGTAGTCGGGCGTGATCGCCACCGTCTTGGTGCCGTTGTAGCGCGCTTCGGTCAGGAAGTGCGCGTCCGGACAGCGCGTCTGCGGGACGTTCGACCCCCAGCAGAGGATGTACTTCGAGTTGTACCAGTCGGCCGATTCCGGCACATCGGTCTGCTCGCCCCAGACCTGCGGGCTCGCGGGCGGCAGGTCGCAATACCAGTCATAGAAGCTCAGACATGCGCCGCCGAGCAGCGACAGGTAACGGGCACCGGCGGCATACGACACCATCGACATCGCCGGGATCGGCGAGAAGCCGATCACGCGATCCGGCCCGTACTTGCGGACCGTATAGAGGTTCGAGGCGGCGATCAGTTCGTTGGCCTCGTCCCAGGCCACGCGCACAAAGCCGCCCATGCCGCGCTTCGACTTGTAACTCGAAGTCTTGCCCTGGTCCTCGACGATGCTGGCCCACGCGTCCACCGGCGCCAGCGTCTTGCGCGCCTCACGCCAGAGCCTGAGCAGCGCGCTGCGCATCAGTGGGTACTTCACCCGGTTGGCGCTATACAAGTACCAGGAGTAACTCGCACCGCGCGGGCATCCCCGCGGCTCGTGGTTCGGCAGGTCGGGGCGGGTGCGCGGGTAGTCCGTCTGCTGGGTTTCCCACGTGACCAGCCCGTTCTTGACGTAGACCTTCCAACTGCAGGAACCGGTGCAGTTCACGCCGTGCGTCGAACGCACGATCTTGTCGTACTGCCAGCGCTTGCGGTAGCTGTTCTCCCAGGTCCGGTCCTGGGGCTTGGCCACGCCGTGACCGTCGGCGAACTGCTCGCCGGCCGGCTTGAGGAAGTTGAGTCGGTCAAGGAAATAGCTCATGGATTGCTCCGTTCCGGACTCAGCACGGCGCCTCGGCACCGCGGCGGAAATACCACCACCAGGTGATGACGACACAGGTGACGTAGAAACCGATGAACGCGTAAAGAGCCGTCTCCGGCCCGCCGGTCATGGCGATGGAGGTGCCGTAGCTCTTGGGCACGAAGAAGCCGCCGTAGGCGCCGATGGCCGATGAGAAGCCGATCACCGCCGCCGACTCGATGCCGGCCTGCCGCACCGCCGCGGTCTGGACAGCGCCGCCGCGGCCGGATGCGGTCCGTTCGTGCATGTTGCGGAAGATGATCGGGATCATCCGGAAGGTGCTCGCGTTGCCGATGCCGGTGAGCACGAACAGCAGCATGAACATCGCCATGAAGCCCTGGAAGTTCCCACCGGACGCGCCGCTGGGCAGGAAGTACAGAACCCCGAACACCGCGGCGATCATCAGCACGAATACCCAGAACGTTAGAAAGGCACCGCCGACCTTATCCGACAGCCAGCCGCCAATCGGCCGCGAGATGGCGCCGACCATCGGGCCGAGGAAGGCGTAGGTCAACGCATTGACTTCGGGGAACTGGGTCTTGATCAGCATCGGAAAGCCGGCCGAGTAGCCGATAAAGCTGCCGAACGTGCCGATGTACAACCAGCACATCAGCCAGTTGTGCTTGCGCTTGAAGATCACCGCCTGCTCAGCGAACGAAGATCTTGCCGCAACGAGGTCGTTCATGCCGAACCAGGCGGCGAACGTGCAGACCAGCAGGAAAGGCAGCCAGATGAAGCCGGCGTTCTGCAGATACAACGTCTTGCCGTCGATCGTGGTCTGCGGGCTGCCGGCAATGGCGCCGAACAGGCCCATCGAGATCACCAGCGGAATCACGAACTGGGTGACCGAGACGCCAAGGTTACCGAGGCCGGCGTTCATGCCGAGGGCATAGCCCTGCTTGGCCTTCGGGAAGAAGAACGAGATGTTCGACATCGACGAGGCGAAGTTGCCGCCACCCAGGCCGGCGAGGACGGCAATCGCCACGAAGTGCCAGTACGGCGTCTGCGGGTCCTGCACGGCGATGCCGAGCCAGATTGCCGGGATCATCAGCGAGGCGGTAGAAATCGCGGTCCAGCGCCGTCCGCCGAAGATCGGGATCATGAAGCTGTAGAAGATGCGCAGGGTCGCGCCGGACAGGCCAGGCAGCGCCGCGAGCCAGAACAGCTGGTCAGTGGTGAAATTGAATCCGACCTTGGGCAGATTCACCGTCACCGCCGAAAACATCATCCAGACGGCGAAGGCGAGTAGCAGGGCGGGAACCGAGATGGCGAGATTGCGGTTGGCGATCCTCCTGCCAGTACCGTCCCAGAAGGCGGCGTCCTCAGGGCGCCAGTCATGAATTACGCTTCGGTCTGTGCCGGTTGGCACTGTCTGCTTCGTTGTCACGCGCATCTCCGGAAGAATTGCCATTTCAAAGTGGTACAGGCTCAGCCCGCGGCTGGATTTTGGCCTTGATGAAAGTCAAGCCAAGCCGGGCGCCGATACCGCCGTCGGGTTGCTTGACTTCTGGCTCGTGGTCTCATTGTCTGGGGGGGCGTCGCATCCCTCACTTCTCTTGCCAGAGACGGCCACAGTCACGCTGTCCAGTCGCAGGGTCAATCAGAGTTTTCCCCTTTCTGGCGACTCACCGAAACGAGAATTCCGCGATGCCCAACGGCGAGTCGACAGGACTGGTCGGATGGACGCGCCAGCGGATCTCCCGCAAGCCCAATAGCGCCCGTCGAAGGCGCTTTGATTTCAGCCCAGGCGAAGCTGACCTGATGAGCCTCGCTCCCAAAGCTGTGGTAGTGCTGCGCAAGCGCCTCGGCAGTCTTCGCACCTACGATGACCCTCAGCAGAGCGTGTCGCGTCCTGTGGCCCTGTCAGGCGTTGGAAGTGGTGGCCACGGACGGACAAATTCGCCGGGAGCGAATTTGCACATGCACCGCATGCCCGCAGGGCGAGGGCCACGGATGGCCCGAGTCCATCGAACCATCGACACGCGGATTTTCAATCCGACGAAGCCCCCGGTTCGGCGCGAGCCAGCCGAAGACCGGGAAGGGATTCTTCCTTGGCCGACCGAACTCTTTCCGAACCGTGCGCCGAACGGCTCCCGTTTCGGGATCGCCAATCTCCTTGCCCTGGCCTGCCGGGACCGGGGTTGGAAGAAGTTGGAAGAAATAAGGAGTCCCGTAGGGCCCCCTCTTCGTGGGCTGAGATCGGGGGCGGTTCGCCTCGCTCACGAGGCACTCTGGCCGGCCGCCTCCGCCCCATCCGACGCATGACCCAGCAGCTCGCCGCTGGAACTCGTGCCCGGGGGCGTTCCGACGAAAGGCGTCTTCTGCTCCTCCGGAATGGGCGCGCGCCGGCCCATGCGGAACAGTGCGTAAGCGGCAAGCAACACGTGCAGGACGGCCAGCAGCGGAAGGTACGCATCGTTACCGATCGCTTGCATGATTGCAGCAACGAAGATCGGCGCAATGAAGGCGCCGGCGCCGTTGACGAGTATCAGTGTGCTGCTCGCGCCAAGCCTCTCATCTGCCGGCACGTGGTCGTTCACGTGAGCAAGGCTGAGCGAATACAGGGTCAGGCTCATGCCACCATACGCCGCCACCATGGCGAAAAAACCGACGCGCGAGATATCCGCCAGCCACCAGGCGCCGATTGCACCAAGGGCCGCCAGCAGGCAGACGGCGATAACGACCTTGCGCCGGTCCATCCGGTCGGAAATGCGACCGACCGGCAGTTGGGTCAGGCAGCCCGCGAGGATGGCCGCGGCCATGAACAGTGAGACTTCGAGCGTGGTGAAGCCCTTGCCGTCAGCGTAGAGGGCGCCGAGCGAGAACAGACAGCCCGAGACAGCGCCGGAGACCGCCACGCCGACCACCCCGAGCGGCGAGCGACGGAACAGGTCACGCAGGCGCACCCGCACCGGCACGCTGAACTCGGGCGCCGAACTCGCCGTCAGTGCCATCGGTACCATCGCGACCGATATAAGCATCGATACCAGGATGAACAGCACGGTGCTGCGCGGATCGGCAAGGTTGAGCAGCAACTGCCCGAGGCCGAGGCCCGCATAGCAGACGAGCATGTACAGCGACAACAGCAGGCCGCGATGCTCGTTGTCCACCCGGTCGTTCAGCCAGCTCTCGGCCACCACGTAGATGCCTGCAAAGCAGAATCCGGAGACGATGCGAACCAGCGTCCAGGGCAACGGAGCGACAAAGACACCCTGCAGCAGGATCATCACCGAAGCGAGCGAGGTGAGCGCGGCAAAGACGCGGATGTGGCCGACCGAGCTGACCAGGGAGGGCGTCATCAACGACCCGCCCATGTAACCAAGGTAGTAGGCCGCCAGCATGACGCCCGCGAGCAGGGTAGGAAATCCCTCGAGGCTTGCTCGCAGGCCGACCAGCGTGCCCTGCAGGCCGGCGCCAAGCATCAGCAGCGCCATGCCGAGCAACAGGGTCCAGGTCGCGGCCAGTGCAGTGCGCATGTGGGGTATTCGGCGGGAGCGGCGGCGGTACTGTCAAGTTAGGTGGGTTTGAGCAACCTCTCCATATGAACCGACCGGCCACTCTCTGCAAACGACACCGATTTCCACCCGCCATCATTCAATATGCAGTCTGGCTCTACCATCGTTTCAATCTCAGCCACCGCGACGTCGAAGACCTGCTCCATGAGCGCGGCATGCGCTTCAGTTCACCCAAGCAAGCGCAACGCTTCTTGAGCGCCAATGCAGTCGTCTACAGCCTGTTCAATCTGCAACGCCAGATGGTATCGGCGGCGTTCTACCGGTTCCGTCGGGTCCGTGCGTTTGAATGTTGGAACGAAGCAGTTGCAGCATGAGGGCACCGAACAACTCATGGTCTTTCGACGCCCTTAACTTGTCAGTACCGAATGGAGTCCTCAGGCTGCGCGTGAACGGATGCGACCAAGTTCGCTACTGTTCCCACGGCGGGGTCCAGTCGCCGTCGAGGCGCATTGAGAGTTTGGCGTCGTCCTCGATGCGTTTGGCCACGTGCAACTCGGCAGCATCGGCGCCGTAGCGTTCGATCGCCAGGCCGAATGCGGCCTGCGCGGCTGCCGTCATCGGCAATAACGCGTGAACATTCTTGCCGAGCTCGCTGATAAGGCCCAGATCCTTCATGCACAGACCGAGCGAGAACGACGGGTCGTAGTGACCGGCGAAAATCGATGGAGCGTCGTGCCGAACGACAAAGCTGTCGCCCACGCTTTCCTTGATGGCGCTCCACAGCGTGCCCAGATTCACGCCATTGGCGATGCCTGTGGCAAACCCCTCGCCGATCGCTGCGGCCGCGATGAACCAAAGCTGATTGGTCACCAGCTTGACCACATTGCCCGTGCCGAGCGCGCCACAAGGAATGACCAGACCCAGGTGTTGCAACACCGGGGTCACCCGCACCACGCTGGCGGTGTCACCGCCGACAAACAGGGTGAGCTTGCCATTGCGCGCGCCGCCAACGCACCGCCAGGACCCGCCATCACGGACTCGACGTTGTCGGGTCTTGGCAATAACGTGAGGAATAGATCGGCGTGGGCCGCACAGTCGGCCGCCGTCGATGCCCGCGTCGCGCCCACAGAGACGAGATCTGCCAACGCCGTCTCATTGATGTCGAAGACGGTTACCGCGTATCCGGCGGCCACCAGCCGCCGACACATGGGCCCGCCCATGTTGCCGAGGCCAAGAAAGCCGATCAACGGCTGTGGTGAGTGTTGCATTGAAGTTCCTGATTACCAATGAGGCTCAGCTGGTGAGCCAGTGGGGTGCGGATACTGGTATCGCTTGATTTCACTGGGAGAAAAGCGATGCCGAAGAATCAGGGTTCTGGTGTGTCAACGGGCACCCAACTTTGACCGGCGGCGGCGCCCAGGGTTGACCATTCTCGGACCAGGTAACCTGCCGATCCTCTGTGCCTCCCGGTCGCACGGCCTGATCAGGCCTCGACGCCGATTCGGCCGGAAATCTGGTCAACCGTCGGCGCGTGTTCACACGGTAGAACCCCTGCACACCTCCGAAGCACACGTGCTCGGAGAGCGTTTCGATCATCCCGGTGGAACTGATGGTGCGCTTGCCGGCGTCAGAACGTGACGACGCTGCGGATCGATTCGCCGCTGTGCATCAGGTCGAACGAGTCGTTGATGCGGTCGAGCGGCAGCGTGTGCGTGATGAGCGGATCGATCTGGATCTTGCCGTCCATATACCAGTCGACGATCTTCGGCACGTCGGTGCGGCCGCGAGCGCCGCCGAACGCGGTGCCTTTCCACACTCGCCCGGTCACCAACTGGAATGGCCGCGTCTTGATCTCCTGGCCGGCGCCCGCGACGCCGATGATCACCGAGACGCCCCAGCCGCGATGGCAGCACTCGAGCGCCTGCCGCATCAGGTCGACGTTGCCGACACACTCGAAACTGTAGTCCGCGCCGCCGTCGGTGAGCGCGACGAGGTACGGCACGAGGTCGCCCTGGACTTCTTTCGGGTTGGCGAAGTGCGTCATGCCGAACTTCTCGGCGAGCGGCTTGCGCGCCGGGTTGATGTCCACGCCGACGATCATGTTCGCGCCGGCGAGCCGCGCGCCCTGGATGACGTTGAGGCCGATGCCGCCGAGGCCGAACACCACGACGTTGGCGCCCGGCTCGACCTTCGCCGTGTTGATCACCGCGCCGACGCCGGTGGTCACGCCGCAGCCGATGTAGCAGATCTTGTCGAACGGCGCGTCTGGGCGGACCTTGGCGACCGCGATCTCGGGCAGCACCGTGTAGTTCGAGAACGTCGAGCAACCCATGTAGTGGTGAATCGACTGCTTGCCAATCGAGAAGCGGCTGGTGCCGTCCGGCATCACGCCTTTGCCCTGCGTCGCGCGGATGGCCGTGCAGAGGTTCGTCTTGTGCGAGGTGCAGCTCTTGCACTCCCGGCATTCGGGCGTGTACAGCGGAATGACGTGGTCGCCTTTCTGCAGCGACTTCACGCCGGCGCCCACGTCGACGACGATGCCCGCGCCCTCGTGGCCGAAGATCACCGGGAAGAGTCCCTCCGGGTCGGCGCCCGAGCGGGTGAACTCGTCGGTGTGGCACACGCCGGTGGCTTTGATCTCGATCAGCACCTCGCCAGCCTTTGGGCCGTCCAGATCGACAGTTTCGATCACGAGCGGCTTGCCGGATTCATAGCAGACGGCGGCGCGGGTCTTCATGGGGCACCCTCTTCTTAAGCGTGACGGCAACGTCCCCCCGCCTTCAGCGGCGCGGGCCTTTGGAGTCTTCCGGCATTGTAATGGCCTTGGCGGCCAACTGCCTTGCGTACCGGGCGGGCGTCAGCCTGTAAACCGGCACCGCAACTTGACCAGATATCCGGCCGACCGGCGTCGAAACCAGCCCAGGTCTGACGCGCCCAATCCAGCGGGCTCTGGCAGTTACCTCATGCTGTAGTGGTCAATATCGGGCGCGTGTTTGCTGGTCAATGCTGGACGCCGGTTGACAACGGAGAGCCCTGGCTGGAATTCGTCATGCGGCCGGTTTATCGTGATCCGGACCGCCGCCCGGTCCGACGTTTCCTTCGGTCCTTCGCGAGACACCCACATGCAGAAGCTGGTCGAGTGTGTTCCCAACATCAGCGAGGGCCGTGATCGCGGCATCATCGACTCGGTGACCGCCGTCATAGGCGAGGTCAAGGGCGCGCGCCTGCTGGACGTCGATGCCGGCGGCGACACCAATCGCACGGTCATCACCTTCATCGGACCGCCCGAAGCCGTAGCCGAGGCAGCCTTCCGCGTAGTGCGCCGTGCAGCCGAGCTGATCGACATGAGCCGGCA
>Ga0315287_10002511_pt1 | contig 17419 bp, 16 predicted proteins | sample YL17G11_0_MG_FD_205037 | JGI IMG/M metagenome (GOLD analysis project Ga0315287, IMG submission 205037) | Sediment microbial communities from Yellowstone Lake, YNP, Wyoming, USA - YL17G11_0 | ecosystem: Environmental > Aquatic > Freshwater > Lake > Sediment | place: USA: Wyoming | collected...
ATCAGCGCCGGCTCTACCGCCGCCCGGTCGTGCAGCGCCACCAAGTCCATCGTGACGCGCTCGGCGCCGCCGAGGTGCGCGTGGGGCGACACGTAGACGACCTTCACGCGCGTTCACCCAAGTCGGCGATCAGGACCCGGGCCAGGACGCGGACGGAGGCCAGCTCTTCGAATCCGGCCGTCCGAGCGGCGATTTCGCGGCGGTGCTCGGCGTCCTCGACTAGCCGCGTCACCTCCGTGGCGAAAGCCCCCGCGTCCGGCGCGATGGCGGCGAGCGCCAAGAGCTGCGGGTCGAAGAGAGGGCCCGAGGAGCTCACCGTGGCCACTCCATGGGCTACGGCGAGCATCGCCGCAGTCCTGCGCAGTGTGAGTCCGTCAACATAGGGTGCGAGCGCGACGTCCATCGCCCGCATGGTGTCTGCCGCGGCCGACGGCGGCAATTCGCCGAGGGCCGACACCTGGCCGCCGACCAAGCGCGCCGCGAGCGCTTCGGACCCGCGGCCGAACAGGACCCACCGGACGCGCGTGTCGCGCGACGCCGAGTGGGCGGCCACCACCCAGTCCGCGAGGAAACCGCTGGCCGAGGGGCTGAAGACCCCGATGGCGACCGCAGTGCCCTCCAGGCCCATCCGGCGTCGTGCGTCCTCGCGTGAGAGGACCGAGGGGGGCAGGGTGGCGCCGACAGGGACGAGGTGAACCGGGGTGGCCCGAGGCGTCCAGCGCCGAAGGAACCGTTGCCAGTTCGGCACCGCGGTGTACACCCGGTCGGCGAGCCGGAGTAGCGCAAGCAACTGGACGCGCTGCAGCACGCCGGTCACGAGCCAGGGGAGTCGGGTGAACGGGACGAAGGGCTCGTGGATGAAGAGCGCGATGCGCACCCCGGCCCGACGCGCGGCAAGGAGTCCCGCGACGAGCGAAGGCGCGATGCCGTGGCGAGCGAAGAGAAACGGAACGTACTGCACCACAACCCACGAGGCGCCAGCCCGTGTCAGGCCCTCGGCCAGTCGCCGGTTCGGCCGGACCCCGGCGCAGCACGGGATCGGGGCGAACAACTCCGGGTCGCCTCGCGACGCCAGCACGGCGACGTCGGCGCCCCCGGCCGCGAGCGCTCGTGCCAGCACGAGAGTGTGGTCGGACACGCCCCCGGGGCAGGGAGGGATCTCAGGCGAGTACAGCGCGATCCGCATCTGGCTTCGCTGCGTCCGCGGATTTCGGCCTGGAATCGTCCGCGCGCTCGAGTCTCACCACCGCCGCGAGCAGCCCGGCGATGAGCCAGTAGTAGGCGAAAACGGGATTGCTGGTCATCGGCTGAGAACCCCAGGACATGACCAGAACGCCGAAGAAGACCCCAGCGATCGCGCCGGCGAGTGCCATCGTGAGGGAGTCGCGGGATGCGCGCGAGACGCGACCCGCCGTAAGTGGCAGGCCGACGAGAAGCGTGACAGCCAGCAGGAGGCCCGGCAGGCCGAGTTCCTGAACCTGGACGGCGAAGAAGCTCTCTGTGAAGCCGAGTTCGCGCTCGATGCGATTGGACTCGGGGTCCTGCCCGATTACTCCCCGCAGTGCCGTCGCGCCGGGTCCGAGGCGCCCGAGGCCGACGCCGAACGGGTACCGCTCGACGCGTCGCCAGACCGCATCCATGGCACCGGCCCGCGCGGTGAGCAGGGTACGGGTGTCCGTCAGCGTCCCCAGCCGGTCGGTGACGGACGTTCTCCGCCAGATGTCGGGTGCGGTCGGGTCGTCGAGCAGCGCCTGGGTCGCGACGGGCTTCAGGACGTTCTCTACGGCCACGATTCCAGCGAACCCGAAGAGCACCACCATGGCGACGGAAAGAAGCCCGCGACCGCGGCGCCGAAGACCCACGATCACAAACATCGCCGCCAGCGCGAGAAGGCAGCCGAGGAACAACTGCCGGCCTCCCGTGACGAGAAAGACTCCTCCGGCAAGGGTGATGGACGCGGCTGAGAGCGTCCTCAGCCTCGAGGAACCCTTTGCCCCGATCCAAAGCGCCACTGCGAGTGGTGTGGTGAGGAACGCCAGAACCGACGTGCCTCCGGGCGTCGGGCTGAGGCCGAACGGACGCCACTCGTGGAAACCCTCGAGGTTCTGCGCGAACCGCGGCGAGAGATCTATGACGCTGCGCGGACCGAGGGTGTACTGTGCGAGCGCCACCGCGTAGGGCAGCACGGCGATTGCGACCAGGGCGGCGACGAGCCACACGACGTCGTCGCGCGTCCGAACGACGGCGGCCGCCATGAAGTAGAGCGGCACCATGGTCAGGTAGAGCTTGAGCGCCGCCAGGAAGGGGATGACGCCGGGGCTCATGGGGCTGAACACCTGCAGACCGATCCACAAAGCGTAGAGGAGAACGACTCGAACCCAAGGCAACGGCGGTACCCTGGCGCTTCGCCTGGCGATGGCGTCGGCCAACCACGCGGCGGCCACGACGGTCACGACGATGTCCATTCCCACGTGCACGACACGATTGTAGTTCGATAGGAGCTTGAGGAAGCCTTCGACGTTCAGATAGGCGACGATCACGACCAGCGTGGCCAGTCGCTTCCCCAGAAAGAGGCAGAGCGCCAGCACGAGGATCGGCACGAGCGCGTAGATCACGCCCCAATATGGGATTGCACCGCGTGCGGCGCCACGTTAAGTCTCTCGGGCGCGCTGGTGCGCCTGTATGCGATCATATCTCCTGACGTTCGTCGCTGCCTTGGCCTTGGGCCTCGTGCTAACCCCCTTCGCGATCCGCGTCGGACGGCGGCTCGGGATGCTCGACGCGTCGGCCGAGCCGGCGATCCCGCGATCAGGGGGGCTCGCGATCGTGGCAGCGGCGGCCTTGGCCCTCCTTGCCCTCGCCGCGGCGTTCGCGCCAGCCCGCTATATCCTGCGACAGGGTCTGGCTCAGTTGGAGCCGGTCCTGTGGGCGGGTGGGGCTCTCCTCATCCTTGGCATCGTCGACGACATCAAGCGGCTCACGGCGACGCCGAAGTTCGCGGTCGAGATCCTGCTCGCGACAGCGCTCTTTCTCTTTGGCGGGGTCCGCGCCTCGACCCTCTGGTTGCCCCTGGGCATCGTGGATCTCGGGCCGGTGCTCGGGCTCATCGTCACGATCGTCTGGATCGTCGGCGTCACGAACGCCTTCAATCTCCTCGACGGCATCGACGGGGTGGCGGGTGGCGCCGCGGTCTTCGCGTTGCTCGCGATGTTCGTCTCGTCGGTCGCGCTGGGACAGCCGCTGGTGGCGCTCCTCACCGTGGCGATCGCGGGAGCCACGCTCGGCTTCCTCCGCTATAACTTCGCGCCGGCGCGCATCTACCTGGGCGATGCGGGCAGTCTCTTCCTCGGCTTCATGCTGGCCACGCTGGCCATCGAGGGGTCGCAGAAGGGCCCTGCGATCGTGGCCTTGGCGATTCCGCTGGTGGCGTTCGGCCTGCCGGTGCTCGACACGGGGGTGGCAGTGGTCCGGCGGGCGCTGCGCGGCGCGCCGATCTTCACGGGCGACCGCGGGCACGTCCACCACCGGCTCCTGGACCTCGGGCTCAGCCCGGCCCAGGCGGCCATCACGGTGTACGCGGTCTCCGCGGCGTTCGCGCTCGCCTCGATGCTCTTCATCAACCCAAACGTCCGCGGGATGGCGGTGGTGCTCACGATGGTGGGCGTCGCCTCCTGGCTGGCCGTGCGCTACCTGCACCTCCACGAATTCGCAGAGCTGGCGCGGCTCGCCCGGCGGGGGATGACCCAGACGCAGGCGATCGCCTTCAACGTGGAGTTGCGCAAAGCGGCCGTCGCGCTCCGGTCCGCCGCCTCGTGGGACGAGTTCACCGCCACGCTGGCCCACGCGTTCACCGAGAGCGAGTTCGATGGGGTCCGTCTCACGCTGCGGGCGACCGCAGCGGGGGGCCGTCGGCGCGACTTCGAACTCGAGGATGGGGTGTTCCGAGAACAGGCCAGGGTCGCCGCGGACGATGAGTGGGGCATCCACATCCCGTTCCAGATCGGGCCGCTCGGCGGTGCGCACGGAGAACTGGCGGTCTTCCGCCGCTACGGTCGGCGCCCCCTTCTGGCCGACCTGAACCTGCTGATCGAGACGCTCCGTCCGGCGATGGAGGCGGCGGCGGCGCGCCTCGAAGCGCCAGGGACCTAGGCGGGTCTCCTGCGCGTCCTCCACATCGGGAAGTTCTACCCGCCGGAGTACGCGGGCGGGATTGAGACGGCCCTTGCGACGCTGAATCGCGGCCTGCGGGCAGCGGGGGTGGAGGTGTCATGCGTCGTGGCGGCGGTGCGCGGGCGCGGAGGGCTGAGTCTCGTCGATGGCGTACCGGTGCGACGGGCCGCGACGCTCGGCACCGTCCTCTCCCAGCCGCTCGCGCCCGGGCTCCTCTGCGACACGCGCCGCACGCCCGCCGATCTCGTACACCTGCATCATCCGAATCCGCTCGGCGACCTCGCGGTGCTGGCCGATCGCCCGCGTCCCCTCGTCGTCAGCCAGCATAGCGACGTCGTGCGCCAGCGTGCGCTCCGCCCGTTCTACGGGCCGCTGCAGCGTCACGTGTTCGCCCGCGCCCGGTTCGTGACGGTGGCGTCCGAGCAGGCGCTCCGCAGCTCCCTAGAGCTGCGCCACCTTGGGGAGAAGGTCCGCGTGATCCCCTACGGCGTCGAGCCCGAGCGCTTCGTACGAACCCCCGGCGTGGACGCGCGCGTGGCCGAGCTTCGTGCGCGGTGGGGCGGTGAGCCGGTAGTACTCGCGGTGGGACGGATGGTCCCGTACAAGGGGCTGGACGTTCTGCTGGCGGCGGCGGAGCGGATCGAGGCGCGCGTGGTGTTGGTGGGTAGCGGGCCGGAGGACCCGAGGTTGCGGGCCGTCGCCGGGAGGCGCGTGGAGTTCGCGGGCCGGGTGTCGGACGACGACCTCGTCGCCTACTACCACGCTGCGGACGTCTTCTGCCTGCCGTCCGTCACCATCGCCGAGGCGTTCGGGATCGTGCTGCTGGAGGCGATGGCGTGCGGTCTGCCGTTGGTGACGACCACGCTGCCCACGGGCGTTTCCGCCGTGAACCGGGACGGTGTCACGGGGCTCGCGGTGCCGCCCGGGGACGCGGGCGCACTGGCCGAGGCCCTGCGCGCGCTGCTCGCGGACGACGTGCGCCGCAGGGTCTACGGGGCCGCGGCCCGGCAAGTACTGGAGAAGGAGTACACCGCCGCGTTGATGGCGGCGCGGTACGTCACACTGTATCGCGAGGCGTTGAGCTAGGCAGCGCGCGCCGCGGCGCGGGCGGCACGGGGGAGGTCGCACGCCGCAGGGGAGAGGATGCCCCTGATCGTCGAGGGGGACGCGCGGTCGAACCAGCGGGTGCCGTCCGCGGCCGGACCCCAGCGCGGCGGCCCGAGGCGCCGGTGCACCTCGAGGAGATGCCCCTCCGGGCCGACGAACGTCTCGCGATACGGGCGCTGCGGCGCCTGGAGCTGGTCGTTCGCGCGCCCTCCGCGCGCGAAGCCGAGGGACTCGGCGACCCACGCCGCCCCTTCGGCGGCGGCCTCAGGCACCAGGAGGTCGATATCGCTCATCCAGCGGACGCCGAGTGCCGGCGCCAGGTTGGACACCAGCAGGGCCGAGCCCTTGAGCGCCACGGCGGGCACTCTGTGCGCCTCGAGTCCGGCGCCCAGTCGCGCGAGGTCGCTACTGAGCCGGACCGCCTGGGCGCGCGCAACCGCGAACGCCTCGGAGGCGACCTCATCCACCTCGGGCGGGGCGACCTCGCGGAGGTCGAGGGCGTCCAGCGCCCAGCCCACCGTCGCGCCGATGCCGTCCCAGGTCAGCGCGGCCAGCCACGACTCCTCTGCGGACTCCGCATCCGCCCACCGCTCGACGAGCTGAGCGGGGGCGGGGCCGCCGCCCAGCGCGAGGCCAAGGGTGCGCGCGAGGAGGCGGCGGATCTGGACGGGGCCGAGGGATGCTGCCATGCGACGACGCCCCCACCGGGAGGTGAGGGCGTCGAGTATGGGCGGTGAGGGACTCGAACCCCCGACCTCTGGTATGTGAGACCAGCGCTCTAACCAGCTGAGCTAACCACCCGTGGTTGCGCCAGCGAACGCAGGTGACAAGAATAGGGACGGCCGGGCGTTTGCGCTACGCGGCGGTCGTCGCGGGGAAAGGGGAGTCGGTGCTGACGAAGCTCGAGGCCGTCTGGCCGTGGCTGCCGGCTGGGCTCGCGGTGGTGGCCAGCGGGGTCGTCCTCGTGACGCTGCCGGTCCCATGGCGTCGGCGCGCCCTGGCTCTCGTCGGCGTCGGCATCGCTGCGGCAGTGTACCGCTCCGCCGTCCCCGGGGTCGTCCTGCTTCACGCCGCGGTCTTCCTCGTGGCGGCCTGGCTCGGCAGGTTGCCGGTTGGCGAACCAGGCACGACCGGGCTGCGGCTGGTGGTGGCGCGAGTCGCGATGGTGCTCCTCGCCGTGGGGGCGTACGCCGGACGCGCAGCGGGGGTCACCGCGTGGCGCTTCCCGTTCGCCGGCCTTGAGTGGGCGCCGATCTACCTCGACGTGCTGATGTTCGCTCGCTTGGAGGCGCTTCTCTGGGAACTCGGGGTCGGGCGCGTGGTCCGGGTGACGCCTGGCGAGATGCTCACGTGGAGCGCGCTGCCGTTCACCCTGATGGGCCCGCTGCTACGGTTCTCCGACTGGCAGCGCCAGAGCGAGGCAGGCGCTCCCGGTGCCGGCGACCTGCTCGCGGCGGCCCGGGTCGGGCTCCTCGGCGCCGCACAGGTGGCCGGTGTCGTCGCGATGGCCGCCCTACACGCGGCCCTCATGCCGGCCGCCGGGGTGCGGCTCCCGCTCGTCCTGCGAATGGCGGAGTGGTTCGGCTTCGGTCCGTGGAGCTTCTACCTCGGAGCGAGCGGCTACGCGAACCTCGCCGTCGCCGCCGCCGCATGCGTCGGCATCCGCGTCCCCCCGATGTTCGACCGGCCGTTCGGGCGGCCGAACCTCTCGGCCTTCTGGGCGCACTGGAACATCCCGGTCACGTTCTTCGTGCGCGACGTCCTCTTCTACCAGCGCTGGGGGTTCGGGCGCGGCGACGTGTATCTCAGCGTCGTTGCCATCTTCCTGGTCATCGGGTTGTGGCATTCGGGGCACCCGTACTGGGCGATCTGGGGGCTGCTCCACGGCGCGGGGTTCTGCGTCTACGTCGCGTACACGCGGCGGCTGCGCGCGGGCGACGTGTTCGCCGTGCGCATGCAGGCCGTTGTGCCGGGGCGCGTGCTCACGTACGTCTTCGTGTGCGGCGCGTGGATGGCCCCGCCGCAGATCCTGCGCATCGTCGCCCGACTGTAGGGGAGAGCGGACGTGGAGACTCGTGACGAAGGGACGGGCGCGAAAGTCGGCGAGGTGTTCCGGCAGGTGCTGCGCCTCGACCCGGTCGGCGCGGGCTCGGACCTGCGCCTCGGCGGACACCCGTCGTGGGACTCCGTGGCGCACATCGACCTCGTGCTGGCCCTCGAGCGCGCCTTCGGCATCGCCTTCTCCACCGTCGAGATCCCCGATCTCGACTCTTTCGACCGGATCGTCTCGGCCGTCGGGCGCAAGCTCGCGGCGCGTGCCGCTCCCTAGACCGACCGCGGAGCCTCCGTGCGATACCGTGCCGACCTCGGCGTGACGCTGCCCCAGGAACTCCGGAAGGACTTCCTCTCCAAGCTCTGGTACGTCTCGGACGCGATCGAGGCCTTGTCCCTCGACGACGAGCGGCTGGACCTCGTGACCTTCGACCTCCGCACCCCCGACGATGCCCTCGCCGGGAGCGTCGCGACCCGCATCACCGACGTCGCGCGGCGGATGCTCGCGGGGTACCGCCCCCTCGAGCGCCGCGTCGTCCTGGACCGGACCGCATCGGCGCCGTCGAGCGGGGAGGACCCGCACGCCGCCCTCGCAGCGTCGGGGGACCTCCACCTCTTCGGCCGCGGGCGGGCGGGCATCGGGCCGCTCCTCGCGCGCCTGCTCGACCTGCTCGGGGCGGACCTCCGACGGCTCGGCGACGACCTTCACACCGCGCCGCACCGCTTCCCCACGCTGATCGGTGCCGACACCCTGGCGCGCTGCCGCTATTTCGAGGCCTTTCCCCACGCACTGACCATCGCCTCCCACCTCCGGGAGGACCTCGATGCGATCGCGGCCTTCGCGCGGGACGCGAAGGTCGAGCAGGGCCGCCTCGTGACCGACCCGCACGCGCTCGCCCCCTCCGAGTGCCTCCTCTCACCCGCCGTCTGCTTCCACCTCTACGCGTGGCTGGCGGGTTCGAAGCTCGAAGGAACGACGCTGGCCCGCGCCGAGGGGAAGTGCTTCCGGTACGAGAGCGGCGCGCTTGAGGGGCTGGCGCGGCTCTGGGACTTCACAATGTCTGAGTTCGTCGCCGTGGGGACGCAGCCCGAGGCGCTGGCGTTCCGCGAGCGCGGGATGGCGCGTGCGCAAACACTCTTCGACGATTGGGGCCTCGCATACGAGATCCACACTGCGACCGACCCCTTCTTCGTGGACGCCTTCGCGAAGCAGGCCGTCTTCCAGGCGGCGTTCGAGCTGAAGTTCGAGGCGTCGGCGGTGCTCCCGTATCGCGGGGACGGGCTGGCGATCAGCTCCTTCAACTACCACCAGGACTTCTTCGGACGATCGTTCGAGATCTCTGATGCCGCCGGCAAGCCGGCGCACACCGCGTGCGTGGCCTTCGGCGTCGAGCGCTTCGCGCTGGCCTTCATCGCGCAGCACGGGAGGGACCCGCGACGGTGGCCGGCGCGCATCCGGCAGTTGTACGCGGAGGCCGGCGCGTGAGCGCTCCCGTCCCGGGCGGCGCGGACGTCCGCCTGGCAACGGCGGCGGACCTGCCGTCGCTCGCGCCGCTCTGGCGCCGGTTCTATGAGGACCAGCGCGCGCAGGGGATGCGCGCGGTCGTGCCGGAGAACGGCTTCGCCGAGTGGGAGGCGTCGATTCGCCCGGTCCTCGAGCGGTTCGGCGTCGTCGTCCTCGGGGTGCGCGACAGCGAGCCGGTCGGCTTCGTGGCGGGGCGCGTGCGCAGCCTGCCGCGGCACCTGGGCGGCGTGGCGGCCGGCCTCATCACCGAGGTGTGGGTCGAGCCTGTCTTGCGCGGCCACGGTCTCGGCGCCGCGATGGTGGAGGCGGCGATGGCGTGGTTCCGGGGGCAGGGGGTGCGGCGGCTGGAGCTGCAGGTCGTGGTCGGGAACGAGGCGGCCCGCCGGCTCTACGCGCGGCTGGGCTTCGCCGAGGAACTCACGCAGATGGTGCGGGAGGAGTAGGGCGGTGGGGCTGCGGGACCGGGTGTCGGCGTTCATCTCCCCCGCGTGGCGGGCGCGGGCGGCCCGTGTCGAGCGGCGTGTGCAGGGCTGGCTCTCCCGGATCGGGCCGGCGCGCGCACTCGCGCGCCGCGTCAACCTCCCCGAGGCCCTCCGGCGTCCGCACCACGTTGCGATCGAGGTCACGGCCGCCTGCAACGCCCGATGCATCATGTGCCCGCGTCACGAGATGGACCGACCGATGCGTCCGATGGACCTCACGCTCTTCCGGAAGATCGTGGATGAATGCGCGGCGCTCGGGGTACGCGAGATAGCGTTGAACGGGTACGGCGAGATCTTCACAATGCGCCCCGAACGGTATCGGGAGTACATCGGGTACGTCCGCACGCGGGCGCCCCGGGTCCGCGTCATCGTCAACACCAACGCCCACGGGATGGACGAGGCCGCTGCGCGCTTCCTCGTCGAGAGCGGCGTGCACACCGTTCACACCGACGTCGACGGGGCCACAGCGGGCACCTTCGAGCGCATCCGCAAGCACCTGTCCCTGGCGCGCGTCGAGGCGAACATCCAGCGACTCGTGGCGATCCGTCAGGATCTCCGCGCGCGGCGGCCCACGGTGCGGGTCGGGATGATCGCGATGCCGGAGAACCGGCACGAGATCCCCGCGTTCCTCGAGAAGTGGCAAGGCAAGGTGGACTTCGTCGAGATCGACGGCCTGCACAACCGGGTGGCCGGGATCGATCCGGAGTTGGTGTTCAATCAGCGCAGCGCGTGTTTCGAGCCGTGGCACAGGCTTAACATCTGGACCGATGGGCACGCGGTGCTCTGCTGTGAGGACTGGAACGGCACGCACGTCGTCGGAGACGCGCACGCGCAGACGGTACGGGAGATCTGGCATGGGGTGCCCCTGCAAGCGGCTCGCCGTACCCATCGTACGGGGCAGGGGGAGAGCATCGCGCTATGCGCGACATGCAGTGCTTGGAGAGCGGGGCCGGCCTGGTGGAGGTAGCGTCCTTCTAGCCGAGGTGCGGACCCGGTGTCGGAGCGGCCGTGACGCCGGGCTCCCGCGCCCGTACCATTGCGCTCTCAAGACGGGTCGCGGCCGCGGCCCACGTGAATGTGCGCACCCGGTCCCGGCCCCGCTCGGAGAGCCGTCGCGCCGTCAGTGGATCCCCAAGTACCCGCACGATCAAGTCTGCCGCGTCGGCCACATCGTATGGCGCGAACAGCAGGCCGTCCACGTCGTGCGTGATCACGTCGGGTAGACCGCCCGTGCGAGCCGCGACGGCGGGCACGCCGGTGGCCATCGCCTCCATCATCGCGAGCGAGGTCGCCTCCGTGAGCGAGGGCATCAGGAACGCGTCGTGGGCACCGTAGAGGGCGACCATCTCGTCCTCGGTGGAGACGGTGTTGACGACGCTGACCGAGTCCCGATGCTCCGGAGCGAACTCCGCCCGAATATCGGACGTCGGCTCGACCGGCCCGACGATGGTGAGTCGTGCGTCCGGCCGCCGCTCTCTCACGAGCGCCCAGATGGGCGGCAGGAGACGGCGGCCCTTCACGTCGAGCCACCCCCCGACGAAGAGCACGCGCGCGCCGCCGGGCGCGAACGGTCGTTCGAGGAAGTGGCTCTCCGCGACGCCGTTCGCGTTGAGCGTCACCCCCGTCCCCCGACCAAGAGCGGTCGCGACGTAGCTGACGTCTTCGGCAGAGAGGCAGACGACGTGGTCGGCGAGCCGGATCGCGTTGTCCGAGAGCGGGGAACGGAGCAGGCGAACGGACAGCCGGTTCCACGGCGGCAGCCGCGCGTAGCCGAGTCGCTCGGCGCCCCGCATCACGCCGGCGACCTTGCTCTCCACGTTGTGGCACATGAGCACCATCGGAGGCAGCGACCGGAAGAACCGGCGCAGCACCGCGTACCACAACCCGCCCGGCTCGTGCACGACAACCGCGTCGAAATCCCGTCGGTGCGCCACGAGACGCGCTGCCAGAGCGACGGGGAACCCTAGGAACGCGAGCCGGCCCTGCCGCTGGACGCCCGGGAAGTCCTCGCCCGACCAGACGGTCACGTGGTGCCCCCGCGCGCGCAGGGTCTCGGCCATGCAGTGTGCCCACTTGCCCATGCCGGAATGCGCGTTGCTCGGGCCGAACGAGGCGACGAGGATGCGCATCCTATCGAGGCTCCCGGGAGGGAGTCCGCGTGCGGTCCCCGGGCGCTTCTCCGAACGCGGCGGCAGTGAGCACCTGCGTGAGTTGCGCGACGTGGGCGGCCATGGTGTACGCGGTCGCCTTCGCCGTGGCGCCGGCGCGCAATGCCGCGTAGTGCGCCGGATCCGCGAGGGCCCGGACGATCGCCGCCGCGAGGCCCGCCGGTGTCGGCGGGTCGCCGCGCGCGAGCTCGCCCGTCACGCCGGGCACGAGCCAGTCAGGGATGCCGCCGACGGCGAAGCCCACGGCGGGGAGGCCGGCGCCCGCCGCTTCGATCCCAACGAGGCCGAACGGCTCCGGCCAGAGGCTGGGTACGGCGAGGAGGTCCGCGTCTGCGTACAGCGCCTGCAGTCGCGGCGCGCCCACCCAGCCGTGGAACTCCGCCGCGACACCCTTCTGCATCGCGCACTCGCGCAGGCTCTTCTCCTCGGGTCCGTTGCCCGCCACCACGAGCGTCAGCGGCCGCTGCAGCGCCGCCGCGGCCACAGGCAGCGCATCGACGAGATACGCGCATCCCTTGAGCGGCGTCAGGCGGCCTGCGAACAGCACACGCCCGCTCAGAGCGCGGGGGTCGACCCGACCTTCGACCGGCGCGGTGCCCGTGCGCGGTAGCACCAAGAGCTGCAGGCGATCGTCGCCCACGCTGTGCTGCCGGTAGACCGCGTGCATGTGCTGGCTGCCCACCAGGACGGTGCGGTAGTGCGCGAGATGCTCCAGGCGCTGCGTCTGCCGGCGGTAGAAGGCCAGCAGCGTGCGCGGCCTTCGCGTCCCGCACCCGAGCGCGTAATTGAGGGCCAGGCACCCGGGACCGAACCGCCTCTCGCACATCGTGAGCTTCGGCCGGCGGTACCGTTTCTCCCCGGTGCCGCATGTGCCGTAGTAGCTGTGCACGTAGAGCACGCACGGGAGGCTGGCGAGGAGCAGCGACTCCAGTGCCGGCGAGGTGAGCCCCTGGCTGTACACGACGTCGGCGTGCCACGCCGCGATGCGCCGGACGGCGTTGCTCGGGACGTTCCGCCCGACGACGTGGACGGCGTCGTCGGGGAGGGACGCATCGACGCGCCCCTCGCCCTTGGGACTGTCCTCCTCGACGACCAGGAGAACCTCGTGGCCGCTTTCCCGCAGCGCCGGTAGCAGGCCGCGCAGATACTGCTCGGCCCCGCCGAGCAGTTGGCGGTTCGGCGCGGCTACCGCGATGCGCATCGGAGCAGGAAATGCTGGTCGGGGCCGACGCCGTTAGGGCCGGCTTCGAGGGGTGTGGCGGTCAGGCCGAGGTCGTCAAGGACTGCGGCCAGCCGTTCGGACGGGTCGCCGTCCCCCCAATGCTGCGGGTGCATCTCCGCGACGATGCGCAGCCGGTCGCGGCCCGCGCGGATCACGTCGCGCGCGCCACGGAGCGCGTCCAGTTCCGCGCCCTGGATGTCCATCCGGATCAGGTCGGGCACGATATCGAGGTCGCGGCAGAGCGAGTCGATGGACCGCACGGGCGTCAGCACGTGCCCCGCGGCGGCGCTGACGGTGTCCGGGGCTCCGAGGCGGTTCACATAGGGCTCGTCGTGCAGGAAGAGAGTCGCGGTACCATCGACGGCGCCGGCCGCCGCCGCGACCAGCGTCACCCGCTCGGCCACTCCGTTGAGCCGAAGATGGCGCCGGATGAAGCGCTGGTTCGCGACCGTCGGTTCCAGCGCGATCACCCGCCCGGACGGGCCTACCCAGCGGGCCTCCAGCACCGTGTACACGCCGAGGAAGGCTCCGATGTCCAGCACCGTCTCTCCAGTGCGCACGCTCTCGCGGAGGACCGCGAACACCTCGGGCTCGACGATCCGAGGGACGAACCGCCGGACGCGCGGGTCGATCCGCAGCGGCTCGCCATTCACGGTCCAAGCGATGCCCCGCCCGAACGAGGCGCAGTCGAGGAGCAGGTCATAGGCCGGACGGAGGAGCCGAATCGCCGCACTCCGACGGCCAACGCGCCCGCTGACCGCGGCCCCGACGCGCGTCAGGAAGCTCATCGGCGGCTCCTTCGTGCCGACACGGTGCTCACGATCGCCACAGCTTCCCGGCGGCTGCTGCCGCACCGCGCAAGAGCATCCTCGGCACGGCGGCGGCGCGCACGGGCCGTCGCCAGGTCCGGCGCGGCCTGCTGAGGTCCTCGCGGATGGTCGGCTCCCACCGCGAGCGGAACAACCGGCCGTTCGCGAGCGCCCGAGCCTTGTAGGCCTCCGAGAGTCCGAAGCCCAGGGTAGAGCTGCCCAGGTGCGTGAAGGCGCCCGCACGCTCATACCCGTGAGTGGCCACGGCCCACTCGGACCGGCGGATGCGGTACGCGAGGTCGGCCTCGTCCCACTCGGTCGGAACGAAGCCCTCGTCGAGCAGACCGACGGCATCGAGGCATGCCCGGCGGACCACCCACGGGCGGACGACCGCATCCACTTCGGCGAGGCGGAACCAGCTCAGCAGGGCGCTCGGGCCGAGGGTGCTCTGCAGGTGTTCGGGGCGCTGCAGGTCGGCCCATTGGTCGAGCGGGTGGACCTGCGGGAGGAGCCGAAGCCCGCGGATCAGCGAGAGCATCCCGATCTCCGGGTAGCGGGCGAAGGCCTCCAGCAACTCCGGCACGAGCCAGCGCGCGCGGAGGAACATGTCGTCCTGCCAGGCGAGGAGCAGACTCCCCGAAGCCTCGCGAAACCCGCGGTTGTCGCAGCGCAGCTCGTGGACGTCCTGCTCCTCGAAGAGCCGGACCGCCCGTGCGCCCCACGGGCTCCGGCGCACGCCGTCGAGGAGGCCATGCGTCCCGTCGGTGCAGCCGTCCGCGATGACGAGGATTTCCACTGGCTGGTCCGAGGCGAAGTGCTGCCACGAGTCGAGGCACCGACCGAGCACCGCGGCGTTGTTGTGCGTCGGGACGACGACGGACAGGACGGGGGCGGGAGCCGGCACGGGCCTAGGCGCCACCGCCGGAGGCCCGCCGGCGGCAGCGAGCCGCACGCGCCGCGGGCAAGAGCGCACGGCCCGTCCGGGGAAGCGGCATCGCCGGTCCTGCCGACTCGTGGGTCATCGTCGCACTCCGGGTGCTGCGCGGAATGGGCCCTGGTGGGTTCGAACCACCGACCAACGGATTATGAGTCCGCCGCTCTGACCACCTGAGCTAAGGGCCCCAGTCCCTACGAATCTAGTGCGTTCATCCCATGGGTGGATGTCGAGCCTCAAGCACCACTATGCCGTACTCCCGCAGCGGGTCCTGCTGACCCTGGAGCGCGACGGGCGTGAGATGAAGGTCATCCAGCGCCTGTGCCATCTCCTCGCGGCCTCCGCCCGAGGCGGGCCAGAGAGCCGGGTGCATCTCCACGACGATCCGGACACCGCCGGCGCGGGCGTCGATGGTCCGGCGTGCCCCGCGCAGAACTGCCGCCTCGTGCCCTTCGACATCCGCGACGATCCAGTCCGGCTCGATGCCTCGCTCCCCGCAGAACGCGTCGATCGAGGTGACCGCCACCGACAGCATCGCGGCGCCTGGGGCGTCCGGATTGGGCTGATCCAGTCGGTTCGTGCCCTCGATGCCGGCGGCGAAGAACGGGGCGGTACCCACGCGGTCGCTCACGGCGGCGGCGACCACCTCGATCCGGTCCGCCAGTCCGTTGAGTCGGACGTGGCGCGCGAGGAGCAGGCGTGCGTCAGGGCTGGGTTCGAATGCGAAGACCCTGCCGGACGCGCCCACCCATTGTCCGAGACAGAGCGCGTAGAGCCCGAGGTTCGCGCCCACGTTCAGAACGACGTCGCCGGTGCGCACCTCGGAGCGCAGGAAGGCGCACACCTCCGGCTCGTACGACGCGGGGAAGTGCGAACGATGACGGGGGTCCACCCTGAGGTGCTCGACGCCGTTCAGGACCACGGACACACCCGTCCCGAGCGTCAGGGCATCGAGTGCCCACTCGAACAGCGGCCGGGCGGCGCGGACGGCGCGGCTCTCGCGCCCGAGGCGGGCACTGACCGCACTCGCAGCGCTCTGGAGCCACGCCAATGGCGCCTTCACGTCCGCCCCGCTGCCAGCTCGGCGTGCCGCAGGGCGCGGGCGCTGCCCGACGGCAGCAGCAGCGTGAGGGCGATGACGTACATCACCAGCGTGGCGAACGCGCACCCCACGGCCCCGTACCGCGGGATGAGGAGGACGTCGCCGCCGAGGTTCACGGTGACCTCGGCGAGTGCGACGCCCGCCACTAGGCGCTCACGGCCCAGGCGGTAGGCGACGGGCACCAGCAGGATGACTCCCACGGCGAGGGCGTTCGCTGCCAGCAGCCACCGGAGCACAGGCACGCCCTCCTGGAAGGCCTGACCGTAGAAGAAGCCGACGATCCAGGGAGCGAGTATGATCCCGATCCCGCACGCCCCGGCGAGTGCGGCCCACGCGGCCCGCGCCAGTCGCCAGTACCGTTCCAGCTGGCCTCGCTCCAGCGCGCCGGTCGCATATGGGAACCCCACCGCGAAGAGCGCGCCGCTGACCAGCGTGACCATTCCGGCTATGCGCGCGACCGCGTTCCACACTCCAGTCTCCGATGCCGTGGACATCCCGGCGAGGAGGAGCGTGTCCGTCTGGCCGATGAGCGGCCCGATGATGGCGGGCACCGTGGCCCAGGCCGAGAGGGTCAGCCAATCGCGCGGCGGCGAGCGTAGCACCGGTGGCCAGAGGGGTAGCGTGCGGTGGGCTGCGAGCGCAGCGAGCGCCATCTCGAGCGGGATCGCGAGGAGCGCCACCACGAGCGCCGAGTAGAAGGACAGCCCGTGGGCGAGCGCGAGGGTGCCGTATGCGAGGAGTCGGAGCGCCGAGGCGCCCGAGCGCACCACCGCGATGCCGCGCTGGTTCCGCGCCACCTGCAGGATCGTCACGAAGTGCGAGCCGACTGCCATCGACACGCCCGCGGCCGCCGCCACGCCCGCGAGCCAAGCGAGTTGCGGCGGCAACTGAAGGGACGGGACGAGCCAGCGCCCGGCCACGGTGACCACGACGCCGACGGTCGCGGCGGCTGCCACGCGCAGCAGCAGGAAGACGGTGTGCACGTGGCGGATGTCCCGTCCCTGCATGATCTCCGGGCTGCCGAGGCGGATGATGGAGGCGGTGAAGCCGATGTCGGCGAGGCCGCTGACGACGAAGACCAGGGCCAGGATCACGCTGAGGAGCCCGAATCCCGTCGGGCCCAGGGTGCGGGCGAGGAGGACCGTCGTGACGACGCCGACCGCCATCTGGAACACGGTGCCGGCGAGCGACCAACCGACGTCCTTGGTCCCGCGCCGCCGTGCGAGGACGAAGCCGGCCTCGACCCAACCGGCGAGTCGGCCCACGCCCTAGATCACGCCCCCCCGCCGGAACATCCCGGCCGGGTCGAGGAGCCGCTCGAAGCGATCGAGGACCTCATCTCGAGTGACTACCGCGACGCCGGACTTGCCGACCTCGATCCCCGCCGCGTAGTTCGCCAGCTCCGCCGCCTCGCGCACGCTCGCGCCCGCCGCCAGCGCCGTGCCCACCCAGGCCGTCACCGTGTCGCCGGCGCCGCTCACGTCGTACACCTCGCGCGCCACCGTCGGGATGCGCGTCAGCGCGCCGTCCCGGCCCACGAGCACCATGCCGTGCGGTCCCATGGTGAGCAGCAGGTTCTGGACCTCGAGGCGCTCCATCGCCTGGGGGAGGGCATCGGCGTGCTCGATGTCCACCGCAGCGCCCAACGCCGCTTCCAGCTCGCGGCGGTTCGGCTTGAAGACCGTGGCGCCGCGATAGGCGAAGAAGTTCCGGAACTTGGGGTCCACCACCGATGGGATGCCGCGCGACTTGGCGCCAAGAAGGATCGCCTCGATGACCGCCGGCGTCAGGACCCCCTTGTTGTAGTCCTCCACGAGGACCGCATCGGCGTCGGCGATCGAGCGCTGG
>Ga0315287_10002512_pt1 | contig 17414 bp, 13 predicted proteins | sample YL17G11_0_MG_FD_205037 | JGI IMG/M metagenome (GOLD analysis project Ga0315287, IMG submission 205037) | Sediment microbial communities from Yellowstone Lake, YNP, Wyoming, USA - YL17G11_0 | ecosystem: Environmental > Aquatic > Freshwater > Lake > Sediment | place: USA: Wyoming | collected...
TGCAGCGACTGTGCCATGTTGCCGTTTTGTCATTTCACAAAGCCGACCGACTGGCGAAATTTTCAGGCGACGCCTGACTCTCGGATTCAACCACAGGAATAGATTCGGTATGAGCTACGATGTGTATGGTGTTGGCAATTCGCTGGTTGACATTCAAGCTCGGATTCAGGACTCCTTATTGACTCAACTCGAGTTTTCCAAGGGGGTCATGACATTAGTCGACGAAGCGACTCAAGTCCGTGTTTTATCGGCGTTGGACGGCGTGACCTTGCACCGCTGCGCCGGGGGTTCCGCGGCGAACACGATCAGCGGACTGGCCGAGTTTGGCGGCCGCGGTGCGTATGCCGGCAAGCTCGGTTACGATGAATTGGGTCAGGTCTGGCTCAAGGATATGCGTGACTTGGGTGTAGCGTGCAGCGTGCCACAGGCCGCAGGTCAAACGGGAACCTGCGTGTGTCTGATTACCGAAGATGCGCAACGCACGATGCTGACTCACCTCGGCCTGTCGGCGACTCTCGGCCCGGACGACATTGACGAAGCCGAGATCGCGCAGTCGAAATACGTGTACATTGAAGGTTATCTATTCACGAATGAGTCGACGACAGCGGCGGCGATGAAGGCTATCGAACTCGCCAAAAAGCACGGAGTCAAGGTGGCCTTTACGGTCTCCGATCCGTTCTTGATCGCCATCAACCGGGACTTGTTTTGGCAATTAATCGAAGGTCCGGTCGACTTATTGTTCTGCAATCTCGAAGAAGCACGCAGCCTGACAGGACTGTCGGATCCCATCGACTGTGCTCAAAAAATTCACCAACACGCGGCCGATGTGGCGTTGACTCTCGGTGCCGACGGATCGCTGTTAATGCACGACAGCCGCATTGTGCCGATTGCAGGAGTTCCGGTGAATGCGATCGATACAACCGGTGCCGGTGACATGTATGCTTCCGGAATTTTGTACGGGATCACGAATGGACTCAGTTGGCCTCAGTCCGGGCATCTGGCGTCTCAGGCCTCGGCGCGTATTGTATCTCAAATGGGCGCGAGGCTTAAACGTCCGTTCACGTCCGCAGAACTCGCCGAGTTTCGGAAATAATCCGGCGTTGTCGGGCTGGTCGGGAACTTTCCTCGGTCGAGCCCTCGGAATGCCGATAACAACAGAGCCTTGATCAGTAATCCCGCAGTGGTTTTCTGTCGGCACTACGGATCCCTAAGGAAATTGGCGCGTGGCGTTGTTCCATTCATTCCGAGTTCCGACGCAGTTGCCCGTGGCCCGACATGAGCAGGTGGTGTTCTATCCCTCGTACGCATCGCGCACGGAGGACGGAACCGCTTGGCGTTTGGTTCTGCAGGGACGCGTGTTCGACCCCCGCATTTCTTGGCTGAGACGCAAGCCGATGCTGGCGGTTGTGAAACGGGTCATGCGTTTTGATCGAACGGCCGAGGACTACTTTCGAACTCGGATGCGTCAGTTTTTGATGCGTGGTCTGCGTAATCGATCCGTCACGATTCGACTCGGAGACGCCGACCATAGCGTCGGGGAATCCGACTATATGGGGCTGTTTCGCAATACGCTTTGCGTCTCTGCCGAGGCGATGTCCCGTCTGGAAGATCCACGCGTCGGCGGCGTCATCCGTTGGATCCCCTACCATGCCGTATTCTCGGCCAACGACTTACGAGCCTGTGATGGTCAATTGCAACTGATCGAGCCGGTTGGCATGTCGATCATTTCGGATGTCGACGACACGATCAAACATAGCAACGTTCCGAATCGGCGTGATCTTTTTCAGAACACGTTTGCGCGGACGTTCGTTCCCATCGCGGGGATGCCAGAGTTGTATCGGGATTGTGCCGCAGCCGGTGCCGCCTTTCATTTTGTCTCCGGCAGTCCGTGGCAACTTTTTGAACCTCTTCGAGAATTCTTTCGCACCGAAGGGTATCCCGCAGGATCCTTCCACCTGAAAAGATTTCGGTTCCGTGATTCGGCCAAGAAGCTCAGACCGTCTCCGCAGAAAGCTCACAAAAGTGCCGCGATCGAACCGATTTTAGACGATTTTCCACAACGACGCTTCGTCTTGATCGGCGACTCTGGCGAACAGGACGCCGAAATCTACAGCGCGTTTCTCCGCCAGCGACCGCAGCAGATCGCCGGTATTTTTATTCGTGCGATTCGAGGCGAAACGCGCGACGCGGAAAAGTTTCGTGCGGCATTCGCGGGACTCGACCCGCGACGATGGACCATCTACCATCAGCCTGCGGAAATCCACGACGCCGTTGTGCAATTGTTCCAGTCCACTCCGTGACGGTCTGCTCGCATCCACTGGCGACAAAACGCCCTCACAGAAAACACCGCACGAAATCCCGTGTCGGCCGTGATTCGTGTCGGCCGTGGAGACGTTCAACCGGAGGTGTCTGATCCGATGGATTCATTGCAACGCTTCCTTGACCCGCAGACCCTGAACAAACTCAAGGGTCTTGAACTGAAGGCACGGAGGATCGTCGAGGGATACGTCTCCGGACTGCATCAGAGTCCGTATCAGGGATTCTCTGTCGAATTTGCCGAGCATCGCGAGTACGTTCCGGGTGACGATCTGAGGTACGTGGATTGGAAAGTCTTCGGCAAGAGTGACCGCATCTATCTGAAGCAGTACGACGAAGAAACAAACTTCACGTGTCAGTTGCTGATCGATACCAGTGAATCGATGGCATACCGATCCAGCGGAGCGACGTTTTCCAAGCTGGACTATGCGCAGCATGTTGCCGCCGCTCTCGCTTATCTGATTATTCAGCAAAAAGATGCGGTCGGGATGGCCACCTTTGATGTGACTGTCGGCTCGGTACTGCGTCCGGGCAGCACGTCCGCACACTTCCGGCAACTGTGTGAATTGCTGGAACAAAACCCAGCGCAGGGTGAGACCTCGATTGGCCCGATCTTGCATGACCTTGCCGAACGGCTCAAGCGGCGCGGACTCGTCGTCATTCTCAGTGACTTCTTCGACGATCCTGCCTCGCTGTTGTTGGGCCTGAAGCACTTCCGACATCGCCGTCATGATGTCGTGTTACTACAGGTGATTGATCCTGCAGAACAAGACTTTCCATTCGTCGATCCGACACGGTTTCGGGGACTCGAGGGTTTGGGCGAGCAACTCACCGAGCCGCGGTTGTTGAAGGCCGCTTATCAACGAGAATTCGGTGACTTTCTTCAAACGCTCCGCGGCGGAGCGCGCGATCTGCGTATGGATTACGTACTGTTGCGAACCGATCAGCCTGTGGAACTCGCGTTGCACGCGTTCTTATCCCGTCGAAGGCACACGGGGGGACGCCATTGATTTCCGTGAAAAATTGGTCATGGTCCCCCAAAAATGGCAATTGACCGAACAATTACCGTGCTTTAGAGTGCGGGGAGCGTTTTCTGCGTTTTGCCGAGCGGACAGGCTGGAACGAGTTCATGAATGCCGGCATCGGCCGATCGACGACCGTCTGGATTTGAAGAACTCCCGTATTTCGTGCAGGTTTGGAAAGTCTCGTGTCGTGTTGGGCGTGGCTTTTTTCGAGTCCCCTGTTCCTTGAATGCGGCGAGTGAAGTCTGGGAAGGAGTTTGAATCGATGCTCGAAAATTCGGACGGCGGTGAATGTGTAGGTGCGGAGACGATTAAGGGCCGCGCCTGGCCTTGTCTGCGTCAGTTTTGCGTCTTTTTGGAAAACCGTGTCGGCCGGCTGAGCGATCTGATGCGGCAGATTGAATCGATTGATACTCGAGTTCTGGCCATGAGCATCGTCGATTCTGTCGATTGTGCCATGATTCGGCTGATGTTCAATAACTCTGATCGAGCCCGGGAAAAGTTAAAAATTTCCGGTTTTCTGTACAGCGAAAGTGATGTTGTCGGTGTGGAATTGCCGGACGGCGACAGGCCGTTTCATGACGTTTGCCAAACGTTGGTGAATGCCGAGATCAACATTCATCACGCCTATCCGTTGCTGTATCGCCGTCGAGGGCGTGGTGCCGTGGCCCTGTTTGTGGACAACGTGGATGGAGCATTGAATGTGCTCAATGCCGGCGGACATAAGGTCATCACCGAAAGCGATCTGCAGGACGACGACGAATATCTGTAACACGCGTGGCAAGACGGTGTGTCCTTCCGTCGCCTCCCTGCTGGCCCCCGCCCCGATCCCAAAATCCATCCGCTCGCCCCTTGCCCCAACACGTGATAGTCTCCATATCCCCCTTTTGGCGGGGGCTTGGTCGCCGATGCCCGGCCCGTGCTTTCCAGGCCTGGATCTGTCCTTCGATCGAGCGCGTGTCCGTCGTCGTCGCTGGGTGGAGTGACCGGAACTCCACTGGTGGCTATACTAACGGCATCCCCGTGTTTGTTTGGAGGTGATTTGTCGTGCTCGCAGGCCCACTTTTCTCACGCGAAACTTTGACGTTGCCTCGCCAATTTCGGCACTTTCTCGTTCGCTCCGGCTACGTCGCGGCATTTTTTGTGCTGATGTACACCGCCGCTCAGACCACGTTCGGGTGGCAGCAGGTTCGCAATCTCGGCGACATCGCACGGTTTGGTGAACTGGTATTTGAGGTGTTTTCGGTCGTCCAGTTGACGTTGATCATTTTCTTTTCGGTTCTTTTCGCAGCGGGAAACATCGCTCAGGAGAAGGATCGACGGACGATGCTGCTGTTGCTGATGACCGATCTGCGGGACCGAGAAATGGTCTACGGAAAACTCGGCGCGAGTTTGCTCCTACCCGCGGTGTTGTTGGCCTCTTCCATCCCTGTTTTTGTGATTGTGCATCTGTTGGGCGGCGTTTCCCTGACTCAAATTGGTTGTGCAATCGGCGTCTCGGCCGCCGCCGGATTGGCTGCCGGAGCGTGGGGATCGCTGGTCGCGTTTTGGCGTGAGAAAACCTTTCAGACGCTGGCCATCAGTTTGATTGGGATCGTGATTTATTTAAGCATGATCGAAGGAGTCTGCGTCCTCGTGGGAGCGAACACCGCGACGACATTTTTTGTCGGATCTCTGAATCCCTTTCGATCGATGCTGCGAATTTTGGAGCCGTTCAGCATGGAGGGAGGGGTGACATTTGCCGCCTCCTCCGCCGTTTCCACTGGAGCTCTGATGACGCTCAGTGTGGGATTATCGCTGGCAACGATCTGGCAACTCAGGATCTGGAATCCGTCACAAACTTTGGGCGAAGCGGCTACCAAGGACGAGACATTAGCCGGTGTCGTCCGGCCTCCGCGTGATGTCTGGAACAGTCCCGTGATCTGGCGTGAGATGAAAACCAAAGCCTACGGCCGCAAGGTGATTTTCATTAAGCTGGCCTATGTCATTGTCGCCGCGTTCGCGATTTATTCCGCACTGATCGCCCCGGCTGGCGGTGGACTTGTGTTAGGGATGATTTCGTCGGGGGGGGCCGCCTTTGTAAGCCTGAGTCTGTTAACGATGATGTTGGTCAATGCTCAAGCCGTGACGTCGTTGACCAGCGAGCGTGATGCGGGAACTCTGGAACTGCTCTTGGTCACGGACATTACCGCCAAGGAATTTATTCTCGGCAAACTGGGGGGAGTGCTGTACAACAACAAAGAGCTGATCATGACGCCCCTGCTGTTTATGGCGTGGTATGCGGTGCAGGGAGTTCTGACGATCGAAAATTTTATCTACGTGTCGCTCGGATTCCTGACTCTCGTATTGTTTGCAGCGATGCTCGGACTCCATTCCGGATTGAGTTACGGCGTCTCTCGGGCGGCGATCGCCAACAGTTTGGGAACCGTGTTCTTTCTGTTCGTCGGGATCTTCATCTGCATGATCCTGATTCTGCAAGCCCGCTCCTCATTCGGACTTCAGTTACCCAGCTTTTTGGTCTTCATTCTGGGTGGAAGCCTCGGGCTGTGGGCTTCGTTGACACATCGGAACCCCTCTTCGGCGCTGACACTGGCGGCGGGAATCCTGCCGTTTTGCACGTTCTATGCGATCACCAGTTTCCTGCTCGGTCAAACGCTGGGTGTCTGCTTGTTTGTCGTAGCCGCTTATGGCTTCACGGTGATTGCCATGCTTGTGCCGGCGATCAGCGAATTCGATACGGTCCTTGGTCGCAGCGCGATGCCCAAGGGTTGATATTGCCAGCATCACCGTGGTGGAGTTGTTTGCCGCTGTGACTCGATTCAACCCGCCCGGCTGCCTTCGTGACGACAGCGTCCGCTTGGTCGATTCGCTGCCGCTGATGTCACGCCCGCAGCGGACTTTGATACCTTGCGGCCACAGAACTCGAGGGCAAGACTTGGCCTCCCGTTCGCCAAGGGATTTCTAGTCAAACTCTGCGATCCGCTCTGTCGTCAATTTTCGGACGACATAGGCTTTCTTCATCGAACTGTAGCGTCGTTCCAAGACGAGGATGATCAGGACAATGATCGGGATACCACCGTACTGGACCAACGCGGAATCGGCAGGCAGATACTCCTGAACCAGTTCAGCGAGGAACAGCATCGCCACGTTTCCGATGACTGCGCCGATCGTGCTGCCCCAAAAAATAGCCCAACGTGACAGGCCGAGCAATCGTCCGAAAATCGCGCCCCCAACACTGCCTGTCGCGGCCAGCGGGAAAGCGACGAAGGTCAGCAAGCCGAGAAACGTCAGTCGCTTCATCCACGGTTGATGTTCCAAGATAAACTGACTGTCACTGGACAGCTCGGCAATTTTCGGACCGATTTTCGGTAACCGGTACATGAACCCGACATGAAAGGCGAAGAACAGGGCGACCATCACGTCTTGATAGGTCACCATCCAGAAGAGTTCCTCCGGCGACAAACCTGGAAATGGCGTGATGATGGTGAAGCGTCCACCGATCGCAAACGAAAATGCTGCAGCTCCCGCCAGCTTCCACCAGTAGCTTGATCCGGCCACAACGTAGACCGTGGCTAAGACCATCAGCGTCAGGATTCCCGGGCCAATCAATGTGCCGAGCCACAAGGAAAAGTAATCGCGGTGGAATCTCTGCTCGAATTTCAGAAAATGTGCCAGCATCTGTTCGTGCTCTTCCACCGGAGGATGCACGGACGAGGATGGGATATCAGTCTTCAACATGGCACGCGGATTCCATCTTTATTTCACCAGGGTTTGAATAGCATTCCACAACGCACCGGGTGCGAAGAACAATCCGATGGTGAGTACCAAGCACAAAAATGCCGCAACCAATGCCGGAACTTCGAATCGTGGGGTGTCTGGACGACGATCCACCGGATCTCGAAGGTACATCATGCCAATCATTTTGAGATAGTACCACGCACCGAGTGCCGCGTTCACGCCCAGCAGGCAAGCTAGCCAGCGACTGGATTCAACACCCTGCGACCAAGCCGCAATGAACAGATTGAATTTGGCCAGAAATCCGGCGGTCGGAGGCAGTCCGGCCAAGCTGAAGAGGAACACCGACAGCATCAACGCCAATGCGGGCTTTGTGCGACTGAGGCCCGACAGATCGTCTAGGGATTCGATCCGCTTGTCTGAACGTGCCGCAGCGATCAGCACAGCGAAGGTACCGAGGGTCATTGCCCCATAGACACAGAGGTAGAACAGCAAGGCATCAATGCCGCTGAGGGGACCAGAGTCTTGGCGTCCGACGACCAAGCCGACGAGCATATAGCCCGCATGAGAGACGCTGGAAAAAGCCAGCAGTCTGCGGATGTCCGTCTGCATCAGGGCCATCAGATTGCCCACGAACATCGTCGCGACGGCGAGCCACCACACGAGTGGCGTCGCGGCGGGGGTCATGATCCAGACGGGCAGCGTCGATTCGGTTCCGGTACCCGGTCCGATCAGTCGCAACACCGCCACAAAACCGACCACCTTCGGCAGGAATGACAGCATCGCCGCCGCCGAAGTCGGCGCGCCTTGAAACACATCAGGAGCATAGAAATGAAACGGGACGGCAGTCAGCCGAAATCCGAGTCCTGCGATCAGCATTACCGTCGCGACGGCCACCAACGGGTTGTGGGGCAGATTCTGATTGGCGTCAAACGCCTGATGAATGGCGTGCAGATTGGTCGTTCCCGTCGCTCCGTAAAGGTAGCTCAAACCGAACAGTACGATGGCGGATGAGAAGATGCTCAGTAGAAAATATTTCAGCGTTGCCTCTTGGGCCGGAGCATCACGGCGTGGCAGCAGCAGGAACAGGTACGTCGGAATGCTGACCAGTTCTAAGGCGACGAACAGGCCCACGAGATCATTTGCCGCGGCGACGAGGTTCACTCCGGCAAGGATCGCCAGCAGACAGGCATGGCTTTCCGCCGAGCGCGCGTCATCCGCTTGGTTCCAATGCAGCAGTACCAAGATCACGCCCGACAGAATCGTCAGACCTCGGACAAACAGAGTCAGTCCATCAGAAACAAAGGGCCCCGTCGTGCGTGGCACGGCGCCGCTGTTCCACCACAACCAGCCGGCCATTGTTAATGCGATCAGTGACAACCCGCACCATCGATGGCGTAACCCAGCCGGTGCTTCGCCACGTTCGCTGACTAAGAAAGGAGCGACGAAGAACATCACGCAAACCGCGGCTAAGAGCGTGACCTCGGGTAGCACAAGGAGCACGGCACCGTTCAAATGTTGTAGAGCGTCGTTCACGGACGACCCTCCCCTGGCAGGGCCAGTGTCGTCGCGTCTGCTGCCGCAGTGTTCACGGAAGGCTCTCCGAATTGATGTGTCTGTGGAATCTGTCTGACCATGCGGGGGGGCTTGTCCGCGGGAGCCTCGTCATACAGTTGTGTGATCGCTTCGACATCCGGTCGAATCAGGTCGAGTGTCGGCTGCGGGAACAGACCGAGCCAGACACACAAGCCCAGCAGCGGTGCGATCGTGATCACTTCTCGAACATTCAGGTCGGAAATCGGCTCGTCCCCATGATGTGGTTCCTGGAGCGGACCGAAGAATGCCTTCTGCAAAACGCCCAACAAGTACCAAGCGCCGAGGACGACTCCGGAGGCACCGATAATCGCGTAGATCGGATCGCGTTTGAACATTCCGATCAGAGCCAGCACTTCACCGACAAAGCCGTTCAAGCCGGGTAGACCGATGCTAGCGAACGACGTCAAAACCATCGCCACACCCAAGAGAGGCAATTTGCTGGCCAGACCCCCTAAATCGGAAAGTTGTCGAGTGTGATACCGCTCATAAAACATACCGACAAGGCAAAACAGGGCTCCTGTGGAGAGGCCGTGATTGATCATCTGCAACACTCCGCCACTGATTCCTTCCGTGTTCAGAGCGAAAATTCCCAACATGCAGAAGCCCAGATGGGCCACAGAACTGTAGGCCACCAGCTTCTTAATGTCGTTCTGAGCCAAGGCGCAGAACGATCCGTAAACGATTCCCACAACGGACAAGGCCCCGACCAGTGGCAGTCCGAGGGTCAAGCACGCTTCCGGTAACAGGGGCAGGCACAGTCGCAGGAATCCATAGGTTCCCAGTTTCAGCAGGACACCGGCCAACATCACGGAGCCAGCCGTCGGGGCTTCGACGTGGGCCAGAGGCAACCACGTATGAAACGGGAACAGCGGAACCTTGACCATAAATCCGGCCGCGATCATCAGGAACAACAGCATCTGTCCTTCCGAAGGGAGCGGATTCTGGGCCAGGAATCGCGCGAGATCCGGGATGGAAAATGGCGTGGCGAGGGGATCTCCCACCGACATCGCTAACTGAGAAGATGCCGTCACCAGTCCAATCAGTCCGAGGAGTGTGATCACGCTTCCGGCGAGGGTATAGATGAAGAACTTGCCCGCCGCATACCGTCGCAAGGGCCCGCCCCAGATGCCCACCAGAAAGAAGAGCGGGATCAGCGTGAATTCGAAGAAGACGTAAAACAACACGAGGTCGAAGGCACAAAAGACACCGATCAATCCGGTTTCCAGAATGAGCAGGCAGGCGTAGAATTCAGCGGATCTGTCTCGGATCGATGTCCAAGAGACGAGGACAGCGGAGATCGACAGGATCGTGGTCAGCAGCACCATGGCCAAGCTGATGCCGTCGAGGCCGAGATAAAACTCCAGCGTCACAGCGGCATTGTTCGGTCCGGCAGGGGCCACGTCGAGCCAGACTTGGCGGACTTCGAGTCGCGGATGGACGGGTCCTCGTTCCTCCGGAGCCATTTCGGGAATGGCGAGGAACTGAGATGCGACCGCCAACGAGACGAGGCAGGTGGCCAACGTGGCGAACAGTGCCGTCCAACGCGCCCGCACGGGCGGTCCCTTCCCATCGAGCAACAGCAACAAGGCCGCTGCCGCTGCAGGGATAAAAATCATCACAACAAACAAACTCGGCATCTCGATTCAGCCTTCACAGTTCCAGCCAACGATGGCGTCGATGCAGCACACGCTTCAAGTCATTTCGCTACATCTGTCCGGCGAACGCTCGCAGGACAGAGACCAGACCGAGCACCAGACCAAGCAACATTACCACGGCATAGTTTTGCACGAAACCGTTATGAATCGGACGCAGAACGGCACCGAAGAGGCCCGGCACAAAACCGACGCAATCGACAATGACATCGATGATGCAGCGGTCAAACCGTTCCGCAAGCTGAGCGATCAGCCTCAGCGGAGTGACAATCAACCGCAGATAGAGCCAGTCGAGTTGCAGGCCTTCATGGGACAAGTGATGCAATGGTCCGCTGCCCCGTTTCAAAGCCTGTGCGATCCCCGGAGAACGGACATAGAGTCCGTATGCCGCGGCAATCCCAACCAATGCCAAGACCGTGCTGATTCCCATCATCAGCACGTTGGGTGCGTGGGCGTGGGCTTCGGGGAGGCCGGGAGTCTGTTCCAAGTAGTGACCGTACAGATGAGTCGGTCCGGCGATCAATCCGACACCCAGAGCGGCGGCCGCGAGAATGAACAATGGTCCGGCCATCGCGGGCGGTGCGTCATGCGGATGATCACCGGCCTCCGCGGGAAATCGCTCCTCACCCCAAAATGTCATGAAGTAGGCTCGAAATGTATAGAACGCAGTCATCAACGATGTCAGCAGGGCTACGCCCAGAATGATCCGATAGAAGTCCGCGTGTTCGCCCGTTTGACTCGCGGTGAACAGCACCGCCAAAATTTCATCTTTGCTCCAGAAGCCGGAGAGCAACGGGAAACCGGCGAGGGCCAGTGCTCCGGCAAGGAAGGTGATGTGCGTAATCGGCAGCACCTTACGCAAACCGCTGAATCGTCGCATATCGATCACGTCACCCATGGAGTGCATCACAGAACCGGCAGAGAGGAACAACACGGCCTTGAAGAAGGCGTGCGTGAACATGTGGAACATGGCAAAGGTCACGGCATGCGTGGCCAGATCCAAGCCCGCCCCGGCCGCTCCCAGTGACATGAACATGTAACCCAACTGACTGACGGTGGAGTAGGCCAGAACGCGTTTCAGGTCGTATTGGGTGAGTGCCGTAATCGCCGCGATCAGAGCGGTGGCCGCACCGATTCCGGCGACGAACATTTGCGCCGTGGGTGCGTACACAAAAAAGGGAGTGCATCGCGCCACAAGGTATACGCCCGCCGTGACCATTGTCGCCGCATGAATCAGAGCCGAGACAGGTGTCGGACCTTCCATCGCGTCCGGCAACCAGACGTGCAGCGGGAACTGAGCGGATTTGCCGATGGCGCCCACGAAGAGCAGAAGACAGATCGTCGTCAATACCGTCGGATCTTGCAGGAACGCGGCTTGGATTAAGGTCGGACTACCGAACAACTGCTCAAAGTCGAGTGTTCCGAACGTGGTCCAGATCAGGAACACGCCTAACAAAAAACCGAAGTCCCCGATACGGTTCACCACGAATGCCTTTTTGGCCGCAGCCGCGGCACTTGGCTTCTGGAACCAAAAGCCGATCAGCAGGTAACTGCAGAGACCGACGGCCTCCCAGAATACGAACATCAAGAGGAAGTTTCCGGCCAAAACCAGCATGCACATGGAAAACACAAATAGGGCGATCGAGGCGAAGAATCGGGGATAACCCGGGTCGCCCTTCATGTAACCGCTGGCGAAAATGGCGACCAACAGGCTGACGGAAGTCACCATCACGAGCATCAGGGCAGACATCGCATCGGCTCGCAACGTCACGGCGACATCCAGACCTCCGACGTGGATCCACTGATAAATCGTGGTCATGATGGCAGAAGAAGCGCGGGCGTGCTCACCGTGCTCGCCCGCTGTTCCAAATCCACCCGGAACAACGCTGGTCAACAAATAGACCGCTGCCGCGAAAGAGACGGCAAAGGCCAAGATCACAGGTCGGTGCGCCTGCTGACGACGGACAATCTGTCCGACAAGTACGATCCACAAACACGCCAACAACGGGGCGACCGGGATCAACCACAGAACATCGTTCGGTTTCAGCCAATCGAACACAGGATCAATCTCTTTCTTCAATCAGTCGAAAAGCAGAAGACAAGTCATCCGCCGAGGGACATCGGGCCACCGCTGCGGCGCGCGATGTCATCGCGGTTTACGTTTTCCGGGGAGGTGACAAGGGAGCACGTCCGGCCGGAGTCAGGTGAGGGAAGTTGGCATTCGGATCGGTCATCGGCTGCATGGCCGATCGTGGCGAGTCGCCGGAGAGTATGGGAAGATCGTCCTCACTCAGATTCCCCCACAGGAAGACATCCAATGATTTGCGACGCTGATACAGAGTCAGAATCAACGACAGTGCCAATCCCGCTTCGCAAGCTGCGATCGTCAATACGAAGATGGTGAATACCTGTCCCTGCGGATTGCCGTGGTATTTTCCAAACGCAGTCAGATTCACCGACACCCCATGGAGCATCAACTCGGCCGAGAGCATGATCAGGATCAGGTTCCGACGCGTGAGGAAACCGATCACTCCCAAAGCGAACAGAATCGCGCCAATAATCAGTTGACTTTCAAGAGCCGTGGCATTCATAAGTGTCCTTGAGGCCTCCGCGGGGCGATCGCAATCGCGCCGATTGTTGCCACCAGCAATACGGTCCCCGCCAGTTCGACGGAGTACAAATAGTCGGTAAACAGGGCGCGGCCGAGTACTCGCAACGAACCGATCTCGCGTGGATTGCTCACCGGAGGTTGACTTAGAATGTTGGCCTGAACGCCTTGTGGGAGCGACACGAATTGACCGGGCCTCGCTGCGTCAGTGGTGTTTGCGTTGATGCCACCCCATTCCTGCAGTGAAAACAGTAATATTCCCAGAAGTACGAAGGACAGCAGGCTGGCGATACCCGGCTGACAAGACTGTCGATCGTAATCAGCCGATCCCGCTTGCTGAGCCAACATAATCACGAACAGGAATGTGACCACGATCGCACCGGCATAAACGATGATCGTCGCTGCGGCCAGAAACGGCGCCGAGTTGATCAGGAATAAGCCGCAGACGGCCAGGGTCGTCAAGGCAAACCACAGGGCCGCATACAGCGGATTCCGATCCGTAATCATCAATCCGGCACAGAGGACGGCCACGGCCGCGAAGACGTAGAACATCGCATCGCGAACAATCTCGCCCGCCGGTGGCAGCGAGGTCGCCTGCAAGACCAACATCGCGGCAACGCCCGTCAACCCGGCGAGGATCCGTCCTCGCGGTTTCTCACGCGGCAACAATGACCAAACCGCCAGCCATCCGAGGCACAGAGGTAGCAGGAGTTGCATGTTTTCAGGAGACCAGTTCATTCTTCTTCCACACTTGAGACCGTCAATCAGGGACTCGCAAATGCTGTTGTCTGTTTCAGCGTTGCGAGTTTACCGGCGAAGCCGTCTGAAATCACGAACGCCACGTTCATCGTCGTCAGTTCTCACTAATTGGAAATCACACCCGATGACGCCGCGTTTGCCGATCGGTCATCGCCACGCACGGATGTGGCTGGGCCGAGCGTATGCAGGTTGGTAAAGTCGCTGGCATGGCCGAGAGCTCCCTTATGAGTCCGGATCGGATCGACTCCTGAATCCTTTGTCTGATCATAGACGCTCAGCAACTTTTCTTTATCGAACATCATTTCCTCGCGGGACATCCCGGTCAGGTCATAGAGATGCGTCAGTTCGATCGAATCGACCGGACAGGCTTCTTCACACATACCGCAATAGATGCACTTCAGTTGATCGATTACGAAACTTTTCGGAAACTTGTCACGATCGGCCCAATTCGGATCGTCTTTGGGGGCCTCTTGAGCGACAATTTCGATGCATCGAGCGGGACACGCCGTGGCACACATCATACACGCCACGCACTTGACTCGGCCCTTGTCATCGCGGTTCAGTCGATGCACTCCGCGATAGTGCGTCGGTAACGTCGGCTGCTGCTCGGGATACAGTTCGGTGACCGTCTTAAAATTGGTGACATGTCCGCCGGTGATCCGCAGACCATCGAAGACAGCAGGCAGAAATGTCGCCTCCCAAAAGTTCATCGGAGTCTCTTCAACCCATTCGACATCGTGCGTCTTGATTGCCATGCAAACCTCAGTGTTGGTGCTTAACGGCAGTGACAGCGGATCATTCGTTTCTGTCTGTTGTCCACTTGCCATACCCAATTTTATTTCGCAATTCTCGTCCGCTCAATGGGCATGTGCATGCCCATGATGTTCACCAGGACGTTTCGCCTCCGCCGGTCGGACCGCTCGATTGGAGAACGGCTTTTGGGATTGAGTCCCCATCAAACCTGCCGCCAGAAAGATTGCTGCCGATCCTGGTAGCAGCCACCATTCATTCAGTTCAAATTGTTTGACAATCATCACCAGCACGATGTTGACCGTTGCCATCGGAATCAGCACGAGCCATGCCAGTCCCATCAATTGATCGAAGCGGAAACGAGGGATCGTCCACCGCAACATTTGAATCACGATGATGAAGCCGAAAGATTTGGTGAGCAGCACCAAAACTTTGACCAACGTGGCGCCGGGATAGGCACTGCCGACTTCGGCGAGGTACGGAAAATGCCAACCTCCGAAGAACAGAATACTGGTCAGGAAGCAGATGGTGATCACATGCGTGTACTCCGCTAGGAAGAACAGGCCCCATTTCATGGCGCTGTATTCCGTGTGCCAACCGCCGATTAACTCCTGTTCACACTCGGCCAAGTCGAATGGCAAGCGTTGCGCTTCGGCCATGGCAGCCACGAAGAAGATGATGCACGCCAGCGGCTGATACCAGATGTTCCAGCCGGCGAAACCGCGTTCTGCTTGGAACAGCAGAATCTTTTCGATGCTCATTGTTCCGCAGAGCAGAGACAAACCGACGACCGACATTCCCAGCGGTATCTCATAACTGACGACCTGAGCACTCGCGCGGAGACATCCCAAGGCGCTGTATTTATTGTTCGAAGCCCAACCACCGAGAATGATTCCATAAACGGCTAGGCTGCCGATGGCGAAGATGAACACGATTCCTAAGTCAATTCCCGGTGCAATGATAAACGGGAATTGCCCGTCTCCCGGCGTCAGCCCTGCGGGAACAGGCCCGAAAGGAACGACGGAAAACGCGAGAAACGTTGTGAAAACGGAGATTCCAGGTGCCAGAACAAACAAGAACTTGTTGACGTGTCCGGGAATCACATCTTCTTTCAGCAGCAGCTTCAGCATGTCGGCGACAGGCTGAAACAATCCCATCGGCCCCACACGATTGGGTCCGATCCGATCTTGCATCCAAGCCGACAGCTTTCGCTCGAGCAGGATGAGGTAGGAGCACACGCCCAGAGTGATGTTGAGTACAATCACGATTGTCAGAATCGGCATGGCATACGGACGAGCCGCCTCGGGCAACAGGCCGACGAGCGAGCCCCAAGTACTACCCGCTAAATTAAGGAGATACGGCATGTCTTATTCAGTCTCGTATATCGTGTTCATCATTTCGCCATCAACGGCCGCACCACGCGGTGTCGCTCAGACCATCATGTCGGTTGTAACCGAGGTTTTTCTGTGACAATCGGCGTCTGCAACATCACGCCCAATTCGCCGAGCTCACCAATGGAGAGTGCCGCCAGTGCGGGAATTTCACGACCAATCTCGCTTCGAAGTGTCGGTGCGTGAAACAAGCCCTTACGTTCGGATAGATCCATCAAGATCCGACCGTCGGGACGAGCTTCTTGCGGACCTCGTAGAGCGCGATGAATCGCCTGTGCCAGTCCGTTGTGGTTCACAAATGACCCGTCTTTTTCCGCCCAAGCGGCTCCTGGCAAAACGAAGTCCGCTTGGCGAGATGCGGCTGATTCCAGCAGATCCTCCACGACGAGCAACTTCAGGTTCTTCAGTTTTTCAACGTCCTCCTCGCGAATCCAGCCTGCGGGATCGCCCCCCAGAACGAACAGCGTCTCGATCTCTCCGCGTGAGATTTGATCGAGAATCTGCGAAAACTCGACAACGCTGCCCTGCAGGTTCTGCAACACCGCTTCGACACCCCGTCGGTTCGGACACTTTTCGGCCCGAATGACGAACTTTGCTGGTAAGGCCGGTTGGCCGTGAACATCCTTGGGATAGAGATCGTCTGCGCCAATCCTGCGTACGGGGCCGATTGCCAGTCGCGCCTGGGACGTCAGTGTCTTGGCGTATTTGGCCAACAAATAAGCTTCCTCCACGGTTGCCCACGGCGAAATCACCACGGCGAACTTGCTGGGAGCGTGCCGTGTCGCGTCTTGCAGTTTTTTCCGCAGGGCAGGCAAAACGGTCTCCCAATCGTGGGCCACCAGCGTCCCTTGGGATCGCTGTTCGGGTCGCGTCAGTCGCTGTTCCGAGTGGACATATTTCCACCCAAAGCGACCGTCATCGCACATGAAGTGCCCCTGAGCCTGCTCGTTCACCCGCGGCTTCAGACGGTGCAAGACGTCCTCATTCTGATCGACGGTGATGCTGCAACCGGTACTGCAACCAGGGCAAACGCTGTTCTTGGTCTTGAGCCACCAGACACGCTGCTCGTACAAGAAATCTTTACTGCACAACGCACCGACCGGACACAGATCAACGACGTTGCCGGCCAGCTTATTGTTGCACGGATCGCCGGGAAAGATGTCGATTTCTTCGTGAGTTCCACGGCTGACGATCTGTAATTCCGCGGTACCGCTGATCTCCCGCGTGAACCGCACGCAGCGCGTACACATGATGCACCGATCGGTGAACAGCGTAATTTGATCGCCGATGTCGTTTTTGTCCGGCTTGATATTCTTTGGTTCTTGCAGGCGGCTGTAACCGCGACCGTATTCATAGCTGTAATCTTGCAGGCCGCATTCACCGGCCTGATCGCAAACAGGGCAGTCCAGCGGGTGGTTGAGCAGCAAGTATTCGAGCGTGGCCTTTTGCGCCGCCTTAACCTTCTCGCTGTTGGAGACGATGACCGTGCCATCCTTGACGGGAGTCTGGCAGCCGGGGAAGAGCTTCCCCTGCATCGCGATCGTCCCATCGGGCTTTTTGTCGCCGACTTCAACGAGGCACATGC
>Ga0315287_10002513_pt1 | contig 17413 bp, 15 predicted proteins | sample YL17G11_0_MG_FD_205037 | JGI IMG/M metagenome (GOLD analysis project Ga0315287, IMG submission 205037) | Sediment microbial communities from Yellowstone Lake, YNP, Wyoming, USA - YL17G11_0 | ecosystem: Environmental > Aquatic > Freshwater > Lake > Sediment | place: USA: Wyoming | collected...
AGCCGTTCATTCTTGATGATCTGCAGATAGTGATTCTTGAACGAGTGGCGCCGCACGAAGGGCGCGATCTCCATGCGCTGCTGGCGCTTCCAGCGACGCCCGTGTACGCCGCGCGCGCGCGGCTCGTAGAGGACGCGCCAGCCGAGCCGATTCGCACGCCAACACAAATCGGTATCGTCGTGGTACGCGAAGAAGTCCTCGTCGACGACCTCCCCCGCCACGGCCAGGTCGGTCAACGCGGCGCGCCGCAGCATCATGGCCGCGCCGCTCACGCCGAACACGAACTCGGCGCGGTCGTATTGACCCACGTCCGTTTCGTCACTGCCGCGATCGCGTGGCCGGCGGTGCCGCGGAAGGCGGATGCCGGCGCTGTCGATCACGGTGCGGCCCGGTCGCAGCAACTTGCCCGAAGCGAGCGCGACGCGCGGATCGGCATCCAACGCCCCGAGCAACACCGCCGCGAAGTCAGGGTCGAGTTCGATGTCTGGATTCAGCAGCAGGACGTAGGGGACGCTCGCGTGCTCTTCGTCGACGCGCGCCAGGATGCGGTTGACGCCGGCGCCCCAACCGAGATTGGCGCGCAGCTCGAACCCGACCGTGGCGTACGCCTGGACGAGTGCTTCGAGACGCGAAGGGTCGACGCCCGTATCCACCACGAAGACCGCTTCGGGCCGCGCGTCCTGCTGAGAAAGCGACGCGAGGCAACGCGCGAGGTCCTCGTAACTGCCGTGGTTGACGATTCCGGCGACGTAGCGCCGCACGCGGGCTCCTTGGATCGGGCGGATCAATGCGGGACGCGCGACCGCCAGAGCGTCATCAGCAGGATGCGCACGTCGAGTCCGAGCGACCAGTTGCGGATGTAGTAGAGGTCGTGCTCGATGCGCTCGTGCACCGACGTATCGCCGCGCCAGCGATGCACCTGCGCCCAGCCCGTGAGACCGGCCTTCACTTTGTGGCGCAGCATGTAGCCAGGGACCTCGCGGCGGAACTGCTCGATGAAGACGGGGCGTTCCGGCCGCGGACCCACGAGGCTCATGTCACCGCGCAACACGTTCCAGAGCTGCGGAAGCTCGTCGAAGCCCGTATGCCGCAGCAAGCCGCCGACGCGTGTGGTGCGCGGGTCTGCGGTGCGGGCCCAGACGGGCCCCGCTCGTTCGGCGTCCCGCACCATGGTGCGGAACTTCAGCATCCTGAAAACGCGGCCATCGAGCCCCATGCGGTCCTGTACATAGAGCACGGGGGCGCCGCTCGTGAAGCGGATCACCAGCGCAAGCGCAGCCAGCAGCGGCGACACAGCGACCAGCAGCCAGGCCGAAACCGCGATGTCGAAGACGCGCTTCTGGATCGCCGACCAGCCGACCAGCGGGCTGTCGCGCAGGCTGATCATGGGCAGTCCGTCGAAGTCCTCGACGCTGCTGTGCAATGTCGCGACGTGGAGCAGGTCCGGCACCAGGCGCAGATCGACCAACTCGTCGTCGAGTTCGTTCAGCAGCGCTTCGAGTTGGTCCTGATCCTCGCGCGGCAGCGCGAGCACGACCTGCGATGCGCCACACAGCGCGAGCACCTTGCGAACCTGCTCGTAGCGGCCGAGCACGGGCACGCCCCCGACCCGCGGCACGCGCGGGTCGTTGCCGAGCACGCCCACCACGCGCAGGCCGGCTTCCGGGTGCTCGTGCACGCGGTCGATCACCTGCTCTGCGAGTGGGCCGGCGCCCACCACCAGCACTGAACTCAGGTTGCGACCGTTCCGGTGCAGCATGCCCAGGAACGCGCGTGCGACGACGCGGAACGTCGAGACGGCCGCGCTCGTGAGCGCCCAGAACAACGCGATCACACCGCGCGAAAAGAAGTAGGAGCGCGCGAAGAAGGTCGCGACGACCAGCAGGACCACGACGGTGGTGGCTCCGGCGAGCACCGATCCGATCTCGGAGAGCACCGAGTCGGTGCGGCGCGGCGCGTAGAGACCGCGGCTGCGGAACACCCATACCCAGATGGGGACGATCAGCCCGAGCGCGACCAGATAGGGCGCGAGGGGTGGCACACCGAGCGGCGCATCGAGCCCCGCGTGAAAGCGAAGCGCATAGGCACCGAGCCAACTCGCGACGACCAGCAACACGTCGGCGAGGAGCAGTACCGTCCGGAAGATCTCGCTGTGCCGGCGGAGCATTCCGTGGCCCTAGCGCCCGGTCCGAGGGCGGAAGGCGCCACGCGCCGCGCGCCCCGCTAGGGGCGAGACTCCGCGGACGGCTCGACGCGCTCGAATACCCATGCTTCACGCTCCCCCTGCCGGATCGAGTGCAGCACCCGCAGGCGCGTACCCTCGACACGCCGAATGGCCTCCAGCTCCTTCGGGTCGTCGAGCAGCAGATAGCGGACGCCCACTTCGTCCAGGTACGCATCGAGGTGGGACTCGGCGGACACGGAGTCGACCCGGAGCAGCGGAACGTAGGGCATTCCCGCGTAGTAGCCGAGGCGTAACCGGTTGGCGGCGAGTGGCGCGGGCGGGCGGTGGTCGCGCAGCCACTCGGCGGCGCTCCGCGCAGCGCGATCCTCGTCACGACGCGGTTCGCGCTGGGTCAAGAGCTCTGCCACACCGACCAGCGCGGCGATCGATGCCCCGATCCAGACCGGCGAGACGCGACCCGGCCACGCGATTCCGCGTCGCGAGCAGAAGCGCACGAACCACGAAGCGAGCGCGAAGGCGCCGAGTCCAGCGTAACCGAAGAGCGGCACCAGCGGTGGCAGCGCGTGGCGGCGGCTCACGTAGCCCATGAAGAAGGTCAGCGCGTAGAGCAGGCCCGCGTAGGCAGCCACGATCGCGCCGACGAAGAGCCCACGCGGCGAAGGCCGACCGCGTGCGACCACGAGCCCCGCCGCGAGCAGCAGCAGCAAGCCGTAGCGAAACGCGGACTTGGCGGTACGCAACAGCATCGTTGCGGACGCGTAGGCGCGCGCGGGTCCCGAAGCCGCCTGCACGACGGAGAGTCCATCGTCGCCGCGATCGAGCTGCGCGCGCGTGGCCAAGATCGATTGCGGTACCGGCGCGTAGAGCGGCGAGCGCGCGGGCATACGTTGCGCCGGCGGCCGCGCCGAAGCGACATCGGTCGAACCCGGCCCAGCACCGGTGAACTGGCTGATGGACTTCTTGTGCGTGAGCGTCCAGTCGCCGCTGTTCTGCTGGAGCGCGATCACATAGGGAGCGACGCAGAGCGCAGCAGCCGTCGCGATGCCGCCCGCGACACGCATCGCCGGCGCGAGCCGCCAGTTTCCGCGCAGCCATTCGAGGCCCACCAACACGATCACTACGCACGCGAGGCCCAGGCCTTCCGGCCGCGTCAGGTACGCGAGTCCGGAGGCGATTCCGGCCGCTGCCGCGTTGCGTAGCGAGCGACCCCTCCACGCGCGCCAGCCGAACCAAACACCGGCCAGGAAGAGACCGAGGTAGAGGCCATCGCTCTGGATGTCCGACGAGAATTCGATGGCGCGACTGTGTACCGCGAGCAGGCCGGCCCCGATCCACGCGGCCGGCGCTCCGAACGCGTCGCGAAGAAACAAGAACAGGAACGCTACGGCGGCGGTACCCCCGGCGACGCCGACCAGCGCTCCCGCGCTCTCCCAGTCGAAGCCGAGCGCGTGCACGCTCGCCACGAGCACTGAGTAGAGCGGGTGATACGGATGAGAGAGGACCGCGTCCCATTGATGGGCCGCCGCCGACTTTGCGAGTTGCAGGTACTCCGGGCCGTCGTTGAAGAGCGTGACGGCGCGCGACCACGCAAGCCAGCGAACCGCGGCTGCGAAGCCGAGCAGCGCAAGCAACCCGATGCGCTCGGATTTCGTCAAGGCTGCCGCGTCGGCGTCGGCGCGCTCCATGCTGGAGGCGCTCCCCACCGCCCGCTCAACGCCGCCCGAGCGCTCGCTCGACGGCCACGACTTCCGCGAGCAAACGGTCGAGCGCAGCAAACTCGATCTGCGCGGGGCCGTCGCATGGAGCGCGATCCGGCTCCAGGTGAACCTCCACGAAGAGCGCGTCGATGCCGATCGCCACAGCGGCGCGTGCAAGCGGCGCGACATTGCGGCGATCGCCGTCGGAGGAGCCCTCCCCGGCTCCCGGATGTTGCGCGGCGTGGGTCGCATCGAAGCACACCGGAGCGAACGCGCGCATCTGGGTCACACCACGGAAATCGACGACCAGATCGTTGTGCCCGAATGCGAAGCCGCGCTCCGTGACCAGCACGTCCTGCGCACCGAAGTGTCGTGCCTTCTGGACGGCGTAACGCATGTCGAGCGGCGCCACGAATTGGCCCTTCTTGAAATTGAGCGGTTTTCCGGTCGCAGCGCAGGCGGCGACGAGATCGGTCTGGCGGCACAGAAAAGCCGGGATCTGCAGGCAGTCAGCGATTTCGGCGACAGGCTTGGCCTGGCCGGGCTCGTGTACGTCGGTGGTGATCGGAAGCCCCGTCTCGGCCTTCACGCGCGCGAGCACGCGCAGCCCTTCATCGAGACCCGGCCCGCGGAACGAGGAGAAGCTCGAGCGATTCGCCTTGTCGAAGGACGCTTTGAAGATGAGGGGCAGGCCGTGACGGGCCGCGATCTCGCGCAACCGCCGCGCGACTTCGAGCGTCTCCGCTTCGCTCTCGATCACGTTCAACCCTGCGATCAGCACGAGCGGCGCGCCATCGCCCAGGGCGACCGAAGCGATTCTCACGGGGCACCTCCTGCAACCACCGAGAGCGTGCGGCCGCGGCGGTCGGCCTCGACGGCCGCGCGCAGCTCGTCGAGCAGATCGGGCAGCGCCGACGTGACGCGGCTCCAGTTCGGGATCTGCGGTGCACCCATCGGGTCGTGGACGAAGCTGAGGCCCGCGGTGCGCAGCGCGCGCGCGAACGTCTCGACGGCGACCTCTTCTTCGTGGCGGTCGAAGACGAGTCCGTTCAGCGCCGCGTCGTCGCTGTAGCGCGCCACCGCATCCTGCGCGGTGCGCAGATAGGCAGCGATCAGCGTGTTCAGGAAGCCGGCGTCGAACTGCACGCCGTAGCTCGCGAGATTGCGGATCAGCGACGACGCGATGTCCACCACCATTCTGTGCAGGCCGGTGCTCGGATCGTTCTCCGAGAGTTGGCGGTGCTTGTGTTCGTAGTTCTCCACCAGTTCCACCTGACAGATGCGCTTCGCCGAACAGTTGCGGAAGACCTCGGCCAGCACGCCGACCTCGAGGCCCCAGTCGCTCGGGATGCGGTTGATGCGCACCAGGTCGGTCGTCATCGCGCACTCGCCGGCGAGCGGATAGCGGAACGAATCGAGGTAATCGAGCAACGGCAGCGGCCCGAGCACCGACTTCATCGCGCGCAACAGCGGCGTCATGAACAGCCGTGTGACGCGTCCGTAGAGCCGATCGGTGACGCGCCCGTAATAGCCCTTGGCAAACTCGTAGTTCAGGTTCGGGTGCACGGTCGGGAAGCAGAGTCGCGCGAGCAGCTCGCGCGGGTAATCTCGGATGTCGCAGTCGTGCACCGCCACCACGTGCGCCTCGGCGGTGGCGAGCACGTAGCCATAGGCGAGCCACGTGGCACGACCCTTGCCGCGCGCGCCGGGGTCCAAGCCTTCGGCGCGCAGCCGTTCCTGGATCGAGCGCAGCCGCGGTCCGTCGCTCCAGATCAGGATCGCGCCGCGGCCATCGAGGGTCGGCACGCCCTCGAAGGCGGCGCGCATCTGGTCGAAGTCCTCGCGCCGCTCCGCGCCATCGACGCAGACCACCACCTGATGCAGATACGGCACGCGGCGCAGCGTCTCGATGATCCCCTGGAGAGCCGAATCGCGCAGCTCATCGAACAGGCAGGGCAGCACCAACGCGATCGGCCGGGCGTGCGCGTGGACGCGCAACTCCGCTTCCAAGCGGTCGATCGCGGTCGGGCCGAGCCGATGCAGCGTAGTGATGGAGCCGGTCTGATGGAAGTCGGACACGCGGCGCAGGCTGGCATCTGCGGGCCCCCGGTGTCAACCAGCGACGCGCGTGGACCCCAGGGGGTCCCGTCAGTCGGCGAGCACGCCGCCTTCGGAATTGCGTTCGATCGCTTCGAGCGCAAACGGATCGATCTCGATGAACTCGAGGCCGATCTCCTGTGTGAACGGGTCGACGTCGGTGCACCAGTTGACGCGCCCGACCGCGACGATCGTCTCGTCCTGCACGTTGAAGGTGAGCCGCAGCACTTCGCCGAGCGCGATCTCGCAGCCCACGACTTCGAAGCAGATGCCGCCGGCCGAGAGGTTCTTGCTCACCGCGAGACGATCGCCCGACTCGATCGGTGCGAACGAAATCAGCTGGTCGGTCTGGATGCGCGGGAACTTACGGCGATCGCGAGCGGCGTTGCGATCCATGACTCCCCCGTTGACCGCGACTCGCCCCGCGAGTTGCCGGTCGGTTGCCTGTTTCGGCTGGGGGAGGGGGTGGCTTTAGGCGCCTCAGCGGTCGAAGAGCGAAAGTTGGCGGTCTTCGCGGCGCAGGCGCTCGAGGCCGGTCGCCGCGAGCCCCAGCAGGCGAACCGGACGGGACCCGGCGTGGGTCCGCGCGAGCAGGTCTTGCGCGAGCGCGAGCAGCTCGGAGGCCGCCGCGATGCCGCGATCGAGCGACAGGCTGCGCGTCACGCGCTCCCCGTCCGCGTAGCGCAGCTTCAGGACCAGGCGGCGGGTCACCAGACCCTCGAGCGCGAGCGCCCGTTCGAGCCGTTCCGCAAGACCGCGGAGCTGTTCCGCCAGCGTGACGCGGTCGATCACTCCCGCCGCGAGCGTCGCCTCCTGGGACAGCGTCTGCGGATGGCGCGCAACGCGGATCCGGTCATCCCCCTGACCGAGCGCACTGGCGAGGATCGCAAGACCGTGATTGCCGAGTTCGCGCTCGATCGCGGCGCGGCCGAGCGCGAATAGCGCACCGACCGTCGGCGCACCCAGTTCCGCGAGACGTGCTTCGGTGTTGGGCCCAACGCCGGGCAGACACGTCACTGGCAGCGGCGCGAGAAAACGCTCCACGTCGTTGGCGGCGACACACAGGAAACCATCCGCCGCAACGCGCTCGCACGCAATGCGCGCCAGCACCTTGGTCGGCGCGGCGCCCACGTGCAGCGGCAGATGCAGTTCGCTCGCGATGCGCTCGCGCAAGCCGCGCGCGATCTGATCGGCGGGCAAGCGCGACTCGCGCACGTCGAGATAGGCGGCGGCGAGCCCGGCGGGCTCGAGTCGCTCGCAGGCGCCGCCGAAACAGGCGCGCACGCGCTTGTCCATCTCGCGGTAGCGCGCCATGTCGGTGCGCAGTGCGCGGGCGCGCGGGCAGCGTGCGAGCGCGTCTTCCACCGCCATGCCGGGCACCACGCCGGCGGCCTGGGCGTCGCGCGTCGCTGCTTGCACCAATCCGCGCTTGCGGGGGTCGCCGCCGACGATCACCGGCCGCCCCGCCAGCTCGGGTCGCGCCACCCGCTCCACTTCGGCATAGAAGCCGGGCACCTCGGCGTAGAGCAGCAGCCCGCTCACGACGTCATGGCCTTCGCGTGCCTTCGGAAGTCTGCGTGGGTTCCAGCACCAGCCGCGCGCGGGCGCCGTCCTCGACCAGGAAGCGGTGCGTCGCGAGCACGCCGGGGCGACCCGCGAGCCAGCGTTCGACGCCCTCCATACGCAGCGGATCGGTGGCGTGCTCGGTGGCGCCCGGCACCAGCGCCGAGAGCGCAATTCCGGGACTCGCGAGGTCGACGAGGAGTCGGTAGGCCGAAATCACACGCACCTCGAAGGGCGATGCCGCGTCGTACTCGCCGACCGCCACCGTCACGCCATCGCCACCGTAGGGCCAGCTCGGCTCCTCGGCGACGCCCGGCCAGGCGCGCTCCGGCCAACCAAACGGCTCGAAGTGCAACGGATGCAGATCCCCCCACCGCCACCGCTCTGCGTTGGATCCGAGCTGCAGGCGCAGCGCGAGCCCGGTGCGGCGGAGCCCCTCGCGCACGGCTTCGCGCACGCCATCCGCATGCACGACGGCGTCGGGCGACGGCTCTGGGGCGAGCGCGACGTCGAGCAGCGCGTCGAGCAACGCCTCCTGGCTCACGCCGCGCAGCGCTAGATAACGCGCCGCCAGGTCGTGACCGAGCGGCGCGTAGGCCAGCGATTCGATCACCGCGCCGAGCAACACCTGCCAGGCGGCGGCGCCGCCGCTCTCCGCACCCGCTGTGCCGTCCCACTCGGTGAGCAGACGCACGACGGTGCGCGCCTCCGGCGCGAGCGCGGCGGGATCACCGATCCCGTCGAGCAACGCGCGCACGCGCGCGGGCGACGCGGCGCTGCGTTGGTCAGCCAGAATCGCCGCGAGCGTCGTCGCGCTGATCGGTCCGCGCTCGCGCGCATCACGCAACAGCGTCTCGATGCGCGCCGCGCGCTCGCCCGAGCGCCACCACCATTCGACGGCCGCGCCGCCCCCGAGGCCGTTGTCCGCCGCGATCAGGAACCCGCTGTTGCCGAGCGCCTCGTGAGGCAGTGCGTCGAAGGGCACGCGACCCCGCCAGTCGTACCAAGGGGAGCGACCGGGCACGGGGACCAGTCCCGTCGGCATCGCGCGCGCGGGCAGCCAGCCGGCCACCTGACGACCACCGTGCCCCGCCGCGTCGGCGAACACGAAGGCGAAGACGGGTTCGTGGTGCGCGGCGAGCGCCGCGCGAAACTCTTCGGCGTTGCGCGCGCGCAGACCACGCAACAGCGCGGTCACGCCATCGCCCGGCTGTGCACCGCCCCAGGCAACCGCGAGCGCGGGCCGCGCGCCAGGAAGCAGTCCCTCGACCAACGGACCGTGGTGCGTCTCGCGCACCGCGAGAACTACGTCGTCGCGACCGCGCACGGCGATGCGCTCTTCGCGCACGACCAGCGCCCGCGTTTCGCCGCCCACGCGATAGCGATGCGGCGCGTCGGGATCGACGGTCTCTACGTAGAGGTCGGTTGCGACCGCGCGAGCATGCGTCGCAGACCACGCGACGCGCCCATTGTGACCGCTCCAGAACACCGGCACGCCCGGAATGCTGGCACCTGCCACTTCGAAATCCGGCGCTGCGAGGTGCGCTTCATAGACCAACGCGGGCACCGTCGGCGCGAGGTGCAGATCGCCCGTGACGATCGGCGCGCCGCCCTCGGCGTCGCCGCTCGCCACGACCCACGCGCTGCTACCGACCGAGCGACCCTCGAGTCCGATGCGTGCGCGAAGCGGATCGCGCCAGAGGTGGAGTTCCGACTGGGGATTCAGTTCGGACCGGAGGGACCGGGCCGGGCCGAACACCGGGAACGGAGCGTGTTTGATTTGCGCTTGGGAGTCGGGAGCGCGGGGGGTCATCTGGCGGGCGGCTTCCGGCGGGAAGAAAGGGCGTGCACCGAAGCCGCCGAGCTTCTCGATCAGGTCCGAGAGTACGAGCGTCGCGTCGAGCGAACCATCGAGGCCCCACGCGACGAGTTTTTCGACCGCGAGGGAGTCCGCCGGCGACCACGGCTCGAGCGGAGCGCCGAGTCGCACCAGCGGGACGGGCGTTGCCGCGCGTCCGCTCTTCACCTCGTCGATCCACGCCGAGATTCCAGCGGCGTGCGCCTCGAGCGCGCGACGCGTGCCCGCGTCCAAGCGCGCGAATTGTGTGTCGCCCAGCCGACCAAAGCCGAGCGTCCGCGCGAGGCGATCGGCGTCGAGACCTTCCGGGCCGATCACCTCGGCGGTGCGGCCGCGCGCCGCCCGCACCAGGAAGATCATCTGCGCCAGTCGATCCTGCGCCTGCGCGAAACCGAGCCCGAACCATGCATCGCGCTCGCTCTTCGCCCAGACGTGCGGGGCGCCGTGACCATCGCGCAGGATCGTGAGTTCGGCGTCGAGTCCCTGCACTGCGAAACGGCCGTCGACGACCGGCAGAGCCCGTTCCAGCGTGCGCTGCGCGCCGAAATTGCGCGCGACGAGGACCGCGCCGAGCACGAATAGCAATGCTGCCGTACCGAGCGAACGCCACGGGCGGCGCGCGGTCCCGAGCGGAGACTGTGTGCTCACGACCGTCTCATCCTGGCACCCCTCACCCGCCTTCGGCTCGCTGCCCGCGGAATCGACGATTGCGGTCGAATGGACCGCGCAAGGTAGCCGTCACCCGCGCCTGCCCCTAGGGGCCGATGGGATTCGATTCCGCCCTCGCGAGTGCGCGAACCGACGCATTCGCGCGCGGAGGCGCAGCGAACTCCGAGACCCGAGGCTAATTTGCGGCCTTTCCAAGATCCGGCAGGGAGGACGCAATGACGATTCGAGTGGGGATCAACGGGTTCGGGCGCATCGGGCGCTTGGCGATCCGAGCGGCGCGGGGCAAGGACATCGAGGTCGTGGGGATCAATGATCTCACCGACGCCAAGACGCTGGCGCATCTGCTGAAGTGGGACTCGATCCACGGTCCGTTCCCGGGCACGGTCGAACTCGGCGAGAACGCGATCGTCGTCGACGGCAAGAAGATCCCGGTCACCGCGGAGAAGGATCCGGCGAAGCTGCCCTGGAAGGAGCGCGGCGCCAAGATCGTCATCGAGTCGACCGGTCACTTCACCGATCGCGCCGGCGCGGCCAAGCACATCGAAGCCGGCGCGGAGCGCGTGATCATCTCCGCTCCCGCGAAGAGCCCCGACGCGACGATCGTGCTGGGCGTCAACGGCGACAGCTACGACCCCGCCAAACACCACGTTGTGTCGAACGCGTCGTGCACCACCAACTGCCTCGCCCCCGTTGCGAAGGTGTTGCAGGACAATTGGGGCGTGGAGAAGGGCTGGATGACGACGATCCACGCCTACACCAACGACCAGGTCACGCTCGACTTCCCGCACAAGGATCTGCGCCGCGCGCGCGCCGCGGCAATGTCGATGATCCCGACCTCGACCGGCGCCGCGAAGGCGCTCGGCGAGGTGCTCCCGGCTCTCAAGGGCAAGCTCGACGGCTACGCGATGCGCGTACCCACGTCGGACGTCTCGGTGGTCGACCTCTCGGTGATCCTCACGCGCGAGGCGACGCCCGCGTCGATCAACGAGGCGATGCGCAAGGCGGCGGCCGGTCCGATGAAGGGCATCCTGCAGGTCTGCGACGAGCCGCTGGTGTCGATCGACTTCCGCGGCAATCCGCACTCGTCGATCCTCGACGCCGAGAGCACCAAGGTGATGGGGGGCACATTCGCGAAGGTGCTGTCGTGGTACGACAACGAGTGGGGCTACTCGTGCCGCATCGTCGATCTCGTGCTGATGATGGGCCGCTAGTTTCGTCGTGGCGGTACGGACGCTCGACGAACTGATCGCCGGTGGCGTAGCCGGCAAGCGCGTGTTCGTGCGCGCCGACCTGAACGTCCCGACCAAGGACGGCCAGGTCGGCGACGACACGCGCATCCGCGCCACAGTGCCCACGCTGCGCAAGCTCGTGGGCGCCGGCGCGCGCGTCGTGGTGGCTTCGCACCTCGGCCGGCCGAAGGGCAAGGTGGACGCGAAGTACTCGCTCGCGCCCGTCGCGAAGCGACTCGGCGAAGTGCTCGGTAGACCGGTTGCGTTCGTGCCCGCCTGCATCGGTCCGGAGGCCGAGGCGGCCATCGCGAAGCTCGGCAACGGCGACGTGTTGCTGCTCGAGAACCTGCGCTTCCACGCCGAGGAAGAGAAGAATGAGCCCGTTTTCGCGGCCGCGCTCGCGAAGCACGCGGAGTTCTACGTGAACGACGCCTTTGGCACCGCGCACCGCGCGCACGCGTCGACGGCGGGCATGGTTCCGTTTGCTGTGCGCGCCGCGGCCGGCGATCTGCTGCGCGCTGAACTCGACCACCTGCGCCTGGTGCTCGACCCTTTGCATCCTTTCTTGTGCCTGCTCGGCGGCGCCAAGGTATCCGACAAGCTTTCGGTGCTCGAGGCGATGGTGCGCCGCGCCGACGTGGTATGCATAGGTGGCGCGATGGCATACACATTCCTGCGCGCGCAGGGCATCGCGGTCGGCACCTCGCTGGTCGAAGCCGAACGCATCGACGACGCGCGACGCATCCTCGCCGCGGCAAAGGAGGCTGGGCACGCGCTGCTGCTGCCGGTGGACCACGTCGTCGCACAGAAACTGGAAGCCGGCGCGGAAGCCAGGGTCGTGCGCGAGATTCCCGATGGTTGGATGGGCCTCGACATCGGGCCCGAGACGGCGAAGGCGTATGCCGCAGAAGCCCTGCGTGCGAAGACGATCTTCTGGAACGGCCCGATGGGCGTCTTCGAGATCGACGCGTTCGCGAAGGGCACCGAAGCGGTGGCGCGCGCGGTGGCGGACGCGTCCGCTTCCTCGGTCGTCGGCGGCGGCGATTCGCTCGCCGCGGTGAATCGGCTCGGGCTCGCCTCGCGCATCACGCACTGCTCGACGGGCGGCGGCGCGTCGCTCGAATTCGTCGAGGGACGCGCGCTGCCGGGTGTCGTCGCGCTGGAGAATCACCCGTGAGAAAAGCGATCTTCGCGGCGAACTGGAAGATGCACAAGACGATCAGCGAGGCCGTCGCGTTCGCAACCGCGTTCGCGCCGCTGGTCGCCGATGTGACGAACGCCGAGATCGTGATCGCCCCGCCCTTCCCGGCGCTCGCCGCGGTCGGCGCGGCGCTGCGCGGCACGCGCGTGCTGCTCGCCGCCCAGAATGTGCACCCGGAGAAGCAGGGCGCGTTCACCGGCGAGGTGTCTCCGCCGATGCTGGTCGACCTCGGCTGCGCCTACGCGATCGTGGGTCACAGCGAGCGGCGCCACCTCTTCGGCGAATCGAGCGCGTTCGTCGCCAAGAAGGCAGCGGCGCTACTCGCGCACGGCGTGCGGCCGATCGTGTGCGTCGGCGAGACGCTCGCCGAGCGCGAAGCGAACCGCACCTTCGCGGTGCTCGAAGAACAGCTCGGCGGCAGTCTCGCGGAACTCCCGATCGAGCGGGCCACCGACGTGGTGATCGCCTATGAGCCGGTCTGGGCGATCGGTACCGGCCGCACCGCGACGCCCGCGATTGCACAGGAAGCGCACGCGATGATCCGCGGCTGGCTGCAGAAGCGCTTCGGCGCCGCGGGCAACGCCATACGCATCCAATACGGCGGCTCGGTCAAGCCCGACAACGTCGCCGAGCTGATGGCCGAGCCCGACATCGACGGCGCATTGGTCGGCGGCGCCAGCCTCGAAGCCGCCTCCTTCGCCGGCATCGTCCGTTACCAGGAGAAATCGCAGTGACGATCTTCCTCACCGTGTTGCACGTGATGGTGTGTCTCGTGCTCGTGGTCGTCGTGCTGTTGCAGCACGGCAAGGGCGCGGATATCGGCGCGGTGTTTGGCGGCGGCGCCAGCTCGACGGTGTTTGGCAGCCGGGGCGCGGGCAACTTCCTGACCAAGCTCACCACCGCGTCCGCGCTGATCTTCATGGTGACGAGCATGTCGCTTGCGTATCTCGCCAACACGAGCGGCACCAGCGACATCTTCAATTCCAAGGTGCCGGCGGCGACGCGGCCGGCTCCCGGCGAAACACCGCCGGCGACCGACGGAAGCGCGCCCACAGCCGACGGCTTCCAGGAACTGAAGCCGACGACAGAGCCCGCCAAGCCGGAAGCGAGTGCGCCGGAAGCGAAGGCGCCGGCGACCGCGCCCGCGGAGCCCGTTGCACCCGCGGCGCCGAACCAAGACGGCTCCGCGAAACCCTGACGCACGGCCTGCCGGCTCTCCGCGGCTTCGTTATCGTTGCGGGTCCACGCTTTGCGGCAGTGGCGAAATTGGTAGACGCACCAGCTTGAGGGGCTGGCGGGGGCAACCCCATGGAGGTTCGAGTCCTCTCTGCCGCACCACACTTCCTTTCCGGCGTTTCGCCATGAGCGCCTCGCGCGGGCGGATGATTCTTGAAAGCGATCGTCTACCACGGCGCTGAAGACTTCCGGTTCGAGTCTGTTCCCGATGCAGCGCTGCGCGACGATGGCGACGCGCTGGTGCGCGTCTCGCGCACCGCGATCTGCGGTTCCGATCTACACCTCTGGCACGGCGCCGGGCTACCGCTGACCGAAAGCGGTTTCGCGGTCGGCCATGAGTTCGTCGGCGTCGTGGAGGACGTGGGGCGCGCGGTGCGCGGCATCCGCCGGGGCGATCGCGTGCTCGCCTCGTGCACGACGGGCTGTGGCACCTGCGCGCCGTGCCGCGAGCAGCTGCACAGCGGCTGCACCGTCACCACCGCGAATGGCGCGCAGGCCGTGTTCGGTTTCTCGTGCGCGCTGCCTGGTGCGCAGGCCGAAGCGGTGCGGGTGCCCTTTGCGGACGTGAACCTGTTCCGCATTCCCGACGCACTCCGCGACGAGCAGGCGCTCTTCCTCACCGACATCTTGCCCACCGGCTACATGGGCGCCGAACTCGCCGAAGTCGGCGCTGGCGACGTGGTGGTCGTGTTCGGCTGCGGACCGGTCGGCGCGTTCGCGCAGCGCGCTGCGCAGCTGCGGGGCGCGGCGCGCGTGATCGCGGTGGACCTCGACGCCGGACGGCTTGCGCTCGCGGCGGCACGCGGTTGCGAGACGATCGATCCGCGTCGCGAAGACCTCGGCGCGTACGTGCTCGCAGCGACCGGCGGCCGCGGCGCCGACGCGGTGATCGAAGCGATCGGACGACCCGAGCTGATCCAGCAATCGCTGCTGCTCGCACGACCAGGCGGACGGATCGCCGTGATCGGGCTCTGCACCGCGTCCGTCGAGATCCTACCCGTGCTGCTCTTCATGAAGAACCTGACGCTGCGCAGCGGCTTGGTGAACCCGCAGCGTTACGTCGCGCGCCTGCTCGCCGCCATCGAGAGCGGTCGCCTCGACCCCACCGAGATCATCACGCACCGCCTGCCGCTCGCGGACGGGGTGCGCGGTTATGAACTCTTCGCGCGCCACGAAGACGGCGCGCTGAAGGTCGTGCTGACGCCCTAGCCTGGAGACAGCCATGCCCCGACTCGACGGCAAGATCGCACTCGTGACCGGAGCGGGCGCAGGCATCGGCGAAGCGATTGCGCGGCGCTTTCAAGCCGAGGGCGCGTCGATCGTCGTGAACGACCTCGACGCCGCGCGCGCCGAGCGCGTCGCGAACGCCGTCGGCGGCTGGCCCTATGCGGCCGACGTCGCGGACTCGGCGGCCGTCGCGCGGATGTTCGAAGCCGTCGCGGCGCGTCACGGTCGACTCGACGTGCTCGTCAACAACGCCGGGATCGCGGGGCACGAGAGCGACCCGGCCCGCGCCGAGCGCTTCACGAGCATCGCGCTCACCCAGATGCAGGAGCGTGCCACCACCGGCAAGGTGAAGACCCACGCGGACGTCACGCTCGAGACCACCGACAGCGAGTGGGAGCGCATGATCGCGGTGCACCTGAGCGGCACCTTCTTCTGCACGCGCGAAGCGCTACGCATCATGTCGCCGCAGCTCGCCGGCTCGATCATCAACATGGGTTCGATCATGGGCACCGCGGGCGGCTCCGGGGTGCCTGGTTACAGCGCCGCGAAGGCGGGCATCCTCGGTCTCACGCGCGCGCTCGCACGCGAACTCGCAACGCGCCAGATCCGCGTGAACGCCATCGCGCCGGGCTGGATCGAGACCGCGATGACCGAGCCGCTCGCGAAGATCCGCCCGCTGCTCGAGATGCAGACCCCGCTCGGCCGGATGGGCTCGCCCGACGACATCGCCTTCGCGGCCGTCTATCTCGCGAGCGACGAATCCGGTTTCGTGACGGGACAAGTGCTGTCACCAAACGGTGGCTGGCACATGTCGCAGTAGCTCAGACGCAGGTCCAGCCTCCGTCGACCAGCAGAACGTGGCCAGTGACGTAGCTGGCAGCATCCGAGGCGAGAAAGAGCAGCGGACCGACGAGCTCTTCGACGCGGCCGGCGCGGCCCATGGGCGTGCGCTGCCGCATCCACTTGTTCGAGGCTTCGTCGGCGAACATGTCGGCCGTCATCTCGCTCGGGAACCACGCAGGCGCGAGCGCGTTCACACGCACGCCGCGCCGCGCCCATTGCGCCGCCAGCTCGCGCGTGAGGTTCACGACACCGCCTTTCGACGCCGCGTAGCTCGCCTGCGGAATCTGCCCGACGCCGACCACACCGAGGATCGACGCGACGTTGACGATCGAACCGCTGCGCTGCGCCAACATCTCGCGCCCGAAGCGCTGCGCGCAGCGGAAGGTGCCGGTGAGGTTCACGCCGAGCACCGACTCGAAGCGGTCGAGCCCTTCGCTCTCGGCGGGAACCACGGCGACGAAGCCGGCGTTGTTGACGAGCACGTCGATGCGACCGAAGCGCTGCAGCGTCTCGCTGGCGAGCCGCTCGACGTCGTCGGCGCGCGCGACGTCGCAGGCGACGGGATGGGCCTCGGCGCCGCTCGCACCAAGGCGCGCTGCCAGCGCTTCGAGCCGATCGAGTCGGCGCGCAGCGAGCACGACCTTCGCACCCGCGCCCGCAAGTCCCTCCGCCAGCGCCTCGCCGATTCCGGCGGAGGCGCCCGTCACCACGGCGACCCGGCCGTCGAGCCGGAACGCGCGAGTCGGATCCGCCGCGCTCACGGAGCAGGCCGCCATTGGCGGGGATGGACCGCGACGCGGGTAGAGCCGGCGGGCCGACCGCATGCGCACAGCAAAGCGTCGAGCCAGCGTTTCGTCATCGACCGATCTCCCCGGCCAGCCGAAGCGCCAGCCGCGGCGGCCGCGCCTCAGCGGACCGCGAGCGTGCGATAGCCTGCGTCGTAGTACAGCAGCGGTTCGCGCCCGGCCGCGACTTCGGCTGCCTGCACCTCACCGACGTAAATCCAATGGTCACCCGCATCGTGCGCGGCGGCGACGCGACAGTCGAGCACGGCGACGGTATCGGGCAGCCACGGCGCGCCGCTCGGGCCGCTGCGGCATGCAAGCCCGTCGAAACGCACCGACTCGTTGCCCTCGGTCGCGAACCGAGCCGACAGCTCGTGCTGGTCGTCCGCCAGCACGTTCACCGCGAAGACGCCGCTCTCGACGATCCACGGCAGGGTGTGCGCCCTCTTCTCGATGCAGACCAGCACGAGCGGCGGGTCGAGCGAGACGCTGCTGAACGCGGACGCGGTCATGCCGAAGACGCGCTCGCCGACACGCGTCGTGACGATCGTCACCCCGCTCGCCCAGCGCCGCAGCGCCGACTTGAAGAGCTGGCGGTCGATCACCACTCATGATTCCGCACCGGCCCAACCCATGATCTCGGCGCCGGCCGGCAGAACCGGCCGCGCCGACACGGGTCAGATGGGCGCTTGCTGTACGCCGGACCCATCCAGCTATGCGACCTTTTCCATCGCGTCGGTGTACTTGCCATAGCGGGCGGCGCCATTGCAGCGGGCGCGGTGGTAGAACGCCTTCTGGCCGGCGGCGAAGTTCTCCTTCTTGC
>Ga0315287_10002514_pt1 | contig 17413 bp, 15 predicted proteins | sample YL17G11_0_MG_FD_205037 | JGI IMG/M metagenome (GOLD analysis project Ga0315287, IMG submission 205037) | Sediment microbial communities from Yellowstone Lake, YNP, Wyoming, USA - YL17G11_0 | ecosystem: Environmental > Aquatic > Freshwater > Lake > Sediment | place: USA: Wyoming | collected...
ATAAAAATCATAAAATATTAAGTCTTAATAAAATTATTTCTGAGAAGAATCATGAAATATCTAATCTCAAAAAATCTATAAAGCAATTTAAGCAAAATGAGAAAAATTTTGAGCTCGAAAAACAATTAGCATTCGAAAAAGGTAGGGTTTTAGAAGCGTCAAAACCTAAAATTATAGCCAAAAACTACAAATGTAAAAGTAGCACAAGAAACAAATTAATGAACTTACCAACTGAAAATATAAAACCTTTCACAGTAAAAACTATCAAAGATAGTATAAATGGATATACTTACGATGATTATCTTATGGGTACAAGAGGTGTAGTAAAATTTTTAAAATCATTAATTCTGATGACAAATGAACACGGAGAACTTGAAAGAAATTATGTATGTACAGATCCTTCGCGTAATAATTATTATCGTCTAGAAGAAACAAAAGAGTGGGATTCCGATAGAGGCGCTCTTTTTATTGAAAATGTCATTGATGAGTTGAAACCGCTCGCTTCTGAATATTTTAATCAAGTTTCTTCTAAAGCAGTGAACAGAACAGATACTTTCGAACGAGATTATCATACAAATTTATTAGAAGAATTGAAACCTTTCCATTGGGGACTTTCGAAACCTAATAGCAAAGAAAGAGCTACATTATTAACAAACATAAGAACGGGCATCAAGGCGAGTGCTTCTATATAAGAGCGACTAATCTTATTTATCAAGATAAATAAGATTGATTCTTTAAAAAAAGTATAGATGAACAAGGATATGCGATATCATATTTTTTACTAGAGGATTTTATAAAAATGATAAAATTCTATTTTAAATCGGAATAATTTTAGCGAAAATATGAAAAGGTATTCTTGTCTCGAAGATATTTATTTGGATTTGGATATCGAAAAAAAGCTGGTCTTGTTTGAGGACGAAATTCCAATATTCAGGATGAAAGGTAAAAACGATGGATTAGTAAGAGCCGATATACACAAGGGGTTTGCTGCGGTGGTTGGTTTAATTGATAAAGATCAACAAATAACTAAAGTAATTTATTCGTTAGACGATCTCATCTATATAGAAGCTAAAAAATGTCATGAAACTCATACGAATGAAAAATTTTGGATGATTTCTGACAAGCCGATTATAGTATCCGAGGAATCTCATTGGATTGTTTATATTAGAGGTATACCTGAATCAAAAAACACTATAAAATTATTGGGGTACTACAGTTTCAATCCTTTTTTTGCACAAAAACTCCAACAAAATGGTAAACTCCTTGGAAAAATATGGAAAAATGATTGGGCTTATAAGACTGAGGGTCGCAGAGTTGAATTTTTTCACACAGGAATAACTTTTTTATATATTTCGGATTGGTTTCATGACAACGGTTATATAAAATTTCAATAAGTTTTAATATCCCTAAACGCATGTGTTACCATACCAAGATTGTTTTGCTTTGAATTCCAAAACACAATCTAGTATACAATCAAAACACAAACCTAACTTGATGTTAGGATATTTTATGTTAGTTTCGTTGGTCTCGTAACCGTCTCTCACCCATGATACCCCATGAAATATGTGATTATTACATGCAGAACATTGAATTTTTTGCTTAATATTTTCACCCGATATTATAGATGTACCCCCTATATGATCGATGCCAAATTCGGTAATTTCTGCTTGATTAAAAATTACAGAATTTTCGTTTTTGGACGACAAGTTATTTCCTATAACGACAGAATTTTTATGAGTAGCTCCGGTGAAACTTCCTAACGAAATAGAAGAATCTTCAGTCGAAGCTGCATAATACCCTATTGCCACAGAATTGTTTCCGCTGGTTTTAGCTAATTGTCCGAATGCAAATTGCCCAACCCCGCATGTATCCATTAAAGGGGACCCGTACCCCGCTGTTTCACTACCTCTACAAAAATAATCTGAAGAAAATGTGGACATTATTTATGTAAGTTTTAATTTTATCTTCAAATGCAAAAATCTGTTTTTTATTGTTTAATTAAACAATAAAAAGTATCATTTAAACTATAATAATGGTTTTTTTAATGACAATAAAATCGTATAATCATTTTATTTTATAAAATTTCAAGAATATTCTTGAAATTTTTGAAGTATAACAGGACTAATGTTACTTAATTAAAATTTGCCTTCGCATGTGTAACCAGAACATTGTCTTTCAGTATTCATATTTTCACATGTAGATGGTTGGGCGATTGCTTTGTTTATCCACCCATTAACTGTACATATAGGTCTGCTGACGTCAGCTGGGAGTCCTCCGTTGGAATTAAGGCATCTACACGAATTATATTGTCCGGAACAAGAACTTTTGTAAGTTACCGTTCCTCTTTGTCCCGAAGGTCCAGTCCACTGAATATAAGGGTTAAAATTGGCCCCATAACATTTAGGGGTTTCACCCATCGCATAACAATTAGTATCGGCAAGGTCTATTTGACCCCACGTACTAGTACATGCATCTTTATCTCCTGTAGCAGCAAAAGGTCCCCACATTTCAGGACCGCTACCACCGCACTTAAAACATTGTACGTACCCTATATTAGGGTCGTTTCCTGATACCCAGTTTGGGTTAGGGCAAACACACATACCATCTTTATCGGTCCCTGCTGTTTGTTTATTTTTTCCCATACAAGATGGGCTACCTGTAGGGATACCTGCTGTATCACAATTGAGCCCAGACCATCCTTTTGCGCATTTACATTTACAAGTAGATGAACCGTCTTTATTAACGTACTTCATACAACTTCCGGCTTTTTTTGCGCTATTACAATCTTTATCTAATTCGCATGAACCTGGAGAACCCCCATTTTTAAAAGACACGCAATCGGGTTTTGTGAGTCTTCTATACATGAGAACAGACCCGGCCAATATCATAATAGTTGCGATAGGCGCAATCAAATTATTTCCAGCAAAATAAGCAGGATATTCAGATTTAATAACCCAAACTAAAATTACACATAGGGCAGTTATAGCTAATATTATTTGATTTGTTTGAAACATTTTAATTATATATGAGCAAATAAATTATTTGTTGACAAATAATTTCCAAACTTAGTGAGCCTTATAAACACATAGTTTTTATTAATATTTATAAATTTTCGATATTACAAAATAACGCAAAAATTTTGTATTCATAAAATGAGCAATAAAAGATATTTATCGTTGAACGAATATGATGGTAGTCTCACTGGACTACAATCGAATCCAGCAGGAAATTATGATGTACCATCTCCAGGGGGTTTAGCATCTATCCAACATCATTGGTCAAAAGGGTTATTTGGTCCTCCAGAGAGAGTAACAGACGCGTACGCTGGTACCGGAGATCGTTATATTAACGGTGAATATGGCAATTTATATACCCCGAATTCTCATAGCGATGTTTACAATAATTATAGAGGACCACATAGTACCAGGACAGAAAATACTACCATGAATGGCGATCCATATTATTGGAATGAAAAAAAAAGCTCACCCGATAAAAATGTAGAGTTCTTCGGAAGTGGTACTAATATAGAATTTATAAAAGATGTTTCAAAAAATCCACCCCCTCCTAAAAACCCCCCAGTGTCCGCGCCTGAAAAACTACAACCTCGAACTTCACATTTTACAGATACAGATATTACAGAATTAACAAAGTTCACAAACCCTGCTATTGTGGCTGCAAAATCTGCTGGAAAAACTTCGGGCTTATCAATTATTATACTTGTAATATTTATATTAGTGTGTACACAATTATGGAACGAAACCTTGCATAATTTTATATCTCAACAATTGCATGGTGGAAAAGAAATATCGTGGGTGAGATATGGTATTTATGCTAGTTTATTCACAATTTTATTATTAGCAATAATTCACGTTACTGATGTAAACTTTTCTGTGAAATAAAATTATATTATCACTTGTTTTTTTACTTAAGTAAAAAAAAACTTACAAAGAAAAATTTTAAATACGTAATTTAAGAAACGATTACTTATGTTTTCAACTGCTGATAAATTATTTGGTACGGTAGTAGCAACAAATAGATTGTCTATACCCGTTGGCATCAACTTAAATGATCCGTTGGCGAGAACTTTAATACCCACTACAGGTTCTTTATCTTATGAAAGTAAAGATAATCTCGTATATTACGGAGACTCGTCAGATTGGTACGTTTTATCGGGAAAAACAGGGCCTACCGGGCAAATTGGGCAAACAGGGCCTACCGGGCAAATTGGGCAAACAGGGCCTACCGGGCAAATCGGGTCAACAGGGTCTCCTGGATATTCAAGTATTGGTATAGAAACTATAGTTACTCGTAACGGTATTACCACGCAACCTTTCACGAAGGTTGGAACAGATTTGATATGGTCTTCTAACGGAGGAACCAATTTAGCCCCTAATTTTGGCATTACTACTATAATATGGGCTCCTTTTGGTAGTGTAACATCCTATATATTAATTACACCAGGCGCATTAAATGTCCCTGATTTTTTTGTTTGTTCAAAAAATATAAGAACTTTAAGATTTTACACAGAAATTCAAATATCCGTGGCCACTACGAGCAGATGGAGAACAAATATTTTTTTAAACGGGGTTAACTCTGGTACTGGAAATTATTGGGGATCTCCTTCAAATAATATCGCTAATCAAAGAGTTTTTGGAGTATTAGAATTAGGGGGTATAGCTGCAGGTACTCAAATATCAGTCAAAATAGATTCAAATACGTTACCTGTAAGTGTACAAAATAACAGTAGCTACTTTGTAATAGAATACGAAATTTAGTTAAATTTAAAATTATTAGGTTTATATTAAAACTATGAGTTTCTATAAAATTAACGGAAACCTGATTAATATCCAATGTATAAACAGCATATTTTATGAAGGACAAAATATTTGTATTTTACAAGTTAATAGAAATTCAGATTGTGTGTGCGTAAATTGTAATCAAACTACACCTTGTTTATGTAATAACTCTTTGTACAAGTGTACTCTCTTACCATCTGACCCCGATTATGAATCGTGGAAAAATTTTATAGACGGATACTAATTTAAAAAAATATATCAGTCTAATTATTTATACGTAGATTCGTATAAATAAAATCTAAAACATCCAATTCTTAATTTTTATTGAAAATTAGAAGCAAAATTATAACTAATGTCATGGATGAAATGATCCACAACAAACTGTTATCGGATTGCGATTTTCCAAAGTTTTCGACGTTTACCCCTGGGACGAAACCTGGAAAAACATTATATTTTCTATAATCGTCTCCCATTGTCGCATATCCATGTGGTTGAGGATACCCGTAAGCTCCGTATCCAGCGCTTACTTTCGGACCTTCGTAATTTTCTATAATTCGTTTTTTAATGAAATCATCTTCGCTCATGGGTAAACCTCGAGTTTCGGATGTTGAAGGGAGTGGTCTTTCTCTCACACCATCTGGAGATTCTTCGTCGTTTATGCGTTGTTGATCATAAATAGGTAGGTCTCTATCCATCCAATTTTTAATCTGTTGCGAAGTTCTCTTTCTTTCGACGAAATCATTGAATTCGTTTGTTTTTTCTTTATCGATTTCTACAGCTTCTTCGTCGCCAAATACATTTGTTATATTTTGGCGTCCGTAATACCATTCAGATTTCCATGATTTTTCTGATAAAAAAACACTACCAGAATCAATTGTAGGATAAAGAGAGTGTAATGCACTTTCATTTAATTTTAAATTAGGATTGCTGTCGAGTTGCGGGATTGATCTAGAACTAAGACTTCTTGGTGCAGGGTCTCCTTCTGAACCTACCCTGTAAATAGGATTATTTGGATACATGTATGAAGGTCTTCTATTTTTACCTCCTTGAAACACTTGTTTATCACCCCAATGCTGTTCAACGATGTACTCCTCTAATCCGCGCTGACATCCTTTTTTTGGGCTTAAAATTTCGTGTAATTGATGTTCTTGTATAAACATCTAGAATATGGATATTTGCTATACAATCAATATATATTATTTTCAATCTTTAGTTTTGAATTTTTCTTGAGAGATAAAGTTTTGAATTTTTCTTAAAAGATAAAGGGTCTCAATTAAAAATGGGTGTATCCGAATCTCGGGATTCAAGAGCTAATAAAAAAATAGAGATAGCAAAGTATATACTCAAAGATAAGTGTGTTATATGTTTAGAAGATATGGTAGAAAATATAACTTGGTTACCATGCGCTCATTGTTACCACGAAGAATGTCTTAATTTATGGGAAATTAATTGCAAAGAAAAAAATAGAACAATTTCATGCTGTTTATGCGACCTTAAATATTAGAAAATTATTTTTATTTATTTTTTTGTTGTTGTACATACAAAAATGGACAACTCTACTATTTTAATTATTGTCGTTTTAGCATGCGCATTAATTTACTTTATACTTAAAAACAAACCAACTCCGACTCCTCCCGTGTACCCATGTTTTTTAAATTATGTTGCCATAAAAGGGCAACTATTAAAATTAACTAACTTGATGACGACATTTTTTATTAATTTTGCGAAAAAATTTGGAACACTTAGTAAAGATCCTTTAGTTGAAATCCTTTATAGTTTACTTTATAAAGTATCGTCGATCGATCCTATACAATCGGCAGATAATCATTATTGTAATATTTACGCTGACTTAAAACTATTGATTAAATCTCTCTTAGACATAAATGATAGCACATTATCCGGTCACGTGGACTCAAATCTTGTAATATTATTTGATGGTAAACATCAAGAAGATCTTGATATATACCTTTCTTACATTGAAGCTTTTAAAAATTCGCTCCAAACTATTGATTCAGAAATTTATCATTGTTGTGGACTGAAATTCTAATAAAATTATAATATTTATTTTAGACATGAAGTCTAAAATAATTTATTTATGGTGTAATTTACTTTGGTTCAGGTAAAGTGATCATCCTAGGCACAAGATTCAACACTGAAAATTCTTGCGAAAATAATTTAGTTCCGAAGGGTAACTGTACGGTGACAATTTTAGAAGTTTGACACAACCTACAATATACATTTTTACCGTCATCTATAGCTGCTAGACCGCATACTTGACATACTGGCATTTTATAAACATCGGATTGGTAAAGTAATCTATCTTGGACCATCTCTGGTATACCTTGCGCTAGCATACAATTATGAGAAACGATTCCATTAGCGACGTAAGATTCATTACCTTCTACTGTAATATCGTACATATCTTCTTCTTGGTCAGTTTTTCTAATATCAATCACTCGTAAATAATAAGCGGGTACAAATTTGCTTTCTTTTGGTATACAGCATTTAGCACTTGTATTTTCGCAATCATCAAAAAAATCTATAGCCCTTGTATCCGTTAAATATTCATCTATAGTAGGAAATCCTTCACAACGTAGCTCATTGTTATTTTTTTCGGTGAGAATTCTTCCAACTATTTTACCAGTTGGTATTGATTTATCATGTAAAATTACTTCAGTAGATTTTAATTCTTCCACAGCTGTTTCTATAGCTTTTTTTGTTAGGACAATACATTTGGGGTTTACATTTTTCTTTTCTCTATAATTTACGAGTTCGTCAACTTTTTCGCATATCCATAACCTTTGTCTCAACACCCCTTCTCTAAACATGCGGTAGCTTACACCAGCACTAAGTCTCAAAGATTTGTGCTCACAATAACGGAATCCTATTTTTTCTGAGAATTTTACGAGACAGTGTAAAGGTATGACAAGTGGTATTTCTTTGTGCATGTATCGATCATAGGATTTTTTTGAAGCAGTAGTTTGTTTTGGAGCGTGTATCGAGGATTCTATTTCAAATCTTAACAACAATTTTTGAAGAAACTCCATATTTTTTTGCAGAGATTCTAAATTTTCCACATCTCTAGTCCAAGAAAAAGATACTGATTTCATAAGGTCGCGTTTTTCTCGGTGAATAGAAATGCAAACTGTATGACCATCACCTCCAAATAAACCTCCTAAAAATTCCCTTAGTATAGGCAAAGGAGTGTTTTCATTAATAAAAGTTGGAAAATACGATTCTTGTTTTACTCTTTTTCCCGATATGACACCCATTTTTTTCACAGCCTTAGAGAGCTCTAAAGGAATTTCAACGGAATAACGAACTTTTTCTATACTCTTAGCCTTAGGTTTTAAGCCTGTTAAATCGTATATATCGTCAACCACGGATCTTAAGTCTATTAAATGGTCAGGAAATACTAATACGCTATCTTTATCGGAAGAAACTAAACCGTCAGTAGAAACCAACCCCATTAATCTTGCTAATCGTAAACTTTTTCTGAAAACTTCATAACCACTTAGTGATATTTTTTTTTCATGTATAGATTGAAAGAATTTATCGTCCCATGTCCAATTTTTACAAAGAATCATATCTTCTTCAAAATCTACTAGCGGACCTAAAATAGAACAAGCTAGTCTGTCTTTATTAACAACTAAATCTTTCATATCAGAATAAGTGTTGTCTTCGGTGTAAAAAGGATGATTTCTAGAACCTTTTATTACTCTCCCGTCTTGCAAAGTCATTGCATAAACGGTACGAGATTTTCCTATACCAAAATTAACTTGCTTCGACTTTTCAAGTCCATCATTTTCAGCATTCCATCCCCAAACATTTTCGAACTTTTTTCCAAGGGTCGCGATACGGACCGAAAAACCTTCCCGAAGAAATATTCGAGAATCTCCGCTTAAATTATCGCGCTCCATGTGACCGATTCTAAACCCTCCTTTCTTCTTACGACCTTCTGTTGGTTGCCTATGGAGGCCATGATGACTACCAGTGCTTCTTGCGTGTATTTTATCAACAACCATGTGTCTAAGTCTTTGATAATAAACGACTCCGCTAAAAATTAAAACTTTAAGTTTCTTTCCAGTTTGCGGATTCATCACTTCTTCTTCGCAAAACCCTGGTACTCCCAATTTTTTAATACATTCCAACACATAATCACGGTCAAAACTTTTTACGAAAGGAGAAGCGTCTCCGTCCAAACACATTTTGTAATCTTCATAAGGATCAAATCCATCGGGATATTTATAATCTTTTTTTCCCAAATCTTTTGTAATACATAAAGCATCATTATCAGATTTTCCATCAAGACACAAGGGCATGTGATACTCTGGGCATTTAAGAGCGCTCGCAGATAATGATATTCCCATAACGGCTTCTATTAACGCCCCGATGGTCATCCGACTAGGAAAAGCTAACGGGTTGAGTAATATATTAGGAGTATAACCAAGTCTTGTTAAAAAAGGCATATCTCTCGAATCTAATAATTCTCCAACTGTACCCTTTTGACCATGCCGAGCTGCAAATTTATCGCCACGTACGGGCTTCCTATATTGTCTAGTTACTATTTTGATGCACATATACCCATCCCCGTTTTTGCCACATAAAACAGAATGAACTACAGCGGGCCATTTTTGATCGTATATTATGCTTATATTGGTTTTATTTTTCGTATATATGGAAGAATTAACATATCTAGCGTTTGCGGCGTGTTTTATTGTCATGCCTATAAGTATATCCCCTTTTTCTACTTCAATACCTTCCGGTACATAACACCATTGATCTTTTTTGATAAGCTTTGAAGGGTTACCTCTGTAATCGTTACACTCTTCTTTTTTTGGGATTTCAAAAGTTTCGAATTTTACAGATCCTGGTAATTCCAAATTTTTGATTACGGCTTCATGTGCTACGTATGCATAAGAACACATAAAACCTCTTTCTACCGCGTTTTTATTAATCACAAGGGAATCTTCTTGATTATAACCATACCAAGGCATAACAAGGACAGTAGCGTTCTGACCCATAGGTACATTATCTAAACCAACTTTTCTTGCTATTCGAGTATTTATTATAGGTTTTTGAGGGTAAACTAAAGAATGCCACTTACTTTTGCGGTGAAACAAATGGTTAAGTCCGGGTGATCCTATAGCTTGCTTCGCCATAGCGGCCTGATAAATGTTACGCGGGGCTTGATTACAATCATTTTTAGGACTAGTATTAGCACCAATACCTTCAATCATATCTGGTGTCATTTCACAATGAGTATACTGGATTCTGGTAGATATTGGCATAGATGCCAAATCGCTTGGGTAAATAGCCACATTTAGATTTTCTTCTTCGTCCTTGTCTATTATTTCAACGTACCCATTCTCCAATAAATACATCCACACAGACTTTTCTGAAGTAAATTTTAGGTTAGCTGAATGATGCCCTAATCTATTTTGTCTCATTTCATCAAGTAATTGTTCAGGAATAGAAATTTCACCGTTTTTTAGCGTGACCAAACCTCTACAAGATCTACCAGCGTCTGTAGATATCCTAATTTCTTTATCTATATGATCATGAGCTATGGATATGAAAGGATTTAAATTACATTTTCTTCTCAATCCTATAAGAGTACTAACAACCTCTTCCGGGAATTTGGTACAACCTTGCGGTATACCATTAACGAAAATGCGGGTGTTTGAAAGAAAATTATTCATATCATACAAGTCTCCCTCTTTTTTTCCAACGAGTTCATTCATACCTATAATATTCATATCTCTCAAAAATTCAATAACAGGTCGGTGATCACAACCTACAGTCACGATTGCACACGTTGGCAATATTTGTACTAACCCGACTTTTTTACCTTCAGGCGTCTCGTATGGACAATTATGAGTTATAAAACCGTTAGAAATGAACGTATGATTTTTTGATACGGTGGTGAAGTCGTAAACTGTATCTTTGAAGCCTAGTTTGACTATATTAATAATTTTTGTAATATATACTTGTTCTCCGATTATTATTCGATTGTAATCTTTTCGAAAATTTATATGGCCATATAAATTGTTACCACTATCCATGCATGTTAAGTTGTAACCCACTCTTAAATTCTCAGCTGGAACAAATCGGTGTACACCTTTTTCATAAACTAAAAACGGGTGGTCTTTTGTACATTTTATAGTTTTACCTTCGTCGTCTTCAATGAGTAAAAGTTCACTGTCTGAAATCACTATATTATTAAAAATGTTGGTGGGCTCGTTTTTTAGTGTGACAGGGTTCACAGACATCACAGCTCTATTGTCTAATTCTTTCATTTCGACGAGAGACGAGTCGGCTAGTGTGATTAAAGTGTCACCTGTAACACAAGAAGTTCCCCACTGAGAGCCATGTAAATGTCTCGGAGGTTCTATTTTTCCTCCGTCATTAGCCATGGGAATGATAAATTTTCTGAGAAAAGATAAAGTTGAAACGAAATTAAAATTATCGATGGTCTGCGATATACCTTGAACGGGTCCTGTATTCCATTTGTTGGCCATCAAAGCTGATGTAAAAGAAGTAGTTATTATATGAGGCTGAGTTATATAAGAAGAAATATTCACAGGTTTATTTTTTTTAATATCTCCGTCTATACAACTGACAATTTTTCCTGTTAGCTGGCAAAAAGCCTTATAAAAATGCGCCGCCATAATCATTCCCGAAGTGTGTATTCTTTTGTTGGCGGTATGATCTCTGTCACTTACGGGCAAAATACCTACATGACAAAGTAAAAGTTTCCTTACCATGTAGCCCAAAAATATACATTTTTCAATGTTATAATTTTCCCCCGTTCCGATATGTGGTAAAAACTCGATTGATAACAACATTTTGGCTAAAGTCACTATTTGTTCGTATTCAATTTCTAAATCTTTCTGAGACAAGGTTTGATTATGCGGTTTATTTGTACCTTTTTTACTACGAGTCCCTATATAATGCAAAGCAACCCTTTGTTGATTTTTGTCATTCAAAATAGACCAAGATTGTTCTAAAGACTTTACAAGTACAAGTATAGCGATTTTATGTTTAGGAGTTGGAGGTTCTATGTACCATTTTTTCTCAAAAACAAAAGATGATATCTCTTTAGAGTTTTTTAAACCCAAAGCGCAAAATAGAATGCCTAGAGGTATAGAACAAGAATCTATATAAGGTATAGAAACACTAACAAGTCCCGACTTTATGCATATACCAACTTGAACGGTTGTTATATGGGAAGTTAAACCGCCGCACCGGGTTTCTGTATACTTTGAGAATTTTGGTTTACTGTTTGTGGACACCGCTTTCCCTGTATATATGTGTATATTATTATGCGAAGGTCTCACTTGAGGAACAATCACTTTTTGTGAACCTTTAAGGATATAATAACCTCCTAGATCATTTATATCCTCTTCCAGAGCTGCTAGTTGGTACTTATCGCCTTTTATTTTGCTCAAATTACAAAGATTAGAATATACGGGGACGTATATATCGCCAATATACTTTTTTTCATACTTATTATATTGATTATTCGGACCTTTGTAAATTATATCAAGATATATACCCGAAGAATAACTTATGGATAAATCCATGCACATTTTTGGATTTGATTCGGTCACCAAGCCAGAATCGTTTTTGTGAACTGGAGATGTGAATACCATATTTGTAAAGTCTACTTTGTGAGTTTGCCCATTGCGCACCAATGATATTTTTCCTTTTTCTTCGACTATCTTAGGGATCATTTCTTCAATAGCACAATTGAAACTATCCAAATGCATAGACACTAATCCGTATTGATCAATAAAAGACTCGCTTACTTCCCATAATTTATCATCCAGTGTCAAATTTTTTGATAAATGAATACTCTTAGACCGCTTTATCACATTTTTATCTGTTTCGACATCCTTTTTTGTCAAAGGCAATGTTTTTTTTGTCAAAGGCAATGTTTTAGTATGATTTTTCTTATGAGACATAATTTTCTATCAAACCGTCACTAAAGTGACTATCATTTTTTAAATGATAATTCATTTTTTCGAGTTTAAATTAACTTTGTTAAAAAAAAGAATTCTTATAAATTAAGATGGATTTAGTTGAAACAGTAGATCATCCTAAACATTATAATATGCATCCAAAAGGATTAGAAGTTATAGATATAGTTGAACATATGGATTTTTGCGCAGGTAATGCCATTAAATATATTATGAGAGCCGAGCACAAAAATAATGAAATTGAAGATCTTAAAAAAGCTGTATGGTATTTAAACAAAAAAATAGATACGTTGGAAGGAAAAAATAGCGTTTCTTTTATTTGAAAACAGAGGGTTTACCGGCTTCTGTTTCTGTAACTGAAATATTGGATTCCACTAGGTGGTAGGTGGTCGTTTAGAAAAAGTTTTTAACCCCTTTGAAAATTGGCCTTAATTTTTGAGGCAACTTTACAAAAACTTATTTTTCACTCTTTAGTGAAAAATAACCAAAAATATCTGATGTTTTCTTACATCACAATTTTCTCAACATAATTTGTATCATAACGATCTTTGGCCCATGACCGATATTCTTTACATCCAAATTTCCAAGGTTTGAGTACACTAGTTTTATACCAAAAAATACAATCTTCTATTTCATTGGATTGACTTCTTTTCTTAAAAACTAAGCATGTATAATCGCCCGTGAGCTGATCCATCAAATCGCAAAAATTATTGTAACTACCGGCTAGTCCTCCAAAATTCGCGTATAACTTTTTCCTTTCAATTTCTTCAGGTTCTCGAAAAATTGCTACATATGAGGTAGCTTTACGAACATCGGGTGGCATATCTATAGCATATTGTGAACCCAGCATAAAAAGTTGATTCCAATGTTGACTACCAAGCTTAAATATACCTTTCATGAGTTTTGTTTTGAAAATTTGGGGATTATCTGCAACATCGTCAAGTACGTTAATAGCCATATTCCCACCATAATCTTTTCCGTTTTCAAGTACGCATGTACGCTGCCTTAATATGTGAGATTTTTCTTGTTCTTCGTCATAATAATTAGAAACGTATAAAGGGTGAAATATATCACAAAATTTTTGATATCCAGCCTCTGTTCCCATAAAAATTCTTGCAACCGGATAACGGTGTTTGTGATAATAGCAAAGATTCTCTATAAACGTGGTATTATGCGTTACCGTTCTGTCGCCCAATAAAAAGCGACCATTTCCGTTTATTTGAAAACCATGGTATTTACCGTCTCCAATTTCTGTAACTGAAATATCGGATTCTATATGATGTCCATATGGAGAAAGTTTGTAACCTTTGAAAATTGACATGATTTCTCGGGATAACTTCACAAAGTCTTCTGTGGCGATTTCTTCTATTCCCCCACTTTTAGTATTTTTCAAAACTAAAATATGCGGGGCGTTGACAGTATAGTCTTCGCCGTTAGATTGACTTATGCGATACATTTTGTCTTTACCTGAACAAGTAGATAAAACTACTCTTGGTTTATCATCATCACCTGCGAGTCTCTCGCCTGTTTTAATATCTTCAACATTCTTGATTGTTTTATCAAACATCATGACAGGTGTACCTGGAGCAAGGCAATTATGAGTTACAGTAAAATCTCCTAACAAAAATCTATGGTTGTTACCGGAAACTTCGAATCCAAAATAATCATCTTCTTCATCTTCCGTCACTTCTATTTTGTAATGAAGAGCATCTCTCGCAAGTCTATCCGATCTTAAAATAGCCATTTTTCTAGGTATTAAAATAGGTAATTCTTGAAGATCATCACCCCCAAAAGTGACTTTTTGGTAAATACCAAATCTCATTTCTCCTTTGTGTAGACAACCTTTTTCTACAGGCTTTATATGGCACCAAAAGCCTAAACTTCTCGCAACGAAAACTATATCTTTGGCCAATCTTTCATTCTTTTGATAAATTTCATAGTAAGAATTATTAGCATAATGACCATCAGTATCTATCAAACCGGCTAACAACGCGAGCCTATTTTTTCTTGAATTGATTTTGTAATTTTGTGGGATATGTTTATTTTTTAACAAATCATCATTTTTTAAGAAATTAAGGAATGTGTTGCAACCTTTTTTACGGGCCCCGTTTGAACCAAGATAATAAAGCATGGAACCTTTCCTTTTTTCGGTATCATTACCTCTGGTTATTTTCATACCCATCCTGTCGGCTTTTGTATAAAGATAATCGATCATTTCGGGGCCGATATTCGTGATGGATGTGTCCGCAGAAGTTCCATCTCCTAACCATGCGCCTAATAGGTATGGGTCTATTTCTTGTGAACTGTATTTTTCAAATTCTACTCCCGTTCGGTAAGAAACAAGCCTATGATTAACAGATTTAGGCTGTTTAATATAATCAGCAACTTCAACTTCATGCAAAGGAAACTCTAAGTTATATTGTTCAGTGAGTTCTTTACATTTTTTATTTGCAAGATCCTTGGCACCTTCCTCTGTGTATTTGCCAACTGAAAAATTAACACTCGTTTGTTTTATTTTGGATAGACCATTCTCATCTATATTAGTGTCCGCAAAAACAACTTTGTACATTGGCCATCTGCCATTTTCTATTTTAACTCTAGGTTTAGTGTTATAGCGTAAACAAAGGGTATGCCTCTCTGTCACATAATACGGATCTGTATGGTCCTGAGGTTGGACCTTAAACAATTTTTCTCTTCCTTGAAAAAGTTTTGTTACTTGCCTAGGGGTCGAATCATCGCCCATCAATAACTCTCCAACTTTAATTTCTTCAACTCTTTTGACCTCTCCGTTGTACAAAAGGACTTCTGTGCCAATTTTGAAGCATTTTCCGCTAGAAGGTGGCCCTATGATGATCCAGGTACAACTTAGAGGTATATCTTCAATTTCAAACTCTTTTATTTCCAATTCTTTCGCCGCATCCATAGTTTATAAATATATTAATTTATCAAAAACATACCCCTTAACACCATTTGTCACAAAAGAGTTATACCAGAAATATTTTTTTTGATTATATTTTTATTGTTTTTTCTGATTGCGATATAGTAAAGTACCATTGAACATAATATGGCTATTAACGAAAAAACTATTTTGATAATTTTGGGCATCGTATTAGTAGCATTTGTTTTTTATCTTAATTCATCAGGCCAAACATCGACGACTCTTAGTGTGAAAGAAGGATTTTTAGCCGCCGGGGGTATGCAACATCTGGGGACGATTATACCAGACGGAATTTTGGGAAATTACGAAATCATCGAAAACGATAATGAAAGGGCAACGAGATACCCGTCTTTAGACGACACTCTTCAAAGTACTGATTTTGCGGAATTAATAGATAGTGGAGACCATGCAGAACAAGCAGCAACATTTGTAGATGCTTCTAGACCTCTCGAAAGATTACAAAATCTAACAGATTCGTATTTTCCAACAATCGCTAGCAAGGCTTTACCGTTTTCTCAAGCAGCTGCTAAACCTTTATATCACAGCCATGCTGTAAATTTACCTAGAGTTAACTTAAAAGGGAAATTATACGAAATGAATCTTGCTGAAGCAGTGAGAGGAACGGTAGCTATTAATTATGATCCTAATGTTTCTATCATTTCTACTTCCCAATACAAAAATGAGGATACATTTAATCCTGGTTACATGACGACTGCATTTAATAGTCTTCATGATAAATTAACAGGTGGATATAAAAATATGCCTATGTACTTAGCAGGCGCTGGTCAAGCTGGGGGTATAGGAGGAAATGGTGTAGAAGCCATTTACGACGCTTATTAAGTATCAAATTTCCTTTTTTTGAGATAAATCTCAAAAAAATTATAACATTTTATTTCGGATTTAAAAATATCCAGGTCGGGACGGTAAAGTCGGATTAATAGGTCTATGGTGAATTCTATGCATAGATCCTCCGTCATGACGTCTTTTAAGGATTATTAATGGACCAACATCTCCATTATATGTATATATAGGCCCATTTGCACCAGATTCATTACCTAGCTGGCCAGTACCTGGAAATACTTTGGAAATATGTTCTAAATCTACACCATCTCCTCTAATATGAGAATAAGCACCATCTCTAAACCTGCCATTCGTACAACTTGGCATATATTTATGGACACCGCTACCGTCAAATATTGGCACACACGTATTCATGATTACTTATAACTATTTATATATTTTTTATTTCTGTCAAAAAATAGTAATCACCAATAAATTATTTCATAAATTAAAATATAACACAAAATATCTATATAGTCTAAATATGAGTACTTTTATAGTAGATGGAAATACATGTTTTATACATTCTTCAGAGTTCAAAAATATCCCAAATGTAATTCAAAAAGTTTCAGTTTTACACGGAGCTTGTGGTTATATTCTTGAACAACTATGTAAAGGTAATTGTTCTTTGGTAGTTTATGTTGATTTACAATCAACAGACAGAAATATCAAGAAAAAATATGGAGGCAGAATTAATATAAAAAATCTCGAGTGGCCTTATTAATAGTCGACATAACTTCCGGATAAAAATGCACTTTAAAATCTAATTCATTTGCATAATCGCTACAATGAGGTTTTGTGATATCTTTTATCGAAAAGATAAGATAGAAAATTAAATCTTCCAAAATATAATCCCA
>Ga0315287_10002515_pt1 | contig 17409 bp, 11 predicted proteins | sample YL17G11_0_MG_FD_205037 | JGI IMG/M metagenome (GOLD analysis project Ga0315287, IMG submission 205037) | Sediment microbial communities from Yellowstone Lake, YNP, Wyoming, USA - YL17G11_0 | ecosystem: Environmental > Aquatic > Freshwater > Lake > Sediment | place: USA: Wyoming | collected...
ACGGCGGATATGCGGTCAACCAGTTGAATTTCTCGGGGGCGGTGACGCTCACCGGCAACCCGATCACCCTCACGGCCGACGTTGGGTCTTACCCCCAGATCAACCAAAACAGCGGCAACGGGGTAATGATCAACACGCCCTTAAACCTGGACGTGTCAACGACGCTGGGGGGCACGGGCAGCGGGCTGGTGGTGATCTCGAATTTGATCTCCGGGCCGTGGCATTCGCTGACGATCAACAGCCCCGCCACCTGGCGTATCTGTGGTCTGACCCCCAACACGTACAGCGGCGGCACGATCATCAAAAGCGGCACGCTGATCTGGGGCGCCACGACCAACGGGACCAGCCCCGACTGCAGTTATGCCCTGGGGAGCGGGCCCGTCACGCTCAACAGCGGGGCTACGCTGCAATTTGAACACGCCAGTCCGACCAATGCGTTGACCCTGAATGGCGGCACGCTCAACGCCGCCAACAGCGCGGGTGTCATGTGGATGGGGCCGGTCACCGTGAACTCGAATACCACGGTGCGGACGGATTGCGGAATGGGGTTCAGCGGCAACGTGAGCGGCGCCGGCGGCTTGACCAAGACGGGCGCCAACACCCTGACCTTGTCCGGCGTCAACACCTACACCGGGGCCAATCTGGTGCAGGCCGGCACGCTGACCTGCTCGACGCCGGCTTCGCTGGGCGCTGGCGCCCTGAGCATCAGCAACGGCGCGACGGTCAACCTGAATTACTCCGGCACCCGGAGCATCTTGTCGCTGACCCTTGGCGGCGTGAACATACTGGCCGGTGTCTATGGTTCCAGCGATTCCCCGGCGACCTACCAGGACGCGCACTTCAGCGGCACCGGCACGGTGACCGTGCCGGTGCCCATTAGCATTGCCAACCTGCCGGCCACGGGGATTGCGACCAATCAAGCCACACTCAATGCCAGCCTGGGTTTGACCCCGGCTTACGGCGGGACCAACGCCACGGTGCTGGCGTACTGGGGCACGGTCAACGGCGGGACGAACCCGGCTGCATGGGCCAACTCGGCATACGTGGGCAATTGGACCAATATTGTTTCGACGAACATCGCCTATACCGCCACGGGACTGGCGATGAATACGAATACGACCTATTACTTCGCTTTTCTGGCCACCAATGCGGTGTACACCGTCTGGGCAACCAACGTGTTGAGCTTCACCACGCCGACGAAGCTGGCTTTCACCTCGGTGCCGGTCTATCCCCCGGCGGGATATCCGTTCAGCGTGACCGTGCAGGCGCAGGATGCCAATGGCAAACCGCAGACTGTGACGAGCGATACGACGGTGCAATTGAGCAAGAGTTCCGGCTCCGGGACGCTGAGCGGGACGGTCAGTGGAACGATTGTCAACGGGAGCAGCAGTGTCGTGATCTCGGGGGCGACCTATTCGGCGGCGGACACGATGACCTTGACGGCCACGGCGGTCTCCGGGATGAGCCTGACGGCCGCCGTCAGCCCGCCCATTTCGTTCATGCCGCCAGACTTAACGTGGGACGCCAATGGCAGTGGCGCGGGGGTGCGCGATGGCGGCGGCGTTTGGATCAACACCACCAACACCTGGTGGAACGGCACCACGAACCTGAACTGGGCTGACAACTACAATGCCCGGATCGGCTCGGGTAGCGCGGGTGGAACCATCACCCTGAGCGCGGTCACCGCCAACCTGGTCACGTTCACCAACTTCAGCGGCACCTACACGCTGACGAGTGGCACCCTGATGGTGGTGAGCAATCTGACAGTCGCCAATTCGGCGGGCTCCGTGGTGCTCGGCTACATCATAGGCGGTCCGGGCGGGGTGACGATGAACAGCCCCGGCTCTTTGCGCATTTACGGCCTGAGCCCCAACACTTACAGCGGTGGCACGATCATCAACCGCGGCACGCTGATTTGGGGCACCATGGTCAATGGGATAAGTCCGGAGTGCAACTTCGCCCTGGGAACAGGACCGGTAACGCTCAACAGCGGGGCCACGCTCCAATTTGAGCGCGCCAGTCCGACCAACGCGTTGACCCTGAATGGCGGTACGTTCTACTCCGCCAACGGCTGGGGTGTTACCTGGTCGGGACCCGTCACGCTCAACTCGAATACCACCCTGCGGGCGGACTACCGCATGGAGTTCACCGGCAACATCAGTGGCGCCGGAGGCTTCACGAAGACGAGGGGCAACACGGTGACCTTGTCCGGCTCCAACACCTACACTGGGGCCAATGTGGTGCAGGCCGGCACGCTGTCCTGCTCGACGTCGGCTTCGCTGGGCTCAGGCGCCCTGAGCATCAGCAACGGTGCGGTGGTCAACCTCAACTACAGCGGCACGCGAAAGATCTCGGCCTTAACGCTCGGTGGTACCAACATGGCCCTTGGTGTCTATGGTTCCAGCAATTCCCCGGCGACCTACAAGGACGCGCACTTCAGCGGCACCGGCACGGTCACGGTGAACAATGTCAACTAACCGCCGTCCTCGTGCGTGCTCACGTCGCCGACCAACGGACAGCTTGTGGCGCTGCCGCCCACGCTCACCGCCACCGCTACCGACCCGGACAACGATCTGGTGATGGTCAGTTTCTACGCCGATGGCAGCAAGGTGGGCGAGGACGCGACCGCACCCTATAGCTACGCCTGGAGCAACGCCGTGGCCGGAGTGCATTCGCTCTATGCCGTGGCCATCGACGCGGGCGGCCGGCAACTGACCTCGGCGGTGGCGAACGTGACGTTGACTTTCGCGATGAGCCACACGCTCGTGCCGGCCGGCGCGGTGTGGCGTTATTTCGACAAGACGAACGACCTGGGCGCGAGTTGGCGCAGCAACTCTTTCAACGACGTGACGTGGAGCAACGGCCCCGCGCGACTGGGCTTCGGCGGTGATGGCGAAGTCACCAAGATCGCAAGCAACAAACAATGGACCACCTACTTCCGCCGCACGCTCTACATGCCCGACCCCGCGTTCGTGCAACCCGTCGTCGGTCGCCTCACCCGCGATGACGGCGCGGTGCTGTATTTGAACGGCGCGGAAATCTGGCGCGACCCCAACATGCCCGCTGGCCTCATCACCACTCAGACGCCTTCCATCACCTCCATCAGCGGCGAAACCAACTGGGTCCCCCTCAACCTTCCGCCCGCGACCCTCACCCTGCTCACGCCCGGCTGGAACCTGCTCGCCGCCGAAGTCCACCAGTCGGCGCTCACCAGCAGCGATCTCGGCTTCGATTTGGAGCTGACCGGCACCGTCCTCCTCGCGCAACCGCCCGAATTGCAGGCGACCCTCGCCGGCTCCAGCCTGCTCCTTACCGCCCCCGCCGATGCGACCTACTTCACGCTCTACTCAGCCACCGACTTCACGCCGCCCGTGAATTGGATTCCCGCGACCAACACCGCCGTTTTCACAAACAACCAGTGGCGCGTGACGATGCCCGTCGCGACGAACGGTCAGCGCTTCTTCCGGCTGCAAACGTCATGAACATGTTCAAACCATGAACCTCGAATCTATCCAGAGCGAACTGCAAAAAGCCGGTCTCGACGGCTGGCTCTTTTTCGACCATCACAAGCGCGACCCGCTCGCTTACCGGGTGCTGGGCCTGAAACCACCGGGCCATGTCGGCCGGCGTTGGTATTATTTCAGGGTCCAGGAAAACCGGGTGAGCATGATCCCCGGATCCGTCGCGGAACTGGTGAAACGCGGACACCATGTGATCGTGCAACGAGGCGCCGGTGAAGGAGCCAGCTACCATGACGAACTCTACACGGCCGTGGGCGCGGAGATCGTCGCGGATGCGGCGGCGGTGTTTGCCGCTGCGGAGTTGATCGTCAAAGTGAAGGAGCCGCAAGTGTCCGAAGTGGCGCTGCTCAAGCCCCATCACATCCTCTTCACCTATCTCCACCTCGCCGCCGATTTGGCGCTGACGGAAAGCCTCGCTGCCACCGGTTGCACTGCCATCGCCTATGAAACCATCGAGGTACACCGCCGCCTGCCGCTGTTGGAGCCGATGAGCGAGATCGCCGGGAGGATGTCCGCCATCGTCGGCTCCTACCACCTCGCCAAACACCGCGGTGGCCGCGGTTGTTTGTTAGGCGGGGTTCCTGGCGTGGCTCCGGGCCGCGTGGTCGTGCTCGGCGGCGGAACCGCGGGCGTCAATGCCGCCCGTGTTGCCACCGGCATCGGCGCGGATGTCACGATCATCGATGTGGACTTCGAGCGCATGCGCTTCCTCGACATCACCTTGAGCGGCACCAGCATGGTTTATTCGAACGAGGCCAATCTATCCTAACTGCTGCCGCGGGTGGATCTGGTCATCGGTGCGGTGCTGGTTCCCGGTGCCAAGGCCCCGAAGCTCATCACCCGCGAAATGCTCCGCATGATGCCCAGGGGCAGCGTGTTCGTGGACTCCGCCGTGGGCTGGCCAATCATCTTCTTTCTCGACTACGACTTCGCGAAGAACCCGCTCCAGATCATGGACTCCACCCTGGAGGCTTTGCAGCGCAATACCGACCGCTTCCGCGAGCTGAAGTATGCGGATTCCTTCACGGTGGATTTCCAGAAATGGGGCTACGTGCCCTACACCTCCAGCCTTGTGATGGTGAAGGACCGTGCCTCCATGAAATTCCTCGAACACGATCCGAAGAACTTCTCCTATTTTGAAAAAGACGTGCAAGGCCAGACCCACTTGCAAGGCACGATCGAGTGTTCCCGCGGAGCCGCGGGGCTGTTCGGAGCCTACGCCGCATTGCAGGCACTGGGGATGGAGGGCTATCAGACGCTCATCGCTCACGGCTTGCAAAATGTGCACTACTTCAGATGCCGGCTCGATGAAAGCCCGGGAGCGGCCGTGGTGGCGGCTGCGAACGGCGGACCATCCGTCGGATTCCGTCTCTACGATCCCCAACAGGTGAAAGACCCCGCTGCCGAGTTGGCACTGGAAAAAGCCGCCATGACCACCACCGCCTGTCGCGCGAGGCTCACCCGCAATACCGCCTATCACCGTGCCGTATTCCTCGCCCGGGGCAAAGCGGGACTCTATACCAACTGGATTCAATACGTGACTCACACCGCCTACGACGACAAAGGGGCGTGGAACCCCATCCCCGGCGAGAAAGCGGTCTTTTTCAACCCTCACACCGAGCAGGAGCACATTGACACGTTTGTCGCGCGGCTGCACGGCGCCCCGGGCATCTAGTCAAATTCCCGAACCTAACAGACCTATGAATTATAGGACAACAAAAGCGATCATTGTGTCGCGTAGTTTTCAAAACAGGACAGGCTCAAATGGGACGAAAAGCCGTCAGTCCCGGCTATTGGAGAATTCCAAAAGGTGTCAGCCATTTGCTTCGCCGATGTTGACTCCAGTACTTTCGACCGTAATCTCGCTCCTGTGATCATGGGCGACATTCGCAAAAACGACGACGGGGTCCACCTCGACTACACCGTCACTGAGCGTCAGAACTTCGACCAGGCAGTTTACTGTCTCCTTAAACTTCTCCAGCAAGCTCAGCGGGAATACCCCGGCGAACCGCGGCACCTTCACTGTCCGCGCAGCGTCAAAAGCAATATCTATCAACTATGAACATCATTCGATCGTTTCTCGTTTCCGCAGTGGTGGGCGCCGTGCTCGCCTCCTTTTCGCTCCAAGCTGCCGATAAGAAATCTGGCGGTGGCTGGCAGTATCTCTTCAAAAATGGTCTGGGCGACGCCAGGGTCGTGAGCGGCACCGCCGCGTATAAAGTCGAGAACGGCGTGCCCACGGCGGATTTCCGCCAATCCGACGACCCCGATGGTTTCATCGGTTTCCAGGTGCATCAGGTCAAGAAAGGCGACGGCCCATACACCGTGCAGTGGCGCAACGTGCGCCTTCGGGAAACGAAGTAAGACATGTTCGCGCAGCATCAAAAGACAATCTATCAATAGAGACAGCTTTGCTCTGGAAGGGACACACGTGATTGATCGCAAGTTGAAAACGATGGTGGTGCTGCTGGCCGGAATCGTGGGCAGCACCGTGGTGCAAGCCCAGACGCCCGCGACCCGACCCAACGTGGTCATCCTCCTCACCGACGACCAAGGAACGCTCGATGCGAACTGCTATGGCTCGACGGATCTCAAGACGCCGAACATGGACAAGCTGGCCGCCACCGGCATCCGCTTCACCCAGGCTTACGCGCATACCGTGTGCTGCCCAGCACGGGCGGCGTTGTTCACAGGACGCCACCCCCAGCGCGGCGGCGTGCGGAATTGGACGCAGGGAGACCGGCATGGCTCGGACCGCCAAAATCTTCACATGGCGGCCGAAGAAGTGACCCTGGCCGAAGTGCTGAAATCTTCCGGCTACCGCACCGGCTTGTTCGGCAAGTGGCATCTCGGAGCACAGGTCGGCCACGGTCCAGTGGATCAGGGATTTGATACCTACTTCGGCCACCTCTCCGGCTTCATCGACAACTACCGGCACTTCTTCCTCCACGGCCGGGGCTATCACGACCTCTATGACGGCAATGAGGAAGTCTTCCGCCGCGGGGAATACTATCCGGACCTGATGATCGAACGGGCTCTCAATTTCATCGACGCACACAAGGCCGCGCCCTTCTTCCTGACGGTCACTTTCAACCTGCCGCACTATCCCGAGCAACCGATCGCCAAGTTCAAGGATGCCTACGCGGACATGCCGATGCCGCGCCAGGCCTATGCCCGTGTCATTTCATCGGTGGACAACCTCATCGGCCGTGTGCTCGACAAACTGGAGGCAACCGGCCTGCGGGACAACACCATCGTCATCCTGATGAGCGACAACGGTCACTCGACAGAGGACAACGCCGGCATCACGGTCGACAATCACGCTAGCGGCTATCCGCGCGGCTATTACTACCTCGCTCACGGCGGCGGCGGAAACACCGGGAAATGGACTGGCCAAAAGGGCACCTTTCTCGAAGGCGGCATCCGCGTGCCGGCAATAATCAGCTATCCCGCAAGACTTCCCCAAGGCCAGACCCGCGACCAGATCGTGACGATCATGGACTGGTTCCCGACCGTTCTTGAACTCTGCGGGATCAAACAGGAACCGAGCGCTCCGAAACTCGACGGCCGCAGCATGACCGGGGTCATGGCCGATCCCAAGGCAGCCAGCGCCCATGAGGTCCTGCACTTCGGATGGGCCAGGAACTGGGCCGTTCGCAGAGGCGACTGGAAGTTGATCGGCACGTTTGAACAGAAGACCGGGACGATGCGACTTTCCCTGCACAACCTCGCCGAAGCCAAACCCGAGGTGAAGGATCACGCCAAATCACAGCCGGAGATCGTCAAGGAACTCACGACCTTGCATGAGGCGTGGGAGAAGGATTTCGATTCCAAGTGAACTGGCGGATAGCGCAACCAACCATGAAAGTCTTCGCCCTCTGCTTCCTCGCCCTGTCTTTCGTTTGCGCCGCAGGCGAGAAACCCAATATCGTCGTTATCATGGCGGACGACCTCGGCTGGCGGGATCTTCGCTGTTACGGCAACGCGCAATTGGACACGCCTGCGCTGGATCAGTTGGCCGCCGAAGGCATGCGCTTCACGAGCGGGTATGCCGCCGCCCCGGTTTGCACGCCGACACGTGCCGCGATGATGACCGGGCAGTCTCCGGCGCGATTGCGGATCACCAACCACGCTCCAGGAAATCCGGATGGGTTTTCGCTGAAGGGCTCCGATCTACAGGAGGCCGAAAACATACGCCACTTGCCTCTCGCTGCCGTGACCATTGCCGAACGGCTCTCTTCGGCTGGCTATGCCACGGCACACATCGGCAAGTGGCATCTCTCGTACACGACGCGTGACGAGCAAGGACTCACGGATAAGGATCTTCGCCCGGATAAGCAAGGTTTTGATCTCAACGTCGGCGGTTATTCCGGCGGCGGTCCGCCCAGCTACTTCGCGCCGTATCGCATCCCGACACTTGCGGATGGGAAGGAAGGTGAATACCTGCCGGATCGGCTCGCCGACGAAGCCATTGCCTTCATCCGTCACCACCGGAACGCCCCATTCTTCCTGAACTGGTGGCCTTACTCCGTGCATTACCCCATGCAGGCGCGTGCGGAGTTGATCGCAAAATACCGTCAGCGTGGTGGCCTCAAAGATCCGGTGTATGCCGCGATGATCGAGGGCATGGACACCGGCATCGGACGCTTCCTCAAAGCGCTCGACGAGGCCGGTCTGCGCGACAACACGTTGGTCCTCTTCAAGTCGGACAATGGTGGATACAACGGCGACAACCGTCCGCTTCGTGGCCTCAAAGGAATGCTCTATGAGGGGGGCATCCGGGTGCCATGGATCGTCCGCTGGCCGGGCAAGGTGCAGCCCGGCACGACCAACTCCACGCCCGTCATTAGCATGGATTGCTACCCGACAATTCTTGAGGCCGCCGGTCTGCCCCCCGCGCCGAACCATCCCCTCGACGGCAAGAGCCTGCTGCCCCTGCTCACGCAATCACCCGGCTTCGAGCGCGATGCCATCTACTTCCACTATCCCAATTACGCCTTTCACAAGCAGAACCGCCTCGGCAGCGCCATTCGTGAAGGCCAATACAAACTCATCCGAAACTACGACGACGACTCGCTGGAGCTTTACGACCTATCCAGCGACATCGGTGAGCAAAGGAATCTCGCCAGACAATCGCCGAAACTAGCCAAACGCCTGGCGGACAAGCTTGATGCCGGGCTCCGAGAATGCGATGCTCGATTGCCGGTTAAAGTGCCGGAGAATTGATGAAGCAACCCAACCAGCTATGAAACACACCCTTACACTGCTCACCGCCCTGCTGCTCGCCCCGCTGGCCGCGCTCCACGCCGCCGTTGCGCCGCAGCCCAATATCGTCCTGATCCTGGCGGATGATCTGGGTTGGGGCCATGTGGGCTGGCAAAACCCAAAGGTCAAGACACCCCACCTGGATCGTCTGGCCAAGGCGGGCGTCCAACTCAATCGCCACTACGTGGCCCCGCTCTGTTCGCCCACGCGCGTCGCGCTGCTGACCGGTCGCTACTGGAGCCGGTTCGGCTGCACCGATGCATTGCCCAGCGAGTTGGACTCAACGGTGGTCGCCATGCCACCGGGCACGCCCACGCTCTGCGCATCACTTCAGGCGGCCGGCTACCGGACCGCGCTGATAGGGAAATGGCATCTGGGTGCCGGCCTTGATTCGGGGCCGGAGAAGTTCGGCTTCGACTACTTCTACGGACTCCGGGTCGGCGGCATGACTCCGCTGAGCCACAAATGGCTGGGGGAAGGCAAGTCGGCCCTGTGGCGAAACGACAAGGTGGTCGAGGAACCCGGCCACATCACCGACCTGTTAGCCCGCGAAGCGGTGGAATGGCTGGGAAAAGACTCCCAGCGGCCGTTCTTTCTCTATCTGGCGTTCACCTCTCCGCATGTCCCCTTGAGTGAATCGGAACAGTGGATGGGACTTTACAAAAATGCAGACGTAGATTTGTCACACCAGCTTTACTGGGCCGCGATTTCGCACTTGGACGAGGCCGTGGGCAGGGTGGTGGCCGAGGTGGACCGCCTGGATCGGCGCAACAACACGTTGTTCGTCTTCTTGAGCGACAATGGCGCGCCCGGCCAACCAAACCGGATGCAGGTCAAGCAGGACTTGGAATTATATCCCAAGGTGCTATTGCCGGGTGACAATCAGCCGTTGCGCGGCAGGAAAGGTGACGTTTACGAAGGAGGTGTCCGCACGCCCGGCATTGTCTGTTGGCCGGGCAAACTCCAACCAGCGGTGTGTGATATCCCGCTGAGCGTCACCGACTGGATGCCGACCTTGTGCGCGCTGGCCGGCGGCAAGCCGCCACGGGATTTGAAATGGGACGGTCACGACATCCTTCCTATGCTGGCCGGCAGCACGACGCACCCCGGCTCTCGCATCCTCTACTGGAAAGGACCGAGGCAAGCGTCCGCAGTCAGCGACGCCGATTGGAAACTCATCGTGACCGCCAAGACGGTGGAACTCTACAACCTCACCGACGACATTGGTGAGAAATACAATCTCGCGGCACAGCAACCGGACTTGGTCCGGCAACTTCGCGCCAAACTGGAAACGCAATCGGCCAAAGATAACGACGCCGTGCCAAACTGATATCAACATGAAACTGAAAGTGATCACGGCGAGCCTTTTGTTGGCGCTTCATGGCGGGTTGTGGGCGGGGGATGCAGGGGCGAAGCTCGAGCTTCGGCTCCAGCCCGAGCAGGGGGCGTATGCACTTGACGATGTGAAGCGGGGCGAGGCGATCCTCCAGGGGGCGAAAATCGGCTTTGAGGTCGCACCCTACGTCGAATTGGCTGAGGTGGCTCCGGACAAGACCGAGATCGAGACGGAAACGAAGGAATATGCCAGTAGCCCCGGAACCTGCCGACTGGGCGATGCGGGCAGGCTGATCTTTCGCGAGGAGGGCGTGGGCGAGCTGGAGATCCGGTTCACGCTCCCGCCGGAGGCCGCGCATCTTGAAATGGGCTTTTCCTTTCGCAATATCGGCGATAAGCCCGTGCGTCTCCGCAAGGTGACGGTGACCGATGGCACCTTCCTGCCGAAGCCGGATCGCGCGTCGCTGCGGTTGTTGGCCGGGAACAGCGGCGCAGGCACCACAAAGGTCGTTCGCTCCTCGAAGCTGAACTCTGAAAACAATCTGCTCTGCTTTTTTGCAGACCGCGCGGCCCCGCGCTCGTTGGTTGCCGGCGCCTTGACATACGCGGATTTCAGAAAATACGTGGCGATTGACAACAAGCGCCTCACGCTTTCAGCCCGCGATCCGGTTGGGAGACGGGTTGATCCCGGTTCGCGCTACGAGTCGGCGGACCGATTCTATCTGGACGGCTTGACCGACAATCCCTTTGAGGCGCTTGAGCGCTACGCGCGGGTCACGGCAGCGGCGCGCGGCATCAAGCTGCATTACTATACCATGCCGTCCGTCTGCATGTGGTTCCTCGCGGTGAAACATTTCGGCGGCGACACGGTGGCGGAGAACAGCTCGGTGGGCGCAGTGGCGGAGATGCAACGCATTGCCGACAGCGGCTTTCTCAAATATTCGCCCGTGGCCGTGCGCCTGGTTCCGGATAACTATGAGGTGAATAATGAGCAAGGCTGGTGGGATGACAAGCACTGGCAGATGCACGGACGCAAGGAACGATGCATCGTGGATCATCATTACAAAGCCCCGTATGAAACCACGGAGAAGTGGGCAAGGAAGGTGCGGGAGTTGGGAGGAATCCCTATCACTTACTTCCAGCCGGGTATCCGCAGCGAGGATTACGCCAAGGTCTTTCCGGGCCATATGCTTTACAACCAGTCACAGAAACTCATCTTGAGGAATGGCCAGTCCGTTCTCGATCCCCACGCGATCATGGGTAAGATTTATGGTAAACTTCGTGCCGAGAGCTATGACTACACAGATCCGGACTTCCTCGCCCACTGGCGGGAGGTCAACCGCAACCTGAAGCGCGACGGCGTCCAGGGCGTCTTCTACGACTATCCCGAATACGCGTTTGCGGCACGGGGCGGACAGGAAGACCGCTACGCCACCGCCACGGCGGCCTACCGCACGCTCTATCGTGTGGCCCGCGAAGAGCTGGGCAAGGAGGTCTATCTACAGGAACGCATCGGGCCCGGCTCGGACGCCACCCTCGAGTTTGTCAACTCCGTGCGCACTGCGGGCGACAACAATGTCCTCAACCCGGACATCCTGGAACTGACCGCGATGCGGTGGTACAAGAACCGCCGCCTCACCAACTACGACATGGACGGGAAGGCGTTGTTAGCGACCGGAAGCGGAAACACCAAACGCCTATCCCCTCTCCAGCGGCGCGCGGTTCTGACCATGAGTTATGCCGTCACAGGGCGCCTGTTGTTGACCGAGAGCTTCCGCCTCTTTGACAAAGAGGTGCTGCACGACCTCAGCCGCGTCTTCCCTTTTCATGCGACGCCGCTCTCGGCCCGTCCACTGGATGCCTTCGCCTTGACTACGGAACCATCCGATTCCGCAGCCGGCTCCCGCCCCGGAGTTTACGATTTCGGGATCTCGGAGGATTGGCATCAGTTGGTGCTCTACGGAAAGAAGGAATTCCTTGTTCCACTGAGCGGTGATACCGCCTTCGGCACGCTGGGGCTCAAGCCCGGGCGCGAGTATCATCTGTATGATTTCTGGAACGATGCCTACGTGGGGAAGTTCCGCGGCGATTGCACGTTGCAGCAGGAACTGGCCCCCGGGGAAGCGCGCATGCTCTCGATTCACGCCGTGCAGAACCATCCGCAATGGATCTCCACCGATCGCCATCTGATGCAGGGATATGTCGATCTAATTAAAAAACCCACTTGGGATGCGGCGCGGCGCACGCTGTCAGGCACCTCGGCCGTGGTGGGCCACGAACCCTATCGTGTGACCATCGCCCTGAACGGCGCAAGCCCCGCCGGCGCGGACGCAAAGGATGCCAAGGCGACGCTCACCGTCCGCAAGCAGCAACCCGAGTTGGCCGACCTCGTCATCGAGGCAGAGAAGAACAAAACCGTGCTTTGGACAGTCCGGTTTTGAAGGGACCGGCTGGGCAGATGCGCTGGCACCGGTGATGGACAAGAACCGAAGATCAAACCAACCCCTTTTCTCCCGAACCACTCTTGCGCCCCTAATCCGCACCAACCGTAAAAAGCAATTTCCTAGCAATAAATGACCAACTTCTTTTCTCCCGGTCTCAGCACCGCTCTTTAGCCCCCATGCGCACCAAGCACGAAAAGCAATTTTCTAGCAATCTTTGCCCATCCAACACACCTCGAATGAAACTCATTCTGACAATCATCCTCACCGCGCTGCTACTGGCTCCGCTGGTCGCGTTGGCCGCCGCTCCGGCCACGTCGAAGCCCAACATCGTCTTCATTCTCGCTGACGATCTCGGTTACGGCGACCCCGGCTGCTTCAACAAGGATTCGAAGATTCCCACGCCTAACCTCGACCGCCTGGCCGGCGAAGGCATGCGCTTCACCGATGCCCACGCACCGACGTCCGTCTGCACGCCGACGCGTTATGCGATTCTCACGGGACGTTACTCGTGGCGCACGCGCCTCCAGCGAGGCGTGCTCGCGCCGCGGGCGAAGCCGCTCATCGCACCCGACTGTCTGACCGTGGCGTCGCTGCTGAAGCAGCACGGCTACGCGACGGCTTGCATCGGCAAATGGCACCTCGGCTGGGACTGGCCGGTAAAGGACGGCAAGCCCCCGAGCATCGGCGCGGACGGCCTGAGCAACCTCGACTTTGAAAGGCCCATCGCCGACGGCCCGACGACGCGCGGTTTTGATTATTACTTCGGCACCGACGTGCCGAACCATCCGCCGTATTGTTTTATCGAGAATGATCGCACTGTCGGCATTCCGACATCGCGGGACACGGGGCGCGCGGGCGGTTTCAACCACCCCGGTCCCATGGTGCCTGGCTGGAAGCTGGAGAACATCCTGCCCGAATTGACCCGTCGCGCGGTGAGCTGGATCGAGGAAATCGCGAAGTCCGGCAAGCCATTCTTTCTCTATCTGCCCCTCACGTCGCCCCATTTTCCCGTCGTGCCGGCGCCGGAATTCAAAGGCAAATCCAACGCGGGTGATTACGGCGACTTTGTGGTCCAAACCGACTGGACGGTCGGCCAGGTGCTTGATGCCTTGAAGCGGGCGGGCGTCGCCGACAACACGCTCGTCATTTTTACCAGCGACAACGGTCCCGAAATTACCGGCGAGGTGAACCCCGGCGTCTATGATCGCATCACGCAATTTCATCACTACAGCATGGGCGACCTTCGCGGCGCGAAGCGGGACACGTGGGAGGGCGGGCATCGCGTGCCGTTCATCGCGCGCTGGCCGGACAGGATCAAGGCGGGCAGCGTGAGCCGTGAGACCATCTGCCACGTGGATTTCATGCGCACGGTCGCCGCCGCGCTCGGCGCGCAACTTCCCGACTCCGCCGCGCCCGACAGCTACAATCTCCTGCCCGTGCTCCTCGGCGAAAAGACTGATCGGCCCATCCGCGAGGCGACCGTGCACCACAGCGCGAGCGGGCGGTTCGCGATCCGGCGCGGCGACTGGGTTTTGATTGACGGTCCAAGCGGTGAGGACAACGGCGCGAAGGGTGAACCGGAGTTTCTCAAGACCGAACGCGGCTACACCAAACACAATCTGCCCGGCGAACTTTTTAACGTGCGCGAGGACATCGCCGAACGGCGCAATCATTTCGCGGATCAACCCGAGATCGTCCGCGACTTGAAGGCGCTCCTTGAAAAATACAAACGCGACGGTCGCAGCACACCCGGTGTCGCGCAGCAAAATGATGTGCCCTTCGGCAGCAGCGCGCCCGCAGCGAAAGGCGCGAAACAGGCCGCTCAGAAAAAAGCCGGGCGCAACGAGTGAGCTCCTACCCCCGCTCACCTCGGCCCCGCCGCACGCCCCGGGCCACTCCGGCCCGGCGACCATGAAAGGAACAAGTATGAAACCCATCCTCACCCTCATCACTGTCTTGCTGCTTGCTTCGCCGGCTGCACTCAACGCCGCCGATGCCACGCCGGCCAAGCCCAACAACATCATCATCATGGCGGACGACCTGGGCTACGCGGCATTGGGCAGTTACGGCCAGAAACTCATCCTCACGCCCGAACTCGTCGATCAAGCGATAGTAGTTGCCGATCAGGCCGAGGTCCTGGGCCAAACCGGGCCGGACGGGAGCAGATGGCCGTACGCTTCGCACGTCCACACAGAGGCGCTCGCGCACGTCGTCGCCAGGCTCGGCCATCTGCGTGACCCGATCGAGCACTTGTGCCTCGCCGGGCAAGCCGAGCACTTGGCGCAGCGCCGTCAGGGCGCGGACATTGATCCCCGTGACCATGGAGCCGCCCAGGTCGAACGGGACACGATCCGGCTCTCGGTGATGCAGCGCCGTGACCAGACGTTGGTAGCTCGTCCATCCCTTGTCACCAGGCGTCCGCCGGGAACTCTCACGTGCCGTCATATGCATCTCTCCTGTACACTGTACGACATGGGAAGGCACGAGACGCAGGCGAATCTCCATGCTTCTGTCGGTTGATTGTGCTCAGTAGATTTCGTATTGCAGGGGCTGATTTGATTGTTGTCTGACCCAGATGATCATGGTTTGCGTGCCATCGGTATCTCTGATGATTCCCTGCCTGAAATTCGGGCCGGGAACCTGTGCCTTTCCGTCGATCTCCAGGTGGGCTGAGGACGGACCGCCCCACGCGGCAATGACGAAGCAAGGATTCAGGACGGGGGTTTCCTCTGAGCCGTTCAGGCGGAAGGACAGCCGGTCCGATTCCCTTCTCACTGGATAGGCTCTTTGCCTCTTGTCGTATCCGGTGCTCTGGCAGCCGTTCAAATCCGCGATAGCCGCGGGCGAATTCCAGGAAAGGTTCAATGTCTTCAGTCGGGCGGCGGGAAGGTCCGTCATCCCGTAGATATTATATGCCTCCATTCGGCCGTCTTCTAGAAGATGGTGCAAGCCGTTGAGTGTGCCTAAGCAGGAACTGCTTGTCCGGTCTCTGCAGGTCGCTACGGTGCCGTCGCTTGGTAGCAAGCCGACCGGATAATGGTTCCAGGCGTTATAGCGTGAGAATCCGGGAGCGAGCCTCATGGATTCCCATTGGCTGTACGGGACCCAGTGCGAACCGGTCTGGCCAATATTGAAATGCTTGTACTCGGACTTGAGATTCATATACACAAGGTTCTTCTCGCCGGAGATCGGCGGGCCCTTCCGGAACGTGGGATCCACCGAGTAGTTCCACAACTCGGTTTGTCCCTCCATGTTGGAGATGGTGATCGAATCGTAGGCGACATTGTCTTCAGGCCGAGTCCCCGGCGGGTTGAGCAATTCATTCTGCTGGGTCTGCGTGTCCGGGAAGTCGGCGAGTCGTCCGCTCACCTGGTACCGGACGGATACGGCATCGGGGTATATATACCAGTACTCGTCCGTCCACAGCCCCCACCCGGCCTTGTCCAGTTGCAGCCACTCATAGCTGATGCTCACGCTTGCGTTACGCCAGTGCACGACCACCCTGGCATCGGTATTCTCGATCAGTCGCACGTGGGAATACCGGCACATCTTATCCGACATGTGCTCGAAGCACTGGTTGGTGTAGTTCTCCGGTCCCTGGTCGTTGACCCAGATGCCCTTCGGGCCCGGTCGCGTGACCAGGCTCGGCAGGTAGTTCGTCCCACGCCAGAAGACGAACCGATTGGGTCTATCGTCAAAGGAGACGACGATGTCCGCGTGGTCCCCCACGCGCCAAAGGCCGTCCCACTCCGGACTGAATCGCAGCTTCTTATAGGCCGCTCCAAATCCTTGGGCGTCCGGCGGTCCCGCGGGCAACACCCAATAGTACAGGGGCGTCAGGATATCGGGCTTGAAGACCTCGTAGTCCGCGCGCACTTGCGATGAGTTCAAGGCCCGGTCGAAGATCCGCACCTCATCGATGAGCCCGCTGAAGACCATGTTGGAGCGAAAGGTCTTTGTGATATCCCGCTCAAAAGCCCAGGGATGGCTCTTTTCATGAGCCATCCCTATGCGAAGGTCCAGATCCCGCGCATCCTGGATAGGTCCCGTCGCCGGTTGGGAACCTGCCAGAACTCCGTCGAGGTAGATCGAGAAGCCCTTGGCTCTTTCATACACCCCGGCCACGAAGGTCCATTTCAGCAGGTCCACCGTCATGGTCGTAATCAGCCCTTGCCACTCTCCGTTCACATGCGCATACAGACCAATCTGGCCCAGGTGATTGATCGCCAGGCGGTATCCGGCCCTCTTGTCCTGGTCGTGATCGACGATCCCCGACCAGTCCCAGGAATACTCCTGAGGCGCGATCCAGGCTTCGATCGTGAAATCGCCATGAATGTCCGGCAGTTCCCCGGTAGGCACGGTCACCTTATTGGTGTATCCATCAAACGACAGGCACGTTCCGGATACGCCCTTCCTCCAGTAGCTATCCACCCCGCCGATGGCACACCTGTATCCCTTGACGCTCTCCTGTGCGAAGTCGTGATTGACGCCCAATCCTTCGTCGAATCGTATCCATACCGCGGGAGACTCAACTCCACCCTTGACCAGGGGAGCCCCCGGAACCGCCTCTCCCGGCAGATCCTGCCGTCGCGCCGGCACAGTCTTCTTCACGAGAATGCCTGAACCGGTCAACTCCAGCTCCTGTGTGGTCTCGTTCAAGGGATCGTTCCAGTCATCCAGCCGATAACAGCCCATCTTCGCTTTCCTCGTAACCTGTCCTTCGGCGGTGATCGTGAAATACTCTTCCGCGTAGTCGGCAAAATAGCGACCAATGTCGCCCTGATAGCTCTTGCGGAAATCGGTGAAGTGCGCACTGTTCAGATCGGGAGCATACCTCCAGTGGA
>Ga0315287_10002516_pt1 | contig 17401 bp, 15 predicted proteins | sample YL17G11_0_MG_FD_205037 | JGI IMG/M metagenome (GOLD analysis project Ga0315287, IMG submission 205037) | Sediment microbial communities from Yellowstone Lake, YNP, Wyoming, USA - YL17G11_0 | ecosystem: Environmental > Aquatic > Freshwater > Lake > Sediment | place: USA: Wyoming | collected...
TTCTTCATCCTCCAGAATAAGAGAAGCTACCTCGGCGACGAGGTCGCCAAGGGACTGAAGGGAACCGTCTGGAACATCCTGCTCCTTTTGGCCATCCTGGTCGTGGCCGCCGGCGCCATCGTCAAGACCCTTTCCCTCCTTTGAGCCACTTGCCCATATGAACTAATAATAACGCTCTTTGCGGCTTTTCTGCCGTTGGCCGCGGAGGGGCCTCGGGTATCGTCGTCGTTCGCTGCGGTGATTTTTAACGCCATCCCGGGACGGATTCGATGGGAGGAGTCCGCGTATCCATCCCGGGATGACTAAATCACCGCTTTATGCTGCCTCCGACGACACCCTTCTGCCCTTTTTCCGCAGCCTCCTCAGGGCTAACCACAGGGTTATGTGGGGCTCGTGCAGGCACGAATCTCTGAGGCATAGGGCGAGGCCTCCACGGCGTTGACAGCGATTATTCGCCGTGATAGGTTTTGGGCGTGGAGGCGATCATGAGTCGTAAGCAGACGTCCAATGGCATGACCCGAAGGAGCTTTTTAAAGGCCGCGGCGGTCTCGGCCGTCGCTCCGGCCATCGTCCCGTCATCCGTCTTCGCCCGGCCCGCGCCGAGCGACATCCTGCAATTCGGCTGTATCGGCGTCGGCCGGCAGGGCCAGGCCGACATGCAGGAGCTCATCTACCGGGGCCTCGAAGCCGGGGCCCGGGTCACGGCCGTCTGCGACGTCGACTCGCACAGGCTGGACGACGCCCAGTGGCTGGCCGAGAAGATCTACGCCCTCGAAACGGGCCAAGACGCGGCGAAGAGCGTCACCGCCTACCGCGACTTCCGGGACCTCTTGGCCCGGAAGGACATCGACGGCGTCCTCGTCGTGACGCCCGACTTTTGGCACGCGTCCATCGGCGTCGCGGCCGCGGAAGCGGGCAAGGACATTTATCTGGAGAAGCCGCTGACCTACTCCATCGCCGAAGGCCGGAAGCTCGTCGAGGCGGTGAAGAAAAACAATCGGATCCTCCAGGTGGGCTCCCAGCAGCGCTCCTCGATCCACTTCCTCATGGCCTGCGAGCTCGCCCGTAACGGGCGCGTCGGCAAGCTCCAGACGATCCGCGCCTGGCTTCCCGAGGACCAGGGCGCCGGCGACCCGCGGCCCGCTCCCGTCCCCAGGAATCTCGACTACGATTTCTGGATGGGACCCACTGCGACGGCCCTCTTCTGCGAGGATCGCGTCCATCCCCATTCCGGCTACGAGCGGCCCGGCTGGCTCCAGATCGAACCGTATTGCCTGGGCATGGTCACGGGCTGGGGCTCGCACATGATGGACATCGCCCAGTGGGGGAACGGCACCGACGAGACGGGTCCCGTCAGCGTCGAGGCGAAGGCCGAGTTCCCCGACCGCGGCCTGTTCAACGTTCACACCAAGTTCCAGGCCGAGGCCGTATATGCGAACGGCGTCCGGCTGATCATGGAAACCGGCGACCCGGCCGGCGTCCGGTTCGAGGGAGACAAGGGCTGGGTCTTCGTCGAGCGCGGCGCCATCCAGGCCTCAGACCCGGAGATCCTGCGCTGGAAACCCGGCCAGGGCGAGGTCAAACTTGTCCAGAGCGGCAACCACATGAAGAATTTCCTAGAGGCCATGCGGAGCCGGAAGACGCCGGCGGCCCCGGTCGAAGTCGGCCACCGCTCCAACACCATCTGCATGATGACCCACATCGCCATGAAGCTCGGCCGGAAGCTCGCCTGGGACCCCTCCGTCGAACGTTTCGTCGGAGACGACGAGGCCAACCGCCGCCTGGACTACCCGCACCGGGAGCCATGGACCGTCTGAACGCCCGAGGCCGGAGCTTTCCGCGGGCGGTCTTGCTCCTTCTCTGTCTGGGAGCTCTCGTCATGGCCGGCTTCCCGGAGAAGCCGAAAATAGAAGAGGTCGGCCTCGTCTTCGATGAGCCAGCCGGGCGAATGACCGTTCTCATCGGCGGCCGCGAGGCCATCGTCTACCTCTACGGCGATGGCTTCGACCTGCCCCACTACTGGCCGATGCGAAGCCCGAGCGGGAAAAACATGCTCGTCCAGAAGACGGAACCCTATCCCCACCACCGCTCGTTCTGGTTCGCCGACACCGTCCGTCCGGAGGGAAGCGATAGGGACGCGAGCTTCTACAATGCCCTCTACGGCGGGGTCAAGACCGAGGCCGGAGAATACGTGCCCCCGTTCCGCGACAGGATACGTCACCGGTCTTTTAACCGGCTCGATGCGCGGGGCGGCCGGGCCGACATCGAAACCCAACTCGTCTGGGAGATGGATGGAGGACGTCCGGTCCTCGACGAGAGGCGGCGGCTCGTCGTCCAAAGCTTGGGAGCGGGGGAGTACCTCCTCGATCTGACCTGGATTCTCACCGCCTCACAAGGCGATGTTCTTTTCGCGAGCGACGACGTGCACTACGCCTGGCCGTTCCTCAGGCTCGTGCCCGACTTCAGCGGCGAGAAGGGCGGCAAGATCACCTCCGATACCGGGGCCGCTGGCCAGGAAGCCACGAACATGAAGCCAGCGCTCTGGATCGACTATTCGAACTCCTTGGCGGGGATTCCGGAAGGCGTGGCCGTGTTCCAATGGCCGGACGGCCGGGAACATCGCTGGCTGACCCGGGAATACGGGACCTTCGGTCCGCGGCGGCCCGACGACCGGAGCGGCAAGCCCTTCACGCTTAAAAAGGGCGAATCGATCACTCAGCGCGTCGGCGTCCTCGTCCATAACGGTGATGCCGGCGGCGGCCGGGTCCGCGAGCGCTATAAAAAGTACGTCAAGGGCGCATGGAAATAGGCCCGCGCCGGCCCCTCGCCTGACCTGTTGTCCGGAGGGCCGGACCGCGGCCGGCCGCGGACTTTGAAATCCTGCCAACCCGGCGGGCCTGCCGTCCGTCTAATGGGGTGAAAGCCGGAGATGCACCTGATGGACGAGAGCACGATTATCGAAGGAATGGCCCGGGGCGACCAGAGGGCCTTCCGGGAATTCGTTGAAAAGTACAAGAAGAAGGTCTACTACCTGGCCCTGGATATGGCCGGCAATCCCATCGACGCCGAGGATATCTCCCAGGAGGTTTTCCTCAAGGTCTTCCGGTCCTTTGCGACGTTCAAGAAGGGGGCCAAACTCGGCTCCTGGCTCTATCGGGTCACCTACAACGCGTGCATCGACCATCTCAGAAGGAAGGGGAACGTACCCGAACCGGTCGGCGACGATGTCCTCGATTCCTTAAGTCAAGGGTCCACGGGGTTGCCGTCGATGCCGGTGAAGGACCCCGCTCAATCCGCCGAATCCAACCAGCTCCAAGCCCGGATCGCCAGTGCTCTGGAAAAGGTTTCGCCCCAGGAAAAGGCGGTCTTTCTTCTCCGCCACTACGACGACCTCATGCTCAAAGACATCGCTTCTTCCCTTGGCCTGTCCATCGGGTCGGTCAAGAGTTATCTCTTCCGGGCTGTCCGCAAGCTCCAGAAGGAGCTGGGCGGTCCGGCCGCGATCTCCGGCGTGGAGGCTTCACATGATTAACTGCAGAATATCCAAGGACCGCATGATCGAGGCCCTCTACGGAGAGCTCGGGCCATCGGATAAGGAGCGATTCGACGACCATCTCCGCTCCTGTCCGGCGTGCGCCTCCGAATATTCCGCCATGGGGGAGACCCTCAAGCTGATGGACAAGCGCGAGAGGCCCGATCCCGGCCCGGCGTTTTGGGCCGGTTATTGGGACCGGCTGTCGCGGCGAAGGTTGTGGGAGGCGACAGAGGAGGGCCGGCGCCCGTTCCTCGGCGTCCGTCTCGTCCGGCTTTTCTCCCGCCTGCCCCGCTGGTCTTACCAAACCGCGGGCGCGGCCGCGCTGCTGCTGGTCGGGATCCTGATCGGGAGCCGCTTGATCACTCCTCCGGTCCCCGTCTCGCCGTCCACCCGGGGAGCGGTGGAGAGCGGGGCTGTTGTGAAAGCGGAAAATTATATCGAGCGCTCCAAGATCCTTCTCCTGGGCCTGGTCAATTACGACGCAGCCACCGAAGACGCCTACGCCTTCGACCTCGGCGGGAAAAAGACGATGTCCCGGGAACTGGCAGCCCAGGCGCCGGCGATCCGTGGCGCTCTCAACGAGCGCGGCCAGAAGAGACTGCGCGACCTCGTCTCGGACCTCGAGGTCATCATGATGCAGATCGCCAACCTCGGGTCCGGGCAGGACGTCGAGGGCGTCGAGCTCATCAAGCAGGGCGTCGACCGGAGAGGGATCTTCCTCAAGATCGACCTCGACCGCATGGGAAGGGACGCCCGGGGCCCAGTCGACCCGGCCTCTCCCGCGGGGGAGTCGAAGCTCCCCAAGACCAAAAAGACATAAGGAGATAAACATGAGAAAACCGAAAATCCTGATCCTCGGCGCGATCCTCGCCCTGGCCCTGACCGTGGGCCTCACCGCCGCGGCCGTTATTCCGGCCGAGGACGTCCCCGGCCAGGAGAAGGACGCCGTGGCCTACAAGCAGGCCTACGCGCTCGTCCTCGAAGAAAAGTGGTCCGCCGCGAAGACCGCCATGGACGAACTCGTCCGTCAGCACCCGAAAAGCGGCTGGGTCGACGACGCCCGCTTCTGGTCCTGCTACGCGCTCGAAAAGACGAACCAGTCCCCGGAGACCGTGTTCAAGTGCTACCAGAAATTCGTCGACGTTTTCCCCGAGAGCGAGTGGACCGACGACGCCAAGTCGAACATGATCCGGATCGCCCAGGGCCTGGCCAAATCCGGTAAGCCCGAATACCAGACGATCATCGAGTCCTACCAGGACGCGGAGGAGGACGACATCAAGATGACGGCCCTCTACGCTCTCCAGAACATCGGCGACGTGGATGCCCTCAAGACGATGGTCGACCTCTATGACAAGGCGACGAGCGCCAGGCTCAAAAGCCAGCTCGTCTTCATGCTCGAAGAGATGGAGAAGCCCGAGGCCTTCGCCAAGCTCCGCGACATCGCCCTGAACGAGAAGGACGAGGAGGTCCGCCGCAGCGCCCTCTTCGCCGTCGGCTCCAGGGGCGGTCCGGAAGCCGTCCAGCTCCTGAAAGAGATCGTGGCCTCGAAGGCACCGGAGGATATCCGCCGCAACGCCCTGTTCGCCCTGGCCGAAACGGAGGACCCCGGCATGGTCGCCCTCCTTACCCAGGTCGCCCTGACCGATGCCGACACAGAGATGGCCCGCACCGCCGCCTTCGCCATCCAAGAGATCGAGGGCAAGGATGCGACAGACGCCCTGCGCCGGATACTCAAAGAGGCCAAGGACACGGAGATCCGGCAGGCCGCCCTTTTCTCGCTCGCCGAACGCAAGGACGTGGACTCGCTGCCCCTTCTCAAGGAGGTCCTGCTTGCCGGGACCGATAAGGAGATGGCCCGCGCCGCCCTTTTCCAGATCGCCGAGATCGAAGGCAAGGAATCCCTGGCCATCCTGCAGCAGGTCCTGGCCTCGTCCCAGGACGTCGAGTTGAAACGGAACGCCCTCATGGCCATGGGGGAACACGGCGGAGCCGAAGCGAAGGACGCCCTTCTCAAGGTCGCCCTGACGAGCGTCGACGACGAGATGGCCGAGATGGCCGTCTTCGCTCTCGCCGAGATCAAAGAGGACGTCGGCTCCGACGTCCTCCTCGACGTGATGAAGAACGCCAAATCCGGCCGAGCCCGCCGGGCGGTCCTCATGGCCCTGACGGACGAAGAGGGGGGCGCTCCGGTCAAGGTCCTGGTCGAGATCATCAAGACGGAAACGGACCGGGAACTCAAGGAACATGCCCTTTACGCCATTGGCCAGACCAAGAGCGACGAAGCCGTGGCCATCCTCCTCGAGATCGCCAAGGGCAGGGACGCCCGCCTGGCCCGCGCCGCGGTATCGGCGCTGGGCGAGATCGGCACCCCCAAGGCCAAGGCGGCCCTGCTCGAGATCTTCGAGAAGAAGCTCGAGGATCCCGGGAACTGAGGGAGGAGGCGGGCCATGCGCAGGCTCCTGTCCGTTCTCGTGGTTATCGCGCTCGCGGCCGGCCCGGCCGCGGGCGACGGCGGGAGGGCCAACCGTCCTCCGGCTGAGATCCTCCGCCCCCCGGCGGAGTCAGCGACTCTGGACGCGAAGTCCGACTGGGCCCTCCAAGCGTCCGCGAAATACGGGACGGGCCGGGGGTTCTGGGTCGGTTACAGCATCGAACGGCTCATGGGGGAAAATTCCCACATCGGTTACATCACGAATGGCGGAAGCGGACGGGATCTGACCATTGCCGAGGTCCTCGCCGGTCTCAAAGTCACGGCAATTTCTTCCTCCGCAAAGGAAGACCTCAGCGGGGCGGCCAGGGCCGCTCTCGACGAGATCGAGCGTCAAGGGAAGCCGGAGAAACAGGTTCTCAAGGACCTCGGGCTGTTCCTTAAATTCGAAGCGGGCAAGCCGCCGGTCCTGACCGAAGCCCACGTGAGCAACCTCGACCTGGCCTTCGACTTCGAGGGCGCGCCGCTCTTCTGGCTCGGTAAAACGCCGGAAGAACAGAGCCTGGCCCTTATCAGGGCGCTTGACGGCCCGGATCGCGGGGACAAGGTCCGCGAAGGGCTAATCGCGGCGGCGGGGTGTCACGGTTCGCCGCGGCTCGTCGTGCCTTTCCTCGAGGGGATCCTGAACGGGAAGGCGTCCGATGAACTCAGGAAGGACGCGGCCTTCTGGATCGGCCAACAGGACGACCCAGCCGGCCTGCGACTCCTTGTCAAAGCGGCTCGCGGCGACAAATCGGAGGAGGTCCGCGAGGGGGCCGTCTTTTCTATCAGCCAGGTCGAGCTTCCCGAGGCCGCCGACGAGCTCATCGCCCTCGCCCGGAGCGCGGAGGCCCGCGATGTCAGAAAGAAGGCCGTTTTCTGGCTCGGAGAGCTCGCCTCGGAGAAGGCCGGGAAGGCACTCGAGGAATTCGCCCGCAAGGACGGCGACATCGAGATCCAGGAACAGGCGGTGTTCGCCTTGTCCCAGCTCCCTGACAATCAGGGCGTCGAGGCTCTCATCAAACTGGCCAAAACCCATCCCGACCCGCGCGTCCGGAAGAAAGCTGTTTTCTGGCTGGGCGAATGCGACGACCCTCGGGCCCTGGAGACCCTCATTTCCATCATCAAGGGGAAATAAGCCTGACTTTGCCTTTATCCGAGTATTACGATATGATATTAGGGAACGGGAGGATTCAATGAACAAAAATATGCGTTCGATCATGATTATGGCTGCCCTGGCCTTTGTTCTCGTCATCGCGGCGGTTTGCCAGGAGAAAAGCGCGGATACGGCTATCGACCCCGTCTGCGGCATGACCGTGGTCAAGGCCACGGCCAAGGCCACCTTCGAGTACAAGGGGACAACGTATTACTTCTGCAGCACCGGCTGTAAAGAGGCCTTCGCCAAGGAGCCCGAGAAGTATCTCAAGGCCGAGGCGAAGGTCGATGAGAAGGCCGCTCCGATGGGCATGATGCATGGCGGCAAGGGCATGCGAATGGGAGGCGGCATGGGGATGGGGCACGGAACGGCCATGGGCATGGCCTGCGGCCCGGACTGCCCGCTTCACGGCGCCGACGTCGAAATGGCGCTCGAAAAGACAAAGGACGGCGTCACGCTCAAGGTCACCTCGAAGAACGCCGAGACCGTCAAGGCCATCCAAAAGCATATGACCGAGCACGTGGCCATGATGAAGAAGATGAAAGAAGAAAAAGACGTCAGCAAGTAATCGCGCCCCCGCCGATTACGATCAGCCCTCTTCCCCCGCCGGGGAAGGGGGCATTTTATTTGACAAGGCCCCTGCCCCGTGCTACGTTCCGGACGAGAGGTAGGGGAACCATGCAAGAGTCAGGTGAGGACGTCTTTTTTGAGACTACCGCTTCGCGAAAGCTGGTCGACCTCATCGAGCGCAACGCCGACGAGTTGACGATGGGTTACGTCGAGGACATCCGCCGCGACCCGCGGATGCCCAGCTACCAGAGGTTCGACCAGAAGGAGATCTACAGGCGGGCCTTCCGTGTCTACAGCCAGCTCGGAAAATGGATCTCCCACGAGACGACCAAGGAGGAAGTGAGGAGCTATTGGACGGCCCTGGGCCGCCAGCGCCGGCGGGAGGGCTTCCCGTTCTCGGAGATCGTGCTTTCGCTCTGCCATATCCGGCGGCTCCTCTGGGGAAAGATCCAGGCTGCCGGCCTGCTGGACACCGCCCTCGACCTGTACCAGGCCATGGATCTCTATCACAGGGTCATCGTGTTCTTCGACCGGGCCATCTTCACCTCGGCCGTCGGATATGAAGAGAAGGACTGAAGAAGCGGGCGGGGCGCAAGGACCTTTCATCGAGGAATCCATGCGCGCCGGCCTCTACATCCATTTCCCTTTCTGCGCGGCCAAGTGCCCGTATTGCCATTTTTCGAGCCTGCCCTGGAATGAAGCGTCCTATCGGACCTGGCGGCAGGGCCTGGGACAGGAAGCGGCCGCTCCGAGGGAAGCGGGCCTCGAGTTCGATACGCTCTACCTGGGCGGAGGAACGCCGTCCCTCCTCGGGCCGGACGATGTCTTTTGGGTCCGGGAGCTCGCCCAGGCCCACTTCCCCCTGAAGATCGAGGAATTCACGCTCGAGGCCAACCCCGGTGCGTCCGGGACGGACCTCTTCAGGGGTTGGCGAGAGGCGGGAGTCACCCGGCTGAGCGTCGGCGTCCAGTCCTTCGACGATGCCGTCGTGCGAACACTCGGGCGGCCGTACACGGCCGAGGAGGCCCTACGGTTTTGCCGGGCCGGCCGTCAAGCCGGATTCGACGCCCTCTCGATCGACCTGATGATCGGCGTCCCCGGCGAAACCCCCGCGTCCGTCGAGCGCACGCTCGAAACCGCGCTCGGCCTCGAGCCGGATCATGTTTCCCTCTATATCCTCGAGAACGTCGAGGGACTTCCTTTCGAGGAGGTCCTCGTCCGCCATCCCGTCGACGAGGACGCGGTCGTCGACGCCTACGACAGGATCCGAAATGCGCTCGAGGCGGCCGGCCTCCGCCAGTACGAGATCTCGAACTTCGCCCGGCCGGGGAAGGCGTGCCGCCACAACCTGAAATACTGGCGGTACGAACCGTTCATCGGGCTGGGCCCTTCGGCCGGCTCACACCTCCCCGGCAGGCGGTGGCGCAACAAGACCTCCCTCGACGATTGGGCGCAGGCCCTGGGCCGCGGCGAAACCGTCCGGGAAGACGTCGTCGATCTCGGCCCCGTCCTGGCCGCCCGGGAAGCCCTTATTTTCGGCCTGAGGCTCGTCGAAGGGGTCGACCTTGGCGACTTCGCCGAGAGGTTCAAGGTCGACGTCATGGGCCTTTTCGGCCGGGAGGTCGGGGATCTCGTCTGTGAGGGCCTGCTCATTCGGGAGGGGGATCGTTTGCGGATCCCCGTCGACAAGTTCCTCGTCTCGAACGCCGTCCTGTCGCGATTCGTCTAGCTTTCCGGCCGGATTGCTTTTCCGCGGGGGACGGCATAAAATCGGATTGTAATCCCGAAACGCAGGAGCCGGCCATAACGAACAGAATGCTCAGCCCGGTGGACATCGCCCGGAAAGCCAGGGCGGCTCTCAAAGCCAAAGCCGACCCGGCGCGGGCCCGGGGTGCGGAGCGGTATTTCAAGGAAGCGGTCAAGTGCTACGGCGTTCGGGCTCCCGAGATACACGCTCTGGCCGCCGAGCTCTATGGGCTCACCAAGGCGGACTGGACGGCGGCCGAAGCGGTCGGGCTTTGCGATATCCTTTTCGCCGACGCGGAACTCGAGGCCAAGGCCGTCGGCGGCCTGATCCTCTGCCGGTTCAAGAAGGCCTACACGCCGGCGCTCTTCTCCAAGGTTACTAAGCCGGGAAGAAAATAGATGTCTTCAGATTTCTATATAGCCCGGCTAGTACTCGTGGAGCAGCAAGGATTATGCAAAGTATTTACTGCTCCCCGTAGTAAGAGCTGGCTGGCCGCCGACCGGCTCGACAACTGGGCCTCCGTCGACGGATTCTGCACGGACGCTATGGGCGCCTTTCTCCGGCGCTACCCGGCTTTCGTCGAGAAGATCAAGGCCTGGACCTTCCACCGGAACCGCTGGGTGAAGAGGGCTTCGTTGGTGTCCTTCATCAAGCTGGCCCGCAAAGGAGAGTTCCTCCCGACGATCTACGAGATCTCGGAATCGGTTTTCCCGGTCGACGACGATCTCATCCACAAGGCCAACGGGTGGCTCCTCCGGGAAGCGGGCAAGACCGACCCGGGCCGGCTGGAGCGGTTCCTCCTCGCCCACGGCCCGGCCATCCCGCGGACGACCCTGCGCTATGCCATCGAGCGTTTTCCGGAACCGAAGCGGAAGGCGCTCCTTCGCGATACACGACAGAGGTGAAACGCCACTGCGATTTGGAAGGAGTCCCGATGAAAACGAACAGGCTGACCATCCTCGCGACTTTTCTGCTGGCCCTGACGACCCTGTCCTTCGGGCCCCAGGAAGCCCGCGTCCTCCGCTTCCCGGCGGTCTCGGCGGACCAAATCGTCTTCAGTTATGCCGGCGACCTGTACACGGTGCCCCTCGCCGGGGGCGTGGCCCGCAAGCTCACCGCGTTCGCCGAGGGCTACGAGGCGTTCGCCCGGTTTTCGCCCGACGGCGCGTCCATCGCCTTCACCGGCGAGTACGACGGCAACCGCGAGGTCTACCTCATCCCGGCCGAAGGCGGCGTCCCGAAACGGCTGACCTACACGCCCTCCCTCGGCCGCGACGACATCTCGGACCGGATGGGGCCGAACAACCTGGTCATGGGCTGGACGCACGACGGGAAGCGCATCGTCTTCCGTTCCAGGATGGCCGAATGGAACGACTTCAACGGCCAGCTCTACCTGGCCGGCAAGGACGGCGGGACGCCGGAACGGATCCCGCTGCCTCGGGGCGGCTTCTGCTCGTTCTCGCCGGATGATACGAAATTGGCCTATAACCGCATCTTCCGCGAGTTCCGGACCTGGAAACGCTACCGGGGCGGCATGGCCGACGACATCTGGATCTACGATTTCGCTTCGAAGAAGGTCGAGAACATCACCGCCAATCCAGCCCTGGACATCATCCCCATGTGGAGCGGCGACAGGGTCTATTTTCTGTCCGACCGCGACGAGAACAAGCGGATGAACCTCTACGTCTGCGACCTCGCCTCCAAGGAGACGAGGAAGCTGACGAACTTCGCCGAGTTCGACATCAAGTTCCCCTCCCTCGGCCCCAAGCACATCGTCTTCGAGAACGGCGGGTACCTCTACACGTTCGACCTGGCCGCGGAAAAAACAGCCAAGGTCCCCGTCGTCATCGCCGACGACATGGTCTCCGGCCGGGCCAAGGTCGTCAAGGTCAACGAACGGGTGACCAATTTCGAGATCGGCCCGGACGGCAAGCGGGCCCTCTTCGGCGCGCGCGGCGAGATCTTCACGGTCCCCGCCCAGCACGGCAACACCCGGAACCTGACCGGGACGCCCGGCATCCACGAGCGCAACGCCAAGTGGTCGCCCGACGGCAAGACCATCGCCTTCATCTCCGACCGCAGCGGCATGGAGGAGATCTGGCTCATGAACCAGGACGGCAGCGGCGCGCCGCAGCAGCTCACCTCCGGCGGCGACACCTACAAGTACGAGATCCGCTGGTCGCCCGACGGGATGAAGATCCTCTGGAACGACAAAATGCAGCGGCTCTGCTCTGTCGACCTCGCGACCAAGGCGGTCACGCTCACGGCCAAGGCCGAGTCCGGCGAGATCGTCCAGTTCGCCTGGTCCCCCGACAGCCGCTGGATCGCCTACGCCAAGCCCGAGACCGAGGGCATGAACCGGGTCTATCTCTATTCGCTCGACGCGAAAAAAACCTTCGCGGTGACGGACGCCTGGTACAACTCCGGCGACCCCTCCTTCAGCAGCGACGGCAAGTACCTGTTCTTCGTTTCGGACAGGGACTTCAGCCCCGTTTACAGCTCGACCGAGTGGAACCACGCCTACCTGGCCATGTCCCGGGTCTATTTCGTGCCCCTGTCCAAGGACGTGAAGTCGCCTTTCGAGCCGAAAAGCGATGAAGTGGCGGTCAAGACCGGACAGGACGCGAAGGCCGTCGGGGCGGGGAAGCCGGCGAAGGACGATAAGAAACCCGCGGAAAAGAAGGAGGCCGAAGGCGTCCAGCCAGTCAAGGTCGACCCCGAGGGCCTCATGGACCGGACGATCGCCCTGCCGGTAGAGACGGCCAACTACGGCGGGATCAACGCCGTCGGCGATTCCGTCTACTACGGCCGTCAGAAAGACCTCGAACGGGAGACCTCCCTGATGCTCTTCGACCTGGCCGAACTCAAGGAGAAGGACCTGGGCAAGGTCGGCGGCTACGAGATCTCGGCCGACAAGAAAAAAATGCTCGTCGCCAAGGACGGGTCCTTCGCCATCATCGACCTGCCCAAGGGTCCGGTCACTCTCGAGACCAAGCTCGACCTCTCGGGGATGGAGATGGCCCTGGACCTCCGCCAGGAGTGGGACCAGATCTACGAGGAGTGCGGACGGCAGATGAAGGAGTTCTTCTACGCCCCGAACATGCACGGCGTCGATTGGGAGGCGCTCCGTCTCCGCTACAAGCCGCTGGCCGGGGCCGTCAACCACCGGGCGGACCTGACCTACGTCATCGGCGAGCTCATCGGTGAGCTCAGCGCCGGGCACACCTACGTCGGCGGCGGCGAGTTGCCCGTCGCGAAAAAGGTCAAGGTCGGGATGCTCGGCGCGAAATTCGAACGCGACGCCGCGACGGGCAATTACCGGATCGTCAAGATCCTCAAGGGTCGGAACTGGAACCGGGCCCTGCGCTCGCCCCTGACCGAGGTCGGCGTCAACGTCCGGGAAGGGGAGTACCTCCTGGCTATCAACGGCCGGCCGCTCGACAAGCTCGCCGACATGTACGAGGCCCTCTACAACACGGTCGGAAAACAGGTCACGCTCAAGGTCGGCCCGGCGCCCAACGACAAGGCCGGCCGGGAGGTCGTGGTCGTCCCCATCGAGACCGAGAACGCCCTTTATTACTACGATTGGGTGGAGGGCAACATCGCCAAGGTCGACCAAGCCACGGGGGGCCGGGTGGGCTACATCCACATCCCGAACATGGGCGTCGACGGCCTGAACGAGTTCGTCAAACACTTCTACCCCCAGCTCCGCAAAAAGGCGCTGATCATCGACGTCCGCGGCAACGGCGGCGGCAACGTCTCGCCCATGGTCATCGACCGCCTCGTCCGGGAGATGGTCATGGTCGAGATGGCCCGGAACGCGGTCGGCGTCCCGGACCCCGGCGCGGCCTTCCTCGGGCCCAAGGTCTGCCTGGCCGACGAGTTTTCTGCCTCGGACGGCGATATCTTCCCCTTCAGGTTCAAGGCACTGAAGCTCGGCAAGATCATCGGCAAGCGGACCTGGGGAGGCGTCGTCGGCATCCGCGGCACGCTGCCCCTGCTCGACGGCGGCGCGCTCAACAAGCCGGAATTCGCGCCCTACAGTCCGGACGGGAAGGGTTGGATCATCGAGGGCGTCGGCGTCGAGCCCGACATCGTCGTCGACAACGACCCGGCCCGGGAATTCGCGGGCATCGACGACCAGCTCAACAAGGCCATCGAAGTGATCCTGGAAGAGCTAAAAACGAAGGGACGGGAGATTCCGCCGATCCCGCCGTATCCGATCAAGAAATAGAGGAGATTATCAGGGTATAAGGATATGCCGAAGGGGGGACTCGAACCCCCAATCCCTTGCGGGAACTAACCCCTCAAGCTAGCGTGTCTGCCAATTCCACCACTTCGGCAACTATTTCTTTTCGGTCGGCCCGCCCGTAGCGGGGGGCTTCTGCGGGACGGTCTTCTCGGCGGGCAGGGCCGTCTTCGCGTCGGTCCCGGTCTTGTCCGCGGGCTTGGCCGCAGGCGGGGCGGCCTTCTCGGCGGCCGTCGCCGGGGCCTTCTCACCGCCGACGACGGAGGACCCCTGCCGGCCGGATATGATCCAAAGGCCGAGCGAGGTCAGCATGAAGAGGACCGCCGCAGCGGTCGTCACCTTCGAGAGCAGGGAGGCGGACCCGCGCCCCCCGAAAGCGGTCTGACTGCCGCCTCCGCCGAAGGCGCCGGCCAGGTCGGCGGCCTTGCCCGACTGCAGGAGGACCGCGAAGATCAGGATCAGACAAACGATGATGTGCAGGATGATGATTAAAGCGCTCACTTCTCTTCCCCGTAGGCGCGGAGGGCCTCCCCGGCGATGCCGACGAAATCGGCGGCGTCGAGGGACGCTCCTCCGACCAGAAATCCGTCGATGTTCTTTTCTTTGAACAGCGGATAAGAATTGGCCGGCTTGACGGAGCCGCCGTAGAGAATTATAGCACAGGTGGCCCTGTCATTTCCATAGTTTTCCCGGAGACGCCTCCGGATGTGGGCGTGGACCTCCTCGGCCTGGCCCGGTGAGGCGGTTTTTCCCGTGCCGATGGCCCAGACGGGCTCGTAAGCGAGGACGATCTCCCCCATTTCAGCGGGGGAGAGGCCGCGGAGGCCGGCCGAAAGCTGGGCGTCGATCCGCTCGGTCGTCCGGCCGCTCTCCCGCTCCTCGAGGACTTCCCCGACGCAGACGATGGGCGAGAGGCCCGAGCGCAAGGCGGCGCGGACCTTCCGGTTGACCGATTCATCGGTCTCCCCGAAATACTGCCGCCGCTCGGAATGGCCGACGAGGACGTGCGCGCAGCCGGCCTCCTTGAGCATGGGGGCCGAGACCTCGCCCGTGTAGGCCCCCATGTCCTCCCAGAAGAGGTCTTGGGCGCCGAGCCGGACGTCCGAGCCGGCGAGGACCGCCCCGACTTCAGCGAGGGCCGTGAACGGGGGGATGAGGACGATGCGGCTTCCCCGCAGGCCGGGCATGGCCGTGGCCACCTTTTGAGCGAGCGCCCGGGCTTCCGGGCGCGTCAGGTGCATCTTCCAGTTGCCCGCGACGAAGGGACCTTGCCCGCTGCCGGCCATCTAGCCTGGCCTATTCACGAGTCGAGGCGGCTGCAGATGCGAGGCGCGGAGGGTGAAGCTGTACTCCCGGTACTGCGAACCCTTCGCAACAAAGCAGATGCGGCCGGATCGGCTCGCCCAGGGGGTAAAAAAGCCGGTTCTTTTAAGACGAAACTTGGGAAACCTAATAGGGAATAGGTTTATCACAGATATAGCAGATATCGCTTGAGTTAAACAACACATCGGCATTTTTATGAATAAGTCAGGCTAGTTTTCCAGGGCGGTTATCCCGGGGAGAGTTTCGTAGGCGATGTATTCGAGGGCGGCGCCGCCGCCCGTCGAGATGTGACTGATCTTGTCCGTGACGCCGGCCTTCTTCACGGCCGCGACGGAATCGCCGCCGCCGACGATGGAGACCGCGCCGGACCCGGCGATGGCCTTGGCGATGCCGATCGTGCCCTGGGCGAACTCCTCGATCTCGAAAATGCCCATCGGGCCGTTCCAGAAGATCGTCTTGGCCCCGGCGATGACGGCCGAATAAACGGCGACCGTCTTGGGGCCGATGTCGACGCCCATCATGTCTTCGGGGAAGGGGAGGGATTCCACGGTCCGGGTCCCGATGCCGGCCTCGGCGGACCTGGCCAGGACATGGTCGAGCGGAAGATGGAAACTTCCGCTCTTCGTCCGGGACTTCTCCAGAATGACCAAAGCGATCTCCCCCTGGTCTTCCTCGACCAGGGATTTTCCCACGCCCAGGCCCTGCGCCTTCAGGAAGGTGTAGGCCATGGCCCCGCCGATGAGGATGTGGTCGGCCTTGCCGAGCAGGCTTTCGATGATCTCGATCTTGTCCGAGACCTTGGCTCCCCCGAGGATGGCGACATAGGGTTTCTCGGGCGCGTGGACGGCCTTTTTCAAGTAGTCGACCTCTTTCTTCATCAGGTAGCCGGCGGCCTTGGCCGGGACGAATCCGGCGATGCCGACGATGGAAGCGTGGGCCCGGTGGCTCGAGCCGAAGGCATCGTTGACGAAGATGTCGATGTCCTCGGCGAGTTTCCTGGCGAACTCGGGGTCGTTCTTCTCTTCTTCCTTGTAGAAGCGGACGTTCTCGAGCAGGAGCGCCTCGCCTTCGCCGAGGCCGCGCTTGAGGCGGGCGACCTCGTCGCCGACGACGTCGGGGGCCATGACCACCTTGTTGGGGACGAGCTCGGCCAGCCGTTTCGCGGCCGGCTTGAGGCTCATCTTCGGGTCGGCCTTGCCCTTCGGCCGGCCCATGTGGGACGCGATGATGAGCCGGGCGCCGTGGTCGAGGAGCCAGTGGATCGTGGGCAGGGAGGCCCTGATCCGGGTGTCGTCCCGGATGCTGCCGTTTTCGTCCAGGGGGACGTTGAAGTCGACGCGCAGGAAAACGCGTTTTCCCTTGACGTCCAGGTCGGTGATTAAATTCATGTCTGCCTCACTTGGAGATGAACTTGGCCAGGTCGACGAGCCGGCAGGAGTAACCCCACTCGTTGTCGTACCAGGCGATGACCTTAGCCAGGTTGCCGTCGATGACCTTGGTCGAAAGCAGGTCGACGATGCCCGAGCGGGGGTCGCCCATGAAGTCCACGGAGACGAGGGGCTCCTCCGTGACGCCGAGGATGCCCTTGAGAGGGCCTTCGGCTGAGCTCTTGAACGCGGCGTTGATCTCCTCGGCCGTCGTCGTCTTCTTGAGGACGGCGACGAAGTCGACGAGAGACACGTTGGGGGTCGGGACGCGAACGGAGAAGCCGTCGATCCGGCCCTTGAGCTCGGGGATGACCAGACCCACGGCCTTGGCCGCGCCGGTCGTCGTCGGGATCTGGGAAATGGCCGCGGCCCGGGCCCGGCGCAGGTCCTTGTGGGGCGCGTCGAGGATCTTCTGGTCGTTGGTGTAGGAGTGGATGGTCGTCATGAAGCCCTTCTCAACGCCGAAGGTCTCATGGAGGACCTTGACGACGGGGGCCAGGCAGTTCGTCGTGCACGAGGCGTTGGAGATGACGTGGTGCTTTGCCCGGTCGTAGGTCTTCTCGTTGACGCCCAGGACGAGCGTGACGTCCGGGTCGGTGGCCGGCGCGGAGACGATGACCTTCGCGGCGCCGCCCTTCTCGATGTGCTGGACGACGTCCGTGCGCTTGGTGTACTTTCCGGTCGACTCGATGACGACGGAGACGCCGAGGTCCTTCCAGGGAAGCTTTCCGACATCTTTTTCGGCCAGCACCCGGAGCTTCTTGCCGTTGACGATGACGGCGTCCCCGGTCGCCTCGACGTCGGCCTTGAAGGCGCCCAGGACCGAGTCGTACTTGAGCAGATGGGCCAAAGTCCTGGCGTCGGTGATGTCGTTGACCGCGATGTAGTCGATGTCGGGATCGTTCCAGGACGCCCGGAGCATGTTCC
>Ga0315287_10002519_pt1 | contig 17394 bp, 15 predicted proteins | sample YL17G11_0_MG_FD_205037 | JGI IMG/M metagenome (GOLD analysis project Ga0315287, IMG submission 205037) | Sediment microbial communities from Yellowstone Lake, YNP, Wyoming, USA - YL17G11_0 | ecosystem: Environmental > Aquatic > Freshwater > Lake > Sediment | place: USA: Wyoming | collected...
CGCATCTTCTTCCCCGGTGCTGGCCTCTTTGTGATGTCGGCCTGGTGCCTGGGGGTGCTGAACAGCCACGGCAAGTTCTTTCTCGCATACGCCGCACCCGTCGTCTGGAACCTATCGATCATCGCCGCGCTGCTCTGGTGGGGTGGCCGGGTGGGCGAAGTGGATCTCGTCATCGCGGCGGCGTGGGCTTCGGTGGTGGGCGCCGCACTGCAGGTGCTGGTGCAGCTCCCCACCGTGGCGGCGATGCTGAAGGGCATGCCCGGCGCCGTGGGCGGTACCGCGAAGCACGTGCGCACCGTCATCGTCAACTTTCTGCCGGCGTTCCTGAGCCGTGGGGTCGTGCAGATCAGTGCCTACGTCGACACGCTGATCGCGACCCTCCTGCCGAGCGGCGCGGTGGCGGCGCTGAGCTACGCCCAGAACCTGTACGTGCTGCCGGTGAGCCTCTTCGGCATGTCCGTGTCTGCGGCCGAGCTCCCGCGAATGTCCGGCGAGTCCGGCGCTTCCACCGATCAGGGCGAACGCGATGCCCACCTGCGGGCGCGACTCGAGGCGGGGCTCCGTCAGATATCCTTCTTCGTGATCCCCAGCTGCGGCGTCTTCCTCGCGCTGGGCCAGGTGGTCGCCGCCGCGCTCTTCGAAACCGGGCGCTTCAGCCGCGCGGACAGCTTCTACGTGTGGCGGATCCTCGTCGGCGCCGGCATCGGGCTCCTCCCCGGCACGCTGGGCCGGCTGTACTCCTCCACGTTCTACGCCGTCCAGGACACTCGCACCCCGATGCGGTTTGCCATCCTCCGCGTCCTGACCGGCATTGTGCTGGGCTTCCTGCTCGCCGTCTACCTGCCGCGGAGGTTCGGCATCGAGGAGGCGTGGGGGGCACCGGGGCTGGCCCTCGCGGGAAGCTTGGCGGGCTGGCTCGAGTTCCTATTGCTGCGTCGCTCGCTGTCGCGCATCGTCGGGCGCACCGTGAGCAATCCGGGTTTCCTGGCCCGGCTCTGGGGGGCGGCCGCCGCGGCCGCCGTGGGCGCCTGGGGCGTCCTGAGGCTCGTGCACCAGCAGCCGCCCCTGGTCGTGTTCGCGCTCGTCATCGGCTGCTACGCCGTCATCTATCTCGGCATCACCCACCTTCTCGGCATTCGCGAGGCGCGCTCGTTCGTGGCCCGGTTCACCCGCACCAGGCGCGGGTAAGGCGGGCAGCAGGAAGAGTCAGGCGCGTCGAACGGGGATGGCTCCCGACGCGCCGCGTTACACGATCGTCTCCCACTCCCGATTAACTTTCCGCCATGACCGTGATGGAGGCCCTGCAGCGCAAGCTCGAGACACTCCCCGACGGGCCGGGCGTGTATCTCTGGAAGGATGCGCAGGGCCAGGTCCTCTACGTCGGCAAGGCCAAGCGGCTCAGCTCGCGCGTGCGCAGCTATTTTGCCAACGATCCCGTCGCGTCCCCCAAGCACAACCTGCTCCGCCGCCTCATCGCTGACGTCGAGACCGTGGTGACCGCCACCGAGGCGCAGTCGCTGCTGCTCGAAAACAACCTCATCAAGGAATACCGTCCCCGGTTCAACGTCGCGCTCAAGGACGACAAGAGCTATCCCTCCATCGCCGTCACGATCGGGGAGCCGTTCCCCCGCGTGCTGGTCACCCGCCGCCGCGATCTCACCGGCGCCCGGTATTTCGGTCCCTTCACCGATGTGTCCCGGTTGCGCCGCGCCCTGGCCATCGTCCGCCGCATCTACACCGTCCGCAGCTGTGCCGACGACCTGCCGCGCGAGCGTCGCGAGCGCCCCTGCCTCGACTATCACATCGGTCGCTGCAAGGCGCCCTGTGTCGGCTGGCAGACTGAAGCGGACTACCGAGCGATGATCGACGAGGTCCTCGCCTTTCTCGATGGCCGCACCCAGGACATCCGGCTCCGCGTCCGGGAAGTGATGGCCGAGGCGGCGGCACGCGAGGACTTCGAGCGCGCCGGCGAGCATCGTGATGCGCTCCGCTGGCTGGAGAAGCTCGAGGAGACCTCCACCGTCGAGATCATGGGGAGCGGTGATGCCGATGTCCTGGGCTTTGCCCATGACGGGGACGACGCCGTGGCCGTCCTCCTGCGCGTCCGCGACGGCAAGGTGGTGGGCAGGGAACATCGCTTCCTCGAAAACGTGGAGGGCGAGGAGGATGCCGCCATCCTCAACGCATTCATCGTGCGCTACTACCTGCCGGTCGATGCCCGCGCCCTGCGGGTGGTGCTGCCGTTTCCGCCCGCGGAGCTTGACTTGCTCGGCGAGCTCGAGCCTGGCACCGACTGGGCCGTGCCCCAGCGCGGCATCATGCATCGCTGGCTCCTCCTGGCCGAGCAGAACGCGCGGCACCTGCTGGAGAGCCTGCGTATCGAGTCGTTCGAGACCGAGGAGCGCGCCGAGGACCCGGTGTACGCGCTGGGCCGCGATCTCGGCCTGCAGCGCGTGCCCCGGAGCCTCGTGTGCGTGGACATCTCCCACAACGCCGGCCGTGATACCGTCGGGTCGCTGGTCTGGTTCGAGGGCGGGCGGCCGAGAAAGAGCGAGTACCGGAAGTTCCGCATCGGTGGGATCGGGCAGCAGGATGACTTCGCGGCCATTCACGAGGTGGTGACGCGCTACCTGACCCGCCGTCGCGACGAGAGCCTGCCGCTGCCCGACCTGATGGTCATTGACGGGGGCAAGGGACAGCTCGGCGCGGCGGTCGACGCGGCGCGCGCCCTCGACATGGGCGAGGTCACCTTTGTGAGCCTCGCGAAGAAGGAAGAGGAGGTCTTCATTCCCGGGCGCGGCGAGAGCCTGCGGCTCCCGCGCCGCAGCCCATCGCTTCGGCTCCTGCAGCGCGCGCGGGATGAGGCGCACCGCTTTGGCATCGCCTACAGCCGCAAGCGGCGCTCCGAGCGCACCATCACCTCGGAACTGCTGAACATTCGCGGCATTGGTGCCAAGCGCCGCCACCTTCTGCTCGAGCGCTTCGGGAGCCTGGCCGGCGTGCGCTCCGCCACCATCTCCGAGCTGGCGAGCGTGGAAGGCGTCTCCACCCGCCTCGCCGAACGCATCCTCGAGCACCTTCAGGGCAACTGACATGACCCTCGACTGGATTCTCGCCTGCTCGGCGTGCGCCAACACGCGCGCACCCGACGGGCTGCCCACTGTCTGCGACCTCTGCGGCCAGCCCTGGCTCGTGCGCTACCGGCGCGCGGCGCCGACCGTGACTGCGCGCGCCGAGGTTCGCCGCGGCCACGGAATGTGGCGCTTCCAGCCCTTCCTGCCGCTCGCGGAAGGCGAACAGCCGGTAACCCTCGGCGAGGGCGACACCCCGCTGCTGCACCTCCGGCGGAGCGGCGCCCATCTCGGCCTGCGCGATCTCTGGCTCAAGGATGAGGGCGTCAACCCCACCGGCTCGTTCAAGGCGCGGGGACTGAGCGCGGCGGTCACGCGCGCGGTGGCGGCAGGCGCCACTCGACTGGTCATCCCCACCGCCGGCAACGCTGGCGTAGCCCTCTCCGCCTATGCCAGTCGCGCGGGAGTCCGGGCACGGGTCTTTGCACCCCGCACAACGCCCCCCGTGATCCTGGAGCAGGTGCGCGTCTTTGGCGGGGAACTGGAGCTCGTGGACGGCCACATCGGTGACGCGGGCCGGCTCGCGGCGGCATGGAGTGCGGCGGAGGGAGCGTACAACGTTTCTACCCTGCGCGAACCCTATCGCATCGAGGGCAAGAAGACACTCGCGTTCGAGCTCGCGGTGCAGTTCGGGTGGACCATGCCCGATGCGATCATCTATCCCACCGGTGGGGGCACCGGGCTCATCGGGATGTGGAAGGCCTTCACCGAACTGATCGAGGCCGGCTGGGTGCGGGGCACGCCGCCGCGACTCTTCTCGGTCCAGGCCGCCGGCTGTGCGCCGGTGGTGCGCGCCTTCGAGTCGGGTGCCGACCGGGGCGAGCCGTGGCCCGATCCGCAGACCGTCGCCGCCGGGCTTCGTGTGCCCGCTCCGCTGGGCGATCGCCTCATGCTGCAGGCACTGCGCGAGAGCGGTGGCGGCGCAGTGGCCGTGTCCGACACAGAATTGACCGAGGCGGCCCGAGTGGCCTCGAGGACCGAGGGCATCGACGTCTCGCCCGAGGGTGGGGCCGCGTTCGCTGCGGTGAGACAGCTGCGCGAGAATGGGACACTGCGCGCCGAGGATCGGGTTGTGATCTTCAACACAGGCGCTGGATGGCTATATCGGGGTTGAGTTTGCGGTCGCCCGCCGGGCGGGCGATATTTGGACCGCTCTGTGCACAGGCTCAGTGTAGTTCTCAACCCGGAGTTGCAAGCGCGATGATGAAGAAGCCCTTGATGGTGTCGGCGTTCCTGGTGGCGATCAGCGCCATGCCAGCGGCCGCGCAGACGAACGACGCGGTAGCGAAGGCCATGTTTGAGCAGGCCGGCGGCAAGTACAAGGCACCCGCCTGCTCCGCGGACAAGGGCAAGCAGTTCAACGTGTCCAGCGGCTACACCTACCTCAAGTCAGCCATCGAATCAAAGGCCGACCCGAAGCCGTTGCTCTCTTCCGCCAATCGCGTCATTACCGAGGCAATCATCGTTGACGGCCAGGGCAAGTCGACGTCGGCCTGGTATGGACTGGGCTGGGTGGACCTGTTCCAGGGCGACGTGGCCGGGGCCGACACGGCGCTGGCCCGCGCGGAAAAGCTCGGACCCGACTGCAAGGAAGAAATCGATCGCCTGCGTCGTATCGCCTTTGTCCCGATTGCCAACTCCGGGGCGAGCGCCCTGCAGGATGGCGACACGACCGCGGCCCTCAAGTTCCTCCGGCAGGCCCATCAGTTGCGGCCCAGTGCCGCGTTCCCGCCCTACTACATCGGCGTCATCTATGCCGATCGCAACCAGACCGACAGCGCCCTCGCCTATTTCGCGAAGGTCGCCAGCGGCACGTCCACTGACTCGAACGACGTCAAGCTCCGCGACCGCGCGCTGTATGCCGAGGCGGCCCTGCTGATTAACAACGGCAAGGCGGCGGAGGCGATTCCGGTGCTGGAGCGGTACCTCAAGGTCGTTCCTGGCGACAAGGACGCCCAGAAGGCGCTGGCGCGCGCCTACCGCGCCACCGGCCAGGTCGACAAGGCGCAGGCGCTGGACGCCGCGACCGGCAGCACCTCCGCCGCGGGACCCACTGCGAACACCGACCTCGCCCAGGCGACGAAGTTGTACGGCGAGAAGGACTATGCTGGCGCCGCGGCACTCCTGACGAAGATTCTCGCGGCCGAGCCGACAAACGTCAGCGCGCTGCAGGCACAGGCGAACAGCTACCTCGCCCTGAAGGATGGTCCCGCGCTGGCCTCCAGCGCCGGGAAACTGGTCGCGGCGGAGCCGCTGAATCAGGACGCGCTCCGGCTCCAGCGCGCCGGCTACCAGTTGAACAAGCAGCCGAAGGAGGCCAATGCCGTCGCGGAGCAGATCCTCGGCTTGCCGGCCAAGGTGGCGGTCACCGAACTCACCCTGAAGGCGGCCAGCGCCACCCTGGGCGGCACTGCCACTGGCCTCCAGGCCATGGACGCGAAGACCGGGAAGGTGCTCACGCCTCCGGCGCTCACGCTGGTGTTCGAGATGCTCGACAAGTCCGGCAAGATGGTCACGACCCAGGAAGTCGTGGTCGAGCCGCTGGCCCCCGATGCCACCAAGGATTTCAGTTTCGAGGCGAAGGGTGAGGGCATCAGCAGCTACCGCTATACGGTGAAGAAATAGGTGAGTGGACTCACCACCACCCGGGCCCCGTTCATCGAGCAGGCCCAGGCCAACGGCGAGTTGTACATCCACCAGCCGTACGAGCTGTACAGTGATGCCAACCACGAGGCCTGGCGGCAGCTCTACCACCGCATGGAGGATCGCTGGCAGCGCTACGCCAATCCCCGGTTCCTCGAGGGGATTGGCAGCCTGTGCCTTGACCCGGCCCGGGTGCCGCGGCTGGAGGATGTGAATCGGTTCCTGAGCCCGCTCACCGGGTTCAAGGCCAGGGCGGTGAGTGGTTATGTGCCGTCGTTCCTGTTCTTCGACAGCCTGCGGAATCGTGAGTTTCCCACCACCATCACCATCCGCGATGCCGGCATGCTCGACTACCTGCCGGAGCCCGACATCTTCCACGACATCGCCGGCCACGTGCCGATGCACACCGACAAGGCGTTCGCGGACACCCTCGTCCGTTTTGGTGACTGCGCCCATACCGCGGCCGAGATCGTGGCCGGTATCACCGATGAGCGCGAGAAGATCCGCCGCATGACCAGTATCTACAAGGCGATGGCGCGCTTCTTCTGGTTCACCATCGAATTTGGGCTCATGCGCAGCGGCACAGCGCTCAAGGTGTACGGCAGCGGACTCCTCAGCTCCTACGGCGAGATCGCCCACGCCATCGATTCAGCGGAAGTGCAGCGGTATCCCGCCCAGCTGGAGTGGATCATCAACCAGTATTTCGAGATCGACAGCTACCAGCCGCTGCTGTTCGTGGTCGATTCCTTCGACCACCTGTTTTCGCTGGTGGACCAGCTCGAGCGGTGGATGCGCTCGGGCAAGCTCGACAACGTCTCCGGCGGGGAGCCGGCGGTGAGCGAGGATGACCTGCGCAGCTTCATGGTGGCGTCGGACGGAAAGTAGCCAGGCGGCGCCGATATCTAGGGCGCTTCGCAGCTCGATGCACAGAGAACGGTCAGCGTCGTACTTGCCGACACGTTCTCGCCATCCGCCTTGATGGGGATCGCGTGTCGGCTGCGAATCAGGGCGATGTCCGGACGCGGAAGGCGCCTGGCTCCGGCGGGTGGCGTACCGGGCCGGGACGGCATGCTCACGGCGTTGACGATGCTTGTCGTGGAGGCGGGAGGAACCGGGTTCGGGTCGAAGGTAACGGCGAGACCCGGGGGCACACGGTACGCAGTAAGGGTTACGGCCCCGCTAAAGGTTCCACCGCGCAAGACCGTGACCACCGCCGCGCCGGTATCCCCCGGCGCCACCTCCAGGGTAGTCGGCGCGACGGACACCCCCACGGTTCCTGCCGTTGCCGGAGGTGTCCCGGTGGCGCAATCCGTGTTGCACCGCGGTGATTCGGTGGACGAGCCTGCGGCGCACCCGGCCGCTGCGAACGCAGTAGCGGCAGTGACAAGCCTGGTGTGACGTCGGACGAAGCCCGGGAACCACATGAGGCACACTCCTGACCCCACAGTACGCCGGGCGCGGGCAGGCGCAATAGGGCGAGCGACCTATGGCGGGATTCCTGCTCGCCGGGCATCGCGTTAGGTTTCAGGCACTTGCGGGTGTAGCTCAGTTGGTAGAGCATCAGCTTCCCAAGCTGAGGGTCGCGGGTTCGAACCCCGTCGCCCGCTTGAAGGCCGGTCGCATCGCGGCCGGCTTTCGTTTTCCTCCCGATGACGGCCCCGCGCCAACGGACTGACCATGGAATTGCAGCCGCTCGACTGGTTCATCGTCGTGCTGTCCATCGTCATCTCATTCATCCCGGCCGTGGTGCTGGCCCGGCGGGCCGGCTCCAGTACCGCCGAGTTCTTCACCTCCGGGCGCGCCGCCCCCTGGTGGCTCATCGGCGTCTCCATGGTCGCCACCACCTTCAGCACCGATACCCCCAACCTCGTGACCAACCTGGTGCGCGAGGGCGGCGTCTCGAGCAACTGGGCCTGGTGGTCGTTCCTGCTCACCGGCATGCTCACGGTGTTCTTCTACGCCCGGCTCTGGCGCCGGTCCGGGGTGCTGACCGACCTCGAGTTCTACGAACTGCGCTACGCCGGCGGACCGGCCTCCTTCGTGCGCGGCTTCCGCGCCATCTACCTCGGCTTGTTCTTCAACGCCGTGATCATGGCGACCGTCAACCTCGCCGCCGCCAAGATCGCCAACGTGGTGCTCGGCTGGCCCATGTGGCAGACGCTCACCATCTGCGCGGTGCTCAACATCGCCTTTGCCGCCACCTCGGGGCTCTGGGGCGTGCTGGTGACGGACTTCATCCAGTTCGGCATCGCGATGACGGGCTCGTTCGCCGCAGCGTACTACTCCCTGAAGCAGCCCGAAGTGGGTGGACTCCACGGGCTCGTCACCCGGCTCGACCCTGGCAAGCTCTCGCTGCTGCCCGACTTCGGTGACTGGAGCCTGACCCTCTCGGTCCTGATCATCCCGCTCACGGTGCAGTGGTGGTCGGTCTGGTATCCCGGTTCCGAGCCCGGCGGCGGCAGCTACGTCGCCCAGCGGATGCTGGCCGCCCGGTCGGAGCGCGATGCGCTCGCGGGGACACTTTTCTTCAACGTCGCCCACTACGCGTTGCGCTCCTGGCCCTGGATCATCACGGCCCTCGCGTCATTGCTGGTCTTCCCGACGCTGGAGGACATCCATCGCACCTTCCCCTACGTCGACCCGAAGCTGCTGGGCCACGACATGGCCTATTCGGCGATGCTCAAGTTCCTGCCGCATGGCGTGCTCGGACTGATGGTGGCGGGCATGCTCGCCGCCTATGTCTCCACCCTCTCGACGCACCTCAACTGGGGCACGTCGTACCTGGTGCATGATTTCTACCGCCGCTTCCTGCGGAAGGACGCGAGCGAGAAGCACTATGTGGCCGTGGGGCGACTGGTCACCGGCCTGCTCATGATCGTCGCCGCCGGGCTCACCTTCGTGCTCGACTCCGCGCGACAGGCGTTCGACCTGATGCTCTCGGTGGGGGCGGGAACGGGGCTGATCTACCTGCTGCGCTGGTTCTGGTGGCGCATCAACGCCTGGAGCGAGATCGCCGCGATGGTGAGCTCGTTTGTCGTGTCGGCGGGATTCTTCATTGCCGCGAAGACGGGGCATGGCGTGCCGTCACACGTCTCCCTGCTCGCGACGGTGCTCACCACCACCGTCGTGTGGCTTGCAGTCACCTACATGACCAGGCCGACCGAGTCCGCCACACTCGAGGCGTTCTATCGCCGCGTCCGGCCCGCCGGCCCCGGCTGGGCGCACGTGCGCGCTGCCACGGGCCTCGGCCCCTCGCCGGACAGCCTCTCGCAGGCGATGCTGGGGTGGGTGCTTGGCGTCCTGTTCGTGTATGCCGCTCTGTTCGGCACGGGAAGCATTCTCTACGGGAAGTGGCCCCAGGCGTCGCTCTGGATCGTTGTGTTCCTCATCAGCGGCATCTGGCTCGCTCGTCTTCTGCCCCGGCTCTGGGCAGTGACGACTGACGACTCACTGCCGACCGCCGACTGACGACTGGCGGCTCAGCGCCCCAAACTCCTCCCGCTTCTCCTCGAGCGAAGACAACAGCGCCAACTGCGCCCTGGCCCGCTCCAGGTTGTGGTCCCGGTGCGTGGTGGCGAAGTAGATGTCGCCGTCGATATAGTCGGTGAGAAAGCGGATCGCCTGCTCCCAGGTGATGACCCGCCCCGCCGGTTCCAGCAGGGCGCGCTCCGCCGGCGTGAGCAGGCCGCCGGCGCCCGACAGGTAGCCCTCCAGCACGGCGCCATAGAGTTCCGGTTCCGCCTCCACCTGCGTCAGGTCGGTAGAGTCTTCCGCCGCCCTGCTTACGCTCGAGCGCACCAGGTCGCCGAAGTCGAAGAGCGGCGTGCCTGGCATTACCGTGTCGAGGTCGATCACCATCGCGGCCCGGCCCGTCGCCGCCTCGAAGAGCACGTTGGCGATCTTGGCGTCGTTGTGCGCCACGCGCGCGGGGATCGCTCCCGACCGGAGCGGCGCCACCAGCAGCGGCGCCAGCGCGCGGTGGCGCAACGCCAGCGCGATTTCCTCGCGCGCCCGGTCTACGCGGCCCCTCGTATTGTGTGCGATCGACATTTCGAGGCGTGACAGCCGGGCCGGCGTATCGTGGAATCCCGGGATGGTCTCGGCGAGAAGACCGGCGTCGAGCGTCGTGGCGATCCGCGCGAACGCCCCAAAGGCCCGGCCCGCCTCTCGCGCATCCTGCACGCTCGTCACCCTGGCCATGCTTCTCAATCCTGGCGCCACCACCCAGCAGCGCCACAACTCGCCGTCCGCGTCATGCACCCAGCGGTCGCCATCTGCCGTGCGCAACAGCGTCGGCAAGCTGATGTCACTGATTGGTCCTGCGGCGGCACCGGTGAGCACCATCTCGATATTGTGCATCACCAGTTCGGGTGACGGGAACACCGAGCGATTGACCCGTTGCAGCAGCCAGCGCGGTGCATCATTGCCGTCAGCCACGAGGAACGACGCGTTGATGTGGCCGCCCCTCGCGGGAATCAGTCGGACATCTGCCGGTGTCATCCACCGGCTGAGTACGCGTGCCGCAGCGCCAACGTCGCTCACGGCCAGAGCGGGGAAGGGTAGTCGCCCCGGGCTGCCAGCATCGCGAGGTGCGTGCGCACTTGCGCGGCATCCTCCGGGAAGGTCACGCCGCACCACTGCGACTCGGCTGGCAGGACCTTCACCCTCCACCCCTGCGCGATTGCCACGGCAATCGCCTCGGGCAGGAAGTACTCGTCCCCGGCGAGGTCGGCACTCGTGAGAAACTCCCGGAAGGCCGATTCGATCACGTCGAAGATCTCTGCCGTAAGTCCCCACATGTTCATTGACACCACCGCATCCCCGGCGATCACTCTCTGGAGCGGCGCTCCGCCGCGAAGCACTCCATCACCCTCCTCGTGGATCCCCCGTACCTCGTCGAGCTCCATGAGCTGGCCGTCTGCGGCAATGCGGCAGACCGCGCGATTGACCGGCCCCGACGGCGAGATGGTGTCCCGCAGGGCAAACCCCGCCAGATGCCATGTGGGCACCTTGCCGTCGTCAGCCTGCGAGGCGTCGACCAGCGCCTGGTAGGGCTGCGCACCGTAGAAGTCGTCGCTATTCACTACCATGAACGGTCCGGTCACCACCTCACGCACGGACCTGATCGCGTGCGCCGTGCCCCACGGGCGCGTCCGGCCCGTCGGCAGATGGATGCCGGACGGGAGGTCGTCAAGCCGCTGCGCCACTGCCGACACCGACAATGCCCTGCCGTAGCGACGCTGAAGAGCCGGGAGCAGCTCAAGCGCCTCCGGACGCACGATGAGCACGGCCCGCTCGACCCCGGCACGCGCGGCGTCGAAAATCGCGTAGTCCATGAGCGTCTCGCCCCGGGGTCCAAGCGCGGTGAATTGCTTGTCTCCACCGAAGCGCGAGCCGAGGCCGGCGGCAAGGACAACGAGCGTGGGAGCGATCGCAGAAACTCCTTGGAAAATGCTTCTTAACAAAGTTGAGGCGTGCATATGGAAGCTCTTGTGCAACTTGCGTTTACGCAAGGAGCATAGCATCTTGACGCCATGATTCGCGTGACTGCCGTGGAGCCCGGGACTATCGGCGCCGAACTGGGGCTGGAACCGGGGAGTGAGCTCCTCAGCGTCAACGGGCGCGAGCTCGATGACTTCCTCGATTGGGAGTATCTCACCGCCGAGGAAAGCTTCATCCTCCACGTGCGCCAGCCGGGTGGCGAGGAGTTCGAGTTCGACATCGAGCGCCCGCTGGAGGAGCCGATGGGACTGGGCCTCGAGCCGCCCCGCATCCGGCGCTGTGCCAATCGCTGCGATTTCTGCTTCGTGGACGGCAATCCGCTGGGCCTTCGCGACGCCCTGTACATCCGCGACGACGACTACCGCCTCAGCTTCCGCTACGGCAACTTCGCCACGCTCACGAACCTGAAGCCGTGGGACGTGTCGCGCATCATCGAATACCGGCTGTCGCCGCTGTACGTGTCGGTGCACGCGACCGACCCGGTGGTGCGTCGCTACCTGCTGCGCAACCCGACCGCGCCCGAGATCATCCCCCAGCTTCGTGAGTTCGCTCGGCATGGCATCGAGTTCCACACCCAGATCGTGATGTCCCCGGGCGTGAACGACGGCCCGGTGCTCGAACAGACGCTGCGCGACCTCTACGAGTTCGGGCCTCAGGTGCTCGGTTGTTCGGTGGTCCCCGTGGGCCTCACCGAGTACAGCAAGCACAAGCTGGTGCGCGAACCCACCGCCAGTGAGTGCCGGGACGCCATCACCATCATCGAGGCGTGCGCCGCCGTGGCCCGCCGCGAACGGGGCGTCTCCTGGGCCTTTGGCGCCGATGAACTGTACATGCGCGCCGGCGTCGAGCTGCCGCCGGCGTCGGTCTATGACGGCTTCGAGCAGGTCGAGAACGGTGTCGGTGCCGTGCGCTGGCTGCAGCGCCAGATCGCGAATGAAGCGGAGTCGCTCGGTGGATGGCGAGGCAAGCGCGTCGGCGTGGTCACCGGCACCGCGATGGCCCCGCTGCTCCCCCAGGTGATCGCGCCGCTGACGGCGGCCACCGGGGCCGAGTTCGAGCTCATTCCGGTCGAGAACACTCTGTTCGGCACCACTGTCACCACCGCGGGCCTCATTCCCGGGTCCGCCATGCGTGACGTGCTCCGGCTTCGCACTGATCTTCACCTGGTCCTGCTGCCCGCCGAGTCGGTCAACGACGACGGGCTCTTCATCGACAATCTCGCGATCGACGACTTGATCAGATCGCTCCCGGTCGAAGTGCGGCTCTCCCGCGACTTCGTCGATGCGCTCTCTCTGGAGGTAAGTGCGTGAGTCAGCCCACTGTGGCCATTGTCGGCCGTCCCAACGTGGGGAAGTCCACGCTGTTCAACCGTATCCAGGGCGGCCGGAAGGCGATCGTCTCGGCCGAGGCCGGCACCACCCGCGACCGCCATTTCGGCGAGGGAGAGTGGAACGGCCGGAAGTTCTGGCTGGTGGACACCGGCGGCCTCGTTCCCGATTCGCACGCGCCCATGGACCAGGCCATCCGGCAGCAGGTCGAGACCGCGGTGGACGAGGCCGACCTGATCCTCTTTGTGGTGGACGGCAAGGCCGGCTTCCACCCGATTGATGGCGCCATCGCCGAGCGACTGCGCAAGTCGAGGCGGCCGGTGCTCGTGGTCGTGAACAAGCTCGACGATCTCGAGAAGGCCACCGCCCAGCACGACTTCTACGGTCTTGGTCTCGGCGAACCCCTCGGTACGTCGGCGGGTGTGGGCAAGGGAAGCGGCGATGTGCTCGACAAGATCGTGGCGATGCTGCCTGAGGGGGAGGACGATGCTCCCGAGTCGATCAAGGTGGCCGTGGTCGGCCGCCCCAATGCGGGCAAGTCGTCGATCATCAACAAGCTTCTGGGCGAGAATCGGCACGTTGTGGCGCCCGAGGCGGGCACCACCCGCGATGCGATCGACTCGCATCTCCAGGAAGGCTCCTTGAAATACACCTTTATCGACACCGCCGGTCTCCGTCGTCGCGCCAAGGTGAATGAGGACATCGAGTTCTATTCCACGCTGCGGACGGAGCGCGCCATCGAGCGGGCCAGCGTCTGTGTGCTCGTGGTCGACGCCAAGCTCGGCCTGCACAACCAGGACCTGCGCATCGCCACACAGGCCTGGGAACAGGGCTGCGGGCTCATCATCCTGGTCAACAAGTGGGACCTGGTCGAGGAGAAGGACACCAACACCGCGGTGCGGGGCGAGAAGCTGCTGATCGAGAAGGCCCCGTTCCTGGAGTGGGTGCCCTTCCTCTACGTCTCGGCGCTCACCGGGCAGCGCGTGCGGAAGCTGCTCGATGTCATTGGTGAAGTGGCCGAGCAGCGGGAGAAGCGGATCCCCACGGCCGAGGTGAACAAGGTGCTGGGCGAGCTGCTCGATCGCAATTCGCCCCCGCAGAAGGCCGGCGAGGAAGTGAAGCTGCTCTATGCCTCGCAGATCGGCACCGCACCACCCGAGTTCGCGATCGTGTCGAACCGCCCGCTCGATATTCACGAGAGCTACCAGCGGTACCTCGTCCGCGGGTTCCGTGACGCCTGGTCCTTCAAGGGAGCGCCGCTCAGGCTCAAGTTCACCAGCAGGAGTTCGCGGCGGTGAGCGTGAGCGCGCTGCCCTGGTTCGTGCTCTCGTACCTGGTGGGCGCGATTCCCACCAGCCTCATCGTCGGCAAGCTGCTCCGGAAGATCGATCTGCGTGAACACGGCAGCCGGAATCTCGGCGCCACCAACGTCTACCGGGTACTTGGCTGGAAGTATGCCATCCCGGTGGCGATCTTCGACATACTGAAGGGCACGATCCCGGTCCTCTTCTTCGCGCCCCGAGTGTCGCCCTCGCTCGTCACCGCACTGCTCATCGGCATCGCGGCGATTGTGGGCCACGTGTATTCGATATTCGCAGGATTCAAGGGCGGCAAGGGTGTCGCGACCGCGACCGGCGTCATGCTCGGCCTCACCCCGGCGGCCGTCGGCGTGGTCGCTGTCGCCTGGGTGCTGATCGTCTGGCTCACCGGATACGTGTCCCTCGCGAGTATCGTGGGCGCGGCCGGGCTCCCGTTCGCCGTCTACTTCATGTATCCGGGACGCAGGGAAGTGGTCTGGATCGATGCGCTGGTGGCCGCGGCGATCATCTGGTTCCATCGCGCCAACATCCGGCGCCTGCTCTCCGGAAGCGAGAATCGCTTCGGCCGGCGCGAGGAGACATCCTGATGCGCATTGCCGTTCTCGGTGCCGGAAGCTGGGGCACGACGCTGTCCGACCTGCTGGCGCGGAAGGGGCAGGATGTCTGCCTCTGGGCCTACGAAGCGGATGTGGTCGAGGCGATCAACACCTCGCACTTGAACCCGGTCTTCCTTCCCAACTCGCCGCTTGCTCCCTCCCTGCGCGCCGTTGGCGATGCCGCGGAAGCGGTGAACGGAGCCTCCATGATCGTCTCGGTGGCCCCGAGTCACGTCCTCCGTTCCGTGCTCCGGCGGGTGCAGGACGTGGTGCCCCACGGGACCATCGTCGTCAGTGCCACCAAAGGCCTCGAGGCCGACACCCTGGCGCTCATGTCTGACGTGATCGCCGCCGAGTTGCCTCAGGCCCGCCTCGCGGTGATCTCGGGGCCAAGCTTCGCGCGTGAGGTTTACGAGGGGCGCCCGACAGCGGTCGTGGCGAGTTCCGCCGATCCCGCCGTCGCTGAGGCCGTACAGGGTGCCTTCGCGACGCCGCGCTTTCGCGTCTACTCCAACGCCGACGTTGTGGGCGTTGAACTCGGCGGCGCACTCAAGAACGTGATTGCCATCGCGGCCGGCGTGCTCGATGGCCTGGATCTTGGCAACAACGCGCGCGCGGCGCTGCTTACCCGGGGCCTGGCCGAGATCACCCGGCTCGGCGTGGCGCATGGCGCCGATCCGCTCACCTTCGCCGGACTCGCCGGCATGGGCGACCTCATCCTCACTGCCACTGGAGACCTGAGCCGCAACCGGCAGCTCGGTATGGCGCTCGCCAAGGGCGAGACCTACGAGGCCTACCGGGCGCGGCACCGAACCGTCGCCGAGGGCGCCAATGCATCCATGGCCGCCACCGCGCTGGGACAGCAGCTCGGTGTGGAACTGCCGATTGCGGCCGAAGTGGCCGCGATCCTCTTCGAGGGGCAGTCGCCGGCTGAAGCCATCCGCAACCTGATGGAGCGCACGCTCAAGGCCGAACAATGGCGGTAACCATCATCGGGACGACGCAGGAATTCTTTTCCATCGGTGAAGTCTGCACCCTCACCGACCTCAAGCCGCACGTGCTCCGGTATTGGGAGAGCCAGTTCCGTTTCCTCAGCCCGGCCAAGAATCGCTCGGGCAATCGCATCTACAAGGCGCGCGAGATCGAGCTGATCCTCCTGGTGAAGCACCTGCTGTACTCCGACAAATACACCATTGAGGGTGCCCGCCACCGGGTGGAGCAGTACCGCCGATCCGGCGCGCTCCGAGCCGAGTCGCGCCGCGCGCTCGAGATGGAGACGGTGCGTGACCTTCGCACCGGGCTGGGCGACCTCCTCGCCCTCATCGACGGGCGGAAGCCGGCTGGCGGGCAGTGAACATCCTCGTCACCAACGACGACGGCATCCTTGCTCCTGGTCTGGCCCTCCTCGCCGATGCCTGCCGCGACGTCGCCCACGTCACCGTCGTGGCGCCCGACCGCGAGCAGAGCGGCACCAGCCATTCCCTGACGCTGCATCGCCCGCTCCGCCCCCAGCGCCGCGCCGACGGCGCCTGGCAGGTCGATGGCACCCCCACCGACTGCGTCATGCTGGCGCTCCAGGCGCTCATGTCCGGGCGCCCCGACTTCGTCTTCTCCGGCGTCAACCACGGGCCCAACATGGGCGAGGACGTGCTCTACTCCGGCACCGTCTCGGCCGCTATGGAGGCGGTCATGCTCGGCGTGCCCGGCGTGGCGATCTCCTTCGCCGGGCACAGCCCCGAAACGATGGAGACCTACCGCGAAGCCATCGCCCGGCTGGTCCGGCACGTCACCACCCTGGCCAACTTTCCCGTCAACACCCTGCTCAACGTCAACCTTCCGCCGGTGCCGGCCGCCGAAGCCAGGGGTCTCAAGGTCACGAGCCTCGGCAGCCGCTATTTCTCCGAATCGCTGATGCGGATGAAGGATCCCTGGGGCAGGGAGATCTTCTGGATCGGCGGGGGCAGCATCACGTGGACCGGCGGCATCACCTCGGATCATGCCGCGATCCACGAGGGGTATATCTCCGTCACGCCGCTGCAGATGGACCTCACGAACTATGGCCTCCTGGAAACGGTGAGGGGATGGTCGCTGGAGGGCTGAGTTCTGGCGACAGCTACCAGGGCTATCGCACGCGCCTCGTCGAGACGCTGCAGTCGAAGGGCATTCACGATCTCGGTGTCCTGCGCGCGGTCAGCCTCGTGCCCCGGCACCGATTCGTGCCCGACGGCGTCAAGCATCGCGCCTACGAGGACGCGGCACTCCCGATCGGCGGCGGGCAGACCATCTCGCAGCCGTGGGTGCAGGCGCGCTACATCGAGGTGCTGGCGCTCAAGGGTAGTGAGAAAGTACTTGAGGTCGGTACCGGCTCGGGATACCAGACGGCGCTGCTCGCGCTGCTTGCCGACCGCGTATTCAGCGTCGAGCGCGTGCCGGAGCTCACCCGCGATGCCCGGAGGATCATGGAGGAGCTCGAGCTCAAGAACGTCACGATCATGGGTGGCGACGGCACCCTTGGCTGGCGGCCCTATGCGCCGTACGACGCCATCCTCGTCGCCGCCGGGTCGCCCGAGGTGCCACGCCCGCTGCTCGAGCAGCTCGCCGCTGGCGGGCGGCTGGTGATCCCCATCGGGGATCGCGAGAAGCAGGTCCTCACCCTGGTGACGCGCCGCGACCCGGACAGTTACGAGACCACCACGCTCGGTGACGTGCGCTTCGTGCCGCTCATCGGTGAACACGGCTTTCAGAGCTGGCAAGGGGAGACTTGATGGAGTTCCTGCAGCAGGCCCTAGACTTCTTCCTCCATCTCGACACGCACCTCACCGAGATCACCTCGCAGTACGGGACCTGGACCTACCTCATCCTCTTTCTCATCGTG